>ERZ857629.195-NODE-195-length-93171-cov-6.579729_pt1 | contig 93171 bp, 91 predicted proteins | sample MGYA00519700_ERZ857629 | MGnify/ENA primary metagenome ERZ857629 (study PRJEB31778, sample SAMEA3449351) | human gut metagenome | biome: human gut; feature: human-associated habitat; material: faeces | place: United Kingdom | collected 2010/2012 ... | reverse complement strand
ATCAGTGTTGTCACCAGCTTCAAAATATCTTTTTCCGAATGGATATATGCAAACGGATTGTAGTGCATACTTTTCTTGAAATTGATCGTATTAAATATTTTTATCTGGTAGTGATACTTCAGCAGAGCGTTTCCGCACTCGACCGCAATACTTCCTTTTGGATCAGTGACCACATAAGAGCTGTGCATCTGGAGCAAGTTCGGTTTTAGCCAGAAACGAGTCTTACCAGAACCGGAACCACCCACGATCAGCACGTTTTTATTTCTTGCGTGAGCTGGATTTTTCGGTCTGTTGGACATCATCAATCGTTCTGTCCTCGTCAGAATAATATTGTCCTCAAACTTCGGAGCTATGAACGGCTCTATATCCTTTGCCGTTCCCCATCTGGCAGAACCATACTCAACATTGTGACGGTACTTCTTGGCATTTTTACTTTTCATGTAAACAGCAATCCGTAAACCACCGCCACAAATGATGCCTACAATCAAATCCAATGGATAGAAGCTGGGAAGTGGATTTTGCAATGCCACTGGCAGAGTATTAAAAAAGCCGAGGATTTTTGCAGATGAATCTGCACCCTCAGCCACTCGCCATGCTTCTCCAAAATTTGTTGCGACAAGTCCTAAAATCAAATACGGAAGATTCAAAATCAGGAGTCGCTTTATATCTCGTTTGCTCATAAATCACGCTCCTGTTTCTTTTCCCGTACCTTCTTCGGTAATGCCGCCACCAGTTCCTTGAATTTTTTCAGCTGTGCCAATACGCTCGGCTTTTTGCCCTTTGTCATTGCCATTGCTTGATGTTCTTTGCAAATGGCATCCAGAGCATCTGCATCCTTTGCCCGGACAAAGACAATGTAACGGGGCGGATCAACAGACTTATCTTTTCTTACAGCAAAATCAACACCGTATTTCTTTGCCAGTCGTTCAAAGTCTTTGATACCAGTCTTGTCGATCTCCACGTTGGTTGCTCCCTGATTCTGCCCAAGAAGCTGCTTTACTGTCTGCTTTCCATGAATGGCAGGGTCACGATTTTTCTGTGCTTTCTTGCGTTCCAAGTGATTCAAACCTTTGCGTATGCCAGAAACAATCATTCGACCTGTCAGCTTTGTTGTACTGATTGCCAGATTGACTGTCCTGTTTTCAACTTCTTCCTGCACGAATTATCCCTCCTTCCTATGAGATTCCGTAATCCGTCATTAGCGTTCCGGGGCACGGCTTTTCTGTTTCTTCTTTTTCGGTTTCTTATCTGGAATATCATGTTCCTGCTTGAAACGCTTCACACCTTCCGAGTCAAGTTCCTGTAACTTTTCCAAATCAAAAGCAACCGGGGTATATTTTCCATATCCAGACCGTACCTGGTAGGGCAGGATTTTCCCTAAATCGTTCTCTTTGATAAAATTCAGGAGATCACGGCTCATATCGCCGTTAATAAAGGCTTCATTCGGTTCCAGTGAATAACCCGGAATGCAAACAGTCATATCTGCAAATGGCTCGTAATATTCACCATTATCACAGAGCAAACCAACATAGATTCCTCCGGTCATGGCATAGCTGTCTACCCGGAACACGACCTGTTCTTCACCAAGTTCCCATTTAAGGGGAAGTTTCTTTACTTCATCTTCCATATCGTTTTCCTTTCCATCATCGAACCTGTTCTTTCTTATCATAGAAAAGATGTCCGGCTGAAACACGGGCATGGCTGACAACCTTAATTTGTCCCTGTTCCTGAAATTCCTTTGCCTTTCCATAACCGGCATCATTCAGAAACAATCGCATCCGTTCTCCCTTATCGCCCCAGGCACAGTCACCCGATTTCACATCGAATATAATCATGTGCCTTGTGTCATCTGCAAAACGGTTCAAGTCCATGTAGGAATGTCCGGCATATTCTTTTGCACCAGCTTTCAGCCGCATTTCTTCCATCAGTTCGCCAATCGTTTTCTGTTTTTCCATCAGAACCCTCCTTACAAAGAATCTCGGTCAGAACTGCTCCTTACCGGAGCTACATCTGACTTCTCCGGGGTATCCGTTTTTCTGACTTTATCATCCGGCAACGGCATTGCCATGACGCTGCGCCCCATACGAACAAACATCTCCGGCTGATGAAAATGTTTTTCAAACTTCTCCATCAGCTCCGGGGATAGAGAACCAAAATCATCCTCGGTAAGTCCAGTTACAAGAAAGTTCCCGGCAATAATGTCATACAATTCGCCATCTTCGGTTTTCAAAGATCGGTTCAGTTCACTGCCATTGATTTTTCCTTCACCATTCATTACCAATGCCACCTCGTCATCAAACGGATAGGTTGCTTCAATGTCACCACCGACTGCCGCCTGCAAATCTTCCAATTCACAGCCAATCTTCACAACCTGCGGATACATTCCCGGCTTGATAAGAAGAACATCCATCGTTTCTTTCTGCTCCAGTGGGATTTCACGTTCTTCCTCCACAGCGAATTTCACGCCGGTAAAGTTTTCGGAATCCAAGATATACTCGGAATTGTAATATGCCTGCTGAACTTTCTCCTCAGCTTCTTTTCTGTTTTCGGCTTCTACCGTAACGGTCTTTTCCAGAGTTTCTGTAATGTTAATATCAAATTCTTTCAAATCAGCATCCTCCATTCTTATGTTGATATGAAAAAAGCGACCATCTACAAACCTTACAGTTCATAAACAGTCGCCGTATGTTCCCATTGCGGAATACACATTTCTTCCAGCTCACTCAGCAAATTTTCCGGAGAGAAAAACAAATCGCCTACACTTTCTACTGCCCGCAGAAATACCCGATAGCAAGTTTCATACTGCTCGGATTCCTTTTCAAACTGCATCCCGACGGAACGAACAACCGCAAAACTCATGTCCTCCATCAGCCAAAGCTCCGTAGTATAATCCGTGGTAGCAATATCACACACACCCATTTCCATATCAGAATAGAGCAGGCATCCTCGCATATTGAATAACTCTCTGCCGCAGTAGCTGAAATTGTATTCGTGTGTTCCCTTAACCTCATACTGATAAACCGTCTGAAATTTGTCTCGCAAAGCCTGACACACTTCGGTCAGGCATAAGCCACCATCTTCACCGATTTCATCCTCGTCGTAGGCTTCATAATCATCCGGTTCATACAAACCAATCAGCCAACGCAGTGCTTTCTTCATGCCTTCTTCTGTAAACAAGTTCACACCTTACCTTTCCATAGATTTTTCCCGTTTTTTCTGCCATTGTTCCAAAAGCTGAATAATTTTATCCTCCATCTGCTTATTGGTGTAGGATTTCGGGAAGTATTTGCGAAGAACAGATGTTTTCAGTGTCACCTTATCCATTTCATCCTTCTTCATCTCATTCATAATTTCACACATGGCTTCCAGTGTGCAGTTTCCCTCCTGTGCCAGCTTTTTGATACGCTGTGCCTGGGAGAGAGAAGGGGCTGCCTGTGCGTAGTCCATTGCTTCCAGAAAATCTTTCTGTTCTTCCTTTGCCAGATAAGACAGTTCCACCGCTGGATTAAATTTGATCTGACCGGAATCGACCATATCAAGAAGTTCCGGTGTCAGCTCAGTCAGACGAATATAACGACGCACTTGGTTTTTGCTATCGCCAGCTTCCTGAGCAATCACTTCTGCGGTTTCTAACTTCCGCCCAACTTGGGTGGAAGTTAAATCTGTTCTTGCTCCCTGATGTTTCAGAGCATCCATTTTCATTTTATAAGCAAATGCTCGTTCACTCGGAAGAATGGTTTCTCTCTGTAAATTGGCATCTACCATCAAAATAATAGCGGCATCATCGTCCATTTCACGGACAATTACCGGCATGGTATCTTTTCCGGCAAGTTCCGATGCTCTGTGCCGCCTGTGACCGGAAATGATTTCATAACCACCATCCGGGTCTGGTCTGGCAATCGCAGGTGTCAGCACACCGAAGTCTCTGACACTTTCCACTGTTTTTTGCATTTCTTCATCATCAACGACTTTGAACGGATGCCCTTCAAAGGGATGTAACTCCGACAGCGGAATTTCCTGTACTCGTTCCTGTTTGGCTTCATTTCTGGAAGTGTCAGTTTCAAAAATGTCATCGTAACTGCTCAAACTGATGTTTGCGCCTTTTCTCGGCATTGTTTAACACCTCCTTTGTCAAAACCCGGTATGCATCAGCCACCTTGCCTTTTGGGTCGTGCTTAAAAATGCTCGTTCCTTCCGCACTGATTTCCTCTGCACGGACAGAACGTGGAATATCTGTCTTATAGACCTTCAACTTGCCACCGTAGTTTTCCCGAATCAGATTGCTGATGTCCTTTGCGTAATTAGTACGGCTGTCCACCATTGTCAGTAAGATTCCCTCAATTTTTAATTTCGGGTTTATATTTTTCTTTACTTTATTGATGGTCTGCAACAGCTGTTCCAAACCTTTTGCCGGAAGATATGCCGCCTGCACCGGAATAATCACATTGTCTGCCGCTGCCAGTGCATTAACCGTTAGCATACCAAGCGACGGCATACAGTCTAACAAAATAAAATCATAATTCGGCTTGACTGCATCCAGATACTGACGCAGGATTGTTTCACGGCTCATGGCGTTTACCAGAGAAACTTCCAAACCAGATAATTCAATGTTGGCAGGCATTAAGTCCACACCTTCATCATGTGTCAGAATCCCTTCGCCCGGTTTGATCGGCTGTTCAGCCATAATCTTTCCCATCATATCAGAAAGTGTGGGAGAGAGCTTATCGGGAACTGGATATCCAAGGCTGATCGTAAGAGAAGCCTGCGGATCAGCATCCACAACAAGAACCTTCTTACCTTCCATCGCCAGACCAACACCAAGGTTTTCACAGGTAGTGGTCTTGCCTGTTCCGCCTTTCTGATTAACTACCGCCATGACCGTTGCTTTTTTCGACACGCTTCATCACTCCTCCCGTTTTAATTTTAGTTTCGACCAATTTTTCTCACCTCCCCAATCTGGCTGTGCCATGTCATGCCGGACAAGTGCATCGAAATAACTTTCAATCGTTGTCGGGGCATTGTATAACGATGCCAGCATATATTGTCGAATATTGCGAATCTTTGTTGTATTCTCTTTGAAGCAGTCCATAACGTACCGGATATGTTCTGAATTGAGCTTCATAAAGCGACTCTTTACCACTTCAATCGGGCGGTCATCTCCACCAATACGGATAATCTGTCGCTTACTGCATACAGTTTCAACAACCAACTCCAAGATATTCTCCAACCTGTCCACATCGTAGGGATAATCCTGTTGGAGATATTCAATTCCCAGTTGCTCATAGAAATACTGATAATATTGTTGATATTCCTCATTTCCGTTTTCCTTTCCACAATTCTCGGAAGGAAAGATAGAATTAGTATCACTCAAATCAGTATTTTTTATATCAGTATTATTACCTTGTGCTTTCGACAGGTCTTGAATTGTATTTTGGAAAGTTGCTGAATTGTCATTTTGACAATTCAAGAATTGTCTTTCCACAGACTCGGAAATAAAGTTCTTCACATAAATCAGGTTGGGTTTTCCAAGCCCCTGTCGCTTGCGTTCAATCAGCTCTGCTTTCTTCTCCAGTTCATCCAGGAGCTTCACAGCCTTCTTTTCCGCACATCCCAACGATTCCTTGATTTCCTCAATCGTAAAGATGATATAAACACGACCTGCTTCATCCAACCATCCATTCCTTGCCGAAAGATTCATGCGGTCAAGCAAAATACCGTATAACAGCTTTGCGTCTGTCGATACATTCCAGAACTTATCCTGTGAAAACAGAATCTTCGGAATCCGATAGAAAGAAAACTGCTCGGACTGCTGACCATAAAAATAATCATAAGCCATTCATACCCACCACCTCTTTCCCATGGAGGAAGTCACGCTTCAATGGCTTCTTCCGAAAAGTGCTGTCCCTGATCCGGTATGGGCAGGTAGTGAAATTACAAAAACGGTATTTCCATGTCGGCTGATGATATTCACACTCACGGCAGAACTTTTTGCGTTCCCCGCAAGTCATTTTCTTACACTGCATTGTCCTCACGCTCCTTATCTGATTCTTTTCCATAATCTTTACGAAGAATCTTTTTGGTACACCATCCAATGCACCGATGATTGCGACCGTAAGGGCAGCCATCACATTCAGATTTTTTCTTCGGTGGTTCAGCTACAAGATAGTAGCAGTTTTCTTTTCCTAAACTGCATCCCTTACGACTGCCTTTCCAGAAATAGCACTGAGAGCAATCATCCGGTTTATCTGCTGCATATAAAGTTTTGTTCAAATTCAGTCCTCCAATCCTTATTTTCCCGATTTTGGGCATAAAAAAAGAGCGTCTATCCAATCCCCGTTAAGGGACGAATAAACGCTCGTCGTAAGTATCTTATTTAATTTCAGTCCATGCGAACCATTAGACCTACTAAGGAACTTGCCGGAACTCCAACTAAGTACCAACCCTGGTCGCCCCAGTCATATTCGATACGGGTAGGTTTCCACCGATTGCCGACTTTCACATCCATGCAAGTTCCGCAATGCAGACCACCATAGTATTCTTCCAATCCAAACCGTACATCCATACGCTCGGACTGCTGATCGTAAACTAAAACACCCTGTTTCATAGGCACAACCTCCTGTTATTCTAAATATTGCCAGTTTCATTATGACTTATACATCTTGATTCTTCTTTACGAAATTTGTATGCTTATCCTTATAATTGAAAAGAGCGTATCAGTTTCTTAACCGATACACTCTCTGTTTCTTCTTCGTAAGTCCAAATATGCAGTTATAATATGAGGAAACACTAAGGCTGTTTATGTAGGTATCATCACGTTACTCACACATGGGTGACGGCGCCCACCAGCCGGCCGTTCTGGATAATGGGCGCTCCGCTCATGCCCTGCACGATGCCCCCTGTTTTTCGGATGAGCTCCGGATCCGTGACTTCCAGCACCATTTCCTTGTTTTTATGACTGGCATCCTGATACATTTCCCTGATTTGGATGTCATAGTACGCGGTCTCGCTGCCTATGGTGCAGAGTATCCTGGCATCCCCTGTCTCCACCTCCTGGCGCAGGGCTATTTTCATGGGCTCCGCGGTTATTTTTTCCAGCATTTTTTCATTGCAGACACCGTAAATGCCCTGATTGGAATTTTCGGTAATTTCTCCCAGAATGTTGCGCTCCGAGTATTCTATCATGCCCGTCATTTCCCCGGGATTTCCCTTTTCTCCTTTGCGGACGGCTATAATCCGGGTTTCATAAAGGGTTCCGCTTTTTACCTCCATGGTGATGCCGGCATCCACATCGCTGATGCCGTGCCCCAGTGCACCGAAATTTCCTTCGCTGTCTATAAAGGTCATGGTGCCGATACCCTGGGCGTTGTCCCGGACCCAGATACCGATTTTATATTCACCCGCCGTATTTTTTTCCGGGATGACCGCAATATCCATGGTTTCGTCCTTCCTCCTTACGGTAAGCGTCATCTTATTTCCGCCGGAATTTTCCACCATGGAAATAAACTGCTTTTTGTCCGTGACCTCCTCCCCGTCCACGGCTACAATATAGTCCCCTGTTTTTAACAGAAACGCCGCCGGAGAAACCGTCGTCCGGTCCGGGGTCTTAAAATCTCCGATGCCGATGACCATAACGCCCTCCGTTTTCAGGTAGATGCCGATGGGAAGCCCCACCGGTGTCAACATCTTGTCTTCGATGACCTGCACACCCACCTGTTTGAACGGAATAATGCCGAACAGCTTCAGCTCCATCCGGTAGGTTTCTTCTTTTTCCGCCTTCATGGTGACCGGCTCCCGCAAATCTATGCGGATGCTGTCCGCCGGTATATTACTTTCCCAGCCTCCTGCCACCGGCACTCCGTTTTCCTGCTCCCTCTCCCACAGGGCACTGTCTGTTTTTTTGATAATTCCTTCCACCGGTACGCCAATGTCTATCACCTGTTCTTCTCCCCTGCGAAGTTTTATATTATCGGGAATTTTCCGGTAAACCCCAAGCAGCCACAGCAGGCACAGGGTAAAAACCGTCAGAATAAGTGCCGTCCACAGACAGCCTCTGTATATTTTTTTCCGCAATCCGTACACTTCCTTTCCGCCACACTAAAAAAAGAGTACCCATGATGGATACTCTTTTCTTACTACTATTGTTAGCAATTTTTATGACTCTAAACGGGAAACCTGCAATTTTTTCTGTTTTATGTTTTCCGCCTGTTTTCTTAATTCCCCGGCATTTTCCAGTGCCTTTTCGGAAAGGCTGTCCGCTCCCAAAAGGCGTGCCAGCTCTTCCTTTGTGCCTTCTTCGGACAGTTTTCTGATTTCGGTCTGGGTGCTGCTGCCGTCCGTTTCCTTTTCAATCACAAAATGACTGTCCGCCATAGCCGCTATCTGCGGAAGGTGCGTAATGCAGATGACCTGATGCGCCTCGGAAAGACGGCTTAATTTTTCGGAAACCCGCCATGCGGTCCTGCCGCTGATACCGGTATCGATTTCATCGAAAATGAGCGTGTCTACCGCATCCTTTTCCGCCAGTACCGCCTTAATGGCAAGCATAATACGGGAAAGTTCACCCCCGCTGGCAACGGCTCCCAGACTTTTGGGAGTCTCTCCCGGATTGGTGGAGAGTAAAAATTCCACATCATCCGCGCCGTCTGCGGACGGTTCCTTTGCCTTTCTGTCTATGACAAATTCTACGGTGAGGAAATTCAGATCCACTAAAGACTTCTGTAAAATACCCGCAAGTGTTTCCGCGTTCTTATTTCTTAACTTTGTCAGTTTGTCGCAGACCTTTGTAAGCTCCGCTTCCTTCTTTTTTATTTTGTCATCCAGAGCGGCACGGTATACTTCATAATCCTTCAGTTTTTCCGTTTTCTGTGCGATTTCTTCCCCGTATGCCTTTACTTTTCCGATGGAGCCGCCGTATTTTTCTTTTAGGCGGTTCACCACATTCAGCCGTTCCTCCACCTGGGCAAACAGAGCGCCGTCAAATTCCATACTTTCCATGTAATCGGCACATTCCCTGTTAAAATCGTTTAACAGCTCTTCCGTCTGCAGAAGGGTCTCCTGCATGCCGGCAAGCTTTTCGTCAAAATGCGCCACGCTGCCGATTTCCCGGACCGCACGGCCGATCAGTGTGGATGCTCCTTCCTCTTCCCCGCCGGTAAGCCGGAAGGTCTGGCCCAGCGCTTCTCCGATTTTCTGACCGTTTACCATGAGGCTGTACTGCTTTTCCAGCTCCTCATCCTCTCCGTCCTTAAGCGCTGCCGCCTCTATTTCCTGCTGTTCAAAACTGAGTAACTCCAGCTCTCTGTCACGTTCCCTCTCATCTAATGCCGACTCTTCTTTTTCCGCAAGCAGGTCTTTTCTTTCCTTATAAAGCTTTGCCGCCTCCGCCTTTAATTCTTCCGCCTCTTTTCCTGCGTAGGCGTCTAAAATCTGCAGATGCTTCTTTTTCTGTAAAAGGGACTGGTGCTCATGCTGTCCGTGAATGTCAATCAGAAGCTCGGACAGCTCCTTTAACTGTCTGGCGCTCACCGTTTCCCCGTTGATACGGCTGACGCTTCTGCCCTGACTGATTTTGCGGGCAATGATAACCGTTCCGTCCTCTTCGGGCAGATCCATTTCGGCAAGCTTTTGTGCTATCCGCTCCGAGGAGTCAAAGGTAAGCTCCACCAGAGCCGCATCCGCTCCCCGTCTTATCATGTCCGGGCTTGCCTTGCCGCCCAGCGCCAGATTGACGGAGCCGAGCAGAATGGATTTACCGGCGCCGGTTTCGCCGGTCAGGATATTGAGTCCTCCGGTAAAATCCACCTCCGCCTCTTCTATGAGTGCCAGATTTTTCACATGTAAACTTATTAACATAGTTCTCCTTCTACCTTCTCTTTATGTCTCCCTATGTCTGCCGTCTCTCCCGGCATGTTTAACCTTCCTGTCTGTGACCCTGTTCTACAGCATGGCCTTTATTTTTTCCATCAAGACCTTGGTGTCCTCCACGGTCCTGACCGCCATCATAATAGTGTCGTCACCTGCGATGGAGCCCACGATTTCCCGGAATTTCATGGCGTCCACGGCTGCTGCCACCGCCATTGCCATACCGGAAACGGTCTTGATGACCAGTATATTCTGCGCCATATCCATGGACACAAAGCCTTCCTTTAAGACACGGATGTATTTATCTCCCAGATGGCTGTCGTCCGTCCCCAGCGCCACATATTTCTGTCTGCCGTCCCCCGTTGGCACCTTGGATAATTTCAGCTCCCGGATATCCCGTGAAACAGTTGCCTGCGTTACGTCAAAGCCCTCTTCTTTTAACAGTACCGCCAGCTCCTCCTGCGTTTCCACGTTCCTGCTTTCGATAATCTCGATAATTCTGCCCAGTCTTTCTTTCTTCATCCCTTTTCCATCCTTTTTACTTTGGTTTTATACCCGCCTGGCATCAGCCGTTCTCACTCATCTTTTTGTGTAAGGTTTCTAAGAAACCGGCATCTCCGATTTTAATAAATTCCGTTGTCTGTGCGGATTTGCGTATCCGTATCAGATCGCCGGTGGCAATTTCCACTGCCTGTCCGTCAAAATTCACCACACCGTGCTGCTCCTGTCCCTCTCTGCCAGCCGGAATTTCTATTTCCACCACATCCTCTGCGGAAAGTACCACGCTGCGCTGGTTCAGGGTGTGGGGGCAGATTGGTGTCAGCACAAGCAGACTTGCCATGGGCTCCACAATGGGGCCGCCCGCCGACAGGTTGTAGCCCGTGGAACCGGTGGGTGTCGTGACAATCATGCCGTCCGCCTGATATTTATTTAAGAATTTTTTATTGACATATAAATGGAACTGCAAAAGCTGCTGGGCGCCGTCCCTGCGGATGACAATGTCGTTAAGCGCCCAGTCGGTATGGATTTCTTTTCCGCATCTTATAAGGCTGCCGTCCAGCATCATGCGGCTTTCTAATTCAAAATCTCCCGAAAGCAGCTTCTCCACGGCATTCTCCACGCCCTCCGGCTCCACTTCCGTAAGATACCCCAGTGTGCCCATATTGATGCCGAGAATGGGAATGTTCTGCTTGCCGATGCGCTCCCTTGCGGCATTTAAGACCGTGCCGTCGCCACCCAGTACCAGAATACAGTCCGTTCCCGGCTGCATGGGGTCTTCGGGGTGCAGCTTGACACTGCATTCCATGCCTTTCTGTGTAAGAAGCTTCTGAATATGTTTTGTCATCAGAAGGTCCTTGTCCTTATGCAGGTTTGTGTAAATGCAAAAATGTTTCATTCCGTTTTGTCCAACTCCCCATGTGCAAGTGAAACGGTTTCTTTTATTTTCGTCTGCCACTCCGGTGCAAAGCCGAGTCCCTCTTTCTTAGAAAGAAGCTCTTTTAAGGCTCCTTCCGCCTCGGCTTCCGTAAACGGCGGCATTTTTTCTTTCTGAATTTCCAGAAAAACGAGATATTCGATATTGCCTTCCGGTCCCTTTATGGGGGAAAAATCCAGATCCTTTACGAAAAATCCCAGCATATCCGCATAAGTAATGACTTTTTCAATGACTTCCCTGTGCACCTCCGGCTCTCTTACCACACCTTTTTTACCGACCTTGTCCTTGCCGGCTTCAAACTGCGGTTTGATGAGACACACCATCTGCCCCTGCTCTGCCAGAAGCTCTCTTGCAGGCAGTAAGATTTTGGTCAGAGAAATAAACGAAACATCCACGGAAGCAAACTGGGGTGCCTCGGCAATATCTTCTTTTGTCATATAGCGGAAATTGGTCTTTTCCATGCAGACCACTCTCTCGTCATTGCGGAGCTTCCAGGCAAGCTGACCGTGTCCCACGTCCACGGAATATACCTTTACGGCGCCGTTCTGCAGCATGCAGTCGGTAAAGCCGCCGGTGGAAGCGCCGATGTCCATACATACCTTTCCCTTCAGGGTAAGGTCAAAATGCGTCATTGCCTTCTCTAATTTATAGCCACCCCTGCTCACGTATTTCTGCGGGGCTCCTTTTACTTCTATTTTCAGATTGTCCGTGCGGAACATGCTTCCCGCTTTGTCCTCCCGCTGTCCGTCCACGAAAACATTGCCCGCCATGATAATGGCTTTTGCTTTTTCCCGGGATTCTGCGTAGCCCATGGACACAAGCAGTACATCCAGTCTTTCTTTCATGTTTCTTCCTCTTTATTCTGCTGCCGAAAGCCTGTTTTATTTAGGCTGTCCGTCCATCTGTTCCAAAATTCGGTTTAAGATGCTTTCCGCATCCATATGCAGCTCTTTTTTTAGCTGCTCCACGCTGCCATGCTCCACATAACAGTCCGGTATGGCAACGGAAAGGAATTTTCCGCGGTAATTGCATTCTTCCAGGTAGGCTCTTACGCCCTCACCGAAGCCGCCGTTTGCCGTATTTTCCTCCAGCGTAATCACGAAATCATGCTCGTCTGCCGCCTGCTTTACCATTTCTTTGTCAAAGGGCTTTACAAATCGCACATTGACAAGGCTGACCGGAAGTCCTTTTTCCTTTAATGCATCCCGCACGGTTACGGCTGTTTTTACCATACTTCCCACGGCTAACAGGGCAATGCCGCCCTCCTTGTAAATCCATTCGCTCTTCCCCATGGAAATGGGAGCACGGAACTCCTTTAAGCCCGTGTACGCCTCCCCCTTGGGATAACGCACGGCAATGGGACAGCCCGCCGCCACGGCATATTTCATCATATCGGAAAACTCCCATTTGTTCTTGGGCGCCATTATGTGCATATTGGGAATACTGGATAAAAACGACAAATCGAAAATACCCTGATGGGTCTCGCCGTCCGCGCCTACCAGTCCTGCCCGGTCTATGGCAAATACCACCGGCAGATTCTGGATACAGACATCGTGCAATATCTGGTCATAGGCTCTCTGTAAAAAAGAGGAATAGATTGCCACCACCGGAATATAGCCTCCGGCTGCCAGCCCCGCCGCAAAGGTAACGGCATGTTCTTCCGCAATGCCCACATCAAAGAAACGCTCCGAGTACATGTTGCGGAACCGCTTTAAGCCCGTGCCGTCCGGCATAGCCGCCGTAATCGCCACCACTTTTTCACTGCGTTTTCCAAGCTTACACATAACCGTGGAAAAAATATCCGTGTAATTGGCTGTGGTACGGGGATTTTTAGGAAGTCCCGTTTCCGGATTGAAGGGGTCCGTGCCGTGAAATCTGGCAGGATGCCGTTCCGCCGGCTCATAGCCCTTTCCTTTTTCCGTAAGCACATGGACAAGCACCGGTCCTTTTACTCTCTTGGCATCCTTAAAGACCCTTAAGAGGGCATTGATGTCGTGTCCGTTTACGGGACCTAAGTAGGTGATTCCCATATCTTCAAAGAACATACCGGGAACCACAAGCTGCTTCACACCGTTTTTAATTCGGCGGATACGGGCAATCAGTCCGTCTTTTCCGGAATTTTTCAGGGTGTTGTAAACGCCCTCCTTCAGATCCAGGTACCCTTCCGCCGTACGCACGTTATTTAAGTACTTGGAAAGTCCGCCCACATTTTCGGAAATAGACATGTTGTTGTCGTTTAATACCACAATGAAATTGGTTTCCAGAGTGGACGCATTGTTTAACGCCTCGTACGCCATACCGCCCGTCAGGGAACCGTCACCGATGACGGATACAATGGTTTCCGTGCCGCCGGATAAATCCCGTGCTTTTACCATTCCCAGTCCCGCCGATATGGATGTGGAGCTGTGTCCGGTATCAAAGCAGTCGCAGTCGCTTTCCTTCCGCTTGGGAAAGCCGCTCATGCCGTGATATTTCCTTAAGGTATCAAAGCCGTCTTTTCTGCCGGTCAGGATTTTGTGGGTGTAGGACTGATGTCCCACATCGAAAATAATCTTGTCCATAGGCAGATTCAGGGAAAGGTGCAGCGCCATGGTAAGCTCCACCGTACCGAGGTTGGAGCCTAAGTGACCGCCCGTTTCACTGATTTTTTCTATAAGGAATTTACGGATTTCCTCTGCCAAAAGCGGATATTCCTTTTTGTTCAGCTTCTTTATGTCATTGACCTTCTCTATTTGTTCCAGGTACATCTATACTCACCCCATAAGTATTATTTTTTCCGATGAATCAGATATTTTGTAAGCTCCTCCAAAAAGGCACTGTCCCCCGAACAGTCCTTCAGAATACAAATGGCTTCTTCCGAAAGCTTCTCCACTTCTTTTTTTGCTTTTTCAAGACCATACATGGTCACATAAGTCTGTTTGTCGTTCTTTTCGTCACTGAAAAGCGGCTTACCCAAAACGGCTTCCTCTCCTTCCACATCCAGAATGTCGTCCTGAATCTGGAACGCAATGCCGATGTTGTACGCACATTTGCCCATGGCAGTAACGGTTTTCTCGTCCGCTCCCGCCAAAATGGCTCCTATCATCATGGAAGCCTCTATCAGATCCGCCGTCTTGTGACGGTAAATAAACAGAAGCTGCTCTTCCGTAATCTGTTTTCCTTCTGCCTCTAAGTCCGCGGTCTGTCCGCCGATCATGCCGTGGATGCCAGCAGCCTTAGACAGTACCTTCAGCGCCTGCTCCAACATCTTAAAACGCGCCGTTACCGGCACCCCGTCCACATAACAGTTTTCAAAAGCCCGGAATGCGGTTTCAAACGCATAGTTTAACAGGGCATCCCCTGCCAGAACCGCCATACCGTCTCCGTAAACCACCCAGGTGGTCTTTTTGCCGCGGCGCAGCTCGTCGTTGTCCATGGCAGGCAGATCGTCATGCACCAGGGAATAGGTATGTATCATTTCCATGGCCGCCATAAAGGGCTCCACCGCACTGCCCGTTCCGCCGCACATTTTATAGGTTTCCCGCATCAGCATGGGACGGATTCTCTTGCCTCCCGCCTCCAAGCTGTAATGCATGGCTTCCTTTACCGTTTTCTGCAAGCCTTCCGTATCCGGCATATACTGCATTAAAATCTCATTGATTTCTTTCTGTCTGTTTTCAAATTCTGCCCGAAAGTCCATACTTCCTCCCGCTACATGTTATTCTTCGTCCCAGTCCGTTACCTGTCCGTCCGCATTTAAAATCTGCACCTGTTTTTCCACCCTGTCGATATCGGCGTTGCACTGCTTAATAAGCTCCATGCCGTCCTTATACAGGGAAAAGCTTTCTTCCAGTGTAATATCTTCTTTTCGCAACTGCTCTGTCATGGCATCTAATTTTGCCAGCTTTTCTTCCAATGTCATACCGGTTCTCTTTCCTTTCGTGCGCATTCTTCCACCAGTACGTGAATTTCGCCGTCCGTCACCTGTACGGTAAGCTTATCACCTTCCGCCACATCTTCCACACTCTTTACGGCCCTGCCGTCCTTTTCCACATAGGAATAGCCGCCGCTTAATTTTTCCAAAGGGGACAGCCCCTTGAACTGCTCAATAAGAAGCGCCAGTCTGTGGCGTCTGTCCGTCACGATATCCGAAAATCCGCCCTGCAGGCTCTCCGTCAGCTTTGCTAAATACATCTTCTGCTCCTGCAGACGGTTCATGGGACTTAGTGTCTTTAACATAAGCTGTCTCTGCGCCGTCTTCATTTTTAAGAGCTGTATTTGGGTCATCATGCCGCCGGCAAGTTCCTCTTTTCTGCGGGCAAGCTGTTTTTCCAGCTGGTCGTACTCATATACGGCAAGCTCCGCTGCCGCTGAGGGAGTCGGTGCACGCAGGTCCGCCACAAAATCCGCAATGGTGGTGTCCGTTTCGTGGCCTACTGCGGAAATAATTGGGATTTCACAGTCAAAGATGGTCTGTGCCACCGCTTCTTCGTTAAACGCCCACAAATCCTCCAAGGAGCCGCCGCCCCTTCCCACTATCATCACATCCACGCCAACTTTTTCCAGTGCGCGGATGCCGTTTATAATGCTAGGCGCCGCATCCCTTCCCTGCACAATGGCGGGATACAGGATAATTTTCACGTAAGGGTTCCTTCTCCGGGTAATGTTGATGATATCCCGGACCGCCGCTCCCGTGGGAGCCGTCACCACACCCAATGTATGAATATACTTTGGAACGGGTCGTTTGTAACACTCATCAAACATGCCCCGTTCCAACAGTTCCGTTTTCAATTCTTCAAATTTTTCGTAGAGATTTCCCAGACCGTCACTCGTAATCTGCTTTACATAAATCTGGTATTTTCCGTCTCTTTCGTAAACGTTTACACTACCTTTTACAATGACCTGCATCCCCTCCTGCATACGGAAGGAAAGTCCTTTTTTCCGGTCACTGTCGAACATCACACAGGCAATGGTACCTTTTTCGTCCTTTAACGTAAAATAAATATGTCCAGACGGATGGTATTTGCAGTTGCTTACTTCGCCTCTGACGCAAAGCCTCTGCAGCATAAAATCCTGAGTGAACATATTTTTTATATACGCATTTACCTGTGCTACCGAATATACATTTTGTACGGCCATAAAAATCCTCTTTTATACAAACTTCGCCAATACGGCATTGACAAAAGCTCCGGATCCGTCCTGACCGAATTTCTTGGCAAGCTCCACCGCCTCATTGATGGCTACGCTCGCCGGTACACTGTCATCCTTCTCTATTTCATAGACAGCAAGGCGGAGAACAGTAAGCTCTACCTTGCCCATGCGGGTGATGTCCCAGTTCTCGGCCTTTTCGGAAAGCTGCTTATCAATGTCCGGTAAGGACTCCATGATGTGATTGTACTTTTCGGTGATGTACTCCCTGTCCTTTTCGCTGAAGGAATGCATATCTTCATCATAGCTTCCCGTTTCAAAAAACATTTTTAACTGTGCCGGCATCTCCTCCGGATTATTAAATTCCACACGGAACAAAAGCAGAAATATCTGCTCTCTCAATTCTCTCCTGCCCATAGTATCTGAGTTCCCTCTTATCGTATGATTATTTGTTGTTCGGCATACTGACAGCCACAACTCTCACGTTCACATCCGTAACGGTAAGTCCTGTCATATTTTCAATGGTGGTCTTTACTTTGTCCTGTACCTTGCCGCAGGTAACGGGAATATTGTAGCCGTATGCGATATTTACAAACACATCGACCTTTACGCGATTTTCAAAAATATCAATTTTAGCGCCCTTTCTGGCGTTTTTGATACCGACCTTATCCATCAGCTCGCCTGCCATATTGCCGGCGCAGGCTTCCACGCCTTCAATATCCCTGACTGCCAGGCTGGCAATCATGGCTACTACGTCATCTGCTATCTGTACGGTACCGATATCGTTATTATCTCTTAAAACATAGTTTGATCTTTCTTCCATAATTATGTCCATACTCCTTTCGCCTTGTACTTCCGTTCATGATGTTAGTATAGCACAACCCTTATTCATTCACAAGCCAAAAAGTCAGCGAATGCCCCGCCGCATCCTCCGTATAGGCTATTCTGCCGCCGGCGGTATAAAAATAGCGGAATATCTTCTGATTTGTGACAAGCTCTGTCACAAAGGTATCGTAAACGGCATCGTCACTGCACATAAAGGTGATGGTGGTTTTGCCCGCATCCTGCGCCTTTTCAAAGAAATCCTCCACCGCTTCCTCATCATACTCCGTAAAATAAGCGCCCTCCGTCACGTAGTAATTTGCCTGCATGGAGGTGCATTCCGGCAGGGCAAACAGAGTATCCACCGTGTGGGTTTTCTCTAACATAACCGCCGGTACGCAGAGGTAATCATAGTTAATCTGCGGCAGGCTGCCGGCACCCTCATCTTTTTCTTCGCTCTGATAGGAAGGGTCGCCCCATGTGGCGTCCACGTAATAGCATTGTCCGTTCACTTCCACTAAATTAAACGCATGCGCCTGTCCGCCGTAAACCGTGCCGGACACAAGTACACTATTTATCCCTGCCCGGTTCAGAAGATACTGCACCGTTTTGGCATATCCCTGACAGACGGACTCGCCCGATAATAAACAGGAGCAGATATTCTGGTTGTCCGGGGCATCCTTCCGGTAATCGGTGTGCAGAATCACATATTCGTACACATATTTTACTTTTTCGTAATCGGATGCCTCTGCCGGCAAAGCCTGCAGGCATTCCTCTGCCGCCCGGTCGATTTCCCGTTCCCTAAGCACCCGCTCATAGGTGTCCATGGTATAGGTGCCGGAAAAGCTGATTTTCAGTAGCTTGTCCGCCATCGTATACTTTGTATAGGTGTAGCCGCTCACGAAAAACAGCTCCGGGTGATCGTTCATAACGGCATAAAAGACCTTTTCGATGTCCTCTTCCCCGGGCTCTCCCGAAAAACCGGTATGCAGGAGATATTCCTCCTCCATGCCGGACAGGGCAAGGTAAATGTCACGATACCACACCTGTTCTCCCCCGGATAAGGTTTCCAGGCAGAACTGTCTGGTAGGATATTCCTCTTTCATGGCTTCCGTGTACTCTGCCATCTGTGTCTCATCCATTGTCTGTTCTTCCTCGTTTTCCTGTGTTTCCTCCCATAACGGGGAGGCACAGGCACTCAGGCACACTGCAAGGATTGCTGCCGTAAGTACTGTTCGTTTTAATTTTCTGTTCAAATCTGCCTCTTTACTGATTGCGTCCGAATTCGGAAAGCTCCAGTCCCGGGTTTCTGTCCAGTGTCATACCCACACTCCAGGAGTTGACAAACAGAAGTAAGGGATTGCCCTTCAAATCCTGAATCTTCTTCATATCCGATGTACCGGTCAGCTTCTGTAAATCAATATCCTTGTTTTCAATCCAGCGGATATGCTCATAGGGAAGCGGCTCTAAGCGGATTTCCACATTGTATTCGTTGTTCAGGCGGTACTTTAAGACGTCAAACTGCAGGACACCTACCACACCCACGATGATTTCTTCCATACCGGTGTTGTATTCCTGGAAAATCTGGATGGCACCTTCCTGGGCAATCTGGGAAACACCCTTGATGAACTGCTTTCTCTTCATGGTATCTACCTGACGCACTCTGGCAAAATGCTCCGGTGCAAAGGTAGGAATACCTTCGTATTGAAATTTCTGTTTCGGCATGCACAGGGTATCGCCGATGGAGAAAATACCCGGGTCGAATACTCCGATAATGTCGCCCGCATATGCCTCGTCCAGAATCTTCCTCTCGTCCGCCATAATCTGCTGGGGCTGGGAAAGACGCATGACCTTGTCGCCCTGCACATGGCGAACTTCCATGTTGGCGTCAAACTTTCCGGAGCAGATACGCATAAAGGCGATTCTGTCCCGGTGCGCCTTGTTCATGTTCGCCTGGATTTTAAAGACAAAGGCGGAAAAATCATTTTCCACAGGGTCAATCAGTCCGATGTCCGCCTTCCGGGGCAGCGGTGTGGTTGTCATTTTTAAGAAATGCTGCAGGAAATCCTCCACGCCGAAGTTTGTCAGGGCGGAACCGAAGAATACCGGCGTCAGATCGCCGCTTCTTACTTCATCTAAATCAAATTCCGCACTGGCGCCGTCCAAAAGCTCGATTTCTTCCATGAGTTTGTCCGCTGCCGCCTGTCCGATGACTGAAACAAGCTTGTCCGTATCGGCTGCGTCAATCTCGGTTGCGATACCTTCCTTCGTACCCTTTTCGGTATCGGAATAGGTAAAGACTTTATTTTTCTCTCTGTCAAATACACCCTTGAAATTTTTACCGGAGCCGATGGGCCAGTTGACGGGGCAGGTAGCTATTCCTAACTCTTTCTCGATTTCGTCCAGCAGATCGAAGGTATCGTTGGCGTCCCTGTCCATCTTGTTGATAAAGGTAAAAATAGGTATCTTTCTCATGACGCAGACCTTGAACAGCTTTCTGGTCTGTGCCTCTACACCCTTGGAGGCGTCAATGACCATGACGGCTGAGTCCGCCGCCATCAGGGTACGGTAGGTATCTTCCGAGAAGTCCTGATGTCCTGGTGTATCCAGAATATTGATGCAGAATCCGCCGTATTCAAACTGCAGTACCGAAGAAGTTACAGAAATACCTCTTTCCTTTTCAATTTCCATCCAGTCGCTGACCGCATGTCTGGCTGTTGCCTTTCCCTTTACGCTTCCCGCCAGATTGATGGCTCCGCCGTAAAGCAAAAATTTCTCCGTCAGGGTCGTCTTACCTGCATCGGGGTGCGAAATGATCGCAAAAGTTCGTCGTCTGTTTATTTCCTCTGCTACTGAAGCTGCCACAGCTTTCATCCTCCAAATCTTAACTTACTGCACGCGTTCCGTGCTTACCTTAATATGCCCTCTCCCGCAAAGGTGGGCACAATGTCAAAATATTGTAACACAGATGCACCGATATCTGCAAATGTTTTTCTTGTCCCCAGATTGCCCGGCGCCACCGGCTTTCCGTACATGACAAAGGGTGTATATTCCCTGGTGTGGTCCGTGGTTTTTAAGTAACCGGGGTCGCAGCCGTGGTCCGCCGTTATCATAAGCACATCCTCATCCCTCATTTTCGCCATGATTTCCGGTAATTTACCGTCAAAATAAGAAAGTGCCTTCGCATAGCCGTCAATGTCCCTGCGGTGTCCGTAAAGCATATCAAAATCCACTAAATTGATAAAGCAGATGCCTTCAAAATCCTTGTCGAGATATTCTAAGGTTCTCTCAATGCCCTCGGCATTTCCGCTTGTATAGACATGCTCCGAGATGCCGCTTCCGGCAAAAATATCAAAAATCTTGCCTACGGCAATGGTATCTTTTCCGTGCCTCTGCAGGATATTTAATATGGTGTCCCCGGGCGGCTCCAGCGAAAAATCATGTCGTCTCGGTGTGCGGGTGTAGTTTCCGCTTTCCCCGGTAAAGGGTCTGGCGATAACTCTGCCCACGCCGTGCTTTCCGGTCAGGATTTTCCGCGCCATACGGCAGTATTCGTAAAGCTGTTCCACCGGCACCACATCCTCATGAGCGGCAATCTGGAACACGCTGTCCGCAGATGTGTAAACAATCAAATCACCCGTTTTGACATGCTCGTCGCCGTATACTTTAATGACTTCCGTACCGGAATACGGCTTGTTGCAGAGCACTCCTCTGCCGGTTGCTTTCTTAAACGCATCCAGTACCTCTTTGGGGAAGCCGTCCGGATAAGTGGGCAGCGGAGTCGGGGAATAAATACCGGCTATCTCCCAGTGTCCGATGGTAGTATCTTTGCCCATGGAAGCTTCCGCCATACGTGCAACTCTGCCCGTTATATCCGTCACCTTACTTTCTGCCGATGTGCCTTCTATCTGAAAAAGTCCCAATTTTTCCATGTTTGGCATAGAAAAATAAGGACTTTTCGATACTGTTCCCAAGGTATCCACACCGTAGTCTCCAAACTTTTCCGCATCCGGCATCTGTCCGATTCCAAAGCTGTCCAGTACGATTAAAAATACTCTCTTCATCTCATCCGTCCTTCCTGTCGTTTCATTCGTTTATCTTACCACATATCCTTTTACTCTACAACTGTACTGATTATGATATTTTCTGCCGGAATGCCGGCTTTTCTTTTCACAATATCTTCAATCTGGGCTCTCTGGGCGTCCGTCAGCTCCAGCGCATTTACCACCACATCGGCACCGTCCCCGCTGATGCTTACCACCACGCCGTCAAAGCCTTTTGCCTGCAGTAAGATTTCCGCACCCAGTTCTTTTTCCGCTACATTTGTCATCTGCACCATGGTCTGTACGGCTTCCTGCTTCTGTTCATCGCTTAAGGCGGTGCTGTTGATGACTTCCATCAGGGTTTCCTTATTCTTGGCTCTCACCTGCTCCTTCAAAAGCTTTGCTTCGGAAAGCACTGTCACGGAGGAATTGGATGTGAATACGGCTTCTCCGGGAATTTCGCCCTGCTCCGGTGTCACGTAAGAACCGTCCGCCTGTTCAAGATCTGTTTCTGCATCCGCACCGCTTAATGCCAGGTCCTCCTCCGACAAGTCATCCAGATCCGTATCCAGACTTTCGATTTCCACATAATCTCCGTTTGCCGCCGCATCGTCCGTAAGCCCCATGATATCGTTCAGGGAATAGTCATCGTTTACCACACCGTCCGTCAGGCTTCCCGCTTCCTCACTGGTAATTTCTCCGTTTGCGGAAGTGGGCACATAATCTTCCCCGGACAGATTTTTACCGGTAAACTGTAAGTACCCTGCTACCGCAATCATAATGGCAAGTGCAGTAATCATCAGTTGATTTTTTTTAAGTATGTTTTTCACGTCATTCTCCCCTTCACTATACTTTCGGTTTTCTACCTGTTTCATTATATTAAGCTTTTCTATTCTCTATGCATACGTGTCTTATTTTGTACGCAGAACTTTCGCATGGTGCTCTCCCCGGCTTATCCTGCCTTCAGCACTTTTACCCGGTGCGCCTCCACGCCGAACAGTATCTGTACCGCCTCCGATAAATTTTTACTCACTTCCCCGTTGCCGGCTCCTTCCGCCACCACGACCACGCCTTCCACGCTGGGGCTTAAGGTTTTGACCACATAGGGCTCTTCATAGCCGTTCCCCTTTCTGTAAACCGTCGCATCCTCCGTGGCAAATTCGCTCACCATCCGGCTGCCGCCCTGGCTGTCCTGCTCCGATGTCTGGGAACGTGTCACCGGCATATCCTTCTCCACAACCTGTTCCGAAGACGCCCGTAGGGTAATCATCACCTTCACCTGCCCGGCACCGTTTACTCCGGAAAGAAGGCTTTCTGCCTTCGCTTCCATTTCCTTTATATACTGCTCCTGTTCCCACACATAGCCTGTCACGGCGGTTTCGTTGTATCCTGCCGTACCATCCCCGGCTGCCGTGTAGGCTGCGGTTCCGCCTGCCTGATATCCTGTTCCTGTGTTTTTAGTTTGATAACTGCTGTTATTATTACTTCCCGATGCGCTTTTTCCGCCGGTTCCCGCCGTATCCACCGGAATGGCAATCACCATGAGCAGCACCCCCAGCAACACGATAATCAGAAGATTATTCTTATTTTTCAGGAATTTCACCATGGACTCTTTACGGATTTCCTTCATGCACCTTCACCTCGATTTCTACGGTTTCTATGTGGGCGGGAGCCTCTGTGGAATTTTCATCGTATATATTATTAAGTTTCGATTTAATTTCTCTTTCATAGATTTCCCGCCGTTTTTCTTCCGATAAATCACATATGTAATTTATTTGCATCATATCCTCCTGCATCATTTCCTCATACCCGGCAAGGCTCTTCGAAAAAGCCTTTTCATCCGTCTGTCCGAACAGCTTCAGAAGCGGCATCATGAACAGGGTCAGCGCCATCAGATGCACAATGAATTTCAGGTACTTTTCATACAGGCCGTTCGGCTTCAGGTGCAGGATAAGCTGCGCCCCTATTAAGAAAACACTTGCTTTTTTTATGACGGAAAAGATTTCATCGCCCATTTTCCACGCCTTTCTTTATACATTTTCACGCCTGTCTGCTTTCAGCGGTTTGTGGTAAATGCCGCCACGGATATGGTTATCATAAATAACAGAAAAGAGGTCCCCACGGTCTGAAACAGCAGCCGCCCGGCATTGCCCACCCTGTCGGCACAGGTGCTCATCCTTTTGTCACTGACAAGTCCCATGAAGGCTCCCGCCGCTTTCAGGACAAACGCCGTCAGAAGCAGCTTGCAAAGAGGCGGCAGTGCTACGGCAATCAGCAAAAGCAGCGCTGTAAAGCCGATGCCGTTTTTTATAATAGCAGCCGCTCCGAATGCCATATCCACCACACTGTCCGTCACTTCTCCCACTCCCGGAATGGCGGAGAGCCCTTTCTGCAAAAGCCCTGTTTTGGCACTGTCAATCGCCGGGGTAAGCAGGGACTGCAGAGTACTGATGCCCGCCACAATGCCAAGGGATGCTTTCAGTAAAAACCGTATCATTTTTTCCATGCCGCTTTCCAAAAGAGTCATTCTTTCCTCCGACAGGCATCCGTTTAAGACCGCCAGAAGCATATAGCTGTTGATAAGAGGCATCAGCAGGGTCAGCAGTATTTTCTCCACCAGAAAAATAATCAGCAGGATAATCTGATACCCCGCTCCCGCCGTCATGGTTCCCGTGGCAATGCCCACCGATAAAAAATAAGCGGGGATAAACACCTGTATAAACGCCACAATATTCTGAATTGCCTCCGCCGCCGTATGCGCTGCACTGAAAAAGCATTTCATCAGAACTGCCGCCATATACAGATAAAGAAAATAAAAACCGGCATCCGCCACCTGATGCTTATCAAAAATACGGATAAAATGGGAAATAAGCGCCGCACCGATGCCCATCAGCAACAGGAGCAGAAACGTATTTTTTAAGGATGCAAGGTCCGTTATCACACTGCCGAAGGTCATCTGCACCACACCGGTCAGCGCTCCTTTTATATCCCCCGTGAAAGCCTGTTTCAGCAGGGTTTCCAGGTCAATCTGCAGGGTTGGGAAAAGCTCCCCTAACTGCACTTCTATGCCATCCATCCCATATTCCCGAAAAATGCTGTCCATATCCATTTCCATGGCATTCTCCTATACAAAATTCCGGATTTGTTCCATGACCGCAAACAGAATGGGAAGTCCCGCAAAAATGACGGACAGCTTTCCTAAAATTTCTATCTGTCCTGCCACGGAACCATATCCGGCATCCTTGCAGATACCCGAAGCAAACTCACAGATATAAGTAATACCGATGACCTTCATCAGGGTGGCCAGATACCCGCCCTCGTCCGACCAGATTTCCTGCACGATCCGGTACTTGTCCAGCATGGAAGTTAAAAAACGCAGGGTGTAGCCGAAAATCAGAATAGCGCACACACAGCCTATGTAAAAGGAATATTCCGGCTTCCGGTTCTTAAACTGCATGGCAAGAACCGCACATAAAATACCGCTGACCGCAATCTTTGTAATCTCTATCATTTTCTTACCTATCCCGCCTTCTACAGGGAAAACAGTGCCTGTATATTGGTAAACAGCTCATAAATATAAGGCACAATCCAGGAAATCACCAGGATAAGCCCCGCCAGACTTACCAAAAAAGCCTGCTCTTCCCTGCCGCTGTGTTTCAATATCTGACTTAATATGGTGACTAAAATACCCACTGCCGCAATCTTAAAAATCAGCCCAATACTCATTCCGACGCTCCTCCTTACAACAGAACAATAATCAGGAAAAGCCCTCCCATGATGCCAAGTCCCGTTGCTAATTTTCCCTGCTGCAGCACATTCTGTTCCCGGATCCTGCGTGCCTCTTTAATGGCGTCCCGGTGCCCTTCCATGACTCTCACCTGCATCTGCCAGTCCTTTAGCCCCTTAACCTTCGCAAAGGAAAGGAAGCTTTCTTTTTCCTCTTTCGTAAGCGGCAGCTTCTGCAAAAGAACGGCAAAAGCCTCTTCCCAACAGGCGGAAAAATCCCTTCCGTCCTCTTTTTGCAAAAGCTCTCCTGCCGAAAGCAGGGTACCCCGAAACGGCTCTTCCGTCTTTTCCGCTATCATAAACAGACATTCATGCAGCGTGGATTTTCCGTACCGGACTTCACTGATAAAAAGGTCCAGTATTTTTTCCATGGTCTTAAGAAACCGGATGCTCTCGTAATACCTTGTCCGGTAAAAAAGGCCCAGCGCCGTACAGCCTGCAAAAATCAAAATTGCTCCGAAAAGTCGCAGCATATTTCCCCATCCTTTCCATAAACCGCTTTTATCCTCGGATGGCCCTGTTTTTTCCAGAGCACCACAAACCGTTCAAAGACCTGCTCCTGCAGAAGCTCCCGCATATACGGCTTTTCCCGCAAGGAAAGCAGGTCTTCCCCGTGTATGGTTGCCAGAATGTTGCACCCGCAGGCAGACACCTTCCGGATGGCATCCACATCCTCCCTGCCGCCGATTTCGTCTATGGCGATTAAAGAGGGCGCCATGGAACGGACTAACATCATCATGCCGTGCACCTTCGGGCAGGCATCCAGAATATCCGTCCGGATACCCACATCATTCTGCGGTATTCCCAGATAGCTTCCTGCAATTTCACTTCGCTCATCGACCACGCCCACGGAAACACCCCCTCCGTACACATTGCCGTCGGAAATCTGTCTGACCAGGTCCCGTAAAAGTGTGGTTTTTCCGCACCCCGGCGGGGAAATCAGAAGCGTATTGCATATCTTTTGCTGCCGGTACAGATACGGAATAACCGGGTCTGCGGCTCCCTTCTTTTCATGGGAAACACGGATATTCAGGCTGCCCGGATGCTTTAACGTGCGAAGGCTACCGTCCGTTTCCAGGACAGCCTGTCCGCATATCCCGACCCGGTGTCCTCCCGGCACACTGATAAATCCCTGCCTCATCTCATCCTCAAAGGCATAAAGAGAATCCTTACAGATCTGGTTTAACATATTCCGCAGTTGTTCTTCCCCGATGCACCGCGCATCTAACTTTCTTTTCGTAAGACCGCCGTCTTTTCCGAAGAAAAATTCACCCCTATGTAGTTTTAAGATAATGGGTTTGTCCACCCTGAGGCGGATTTCTTCTAATTCCCCGTATAAGGTAAGCATCTGTTCTCCTTCCCCGCGAAGGGACGCCGGAAACAAAGCTATCAGACTTTTTTCTTTGCTCATTTTCCTTTCCTCTCTGCCTACCTCTAATATATGTACAGGCATCAAAAAAAGAACCCGCAAATGCGAGTTCTTTTCGGATTTTTGTCTGGTTGTCTGTTTACTCTTCCCAGCCCTGCCATTCAATCCATTCGGAGCCGTAGGTAAAGTAATAAACGGAGATACACTGGATTTTTCCGCTGTCGTCCGTATTAACGGAAAGGATTACTACATCGTCCTTGTAAGAGGAGTCTTTGTCGCAGAACCATACATCTGCAAGATCAGCAGCCGCCATGTTCTTCCATTTGCTGCCGTCTTTGTAAAAAGCGATATCCAGCCATGCATTGGCATCTTCGTATTCCTTGTAAATCTCTTCTGCGGTTTCATTGTCGTAATTTATCACTCTGGTATCCCCGGAGTCATACACGAGTTCCCACATAGCATTAGCCGGCTTTACCTGAAACTCATTCAGGTATTCGTCCAGGGAATCTCCTACCTTTAAGCCGCGTGCCAGTACAAAGGACTCTTCGTAATCCTGGTTGTTGTTGCCGTCAAAGGAGAAGGAATAGGTTTCATCACCGAAAATCATGAATCCGTTGTCTTTGGAAAGGGCAACGGTTTCTTCCCCTTTCTGAAACTGGAAATCGGAGTCCTTCCAGGTCTTGCCTGCCGGAAGGGAGCATGCACTCAGCACAAGGGAAAGTGCCAGTGCGGTAACAGCTGCTAATTTCTTTTTCATCTGTTCATAATCCTTTCTTACTTTTTCAAAAATTATTACTGCTGTGCTACGTCTTTCATGGAGAAGCTGATTCTTCCCATCTTGTCCTTGCCTAAGCATACAACGGTTACAACATCGCCTAAGGTCAGGACATCCTCTACATGCTCAATTCTTTCCTTGGCAATCTTGGAGATATGAACCATGCCTTCTTTTCCGGGAGCGAACTCGATGAATGCACCGAATTCCTTAATGCTTACGACCTTGCCCTTGAAAATCTGGCCTTCTTCAAAGTCTGTGGTGATAATCTTAATCATCTCAACAGCCTTATCCATCATAACCTTGTCGGTACCGCATACGGATACCTTACCGTCATCGGTAATATCAATCTTTACGCCGGTACGAGCAATAATCTCGTTGATGGTCTTGCCTCTCTGGCCTACTACATCGCCAATCTTTTCCGGGTCAATCTGGATGGAAATAATCTTGGGTGCGTACTTGCCGACTTCTGTTCTGGGAGCGGCAATGGCTTTCTTCATACAGTTGTCCATGATGAAGAGTCGTGCTTCACGGCATCTTGCGATAGCGCCTTCTACGATAGGTCTTGTCAGACCGTGAATCTTAATATCCATCTGGATAGCGGTAATACCTTCTGTAGTACCGGTTACCTTAAAGTCCATATCGCCGAAGAAGTCTTCCAGCCCCTGAATATCGGTAAGAAGTACGAAATCATCGTCGGTTTCACCGGTAACAAGACCACAGGAAATACCTGCTACCATCTTCTTGATGGGAACACCGGCAGCCATTAAGGACATGCAGGATGCACAGGTGGAAGCCATGGAGGTTGAACCGTTTGACTCAAAGGTTTCGGATACGGTACGGATTGCATAAGGGAACTCCTCTTCGGAAGGAAGCACGGGAATAAGTGCTCTCTCTGCCAGTGCACCGTGACCGATTTCACGACGTCCGGGGCCTCTGGAAACCTTGGTCTCACCTACGGAGTAGGAAGGGAAGTTGTACTGATGCATATATCTCTTGGAGGTTTCGTTTTCATCCAGACCGTCTACCTTCTGCGCTTCGGATAACGGAGCTAAGGTACATACGTTGCAGATCTGGGTCTGTCCTCTGGTGAACATTGCGGAGCCGTGTACTCTGGGAATGATGTCCACTTCTGCTGCAAGAGGACGGATCTGGGTGATTTCACGGCCGTCGGGACGCTTGTGGTCCTTTAAAATCATCTTGCGGACGGTCTTCTTCTCATACTGGTATACCGCTTCGCCTAAAACAGCCAGCCACTCTTCGTTTTCTGCAAATGCCTCGCTGAGCTTTTCGGTAATATTCTTGATATTTTCTTCTCTGGTCTGCTTGTCATCGGTAAATACCGCAACTTCCATTTCTTCGGGAGTTACGATTTTCTTCATTTCTTCAAACATTTCTGCGGGAATTGCACAGCTTGTGTATTCATGCTTGGGCTTTCCTACTTCCGCTACAATGCCGTCAATGAAGGAAATGATGGTCTGATTTACTTCATGTGCCTTGTAAATAGCATCAATCATGACTGCTTCGGGAATTTCGTTTGCACCGGCTTCAATCATGATAACCTTTTCTCTGGTAGAAGCTACGGTTAAGTTTAAGTCACTGTTCTTCCACTGCTCCTGGGAAGGGTTGATAATCAGTTCGCCGTCAATCATGCCCACCTGGGTCATGGCACAGGGACCGTCAAAAGGAATATCGGAAATGCAGGTTGCAATAGCAGCGCCCAACATAGCCACCAGTTCGGGACGGCATGCAGGGTCCACACTCATAACCATATTGTTTAAGGTAACGTCGTTGCGGTAATCCTTAGGGAACAGCGGACGCATGGGTCTGTCGATAACACGGCTGGTCAGGATGGCATTTTCGCTTGCCTTCCCTTCTCTCTTATTGAAACCGCCCGGGATTTTTCCTACCGCATATAATTTTTCTTCGTACTCTACACTTAAAGGGAAGAAATCAATGCCGTCTCTGGGCTTGTCCGATGCTGTTGCACAGGATAATACTGTTGTTTCGCCATAGTGCATAAATGCACATCCGTTTGCCTGCTTGCCGACTCTGCCGATATCAACGCTTAAGGTACGGCCTGCAAGCTCCATTGAAAAAGTCTTGTACATACTTTTCTCCTTGCTTTTTTACAATCCGCCTCGGCGGAAGGGGCTCTGGGTAAAACACCGAAACTACTGAAAAATACACTTACACAAATATACTTTTCAGCGGTCTCGGGGTTTCGTTTACCCAAAGAGGTGAATAAAGTGACTTTGCGCCCGCCCTGTCTGTACCAGAAACGAAGCTGCGTAAAAAAGCGGAGCAGCCTGTTTTGGACATACTCCGCTCTTTGCATCATAATTACTTTCTGATTCCCAGCTTAGCAATGATTGCACGATATCTTTCGATATCCTTTTCTTTTAAGTAATCAAGCAGACCACGTCTCTGACCAACCATCTTTAAAAGACCTCTGTTGGAGTGATGATCCTTGGGGTTCTGCTTCATATGCTCGGTTAACTCTTTGATTCTCTCGGTCAGTACGGCAATCTGTACTTCGGGTGAACCGGTATCTCCGGGCTTTGTTGCATACTCATTGATAATAGCTGTTTTCTTCTCTTTGGAAATCATGATAAAATCCTCCTGAAAAATATTTAGTAAACACCGGATACGAAGGCCGGGTCGGAGTGTCCATAACCTGCGCATCGGTTAAACCTTACCTAATAAAATTACCACATTTTACTTTACTTGTAAACCCTTAATTTTCGGACAGTTCCACTTTTATTCCTGTGCGTATTTGTCTGCCTGTCCGGCAATCAGCGCCGCATCATCAAAGTAGTTAATCTTCATGGCTGCCTTGACCTCTGACATGGTCTTCGCTGCTTCTTCCCTTGCCACTTCGCTGCCCTTCTTTAAGATTTCGTAGATGTCGGGAATCTGCTTCTGCAGCTCTTTTCTGCGGTTGCGGATGGGCTCTAATTCCTCCTGCATAACGTTGTTTAAGAATTTCTTTACCTTTACGTCGCCCAGACCGCCTCTCTGGTAGTGTGCCTTTAACTCATCCAGGTTTGCGTATTCGGGCAGATAGCGCTCAAACTGCTCATCCTTGCAGAACGCATCCAGATAGGTAAATACGGTGTTGCCCTCCAAGGAACCGGGATCACTTACCTTTAAGTGGTTTGGATCCGTAAACATGCTCATAATCTTGGTCCGCACTTCATCTGCGGAATCGGACAGATAGATGCAGTTTCCAAGGGATTTACTCATTTTTGCCTTGCCGTCAATACCCGGCAGTCTGCAGCATACTTCATTCTGCGGAACAAGAGCTTCCGGCTCCACCAGTGTTTCTCCGTAAACGGAGTTAAACTTTCTTACGATTTCACGGCACTGTTCAATCATGGGAAGCTGGTCTTCACCAACGGGAACCGTTGTTGCCTTGAATGCGGTAATATCGGCTGCCTGACTGATGGGATAGGTGAAAAATCCCACGGGAATGCTGGTTTCGAAGTTGCGCATCTGGATTTCGGACTTTACGGTAGGATTCCGCTGCAGTCTGGAAACGGTAACCAGGTTCATATAATAAAAGGTTAATTCCGTAAGCTCCTGGATCTGGGACTGTATAAACAGGGTGGACTTGGCAGGGTCCAGTCCGCAGGATAAATAATCCAGTGCCACTTCAATAATATTCTGTCTGATTTTCTCCGGATTGTCCGCATTGTCGGTCAGCGCCTGTGCATCGGCAATCATAATAAAAATCTTGTCGTATTCTCCGGAATTCTGTAACTCCACTCTCTTGCGAAGAGAGCCTACATAATGACCTACGTGAAGTCTTCCGGTAGGGCGGTCTCCGGTTAAAATGATCTTGCTCATCTGTTAATCTCCTTTATTTTCACTCCTCTGCCTGTTTCCGCAAAGGCAGTCATAGCATTCAAACGTACCTTAAATTATACTACAGGAAAAAGGCTTCCGTCAACCGGCATACATAATGCCGTCAAAATATTCTTCTTCCTCTACGCCGTTTATCGTATACGGCCATTCGGAATGGTCCACCTCAATCCGGTACAGTGTATCACCCGCTTTTAAGTCCACAAGACTGCTGCCGTCCGTCCGGTATAAAGTCAGCTTCGTACCCGCGGGTATCACGGCATTGTCTGCCGTCACACTGCCGTCCTCCGCCACCTGCACGCAGGGAACATCCTTTTTTGCCGTAAGAGCTTCTCTCCACTCGTATGTGCTTGTGTCTACCTGATAAAAGTCTTCATCAGCCACCGGCATGCCGTCCGCTCCCACATGATACCTCCGGCTGGCGGAATAGGTGCTTAATACCTCCATCCGGCTTTCTAAGTAAAAGTTTTCCGGGTCGGTCAGAAGCTCTTCTCCGTATAAATAGGAAGAAGCATCCAAAAGCTGTGACCTAAGGCCGCAGTTATTTACCTCACCGACATATACCGCACTGCTGCCGTTTAAATCAAACACCTCCAGCATACGGTAATCATTGTCACTGCCGCAGATGACATACAGATAATTCTTACCGTCCGCCGTATGCAGGATGTAGGGATCATAGCTGTATGCCCAGATGTCCTTACCGGTTTCCACTCCGTTCACGGATACCTTCAGGGCTTCATAGGTTCCATACTCGTCCATGGATGCCCATACCCAGAGTTCATCTGTCCTGCCGTCCCCGTTAAAATCCATACCTGAAGTACCCAGATTATTTGCCGCATAGACATAGGTCCGTGGGGCTTCCGCATAGTAATCGGAAAAAATATCGGTCTGTTCCGCAAACTTTACACTTCCCGACGGCATTCCCGCCGCATAATAGGAAATTTCATACGGATTGAACCATACACTGACTCCATCATTTGTGATTTTCCAGTTCAGGGTATGCTCTGCAGCTGCTTTGGCAATATAATCTTTTAAGCTTTCCCCCTCTTCCAGGAACAAATCATCCATTGTCAGTCCGCTTTCCTCATAAACAGCTGCCTCTGCCAGTCCCGCAAACGTATCCATATCCGTTACTACATCCTGAATCTGCAGCTCTTCCCCGGTCCGGGTATCATAGTTGCAGCCGAAGCTGTAACCGGTTCCATGTGCACCGCCCAGATAAGTGTAACCGTTTTCTTCAAAAGAAAGCACTCTGTCGTCCGCCCTGCTTACATAATATGTGCTCTCCGTGGAATAGGGGGTATATATCTGATAACCGCCTTCCTCCGCCCCTTTCAGGTCATCCTCCGCCTGGGTTTTTAAATTTTCATATTCGTTAAGAATAGTGTTTTTATTTTCCTCCGACAGCTTTTTTAGAACCTGTGCCAGCTTAGGATACTTTTCTTCGTCTTCTCCGGTCAGGGCAATGACTCCGTATTTCATTTCCACTAATTTGTTACTGTAATCATCGTCCTTGTAATAGCTGTCAGACAGTTCTCCCTTAATAAGATGCAGAGGCAGCACCGCTTCCTCCGTTCTGCCGTTGTCCTCCCCGGTCTCCTCCGGCAGAGTGTCCCCCGGCAGTGTGCCTGTCTGTGAACCGTCTTCCGTTCCGGTACGGGTTTCCCTATCCGGAAGGCTTTCCCCTGTTTCCGCATTTTTCTGTCCGCAACCGCCCAAAAGAAGCATTGCCGTCATAATAAGAGCTATCCCTTTTATATTTTTCAGTTTCATATATTCCTTCATTTCCGACAATTTCTGTCTTCCCTGCATTACTGCCCAGTTACCTGTTATTGTTGTTCTGCGGCTTTTCCCGTCTGTCCTTCTTCACATACAGGAAACGGTCCGACTTGGCGGACAGACGCAGGCTGTCCTGTTTCACATATTCCTGGGCGTTTTCTCTTTTCTCCACGCTCTTTAGCTTTGCCTTCATGCCGCTTACGGTAAGGAACGCCACAATAAAGCCGATTACCAGCGCAATGAGAATATGTACCGGTATATTATAAGTATCCCCGCCTGCGTTTACAATGGTGCTGACAGCCGCCAGGGATGAAAATGCCTGTAAAAACATAATCTTTTCCTCCTTTATTTATATTACGAAAAATAACAGTGAAATGATAAATGCAATGGCAGTGTAGAGTCCGGTCAGACCAAAGAGCCATCTTCTGTATGCTCCCTTGTCAAGCGGCAGGTTGCCTACAAACTTTCCGGTCTGTCCGTTCATGGCAAAGACATACTTTTCGCCCTTCCATGTGGTATTTAAAATCCACACCGGACAGAGCACATATTTTACCTTGCCGCCCTGCAGTCTCACATTGCAGTTGACGGTGTTTACCGTATCATATCCCTGTACGGTGTTCCTGAATACTTCCTCCGTGCTCTTTTTAATGCGGGCATTGACTCTTTCCACATTTTCTTCTGCCGTCACATCATATTTATCTGCCAGATAACCTGCCAGATAAGCGGTCTGGAACGGCACTGCCCCCTTGAAATCGAAGGGTTCAACAGACTCCATCAAATCGTCGTCCATCTTGGATGAGCCGTCCGCCGGCACATTCTCAAACAAAAGATTGCCGGCTCTGGAAACGCTGTAATAGCTGGTTTCCGTATATTCATACCGGGCATCGGACCATCGTTTTACCCTGGTTGCGTCGTATCTGGCGTTGGCGTCCGCTTTGGAGTCAAACATCCAGAACGGCACATAAAGTCCCTTTATTTCATCAATATGATTTTCATCCTTAAATACCTTGGGAAGCAGCCTCTTTCCTTTGAGATGTCTGCCCAGACCTTCCTTCGCCGCATTCCTGTCAATCTTAAAGGGAATGACATAATCGGGCTTTAAGTCTCCCGCAAACATACCCTTCATAACAATGGTGCTGTCGCAGTACGGGCAGCGGGAAGAACCTAAGTTTTCATCTCCCACGATTTCACCGCCGCAGGACTGGCAGGTATACACTCTCATGTGCGCCGTTTCGTCCTCTTTGAAGGTATCCCCGTCGGGCATATCCCATTCCATGCTCTCCGGCTGTTCCGCCTTCAGCTCCTCGTCCATTGCCTTCAGGGTTTCCATTTCAAACTCTGTTCCGCAGTACGGACATTTCATCTTCTGTGCGGTGCTGTTAAAGCTAATGGCGCCGCCGCAGCACGGACATTTGTACTCAAATAAATCTCCCATATCCTCTCTCCTTTTTCCGTATGTATTTTCTTACACACCTTATTTTGTCTGTTCCGTAAAATATTCCCGCATGCCCTCCGTCATGCTGATGTTTCCATCCTCTGAAATAAACAATGCTTCCACACCGTATTTTTCTGCCAGCAATCGTCCTTTCTCTTCTCCCAGCACAAAACATGCCGTGGAAAGAGCGTCGCTTATCATACCGTTCTTGCTTAAAATCGTAACACTTTTTACACCGCTCTCCGTCGGATATCCCGTAGCCGGATTTAAGATGTGGTGATACCGTTTGCCGTCCACCTCCACAAAGCGTTCGTAATCTCCCGAAGTGGACACAAACCAGTTGCCTGTAAGGGTCAGATACCCGCAGTAGGCGCCTGTATCAAAGGGGTCCGTAATGGCGACCCTGAACGCCGTGCCGTCCGGTTTTTCTCCATAAGTAAGGATGCTTCCGCCCACGGAAATGACCGCCGCCTTTACCTCCGCCTGTCCTTCCAGATAGGCAAGGATATCGTCACAGGCAAGCCCTTTTCCAACGGCTCCCAGGTCCAGTGCCATGCCCTTAGGCAGTAAAAAGCTGTTGTCTTTTCTTTCTATTTTAAAAAACCCGCTGTAGGACAGCGCTTCTTTTATTTCCGCCTCACCCGGTAAGCGGTAGCCTTCTGTTTTCCCGGTGCTTTCCGTCTGCCCGGCATCCTCTGTTTTCCCGCCTGTGCCATCCGGCTGCTCCCCGGCGTCCTCATAGCTTTCCTGTGCGTGGGCATCAATATCCCACAGGCTCACCAGTGCTCCGATGGACACATCCAGAGCCCCATCACTGTCCTCATAAATACCGGAAAGCTCCAGCAGCGTCTCTGCCAGCTCTCCGGAAACCTCCGTGTAGATGCCTGTTCCGGCGTTGGCATTCAGCTTTGCGACCTCTGAACCGGCTATTCTGCGGGAAAGCATTGTTTCCTCCATGCCGGAAAGCAGCTGCTCCACATCCCCGGTCACATCGTCCCCTTCCGTATACAGTTTCTGGGTAACGACAGTTCCCATGGCAGTATTCACGGCTTCATATTCCTTTACGGCATTTCCGCATCCCGAAAGAAGCAGCATCGCCACTGCGGGAAGTGTAAAAAAACTTGCTGTAACCCTCTTCATTTCCCTGCGTCCTTTTGTTATACTAACTCTCATAAGTATAACAAACAAACCACCCCTTGACAATATGGGGGAATGAACTTTACCGTCACGGAAAGGTCTGATTATTTTGAAAAGTGATAAAAAAATGATGGGAAAAGTGCTGATTTTGCTGCTTCTTCTTTTTCTACTGCTTTTCTCATCCCTGTTTCTTCTATATAAAAGAGGAACTTACGGCGGACAAAAAAAAGCCTGCATCTACCAGAACGGTGTCCTGCTTAGGGAAATTGATTTTTCTTCCGTAAAGGAATCCTATTCCTTCCGTCTTGTTTCTTCCGACGGAGGGTACAACGAAATTACCGTAAGTGCCGGGGGGATTGCCGTAACGGATGCCGACTGCCCCGACAGGCTCTGCGTCCTTTTCAGCAAAAACAATACCGGCAGGCTCCCCATTATCTGTCTGCCCCATAAGCTCGCCATTGTATATAAGGAAGAAAGTGCTTCCGATATGGATGCCGTTACTTATTGAGTTACTTAAAGGAGTTTTATGTCCCGTAAAAATACCCGTCTGACACTTAAAAAAATGACCACACTGACGGTCTTTCTTGCCGTCTCCCTGTGTATTTCCCTTGCGGAGAGTTTTTTCCCTCCGCTCGTTCCCATACCCGGAGTCCGGCTCGGACTTGCCAATGTGGTCACTTTACTTTTATTATATGATTTCACACCGGGTGAAACGCTTCTCGTTCTCCTGATGCGTATTTTATTGTCTGCCTTCTGTGCCGGTCAGGCCATGAGCTTCGTCTACAGTCTGTGCGGTGGCATATTATGCTTTCTTATCATGTGGTTTCTGTACCGTTTTCTGTGCGGCAGGTTTCTGGTGCTTACCAGTATCTTCGGTGCCCTCGCCCACAATGCCGGACAGCTTATGGCTGCCTGCCTGTTTACCGGAGGGTTCAGTGTGCTTGCCTATGCGCCGGTGCTTGTCGTAAGCGGTATTCTGACCGGCTGTTTTACCGGTCTCTGCGCCTATTTTACCCGCAAATATCTGTCCCCGCATATAAAGAAACTTTTTTAACCGTTCTGCATCAGACGTTTGTGGATATTTCCGAAAATGCTGTCGCACAAATGTGCCATATCCTCCACACTCTCCGTCATGCCTCCGGCAATCCATTCCTTGCAGATGGCGTTAAGTCCACCCTCATAGGCACACATACGGTACTGCTCCGCTTTGTCATCCAGACGGAAAATCTCCTTTAAGGAAGGTAAAAAGGAAAAATTACTCTGTTGTTTTTCCCTTGCCTTCATAAGCAGTCCGAAGTATTCGCTGTTTTTTCCAAGATAGGAAAAGAACCGTTCAAACCAACTGTAGCTGTCATCCTCACTGACATCATCCGCAATCTCCATCACAGCATCTTCCATTCCCTGATGCAGATCCTTTAAGATATCTTCCTTCGATTCATAATTCCGGTAGAACGACTGTCTCGACACACCGGACTTTAACACCAGCTCCGTAACGGTAATTTTCTCAAACGGCTTTTCCGCCATGAGATCCACCAGAGCCAGCTGCAGGCACTCTTTCGTAAGCTGCCCTGCTTCCTTGCCGGAAAGCCGGTATACATTTCTCTCTTTTACCAGAGTCTTTAAAATACTTTCCACAACTGTCATCTTCTTTCTTTTCAAAAGGCACTTGACGAAATTCACATAAAGTGTTACATTTATTCCAGTGAGATACATGTATCACTGTTACATCTGTAACATGATAACATTTTTAAAACTAAGTGTCAACATTTCCATACAAATTTTACAGTTTACCGAAAGGCAGGTATTCATATGAGATACGCAATAGCAACATACATACTGATGGCTGTGCTGGTTTCCTTCTTAGGCTTCGTGGTCGAGGACGGCTGGCTGGCTCTCACAAAGGGTTATATCGACAACCGGAACATGCATCTGCCGTTTTTATTCGGCTATGGTATTGCCATGGTAGGACTGTACCTGATTCTCGGCACGCCCGCCACCATGATTTTACCTTTTCAGATAAAGAAAAAGGAAACCTTTGTCCGGTTTATTATTTACTTCGTTCTTGTGATGCTGGCAGTCAGTGTAGGAGAAATCATCTTAGGAACCTTAGTGGAAAAGGTCTGCCACTTCTACTGGTGGGACTACACGGTAATCCCTCTTCACATTACCCGGTACACCTCCGTTCCCACAAGCCTCGGCTTTGCTTTGATCATTACCACCTTTATGGATAAGTTCTGCATACCGATTCTTGACCACCTTGCTGCCATTCCCGCTGAACGTGCTACGGTTCTTGCCTGGATTTTAGGTGTTTCCTTAAGTGTGGATATGGTGTATTCCATGTATAAAATGTACCGTAACCACGGTGGACTCAAGATCTGGAAGAAGCAGCTTCCCAGACATTCTTACCAGGAATCCTTCTAAGCATTCCGTCCGGTCACTGAATTATCTGTTTAATGTAATAAAAAGCCTGTGGATTCAGAGGAGAAGCAGCCTCTTTTCCGCAGGTTTTTTGTTGCATAAAAATACACATTCTGTTAAAATAGTATAAAAATTTTATAAAACGCATCGATTCCTGCGAAGAACCGTTGTGATAGGAAAGGAAGGCTTCTATGAAAGCAAAAAGAATCGGATTATCCATTCTCCTTTTAGCCATTGTGGGCTTAATCGTGTATAATATCGCAGGCCCCGCCGACTTACTTGCCGGTGAAAGCAGTGTCTATGCCACCCCTCTTTCCCTTCTGCCCCCTGTAATTGCCATTACACTGGCACTGATTACCAAGGAAGTATACACTTCCCTTTTTATCGGTGTATTAACCGGTGCCCTGCTTTACACAAACGGCAGTCTGGAACGTACCATGAACACCATGTTATTCAATGAAGACGGCAGTATGGTGTCTAAACTTGCCGACAGTGGAAATGTCGGTATTTTAATTTTCTTAGTGCTTTTGGGCATCATGGTTGCCATGATGAACACTGCCGGCGGTTCATCTGCTTTTGGACGCTGGGCTTCCAAGCATATTAAAACCAGAGTTGGTGCGCAGCTTGCCACCATGGCGCTCGGTGTCCTGATTTTTGTGGATGACTATTTCAACTGTCTGACCGTAGGCAGCGTTATGCGCCCCGTTACGGACCGCCACAAAGTCTCCCGCGCCAAGCTCTCCTACTTAATTGATGCCACTGCGGCTCCCGTCTGCATTATTGCACCGATTTCTTCCTGGGCTGCTGCCGTTACCTCTTCCGTACCGGAAGAAGCGGGTATCAACGGATTTGCCGTCTTTTTACAGACCATTCCGTACAACCTGTATGCTCTGCTGACCCTTGCCATGATTCTTTTCATCACCTTCTTAAAGGTGGATTTCGGCTCCATGAAGAAGCATGAATGGAATGCCATCAAGGGCGATTTGTTTACCACACCCGACCGTCCTTACGAAGAAACCTCCGATGCGCAGGGCAATCCGAACGCCAGAGTAGCTGACCTGATTATACCCGTAGTGGTTCTGATTGCCACCTGTGTCTTCGGTATGATTTACACCGGCGGCTTTTTTGAAGGGACCTCCTTCATTGATGCCTTTGCTAACTCCAGTGCATCCGTTGGTCTGGTAATCGGCGGTTTCATTACTCTGCTTTTTACCTTCTTCTACTATATGCTGCGCGGTGTGATTACCTTTAAGGAATTTTCCGAATGCATTCCCGAAGGCTTCAAGGCCATGGTTGCTCCCATTTTAATTCTGACTCTGGCATGGACCCTTTCCGGTATGACAAACCTGCTCGGTGCCAAAGTTTACGTCAGCAACATTGTCAGCGGTTCCGCACAGGGATTCCAGGGCTTCCTTCCCATGATTGTCTTCCTGATTGCTGCGTTCTTAGCATTTGCAACCGGTACAAGCTGGGGTACCTTCGGTATTCTTATCCCCATCGTGCTGGGCGTATTCCCTTCCGGACAGATGATGGTCATTTCCATTGCCTCCTGCCTTGCCGGTGCCGTTTGCGGAGACCATTGCTCTCCCATTTCCGACACCACCATCATGGCTTCCGCAGGCGGTCACTGCAACCACATCAACCATGTTGCAACCCAGCTTCCTTATGCGTTGTTTGTTGCGGTATTCTGTTTCATCGGTTATGCCATCATGGGCATCTGTAACCTCGCCGGTGTACTTTCCATCGCCTGGATTGCCCTGCCCGTATGTATCGTACTGATGGGCGCTACACTCCTGTTTATCCGTAAAAAAGAAGGCATGGAGAAGGAATAACCATAACTATCTGACAAAAAAGCAGCCGCGATGTTTCAACTGTAGTTTAGTTGTCGCATCGCGGCTTTTTTGTAGCTTTTGTTTTTTATTTATAGGTTCACACTATTAGCTTCTATTATCAAATGTATATATTGACAAGTCTTCTCTTTTATCCCAACCTGTTCTGCATATACCGGAAATTCTTTAACGGATGTTAAAACCTCACGGATAATATCCTTGCACCGTCTTTCCTTTATCCCCATCTTACTACCTGCCTCAAGTAAATCTGATAATTCTATTCCTGTTGTCTTGCCGTTTACCGTCATCTGATGCGCTCTAATCCATTTATTGGCAGGATTATAGGAAAAGGTAATATCATATGCCGGGGAGAGTGACCATTTACCGTTTCTGTCCATGAGAAAGGAAATGTTCTTGACATGGTCATCCTGGTTTACTGCAAGGCAGTTAAATACCATTCTCCGATAAAACTGTTCTATCTCTTTGTAGGAAATTCCCACTTCTTTCATATACATGGCGGCAAGCTCATATCCGCATATTCCCGGCTCCTGATAACTTATATGTGTCAAAGCTCCGAGCGACTGCATATGGAGTTTCCTGCCATTCTCACGGTCAAAACGCTTTGTAATAAAATGGTGCTCCCCTGCACTTTCGTATAGCCTGCACTCATTCATTGTAACACCGGCTTTTTTAGCCATAAGGTAATACGCATATTCTATTAACGTATATTCCGGCTTATCTTCAAGACCATGGTCCCCGTTTTTTGTGACATTATCAAACTTCATTAACCAGTAATCATATCCGGTTCCCAACTGTGCCTGACCGGATCTAACTTCATTCGTTTCCTCATTCCAGGCAATAATTGCCTTTGCCCTGGCTCCCCCTGCAGAACTTCCGACCTGTACCAACTGTGAATATGTCAGATTATCCTCCGCCTTTAATGAAATTCCCTCTCTGTCTGCCAATACATCGGATGCGAACTTAACCATCTCCTGTACATTGATGTTCTCATCGATATCCTTAATGTCCGTACTTGCCGGTACATATTCCAAGGCACCCATTCCACGCTTTCCGGTGTAGCAAAGCCTATCAATCGCCGTAAAATCGGATAAGGATTTTCCAAGTGACATAAGCCACTGCTCTATGACGGCATTACCAAATTTATCAGGTAGGGAATCCGCTACCAGACCGGGCATTCCATAAAAAGGCTCTCCTGTCAAAGTTGGAAATTCATATATATTCTTCGCAAGGGGCATCCGAAGCGGAGATACCTCGATTCCACTATTCAAAAATTCGGTATCATATTCAAAAGATGCATACGGCTTTGTAACATCCTGATGAATAATCCCTATTCTTGTTCCCCATAAGTAAACTTCCGCTGTATCATTCACTGCTCATCACCCCACTTAAATTCATTCTTCTCTGTCTTTTTCCGCACTCTTTTCGGTTTATTATCTGTCTTTTCAAGATAAAAGCTGGGTCTCTTAGTCTGGTCAGGAACCAATAATTCTATATTATCCCCAAGGTCCAGTGCCAAAAGAATTTTGAACAGATTATCAACCTGTACTGACTCACCCTGTTCCAATCTGGATATACTTCTCTTGGAAACACCGGTTTTGTCCTCTAAATCCTGTTGGGACAATTCTTTCATTATTCTGTATGTCTTTATTTTTTGCCCTAATTCTCTTATATACTCCCGATAGTCTTTTTGTTTATGCATATTATCACGCCATTTCTGTCTATTTAATATTAATATTATATATCAAAGAGTCATATTTGTCTATTTATATTTTATAAACAACAAAGAGTATAAAAAACAGCCGCCTCCCATCCGGGAAACGGCTGTTTTTATGAAATTATCGGTTCGCCTTTTTTACGGTAACGCTGCGGCTTACATCATACCGCCCATGCCTGCGCCTGCGGGCATGGCAGGTGTGTCTTCCTTGATGTTTGCTACAACGGACTCGGTAGTCAGCAGAGTGGATGCTACACTGGTTGCATTCTGCAGTGCGCTTCTGGTAACCTTTGCAGGATCCAGGATGCCATCTGCAACCATATCTACATATTCACCCTTCAGAGCATCGAAGCCCATGCCGGGGTTCATTTCCTTAACCTTGTTTACAATTACGCTGCCTTCCAGACCTGCATTTGCAGCAATGTGGTACAGCGGAGCTTCCAGAGCCTTAAGAACGATGTTGGCACCGGTCTTTTCGTCTCCTTCGAGAGTATCACGCAGCTTTTCTACTTCCTTGCTTGCATGGATGTAAGCAGAACCACCACCGCAGATAATACCTTCTTCTACGGCTGCTCTGGTAGCTGCAAGAGCATCTTCCAGACGAAGCTTTGCTTCCTTCATTTCGGTTTCGGTAGCGGCACCTACACGGATAACAGCTACGCCGCCTGCTAATTTGGCAAGTCTTTCCTGTAATTTTTCCCTGTCGAAATCAGATGTGGTTTCTTCAATCTGCTTCTTAATCTGTGCAACACGGGCTGCAATGGCATCCTTGTCGCCTTCGCCGTCAACAATAACGGTGTTCTCTTTCTGCACCTTAACGGATTTAGCACGGCCAAGCTGTTCCATGGTGGTATCTTTCAGTTCCAGACCAAGCTCGGAGCTGATGACCTGACCACCGGTCAGAATAGCGATATCCTCCAGCATTGCTTTTCTTCTGTCGCCGTAGCCGGGAGCCTTAACTGCTACTACATTGAAGGTACCACGCAGTTTGTTGACAATCAGAGTAGTAAGAGCTTCGCCCTCTACGTCTTCAGCAATGATTAACAGCTTTGCGCCGGACTGTACAATCTGCTCTAACAGAGGAAGGATTTCCTGAATGTTGGAAATCTTTTTGTCGGTAATGAGGATGTACGGATTTTCCAGGGTAGCTTCCATCTTATCCATGTCGGTTGCCATGTATGCGGAAATGTAACCTCTGTCAAACTGCATACCTTCTACTAAGTCCAGTTCGGTCTGCATGGTCTTGCTTTCCTCAATGGTGATAACACCGTCCTTGGAAACCTTCTCCATAGCATCTGCTACCAGGTTGCCGACTTCCTCATCTCCTGCGGAAATGGTAGCGACTCTTGCGATGTGTTCCTTGCCGTTTACCTTAGAGCTCATCTTTGCGATGGCTGCAACAGCACAGTCGGTAGCCTTCTTCATACCTTTTCTTAAGATAATGGGATTTGCACCTGCTTCCAGGTTCTTCATACCGGCATTAATCATTGCCTGTGCCAGAACGGTTGCGGTTGTGGTACCGTCACCTGCTACATCGTTTGTCTTGGTTGCTACTTCTTTGACTAACTGGGCACCCATGTTTTCAAACGGGTCTTCCAGTTCAATTTCCTTTGCAATGGTAACACCGTCGTTGGTGATAAGGGGAGCGCCGAAGGACTTATCCAGTACTACGTTTCTGCCTTTGGGTCCAAGTGTTACTCTGACGGTGTCTGCCAGCTGGTCTACACCTCTGCCTAATGCTGCACGGGCTTCTGCTCCGTATTTAATTTCTTTTGCCATAATGAAAACGCCTCCGTTTTTTTATTTTTACTCGATAACTGCTAAGATATCACTCTGTCTTACAATAATGTATTCTTCGTCTTCCATCTTTACATCGGTTCCCGCATATTTGGAATAAATAACCTGGTCTCCGACTTTGACTTCCATTTTAACTTCCTTGCCGTCTACCGCACCGCCGGGGCCTACTGCAATAACTTCTGCCTGCTGGGGTTTTTCTTTATTCTGTCCCGGAAGAACAATACCGGATTTTGTTGTTTCTTCTGCTACTAACTGTTTCAATACGACTCTGTCGCCAAGTGGTACTAACTTCATAATGAATGCCTCCTTAAAGTCTTATACTTTGTTAGCACTCAATGTTCATGAGTGCTAATTACTAAAGCATATATTAGTTTTATATGCAGTTCTTTGCAACCATATGCAGAGGAACTCTGCTCTTTCAATCTATGTATTATCTCTTTTTTACTCTCTTTTTCTTATTGTTTCTTATTTTTGTCCTGCGGAGCGGATTTAATATTTATTTTATAAATACTTATTCACACTTGATTTCCAGATAACCCAGCAGCTTGCTCTTGTCATACTCCTCCAGAACACCTAAGTTGGAGTCATAGTATTTGCCGTCAAAGTATACAAGGTAATGGCAGTATCTGCCCATTCTTTCCATTAAGATACAGCACTTGGGAAGCACACAGTCCCTGCCCTCGGTATAGGTAATAACGTCCTTGTGGTCAATACCGTAATAGTTCAGGGCGGAAATCACCATACCCATGGTTGCCTGCCACTCCCTGCAGTCCATGACACGGATAACATCCGCAATGGTAACGCCTGCCAGCATGGCTACACAGGTCTGTCCGCAAAGACCGTCCTCCGGCTGGATGATAACCTGCACGCTGTCAATTTTGCGGATGGGGTTGTCAAAGCTGTAAGGGCTGTCGGGGGAAACCTCTATGATGCTGCCGCTGATATGCAGAAGCATCTGATGGGACTTCGTAAGGTCCACCTTGATGGCATCCTTATCCTCAATATGAATTTCATAATTTCCTTTTTCCTTAGGCAGCAGCTTACAGGCAATGATTTCGTTGTCCAGAACCATGTCGGCTTTGATTTCATCACGCAGCTTGCAGACCTCCCACACATTAAAAGGAAGCTGTATTACAAATCCATTCTCTTTCTTGTCAATTTTTCCGGTAAAAAAGTAACGCATGATAATTTCTCCTATCTACAGATTTATTGATTTCTTCGCCTGGGAAGGCGGAAATCCAAAATGCTTTTTAAATAATTTGCTGAAGTGGTATGCATCATCGTAGCCGACGGCTGCCGCCACTTCCTTGATATTGGTGTATCCCTCTTTCTGCAAAAGCTCCAGTGCCTTCTGCAGACGTATGTTAATCAGATGCCTTATGGGCGCTTCCCCTGTCTCGCTCTTAAAAATCTTGGATATGTAAAAGGGGCTTAAATACATATTTTCCGCAATGGTATCGAGGGAGATTTTTTCTGCATAATGGTCTTCAAAATAGCTGACTATCTGCTCCACCACATACTTTTTGTTGACGGACTCGAACGCATAACCGCTTTTTATCTCCTTGGGCTCCATCTGGCTTTTTAGAAGCAGAAGAAGCATCTGCATCATGTAGGCCTTCATCATAAAGTACCTGCCATCCCAGCATACGGCATTTTCCGCTTCCAGAGAAGCGCAAAGCTTAAACAGCTTCCGCTGCAGCTCACCCGTGGTATGCACAATGGCATTGCCCCCCGGCAGCGGAAACGCATTGTCCGGCAGCCCTTTTATGCGGATGTCCGACACTCCCACGAAAAATTCCGTAACGGCGGTCTGTTTGTCTTTCACCAGCCCCTGATGCATGACGCCGGGATTTAAGATGAGCACATCTCCTTCTTCCACGGGATAAATTTGTCCGTCAATCCGGTAAAAACCGGAGCCCGACATCATAAATGCGATTTCCAGAAAGTCGTGGCAATGATACCTTTTTTCATCCTGGTCACGTTTTCCCTTCCAGGTAAAAAGAAAGGTCGGATTAAAATTTTCCAGTTGTATATTCTCCTGTCTGTCACACATATCTTCCCATGCCTTTCCACAACATCTGCCTTCTGCTTTTCTTATTTTACAAAAAACAAAGATAAATGTAAAAGGTTTTTTTGCAAAAAGATACAAACAACATACAAGATAGTCCATTTCTTTTTAGAAGCGATATGTTAATATTTTCATAGAATTTTACATGTTTATCATGTATATTTATGTTCACTCTGCTTACTTTATCATTCGGAGGTTTTATTTATGACACCTATGAAGTGGTTTTTCTCCTTTCTGAAGAAATACCGGAAAAACATGATTTTAGGAATTATTCTCACCATTGTAATCACTTCCTTAAACATTGTTAATCCCTACATATCCGGTATGATTGTCGATGACGTCATCACCGGCGGGCAGTACAGTCTGCTCTATCCTCTGGTAGGACTTATGCTCTTAATTGTCATTATCCGGGGTGCCCTGCGCTTTTACTATCAGCTTGTCTTCGAGACGGCATCCCAGGGTGTTCTGTATGACATGCGGGACAAAGTGTACCGTAAGCTCCTGCAGGAGGACTTTTCCTTTTATAATAAGAAGAGAACCGGTGACCTTATGAGCCGTCAGACCGGAGATATGGATGCCATCCGCCATTTTGTGGCTTATGTTATCTACAACACTCTGGAAAATGTCCTGATGTTTGCTTTTGCGCTTGTCATGATTTTTACCGTAAATGCAAAGTTAGCTCTCTGTATGCTCGCTGTACTTCCTTTTACCGCGTTGTGCACCTATATGCAGTCCAAGGAGGTAAAGCCTGCTTTTAAAAGAAACCGCGACTGCTTCTCTTCCTTAAATGCTTTCGTGCAGGAGAATGTCAGCGGCAACCGCGTGGTAAGAGCCTTTTCCAAGGAAGATTACGAAATCGAAAAATTCAACAAAGAAAACGACGCCTTCCGTGCAGCCCAGATTTCCGCATCCAATGTATGGAAAAAGTACGTGCCCATTTTTGAAGTACTGGCGTATTCCTTAAACATCATTCTCATGCTCTACGGCGGCTACATGGTAATTCAGGGCGAAATTACCTTAGGCGACCTGGTTGTGGTAAACGGGTATCTTTGGATGCTTAACAATCCCCTTCGTATGGCAGGCTGGCTGGTCAACGACATCGGCAACTTCATTACCTCCGTGGAAAAAATTTATACCACCTACAGCGAAGAGCCCCATGTCAAAACTCCTTACACCGGCATCCATACCCACTTAAACGGCGCCGTGGAATTTGAAAACGTATCCTACCGTGCGGACGACGAGGACATCGTCATGGACATCAGCTTCAAGGTAAAGCCCGGTCAGACCGTGGGCATCATCGGCTCTACCGGTGCCGGCAAATCCACGATTATGAATCTGCTCTGCCGTTTCTATGACACCACCTCCGGCACGGTACGCATTGACGGCAAGGATGTGCGGAATATGGATTTATACAATCTTCGTGACAACATCGGCATGGCCATGCAGGATGTGTTCCTGTTTTCCGATACCATTGAAGGCAACATTGCTTACGGCCGCCCCGACTGTTCCTTTGAGGATGTCAAAAAAGCTGCCATTATGGCGGACGCCAACCACTTTATAAACGCCATGCCGGAGGGCTATGACACCATTGTGGGCGAACGCGGTGTAGGTCTTTCCGGTGGTCAGAAACAGCGTATTTCCTTAGCAAGAGCGCTGCTTAAGGACCCTTCCATCCTGATTCTGGACGACACTACTTCTGCCGTGGATATGGAAACCGAAAGCTATATCCAGAAGCAGCTTAAAAATATTGACAAGAAATGCACCATTTTCATCATTGCCTACCGCATCTCTTCCATTAAGGATGCCGACCTGATTTTAGTCATGGACAAGGGCCGCATCATTGAGCAGGGCAGCCACGAGGAGCTGATGAAAAAGGGCGGCTATTATGCCGAAACCTTCCACAGCCAGTACGGAGAAATACCGAAAGAGCTGTTACCTGAAAATTCTGCAATGAAGGGAGGCTGTTAAGATGGCACGAAACCGTTATGATGTGGATGAAACCTTAGAGGATTCCTTTGACTTAAACCAGGTAAAACGTCTGGCAAATTACATAAAACCTTACAAAAAGGAAATGGGCTTTGTTATCTTTATGATGTTGTCCTCTTCCGCCCTCACCATGCTGATTCCTATTTTCTTCCAGAAAATCATGGATGTGTGCATTCCGGCAAAGGACATGAAGCAGATTTTCGTATATGCGGGTCTGACACTTGTCATTGCCCTTTATACTGCTTTTTCCCTGGCACTCAAAATCAAACACATGAGCTCCATCGGACAGAATATCATCCACGATCTGCGCTACGACATTTTCAAGCACCTGCAGGAGCTTCCTTTTTCCTACTTTGACGATAAGCCCCACGGCAAAATCCAGGTCCGTGTGGTAAACTACGTCAACAGCTTAAGCGATTTGTTAAGCAACGGCATCGTCAACACACTGACCGATCTCTGCAACCTGATTTTCATTCTGATTTTCATGTTGATTGAGGATGTTCGTCTGACGTTAATCTGTCTGACAGGTCTTCCCCTTTTAGCCCTTGTCATTGTCTTTATCAAGAAAAGACAGCGCCGTGCATGGCAGATTCAGAGCAACAAACAGTCCAACTTAAACGCCTACATTGCCGAAAGCATCGGCGGTATCCGGGTTACCCAATCCTTTGTCCGGGAAGACCGCAACGTAGGCATTTTCAACAATTTAAGCACCAGCTACCGCAGCGCCTGGATGCGTGCCGTAAAATACAATTTTATCCTCTGGCCGGGTGTGGACATCATTTCCACCATTACCACCTCATTTGTATACATTTTAGGTGTGCGCTTTATTTTAGCTCCTTCCTCCACCCTGACCGTCGGCGTGCTGATTGCTTTTACCGCATACATCAGCCGCTTCTGGCAGCCGATTAACACACTGGCAGGTTTTTATAACTCTCTGCTGACCGCCATCTCCTATCTGGAACGTATTTTTGAAACCATTGACGAGCCGGTTCTGGTTAAGGATGCGGAGGATGCCGTAGAAATGCCGCCCATCAAAGGCGAAGTTACCTTTGAGAACGTATCCTTCAGCTACGAAGAAGGTCATAAAATTTTAGATAACATCAACTTTACGGTAAAGCCCGGCGAAACCTATGCCATTGTAGGCCCCACCGGCGCAGGCAAGACCACCATCGTCAACCTTATCAGCCGCTTCTACAATGTGGACTCCGGCAGGATTTTAATTGACGGTGTGGATATTTCCAAAGTGACGCTCCGCTCCCTCAGGACCCAGATGGGTATTATGATGCAGGACTCCTTTATTTTCTCCGGCACCATTATGGACAATATCCGCTACGGCAACAAAACCGCTACCGACGAGGAAGTTATCCGCGCAGCCAAGACCGTCTGCGCCCATGAATTTATTGAGAAACTGGAAAACGGTTACTATACCGAGGTAAACGAACGGGGAAGCCGTCTTTCCGCCGGCCAGCGCCAGCTGATCTCCTTTGCCCGTGCGCTCCTTGCCAACCCCGCCATCCTGATTCTGGACGAAGCGACCTCCAGCATTGATACGGAAACGGAAATCCTTTTGCAGAAGGGCTTAAACGAGCTTCTGAAAAACAGAACCTCCTTCATCATCGCCCACAGACTTTCCACCATCAAAAATGCCAACTGCATCATGTATGTGGACCAGGGCAGCATTATGGAAAAAGGCAATCACGACGAGCTTCTTGCCCAGCACGGTGAATACTACCACCTGTATATGTCGCAGTATGATTTCCTGAAGAAATAAAAATTTACACCCAAAAACGGAGTGCGTGAAATCACACACTCCGTTTTCCATTTTATTCTTTACCTTATCGCAAAATAACCTTTCCGCTTCAACCCAGGTTGCGTAGTGCTTGCATTCTTCCATTCTGCATCAAAGTTCCGGACGTTTGGTAGCAGCAGGGAAAATATTACAATTCATTATGTTGCGAGAATTTCCCTGATTAATCTTCATACTCTTCGATTTTATAAGATAATAGTCTCACATCAGCATTCAACAGCTTGTATACAATATTCTCGAAATACCAGGACATATCTGTATACTTTCCCTTAACAGTTTTTCGATTTATTGTTATGCTCAATATAGTTTGACTGGTATTATATGCCATTAAAGAAATCCCTTCCGTACCATTACAATAAAATAAGTTTACACCTATCTGTTCTTTGCCTTCAATTTTTTTAGAAATAACGTCATATAGCTCACTTTCAGATATCTCGTCACATTGCCAATCGTACTTATCGTCATCACCAATTGGCAAATATTCGACCTTCCCTTGTGGATTATGAATATGCCATCCTATTTGTTGAAATATCCTTAAAATATCTGCTATATTTTCTGAATAAGCACTGCAATCTAATGTCATTAATGCTTCCATTCACATGCTCCTTTAATCTAATTCGAGTCACAAATTACCAAATATTGATTCTATATACTTCAAACTGAATACACATTCCATTTGAAATATCTTTTGGGATTTTGTCTTCATCATATGTTTCTCCGATAAATACATCGTCTTCTAAAAACTTTATCGCCTTTACCATAGAAGTTCTAAATTCACACACTCGAATACTGCTAAAATTGTTACAGAACACTCTCTGTTTTTTATTCCAACATTTCAACAAACTCTGAGAATGCATCTGCTATCATACTACATAATTAATGTTTCTACCTCCTCTGCTTCTTCATTAAAAACTTTTATTTCCTCATCCGTCATACCATACTCTTGCAAATCTAATGTCTTAACTTTAGATTTGACAGTTTCTAATCTTTTTTTGAATTGTTCTGATATTTTTTTACCACATCTGGAATATCTAAAAGTTTCCAAGGCTTCATATTTTTTTTGATAAAAATTTATTCTTTTCACTTTTTTACACTCCTTATTTATTGACACTATAAAGGAATTCCATATCTATGTACCGCATCCGACACATAAAGCACCTATGCCAAAAACATGGCAATGATGATTCCTTTTCCAAATTTCATAATTTTTCACTCTTTTCATTGCTTTGATTTATATATTTATAATTTTATATTATTGTATTGTTTCTTGTTTTGTCAATTTTAAAATAAAAAGACCTGAAAATTTCTCGTTTTCAGGTCTTTCAAACTTCTATTTTCTAAAACAATTTCCTCAGATATGCAGTATCGCCGAAGCAATCTGGAAATACACAATCAAAGAAAGGGCATCCACGATGGTGGTGATAAAAGGACTCGCCATAACAGCGGGGTCAAAGCCAATCCGCTTTGCCAGAATCGGCAGGGTACAGCCAATCATCTTTGCCAGGAATACCGCTACAATCAGGGTCAGGCACACAACAAAGGCCACCGTTACGCCTACTCTGTCAAGCAGAAGCAGTTTGATGAAATTGGCAAGGGAAAGGGTAATGCCGCAAAGCATCGCCACGCGGATTTCCTTCCAAATGACTACTAATGTGTCCTTGTACCCGATTTCCCCAAGGGAAAGTCCGCGGATAATGGAAACGCTTGCCTGACCGCCGGCGTTGCCGCCCGTATCCATCAGCATGGGGATAAACATGGTCAGCACCGCATAGGTGCTTAAGGCATCCTCAAAGTGGCTGATAATCTGACCGGTAAAGGTAGCCGACACCATGAGAAGTAAAAGCCATGGAATTCTTTTCTTGAAGGTTTCAAGAATGCCCGTTTTCATATAGGGCTTGTCGGAAGGAACGATAGCCGCCATCTTTTCAATATCCTCGGTGGCCTCTTCTTCCATGATATCCACGATATCATCGACGGTAATAATACCGACCAGCCGGTTTTCATTGTCCACAACGGGCATGGTGGTAAAGTCGTATTTTTTGAACTGCCGGGCAACCTCTTCCTGGTCCATCAGGGTATTGATAGAAATGACATTCTCATGCATGATGTCACCGATGATTTCGTCCGGATCACTGAGCAGTAAGTATCTTAGTGCAACGGTACCGAGCAGCCTTCTCTGCGCATCGAGCACATAACAGATGTTAATGGTCTCGCTGTCCACACCTACTTTACGGATGCGGGCAATGGCTTCCTCTACCGTCAGGTTTTCTTTTAAATCCACATACTCCACGGTCATGATACTGCCGGCGGAGTCCTCCGGATAACGAAGCAGGTGATTGATATCACGCCGCATTTCCGGGCTGGCATTTGCCAGAAGCTTTTTTACGATATTGGCGGGCATCTCTTCCAAAAGGTCCGTTGCATCATCCGCCATCAGGTTGTTGATAATACCTGCCGCATCCTTTTCCGACAGGGTGGTAATGATGAGCTGCTGATTGTCCACTTCCATATAGGAAAAGACATCGGCTGCCAGGTCCTTCGGTAAAATACGGAATACCTTTAACATTTCCTCTTCGGGAAGGTTTTCCAAGAGAATAGCCACATCGGCTTCATTCATCTCTGCTAATTTCTGGCGCAGGGATGTGTACTGACGGGTTGTCAGTAATTCCTTGATTTCATCCATAATCGTTCTCCTTTAGTTGTCAATGGGGTCTTCATGCACCGGGCAGGAAGAGGGTTATCGTTACTGTGCGTCTTACTGTGCGATTTCATCAAAACCACCACCTTTCTCCTAAACGGAAAACATTTTTGGGTGTGCCTCTTTACGTTTTTACACACCTTATTTATTTTAACATATCAACTTTCGTTGTCAACGTAAGAAATGGGATTTTCCTGTAAAATTTCTGTTTTGCCTGCCGTGGCTTCCGTAATATCCCGGACAAGTCTGTCCTTCTCTTCTACCGGAACCAGCACCTGCAGGGTCACCTTTTCGCCGTAATCGCTGTCCTTCGGCGTAAGTCCCATGGCGGACAAAAGGTATAAGATTTTGCCGATACCGTTGTAATCCGTGGTAAGGGCAAGGGGCACTCCCATACGGAGCACGCCAATCTTACAGTCGTTAAGCCCTTCCTTCACCGCCTGGGTGTAGGCGCGCACCAGACCGCCCGTACCGAGCAGGGTGCCGCCGAAATACCTTGTCACCACCACCACGATGTTTTTAATGTTTTCCCGCAAAAGCACCTCCAGCATGGGGCGGCCCGCCGTACCGGAGGGCTCCCCGTCGTCGCTGCAGCGGGTCAGTTCCCCCCTCTCCCCTATGACAAAAGCGGAGCAGTTATGTCTGGCATCCCAGTATTTTTTCTTCATCGTTTCGATAAATGCCGTTGCCTCTTCTTCGGAGTCTGCCCGTGCAATGTTGGCTATAAACACGGATTTCTTTTCTTCTATCTGCCCGCTTCCGCCGGAAAGCAGGATGCGGCAGTTTGTTTCGGTCTGTTCGCTCATATTCCGTCCTCAATACTGTTTCTTTGCAAAAGCTTTCTCTTGCCTTTTTTATTCTACCATAGATATGATTAAAAGTGTTTTTTTTGTGAAACAATTCTTAAAAAATAACAAAAACCTTTATTTACCATATGTTTTTTGGTATACTTATCATCAAAGGCAGTTGTGCCCGATTTATGCAAAACAGAAAGGAAACCTTATGAATTACGGAAAAAAAGGAGTCCGTGCAAAGCAGAAAGCGCTTTTTGCCAAAGGTCCGAAGTGGATGCACAAGATTACATTTACCTGTGCAAAGGTCATCTTCATCGCCTTTATCGGCATCGCCATCTGGGGCGTGTCCGCCGGCATCGGTGCTTTCAACGGTATTATTGCTTCCGCACCAGACATTGACGTGAGTGATGTGGCACCGGTAGGTTTCTCCACCTTCATATACGACTGTGAGGGCAATCAGATTGGCAAGCTTGTTGCCACCAATTCCAACCGTGTGCAGGTAACCATGGATAAAATTCCCCAGTACATGGCAGACGCATTTGTTGCCATTGAGGACGAGCGTTTCTACGACCACAACGGTATCGACTTCAAGGGTATCGTCCGTGCCGGTTATACCTTTATCAAGTCCGGCTTCAAACGGGCGGAGGGTGCCAGCACCATTACCCAGCAGCTTTTGAAAAATACCGTGTTTACCAACTGGGTAAACGAGGACGGTCTGATTGAGAAAATCCAGCGTAAATTCCAGGAACAGTATCTGGCTCTGGAAATTACAAAAAAACTGAGCAAGGAAGAAATCCTGCTCCGCTACATGAACACCATCAACTTGGGACAGGGCACATTAGGTGTCCAGGCAGCCGCCAAGCGTTATTTCAACAAGGACGTAAGCGAGCTTACCTTATCGGAATGTGCCGTTATCGCCGCCATTACCCAGAACCCTTCCAAGTGGAACCCCATCTCCCACCCGGACAACAATGCCGAGCGTAGGGAGCGTGTTCTCCGGAAGATGCTGGAACAGGGCTATATCAGCCAGGCGGAATTTGACGAAGCCATGGCGGATGATGTGTACTCCCGTATCCAGGAGGTCAATATAGCCGTAGCCAACGACTCCGTCAGCACCTATTTTGAGGATGCCCTTGCAGAAGTGGTTATGGAAGATCTGATCAACGAATGCGGTTACAGCGCTACACAGGCTTCTACCATGTTATACAGCGGCGGTCTCCGCATTGAGTCCACCCTGGACCCCAATATCCAGAACATTGCCGACGAAGTGTGTTCCGACCCGGATACCTATCCCGAAAATGTCAAATGGTACTTAAGCTACGATCTGACCACCAAGGATGCCAGTGGTGAATACCACAACTACAGCAAGGAAATGATGAAAAAGTGGTTTGTGGAAAACGAAAACCGCAGCTTCAACCTGATCTTCAACAGTATGGAAGATGCCTATGCTGCTATCGAGACCTATAAAGCGGCAATTATGAGTGACGGGGAAGAAGAGATTGCGGAAAACATTTCCATGACGCCCCAGCCCCAGATTTCCTTAGTTATCATGGACCAGTCCAACGGTCATGTGGTTGCCATCGTGGGCGGCCGCGGTGCCAAGGAGGGAAGCCGTACATTAAACAGAGCGACCGACTCCGCAAGGCAGCCCGGTTCCACCTTTAAGGTACTCTCTACTTATGCTCCGGCTCTGGACAGCGCTGGCATGACACTGGCTACCGTATTTAACGATGCTCCCTTTAATTACAACGACGGTACTCCTGTTCACAACTGGTACTCCAATCCTCCTTACGAAGGCTTAAGCTCCATCCGTAAGGGAATTTACCACTCCATGAACATTGTAACGGTAAAATGTCTCACCCAGATTACACCGAAGCTCGGCTTTGACTATCTGGAGGATTTCGGTTTTACGACCTTAAATGAATTGAATGACTGCTACCAGCCCATGGCTCTGGGCGGTGTCGGCGGTGTCACCAACTTAGAGCTTTGCGCGGCTTATGCCACCATCGCCAACGGCGGTGTTTACAACGAGCCCCAGTTCTACACCAGAGTCCTTGACTCCGACGGCAACGTCATCATTGACCACACGGTTCCCAATACCAGACAGGTATTAAAGGAAACCACGGCATTCCTTCTGACAGAAGCCATGAAAGATACCGTAATAAAGGGTACCGGTACGGCTGTCAACTTTGACGGCATGACCATTGCCGGTAAGACAGGTACCACTTCCGACGACAAGGACGTATGGTTCGCCGGATACACCCCTTACTATACGGCTGTTACCTGGACCGGATATGACAACAATATAAAAATGAGCAACAAGGCGGACAAGGCGCTTTCCAAGAAAATCTGGCGTGCGGTTATGCAGAAAATACACGAAAACCTGCCCAATCAGAGCTTCCCGATTCCGGAGGGTATCGTACAGGTTGCGGTATGCTCCCAGTCCGGTAAGCTGCCCGTGGAAGGTTTGTGCGACAATTATGTGGTAACGGAATACTTTGCGGAGGGCACGGAGCCTGTGGACTCCTGCGATGTGCACTACTCCGGTGATGTATGTGCTTACAGCCTGCTTCCCGCGAGTCCCGACTGCCCGTTCAAGCTGCCCGGTGTCCTGACACTTACGCCTGTAGAAGATATTTCCTTACAGCAGGGTTCCACGGTCATCAACGAAGACGGTACGGTTTCTACACCGCAGACCACCAACTACTGCCCTCACAACGAAGACTTCTTCCTGCAGCCCAATTATGCCTCTGTCATAGAACAGCAGCGGGCAGAGCTTTTGCAGCGGGGCTACAATTTCTATCATTAGTACTTCTTATATAAAACAAATAAAAGCCCGGCTCACCAGCCGGGCTTTCTTCTTTCTACTGATAATTTTCCATCAGAATCTGCAGCTCCGTCTTTCCCCGGAAGCTGTTTAAGCCTATCCGGTAAGTCACGGAAAGCGGAAATTCACATTCTTTTTCGTACAGTCTGCCAGAGGCACCCTCCCCGAACTTCCCGTCCAGGTAGGCATGGAATTTATCCAGCCCACCGAAGAAAACCAGTTCATAGGTCTTTCCTTCCTGCGTCACCGTATACTTGGCAAACGTTCCCTGCTTCCCCATTTTCCTGCCGAACCGGAATACCACGTTCTTTGTGGCAAACAACGGCTTGGGATTGGCATTGCCGAAGGGCTCCAAAATTTCAAACTCCTCCGCAAGCTGTCCGGTCGCATAGGCAAGGGGCATGGGCACATCAATATGTACCTTCGGCTGAAAATCTTCTTCGGTCAGGGTACACTGTGCATTTAAGCGTCTGCGCAGCTCCTCTAAATTTTTCTCTTCCAGGGAAAGTCCCGCCGCCATCTTGTGACCGCCGAACTTGGTAAACAGCTCCCTGCATGCCACCATGGCATCGTACATATGATAGCTTTCTATGGAGCGTCCCGAGCCCTTCAGCCCTTCTTCCCCTCTTGTCAGGACAAAAGTAGGCTTGCCGTACTGCTCCTTTACCCGTCCCGCAATAATTCCTGCCAGGCTTTCATGGCAATCCGGTAAGAATATCACCAGCACCTTATCTTCCGACAGATGCTCCTTTTCTATCTGCTCCGCCGCCTGCTTCACGCCCTGCAGGGTCATTGCCTTACGGCTTTCGTTCATTTCCTTCAGTTCTCCGGCAATTCTTGCCGCCGATACGGCATCCTTTGCCCGCAGTAGTTCCAATGCCCTTACTGCACTGTCCAGTCTGCCCGTAGCATTTAAGCACGGCCCTATTACAAAGCCCAGGTGGAATGCATTAAGACTGGACGGTTCCACGCCGTTTGCCTCTATCAGGGCTTTTAAGCCCATGCAGGGCGCCTTGCGGATACGTTTTAAGCCTTCCTTTACAATGATGCGGTTTTCGTCTAACAGGTCCATTACGTCGCACACGGTTGCCACCGCCGCAAGCTGCATAAATTCCTCCATGCATGCCTGTCTTTCTTCATAGGACACCTTCGACTTGCGGAACATGAGCTCAATGAGCTTATACGCCACCACTGCCCCGCAGATACCCGGATTGGGATATTTGCAGTCTGCCTGCTTGGGGTCCACGACCACCGCTGCCGGAGGCAGAACCTGTGTCCGCACACCGTTTTCTTCCACATACGGCACCTCATGATGGTCCGTCACCACCACGGTCATTTTCTTTTCCACCGCAAGGGCAATCTGGGATGCCGCCGCAATGCCGTTGTCGCAGGTGATAATGGTCTGGATCCCGGCTTCATACGCATCCTCTATGAGCCGGTCATTTAAGCCGTAGCCATCCTTCATACGATGCGGTATCACCGTATCCACGTTACCGCCGAGCACCTGCAGTCCCTTCGTCAGAATATGGGAGGAAGTAATACCGTCCACATCATAGTCCCCGATGACCCGGATTTTTTTCTTAAGGGCAATGGACTCCGCCATGATGGCAGCCGCATCCTCCATCCCCAGCATCAGTTCGGGCGGATACATGTCAAGATATGTGCCGTAGAGGTATTTTTCTACTTCTTCCTCAGACAAAATATCCCTGTTACGGATGATTCTTGCCGTAACAGGGGTAATATTAAATTTCTTGCTCCAGGCATCGAAATCAGCTTTCTTTGCCGCAACAAACCATTTTTCCATGGAAACTATAACCTTTCCCACTGAGCGGTTCCCTTATTTGGAAACCGCCTTTTTGTTTTTCTGCATCATGTAGTACATGCTGCCTGCCAGGAATACGGAGGAATAAGTACCGCAGGCGATACCTACCATCAGGGGCAGTGCAAATTCACGGATAGCGGTAACGCCCAGTACATACAGGGCTGCTACCATAATAAATGTAGTCAGGGAAGTAAAGATACTTCTGGACAATGTCTGGGTAATGCTTCGGTTGATAACATCCTTCAGGTCCGCACCGCTGCCCATCTGGCTTCTGTTCTCACGGATACGGTCATATACCACGATGGTGGCGTTGATGGAATAACCGACCAGAGTCAGCATGCAGGCAATGAAGGTACTGCCTACGGAAACCTTGGCTGCCGCATAGAAAGCAAGTACTACCAGCACGTCATGAAGCAGTGCCAGAACACCGCCGGCACCAAAGGAAATATTCTTGAACCGGATAGCGATGTAAATCAGCATGCATACCATAGCCACACAAACGGAAGCAAAGGTCTTTACGGTTGTTTCCTTAGAAATGGTGCCGCCGATAGTTTCCATAACAATCTGCTCATTTTCCACACCGTATTTATCGAGAAGCATTTCTTCAATGGCATCTCTCTTGGTAACGTCCAGTGCGTTGGTCTTGAATACAACATCTGTGGAATTCTGTACCGGCTGAGGCTGTACTGCACTTCCCGCAATCTTTTCCATTTCGGGAATAATATCTGTTTCTAATTCGGAGAGGCTCTTCTGTTCGTTAAAGGTTACCGTCATGGAAGTTCCACCTACGAAATCAAGGCTTAAGTTCAGCGGGTTGCCGGTCTGTGCTTTGTTGACACCCATCATGACGAAGCCGCCCACAATCAGAACTAAGGAAATTGCAAAGTATACCCATCTCTTGCCGACAAAATCAAGAGCCTTATGCTCCTTGCCCACACCGTACCATTTTTCGCTTGTAAAGCCGATTGCATAGAACGCACGGAGCAGCCATCTTGTCACAAACAAAGCGGTAAACATGGAGAGCACTATACCTAAGATCAGGGTCTGTGCAAATCCCTTAATGGAACCGCTGCCGAAGATTAACAGAACGAGTGCTGCAATCAGGGTGGTAATGTTGCCGTCTAAAATAGCGGAGAGAGCTTTGTCGAAGCCAATCTTTTCAGAAGACTTCACAGTCTTTCCGGTTGCCAGCTCTTCACGGATACGGGCGAAAATGATAACATTGGCATCCACTGCCATACCGATGGAAAGAATGATACCGGCAATACCGGGCAATGTCAGGGTAATATCGAATCCGTTTAATAACAGAACGATTAGAGCGGTATACAGTAACAATGCTAAGGATGCTACAAAACCGGGCAGGAAGTAAACACCAATCATGAATACGGCAATGACCGCAAGACCGATGGCACCTGCCTCTAAGCTTGTCTTAATAGCATCGGAACCGAGCTGGGCTCCTACTACCTTGGAATGGATTTCGTTAAGCTCTAACTTCAGTCCGCCAATCCGGATTAAGGAAGCTAACTTTTCGGCATCTTCATAAGTGTAGTTACCGCTAATCTGGGCACGTCCGTCCGTCAGGGCACCGTTTACGGTAGGTGCGCAGATTACCTTGCCGTCATAGTAAATAGCAATGGTTTCGCCGTTCTGGTAAGCGGATGTGGTCGCATCTGCGAACTTCTGCCTGCCCTCGTCGTTAAGCAGAAGGTCGATACAGTAAGATGAGGTGTTGCCGGTCTGGGAATCCTGGTAAGGAACCGCTTCCGCACTCTTGATATCGGAACCGTTTAATACCACGCAGCCGTCTGCCACGATTTCATCAATGCTTCTGTTCAGCACATATGCCAGGGAAGAATTTCCGTCTTCGTCCTGTACAATGGTCTGGGAATAGTTATCATTACCGTCTGACCCCTTCTGTGCCAGGAAATAAAGAGTACCGGGGTTGCCCAGTTCCTCTAAAATAGCATTGGCATCGGTTACGCCGGGGATTTCCACGTTGATACGGTCGTTTCCCTCCAGGTAAACCTGTGCTTCGTTGCTGTAGTTGTAAACACGTTCTTCCAGCTTTCTCTTGGTATCCGCCAGATCGGTTGCGGAAGGCTCTTCGTCTCCCACCACCTCGTACGTGATGCTGACACCGCCTGCTAAGTCAAGACCCAAGGTAATGTCGGATGCCGCCACTTTGCCGTTTCCGTCAATTCCCTTTACATCGATGAAGGTCACGCCTGCAAGGACTGCCAGAAACACAAGCAGAGTAATGATTGCGTTACTTTTCTTCATTTTGTTCTTCCTCCATTTCAGCCATAGCTGCTTTTATCATAATAGCGCATTCGATACGTTTTCTCTGCAGTTCGCAGCCCACATCATATGCGTCATTGATATTCCCATGGAAATTATAAGAGTTGGCAGCACAGCCGCCGCTGCAGTAAAACTTAGCAAAGCATTTTTTACATTTTTCCTTTGCATATACATTGCAGCACTTGAATTCGTCACGGATTTCCGTGTTGACGATGCCGTCATCCACGTTGCCCATGAGGAACTTCTCGTTTCCCACAAACTGGTGGCAGGGATACAAATCTCCCCAGGGAGTCACTGCCAGGTATTCCGTGCCGGAACCGCAGCCGGACAGACGTTTTGCCACACAGGGGCCGCCCTCTAAATCAATCATAAAGTGGAAGAAATTGAAACCGTTTCCTTCCTTTCTTCTGCGGATCATTTCTACGGCAAGCTTGTCGTACTCTTCCTTAAGACCGGGAATATCCTCTTCCTTAATAGAGTACCAGTCCTCGGGCTTTGCCACAACCGGCTCTACGGAAATCTGCTTGAAGCCAAGATCTGCCAGATGCAGCACATCCTTAGAGAAATCCAGATTGTTGTGGGTAAATGTACCTCTTACATAATAGTTCATCTGGCCGCGGCTTTCCGCCACTTTTTGGAACTTCGGTACAATCATATCGTAACTGCCCTGTCCGCCGCGGAAGGGACGCATCGCATCGTTTACTTCCTTCCGTCCGTCGATACTGAGCACGATATTGGACATTTCTTTATTGGCAAACTCCATAATTTCATCATTTAAGAGAACACCGTTAGTCGTCAGGGTAAAACGGAACTTCTTGTTGCATTCCTTTTCCCGGCTGCGTCCGTATTCTACCAGATCCTTTACCACCTGCCAGTTCATGGTAGGCTCGCCGCCGAAGAAATCCACTTCCAGATTGACGCGGTTGCCGGAATTGGCAATCAGGAAATCCAGGGCTTTTTTACCGACTTCAAAGCTCATAAGCGCTCTTCTGCCATGGTACTCGCCTTCTTCGGCAAAGCAGTAACGGCAGGCAAGATTACAGTCATGGGCAATATGCAGGCACAGCGCCTTTACAACCGTCTGACGGTTTTTGAAATCAAAGATATAATTTTCATAAATATCGGGGGTAAACAACTGGCCTTCTTTGTATAACTCCAACACCTCATCGATGGCTTCTTCCACTTCCTCTGTGGGACGTCCGGATGCCTCACAACTGATAACAGCCGCTTTAATGGCTTCCGGTTCCTTCATGCCGCCTTCTACCAGAGGCTCCACGAAAGCTATCATGTCGTAAACCAGATCGTCTACCACATGTACGGAACCGCTGTTTACATCCATGACAATGTTGTAACCGTTGTTTTTGTACTGATGAATCACGTTTTCTTCCTCTTTCTCTCTTAAACTCAATCTTTCCCCGGAAAAAGGTCCCTGTCCTAAGAAAAGACTGCAAAAACGAAGCAGCGACGCAAATCGCTGCTTTCTTAATCTCACATTAAAAATGTGGGCGCTGCTTATTTAATCTTTTCGCAGCTCTGGTTTCCTACTGTACAGGATGTCTTGCATGCTGACTGGCAGGAAGTCTGGCATTCACCGCAGCCGCCCTTCTTCATGGACTCCTTTAAGTTTCTTGTATTTAATGTCTTGATGTGCTTCATAAAAGAAACGCCTCCTTAATATAAATTAAGCTTCATACCATCGTAGTATATCATAAATTTCCTGTTTGTAAAAGGTTTTTTTCATATTTAGGCATATTTCGTGTATTTTTTCGGAAATCACCCAAGCATGCCTCCCAGCATACCGCTTCCTCCGCAGAGCACCAGCACTGTTAAAAATTCTCCCGGCAGCTTTCCCAGATCATGGTCAACTGCTAAAGACACCACAGTAAGTATCAGAAAATACGCGCTTCCCATCAGAAGCCCCCATAAAAATTTCCGTGACTGCATCTTTTTTCCGGTAAGCCAGCCCGCTGCCAGATTGACCGCTATGTAAATACCGATAACCGCCGCCGAAACGATCTGTTCAGACAGTCTGAGTTTATAGACCAGCAGCGTCAGTAAAATGAGCAGAGCTCCCGTAAGTATGTAAGCGGCAAGCAGGCATTTCAGGAAAAAAAGCCACGGCTTTCCTTCTCTTTCTTTGTCCATCTCTCTCCTCCTCCGGCATTGTTCTATTCATGTATATGTCGGGGCGGACATTTCTTATACCTGCATTTCCGTAAAAATACACCGCTTTTCCTGTTCCTAACGGTTGTTAATCTTGACAAACCGCTATGGAATACGGTATTATTTCCTAATATTATATAAAAATTTATTCAAATTACAAAAGGAGTGTTATTCTTGGAGACATCTGATGTCGCGCAACTGATTATTATTATTGTTCTGATCTTTTTATCCGGCTTCTTTTCTTCTGCCGAGACCGCTTTTTCCACCTTGAACAGGGTGCGTATGCGGAACCTGGAAGAAGAAGGCAGCAAAAAAGCCGCAAGAGTCAATAAGATTCTGGAGAGCTACAGCAAAATGCTTTCCGCCATCCTGATCGGCAACAACATTGTAAACCTGACCGCTTCTTCCCTGACAACGGCATTTGTCATCGGCGTATGCGGCAATGCGTACATAGGAATCGGTACCGGTATTCTTACCATTGTGGTACTGCTCGGTGGAGAAATCATTCCCAAGACATGGGCAAACTTAAATTCCGAAAAATTAGCCCTTGCCTACTCCTCCGTCATCTATGCGCTGATGAAGGTCATGACGCCGGTTATTTTTATCGTGGATCTGCTGTCCAATGGCATCTTAAAGCTTTTGCATGTGGACCCCAATAAAAAGATGGATACCATTACCGAAAGTGAATTGAAGACCTACGTGGATGTCAGCCATGAAGACGGCCAGATTGAATCGGATGAGAGGGAAATGATTTACAATATCTTTGAATTCTCCGATACCTGCGTAAAGGATATTATGATTCCCCGTACCAACATGGTGACCGTCAATGCAGACGAAAGCGTAAACGACTTAATCAAGGTATTCCACGAGTCCATGTATACCCGTATTCCCGTGTATCAGGAAGACAAGGACAGCATGATCGGTTTTGTCAACATCAAGGATTTATTTATTGCCCGTATTTCCGGTCAGAAAAATATCACATTAAAGTCCCTCCTGCGGGAGGCCTACTACACCTACGAATACAAGAAAAATGCAGACCTTCTTCTGGAAATGCGTGAGAAATCCATGAATGTGGCATTTGTCTTAAACGAATACGGTTCCACCGTGGGTATGGTTACGCTCGAAGACCTTTTGGAAGAGCTTGTCGGGGAAATCCGTGACGAATACGACGAGGACGAAAAAGAACTTATTCAGAAAATAGATGACCGTTCCTACCTCATTGAAGGCAGCATGAATCTCTCCGATATCAACGACAGCATCGGTACTTCCTTAAATTCCGATGATTACGACTCCATCGGCGGTATCATCATCGGTCAGCTGGACCGTCTGCCGGAGGACAACGAATCCGTAGTTCTCGCCGACGGCACTACCCTGCAGGTAAAGGGTATCGACCAGAACCGCATCCTTCACGTCCTTCTTACCCTTCCCGAACCCAAGGAAGAAGAAACGGACAAAGAAGCTTCCGCAAATAAACAATAGAATGCACGCTCTGCGAACATTCTATTGTCATGAATAATAAATGCCCTGCCGGTCAATCCCCGGCAGGGCATCTTTTTTTGCAAAGTCAGGAAATCCTTTCCATCAGCAGGCTGCGCGTGCTTACGGCAGTTTGTATTTTTCTGCATAGGCAAGAACTTTTCCGCGGAAATTGATGTTCTCGCTTTCTTTTAAGTTGTCCAGGTATTCATGGGTTTCGTAGCTGTCTTCCTTTACCTGCAAAAGACATACCGCAATATTGGAGCAGTGATCCGCCACTCTTTCAAAGTTATTGGTAAGCTCCGTTAAAAGCACGCCCAGTTCAATGGTGCATTTGCCCTTGCGCAGACGCTTGATATGGCGCTTCTTCATTTCAATATTAAGCTGGTCAATAACCTCCTCCAAGGGCTCCACAAGCTCTGCCGTCTCGGAGCTGTCCGTTTCAAAAGCAGTAAAGGAAATATCCAGGATTTCCTTAATGGCATCCATGAAGACGGTAAGCTCTTCCATTGCTTTATCAGAGAATACCAGTCCTCTCTCCTGCATTTCGTCCGCCGACTCCTTAATATTTAAGGCATGGTCGGAAATCCTCTCAAAATCGCCGATACAGTGAAGCAGGATGGACAATACATGACTTTCCTTTTCCGTCATATCCTTGCCGCTGATCTTTACTAAGTAAGTACCGATTTCATCCTCGAACCGGTCAATATCCTGTTCTAACTTTTCAACCTCTGCCGCCTTGTCCGCATCATAGCTCTGCAGAAGGTCAAGCGCTGTGAAAATTGACTTCTTGGAATACTGCGCCATGGTAATGGCAACTCTTCTGCTTCGCTCGATGGCAAGTCCGGGGTTCTCCAAGAAACGGCTGTCCAGTGTTTTCAATTCCACATCCACGGGTGACATTTCGCCTTCCTTTACCTTGTCCGGTACAGTTAAATTAACTAACTTAACAAACATCTTAGAGAAAGGAAGCAGGATAATGCAAAGCGCTATATTAAATAAGGAATGTATCAAGGCAATTCCAAGCGGAGAAATTGCTTCTTCCATAAAGGAAAAATGTAGGAAAGTATTCGCCGCATAGAAAACTACCATAAACAGGGTTGTCTTTACAATATTGTAGTACAGATGCATGAGGGCTGCCTTCTTGGCATCCTTGTTGGCGCCGATGGCGGAAATCAGGACCGTAATGCAGGCACCGATGTTCTGTCCCATGATAACCGGCACCGCCGTAGCTCCGGTCACTGCCCCCGAACGGGACAACGCCTGCAAAATACCGACGGATGCGGAAGAACTCTGTACGATGGCAGTCATGATAAAGCCTACCAGTACGCCTAAAAGCGGGTTGGAGAACATGGTCAGCATATTGGTGAACTCCGGTACATCCGCCAGTCCGTTTACCGCGCCGCTCATGGTGTCCATACCAATCATCAGAATGGCAAAGCCGGCAATAACGGTACCCACCGTCTTATGCTTTTCCTTCTTGGTGAAGTTAATCAGGATAACACCGATCAATGCCAGTACGGGAGCAAAGGATGACGGTTTGAAAAGCTGAATGATAAAGCTGGTGCTTTCAATGCCGGTCAGACTTAAAAGCCATGCGGTAATGGTAGTACCTACATTGGCACCGATAATTACGTTTACCGCCTGCTCCAGCTGCATAATTCCGGAGTTTACAAAACCGACTACCATAACTATGGTTGCCGTGGAGGACTGGATAACCGCCGTCACACCGGCGCCCACCAAAACCGCCTTAACCGGATTGTTGGTAAGCTTTTCCAGTATGTTCTCCAGCTTGCTGCCGGAAACCCTCGACAGGCCTTCGCCCATCATGTGCATACCATACAGGAACAGGGCAAGTCCGCCCATCATCGTCAGAAGGTCAAAAAAATCCATTTGTGTACCCAACTTTCTTTTTTTCTGTACAATTTTTACTCGCTATTTCTATTGTAACTAAAAAGCGTCCTATATGCAACAACCTTTTCCGCAAGTTTTTTGTTATGTTTTCTGTATCTGTTTTTCCAGCTCCGCGGCGGCAAGGCTTAACGACTCGCCCTTTCTTTTTAAAAGGCAGATGTTCCGCTCCGGCACCGGCGGCTCCATATCCAGAATAACCAGCCCCTCCATATTTTCCTTTTCCAGGAAATCCAGCGGTACAAAGCCTATCCCCAAATCCGACTTTACCATGGGCAGTATCTGGTCGGAGGTTGCCGCCTCCACATCCGGGGAGAATGTCCATCCCATCTTACCAAAAATGGCGGAATAAAAGGCAAAGGAACTGGTCTGCTCTCCGAGACCTATGAGCGGATATTTCTTTATCTGTTCATCCGTAAGCGACATTCCCGTTGCCAGGGAAAATGCGGTGCTGCATACCGGAACCTCCTTAATTTTCCGAAGTACCTTGGCAGTAATTCCCTCCGGCAGAGTAAACGGGTCGGTTACAAGCGCCATGTCCGCCAGTCCTTTTTTTAATTCCGAAAGCGCCTGCGGTGTGGTCTGGTTGGAAATGCGGATACGGATACCGGGATACGCCTTCCGGTATTTTTTTAAGGCAGGAAGCAATACACAGTGCAGGGCAATTTCGCTGGCAGCAATCGTAACCACTCCGCCCTGCAGACTTTTTTCCCGGGCAATTTCTTCCTCACCGCTCAAAATATGCTCCATTGCCACAGAAATATGGGCATACAGCTTTTCTCCTTCCGGTGTCAGGGTAATGCCGTGCCGCTGCCGGATAAACAGCGTACATCCCAGCTCCTCTTCCAATTTCTTCATCATACGGGTGATATTGGGCTGATTGTTCATCAGCGCCTGTGCGGCTGCCGTGAAGCTTTTCAGCTTTGCCACATAATAAAAGACTCTGTAATAGTCGTAACTGATGTTCATACTTTTCTCCATATCATTTTCATATATCTATATTTCAAAATTTATATTTTTCATATATCTTTAATGGGATTATAATACAGCCGATGTGAAAAAAGCAACACCTAACAGAGAGGATGAAAAGTATGGAGAACAAAATTATTTGTATCGGACGTGAATACGGCAGCGGCGGACGTGAAATCGGAGAAAAGCTAGCAAGACAGCTCGGTATCCCCTGCTATGACAAGCTGCTGATTAAAAAGGCGGCTTTAGAATCCGGATTAAGCGAAGAATTTCTTTCCCGGACAGAGGAATCCCCCATTAACAGCATCCAGTTTTTAAGCGGTAACCCTTATGCGGATGTAGCCGGTATCGGCACCGCTTTCTATTCCGAGAGCCAGATGGCTTACAATGCGGAACGCACTGTTATCGAACAGTTGGCAAAACAGGGTCCCTGCGTTATCATCGGCCGTTGTGCTTCCGCCATTCTTCCCAAGGAAGACCGTCTTTCCGTTTTCATTTATGCAGACAAAGCGGATAAAATCAAACGTGTCATGGTACGGAACAACCTGACCGAAAAAGAAGCGGCTCACCGCATCAAGCACATGGACCGCATGAGAAAACAGTTCTTTGATTTTTATTCCGACACCTCCTGGGGTCACGCAGACAGCTATGACCTGCTGTTATCCAGCAGCCGCTTTGGTACGGACGGATGCGTCAATATGATTGTAAACAGTATCAAGGAATGGGAGGCATAAAGAGATGAATAAAGACCTTACTGTAGGAAAGCCGGAAACCGTTTTATGGAAATTCTGCCTGCCTTTGTTCGGCAGTATCATTTTCCAGCAGTTATACAATATTGCCGACAGCCTGGTTGCCGGAAAATTCGTCGGTGAAAACGCCCTGGCTGCGGTCGGTAACAGTTACGAAATCACTCTTATTTTTATAGCCTTTGCCTTCGGCTGCAACATGGGCTGCTCCGTTGTGGTATCCAAGCTTTTCGGTGCCAAGAACTTCAAGGAAATGAAAACAGCGGTCTACACCGCCTGCATCTTCAGCGCCATTGTGTGTGCTTTCCTGATGTTAATCGGGATTGCCGGTTCCGGACTGCTGCTCCGTTTAATCCGTACACCCGAGGAAGTTTTTGCGGACTCCAAGCTTTATCTGGACATCTATGCCTGGGGCTTACCGTTTGTTTTCTTCTATAACATTGCAACCGGTATCTTTTCTGCATTGGGAGACTCCAAAACACCATTCTACTTTCTGGCGGTATCTTCCTTATCCAATATCGCCGTAGATATCTGGTTTGTAAAAGCCTTCAACATGGGCGTTGCCGGTGTTGCCTGGGCTACCTTCCTCTGCCAGGGCGTAAGCTGTGTACTTGCCATGGTCGTTGTGTTCAACAGACTTCGTAAAGTAGAAGGCAAGGAAAAAGCACCTCTCTTCAGCCTGGCACTCTTGAAGGATATTGTAGTTATTGCGGTTCCCAGTACTCTGCAGCAGAGTTTCATTTCCTTAGGAAACATTATCATCCAGAGTATTATCAACGGCTTCGGTGCTCCCGTTATGGCAGGTTATTCCGCAGCCGTCAAACTGAACAACCTGGTGATCACCTCCTTCACCACTCTTGGCAACGGTATTTCCAACTACACCGCCCAGAACTTAGGAGCCAGAAAACTGCCCCGTATCAAAGAGGGCATGAAGGTTGGCGTAAAAATGGTATGGATGTTAAGCCTTCCGCTTTTCCTCCTTTACTTCTTTGCCGGCAATGTCGTTCTGAAGCTCTTCATGGATGAGCCTACCGAACTCGCCATGCACACAGGCATTATGTACCTGCGGATTTTGTCCCCCTTCTACTTTGTAGTTTCCGCGAAATTAGTAGCCGACGGCATTCTTCGTGGCGCCGGCATGATGAAGCAGTTCATGATTGCCACCTTCACCGACTTAATCCTGCGTGTGGTTATGGCTTTCGTATTCTCCAAAACCGCTCTCGGTGCCACCGGTATCTGGTGCGCATGGCCCATCGGCTGGTGCATTGCTACCGTACTTTCCATTATGTTCTACCTCCATGGTCCCTGGGCAGCTGCCAAAGCGGAGCAGGAAAAAACAATATAAACTTCGTCTGTACACCCATTATAAAAAGGAGTGCAAGTTTCGATTTGCACTCCTTTAATATTTCCACCACTAAATAATAACCGCCGTCTCCACGTACCCTTCGTGCGTACCTGTAAACAGTCTTCCAAAATCTCCGGTCACGGTATCCTTAACCATTCCCTTTTCACAGTCCACCGCTATATGGGATAAATCCCGCTGCAATCCTTCTCCCGTGCATTTGCAGAAAGCTTCCTTTGCGGAAAACAACAGAAAGAAATCCTCATCCTTATCCTGCGCATTGTGAATTTTTTCCTTTACTCCGGAAACATCCTTATCATGCCGTTTCTGGATGTCCACGCCTATCTGCCGGTCCGCTATGCCGCACAAAACATAGTCCCCCGAATGGGACAGGTTAAAAAAAATATCGCTGCTGTTTTGTAAATACGGCTTGCCATGCTCACCAATGCAGACTTTTGATGTCCAAAGGAGTTTTTCCCGCTCCGTTAAGGGCAGCGCCCGCAGCTCTTCCAGAACTTTTTCCACGGTAAACTCTGTGGCCGCAAGTGCCACACCCTTGTCCTGTGTTTCTGCCACTTCTGCCGGCATCCTATCTACCGCTTCTTCCGGTATCTGTTTCTCCTGTCCGGAAACCTGCAGCCATCGATGCAGGGTGTAAGTAAAAAGCAGCCAGACACCCACACTCTGGGCTCTGTTCTTTTCTTTATGAAAGGAAAGAGCATGTGCCTTTCTTTCCTCATTCAAAAACGCACATGCTCTTACTTCCGTTTCAGGGTTCATAAGCCCCGTTATATCCATTCTCGTAATCAGCATCGAAATAACCATGCCTTTCCTCAGGTGATAATTTCTGCAACTCTAAATTTTATTCTTCTTCCTCGGGATGTGTGATGTTTAATGCAATCTGCAGATCATCCAGCTGCTTATCGTCAACCACATCCGGTGCATTGCTCATTAAATCGGAGGCATCCTTAACCTTCGGGAAAGCGATAACCTCACGGATATTGTCTGCCTTCACAAGCAGCATGACAAAACGGTCCAGACCGATTGCCAGTCCTGCGTGAGGCGGTACTCCGTACTTGAAAGCGTTAATCAGGAAACCGAATCTGTCGTATGCGGCTTCTTTGGTAAAGCCCAGTACTTCAAACATCTTTTCCTGTACTTCCGGCTGGAAAATTCTGACGCTGCCACCGCCAAGCTCAATACCGTTCAATACAATATCGTAAGCCTTTGCACGGACCCTGCCGGGGTCGGAATCAATGTACTGTAAATCTTCATCCATGGGCATGGTGAACGGATGGTGCATAGCCACATAACGGTTCTCTTCGTCGCTCCACTCCAAAAGAGGGAACTCGGTTACCCAGAGGAAGTTAAATTTATCGTTGTCAATCATATCAAGCTGCTTAGCCACTTCGATACGAAGCGCACCCAGTACGCTGAATACAATCTTATTCTTGTCCGCTGCAAATAAAAGCAGGTCTCCGGGCTGTCCTTCCATGGCATCTACCAGATTTTTCAGTTCTTCTTCCGTCATGAATTTTGCAAAGGAAGACTTGTAAGTGCCGTCCGGTAAAACTGAGAGGTAAGCCAGACCTTTTGCACCGTAGCCCTTGGCAAAATCAACCAGCGCATCAATCTTCTTACGGGGCATTTCCGCCTCGCCCTTTACATTGATGCCTCTGACGGAACCGCCGTTCTCCAGTGCACCTGTAAATACACCGAAACCGCAGCCCTTTACCACATCGGATACGTTCTTCAGTTCCATACCGAAACGGGTATCCGGCTTATCGGAACCGAAACGCTCCATGGCTTCCTGCCAGGTCATACGCTTAATGGGAAGCTGCACATCCAAGCCGATGGCTTCCTTGCATACTCTTGCTACCATTTTTTCGGTCGTTTCAATAACATCATCCACGTCTACGAAGGACATTTCCAGGTCAACCTGTGTAAATTCCGGCTGTCTGTCGGCACGAAGGTCTTCGTCACGGAAACATCTTGCAATCTGGAAATAACGGTCATAACCGGAGCACATTAAAAGCTGCTTGAAAATCTGCGGAGACTGGGGAAGTGCATAGAACTTGCCCGGATGCACACGGCTGGGAACCAGGTAGTCTCTGGCGCCTTCCGGTGTGGACTTGCAGAGCATGGGAGTTTCAATTTCAAAGAAGCCTTCCTCATCCATGTGCTTTCTGATGGTTGTGGTAATCTTACTTCTTAACTTTAAGTTCTTCTGTAAGTTGGGTCTTCTTAAATCCAGATAACGGTATTTTAAGCGTAAATCTTCTTTGGTCTTGGTATCTGCTTCCACGGGGAAGGGCGGTGTTTCTGCCTCGGATAAAATACGAATCTGCTCGGCGCGTACTTCGATGTCGCCGGTAGCCAGGTTTTCATTGCTTGCCGCCGCTCTCTTTTCCACACGGCCCACAACCGCAACCACGAACTCACTTCTCAGCTTTGCAGCCTTTTCAAAGTTCTCGCTGCCGCAGTCGCTTTCTTCAAAAATAACCTGCAGAATACCTGCACGGTCACGCAGGTCTACAAAGATAATGCCGCCTTTGTTGCGCTGCTTCTGTACCCATCCCATTACGGTAACGGTTTCACCGATGTTGGCGCTTGATAATTCGCCGCATCTGTGTGTCCTTTTTAATCCTTTCATTGTCTCAGCCATTGGTTTTCTCCTTTATAACTCCGCTTAATGCTGCAGAGGATTCTTATAAAATTCCCGGAACTCCTCATAGCCCTCTGCCGTGAGCTGCTCCTTCTGGAATTTTTTATTCTTGTTCATACGGGCAATTAAAATCTGATGTCCGTTTTCTCTTTCCTTCTGTGCCAGTGCAATAATTTCACACAAGGCCTCTCCGGCAACGCCCTTTTCAATCAGGAAAGCCTTCTTTGCCGGCTGGGTCGGAACCTTGAAGCCTTTTTCCATTAACAGAAGGATAATTCTCTCAAATCCGATGGAAAATCCGCATGCGGGCACATCGTTTCCGGTAAACTTGCCCACCATCTTGTCGTAACGTCCGCCGCCGCCGCAGCTTCCACCGAACTCCGGCATGGCAATTTCAAAAATGGTGCCGGTATAATAACTCATGCCTCTTACCAGGGTCGGGTCAAATACCAGTTCAAAAGAGTCCGCTTTGGTGGCTTTCACACTGTCCATGATTTCCATAAAGGAATGCATGACGTCCGCATCCAGATAATCCTTTAAGGTATCTAAAAGGTAGGCGGGACCGTTCTCGGCTTTTTCCACCTCTGCAAACAGATTTAAGTATTTCTCACAGATTTCTTCCGCATAGCCGTCCTCTACAAGCTCCGCTTTCACGCCGTCCATGCCAATCTTGTCCATCTTGTCCAGTGTAATGAATACACTGTCGTAAGACTCCTCGGGAAATCCCGCATATGTCGCCATTGCCTTTAAGATGCGGCGGTCATTGATACGGATCTGGAAATTGGAAAAGCCCAGTCTGGTCAATGTCGTTGTGGTTGCCAGAATAAGCTCGATTTCCGCTAAATTGGAAGGCTCGCCCAGAATATCAATGTCGCACTGCATGAACTGGCGGTAACGGCCTCTCTGGGGTCTGTCGGCTCTCCATACATTTCCCATCTGCAATGCCTTAAAAGGGCTGGGAAGATTTGCCGCATTGTTGGAATAAAAACGAACCAGAGGAACCGTCAGATCGTAACGGAGTCCGCCGTCCACCAGATCGTTTTCACTTGCAGCGGTTTCTAAATTCAGCTTTTCACCGCGCTTTAAGATCTTAAAAATCAGCTTTTCGTTTTCACCGCCCTGCTTACTGCTTAAGTTTGCAATGTTTTCCACGCAGGGAGTTTCTATGGAAGTAAATCCGAACTTTCCATAAGTATCCTTAATCACACTGATCACATAATCACGTATCTGCATCTCTGCAGGTAAAATATCCTTCATGCCGGTAACCGGCTTCTTGGAAAGCGCCATATCTGCTCCTATCTATGCGTTTTCTCGCAATTATTGTTAATTTTACTTACAGTATTTTACACTTTATCTGTTAGTATTTCAAGCATTAGTTTCCTGTTGCATTTTCCTTTTGTTTGCCACTTTTCTTTTTATTTCGTGAAATCTCTTGACATAGTATTAAATACTACATAGAATAAAGAGGAAAATACTTAAGATAGGATGTAATGTCATGTTTCAGATAGTTGTTGATTCCGCTGCCAATATTCCGGCAGAGCTTGTTAAAAAGTACGATATCCGCGTAATATCCTTTGTAAATTATGTAAACGGAAAAAAGGTGGTATGTTTTGACCCCGACCTCACTCCCGAGGAAGAAAGAGCAAAGGGCAGGGAGTATTATGATGCTATCCGCGCCGGTGCCGATGTCAAGACCGGACTTGTCAGCAGCGGGGATTTTGAAGACCTGTTCCGCTCTATCTTAGAAGCCGGGGACGATATTCTATATTTTTCATTAAGTAAAAACATCAGCGGTACTTACAACTCCGCCCGTATTGCAGCCGAGGAGCTTTCCGAAAGCTTCCCGGACAGAAAAATCCGTCTGATTGACGCCTTAAACGCTTCCCTGGCACAGGGTATTCTTGCCATTTATGCCAGTGAAATGCGCGCTAAGGGAATGAGTCTTGAAGAAACTGCCGATATCCTCAGCACATATCCTGCAAAAATGAACGGTGTCTTTACTGTCGGCGACTTAAAATATTTATCCAGAACCGGCCGTATCAGCAGTTCCGCTGCCCTGGTCGGAAATCTCTTAAACATAAAGCCCATCCTCAGAGGAAACAAGGACGGCTTCATCGTTCAGTTTAAGAAATGCAGAGGCCGTAAGGCAGCCTTAAATACTCTTGTTTCTTTGGTTTGTGACAACATTGTAAATCCGGAAGAACAGATTATCGGTATTGCCCATGCGGATGCTTATGAAGACTCCCTCTATGTAATGGAAGAAATCAGGAAGCGTGTGAAGCTCCGCGGTTTCATTAACACTTCTTACGATTACTGCACCGGCAGCCACGTAGGTCCCGATACCATTGCTCTCTTCTTTATGGCAAAAGACAGAGAACTTGGGGAAGGAAAGCAGGGCTAACGTACCTGCTTTCCCACAACCACAAAACGCCCGTCCTCTGTCTGGTAGGAACAGCAGGACAATGTGATAAACTTGTCTCCGTATTCCGCTGTCACACCTGTATCATACAAAGATAAATCTTTAATATTTGTATACCAGTCATCAAATTCATCCTGTGTATCCGCCCGGAAAAATTTATAATATTTAAACACATTATCATCCCGGTAGTATACCTGCGAAAAAAAAACCGCAATCAGCTCATATTCCCTTTCCTCATACAGACTGTCAAAGTAAATAATATTATGTTCTTTTCCATATGCCTCGTCCTTATATTTCAGCAACGATCCAAACATCTCACCGGACTTCATATTGTGTCCATGTATGATTAAATTTGTGGAAGGCGCCTCACCCTCTTCATACTTATATGCGGAAGTGCCTGTACCGACCACTGAATCCGCATCCAGAATAAGGCATCCGTTCTCGTTAGGCTGACCATAAAAATCAATTTTTAGATAATAAACTTCATCGTTCACAGTCTGCATCACAGGATAATCGATAACGCTGTCCGGTATGGTTAGCCATCCCACCATATCCGGATTGATTTCATGCAATCCGACGTATTGTGGTAATATTTCCAAGGCCGGTCCGTTTTCCGCTGTTTCCGTTGTGTCAACAGCCATTTCTGCCGTTGAACCTGCGGTAACCGTCGCTTTCATGTTCTTTAATTGCCTCTGCGTATCTCTTGTTCTCTCCGCCTGAATACCTTTATAAGCCATACGGGCAGCAAGTCCCATCAAAGACAGAACAAAAACAGAGACACATACCGGATACATATATTTCCTTTTTCTTACTTTTTGTTTCTGTTCCATGTTTTTCCAGACAGAAGCATTCCTGCTCCCGATACAAAGATAAGGGCAAACAACCAGAATGCCTTTGCTTCTCCGGTCTCAGGTACAGAGTCTTTAACCTTTTCATTATACTTTGCATACAGATCCACATCTCCGGTCTGTTCCGCAGATATGGAAGTCAACTGTGCAGAAAACTGTCCATCCGTGTACCAGCCGGCAAATGAATAACCTTCTTTTGAAGCATCCGCAAACGATGTTATTCCAATTCCTTTTGTATAATGCATCGGGTTTCCTTCTCCGTTGGTTCCACCATCCAGATGGTATACAATATTATAGGCAACAAAACCGTTTTCCCCATCCCCTGAAGGTGTTGCAGGAGTTACCGGAGTCGCAGCTGTTGCCGATGATGCCCCATATTTTGCATATAATGTAATATCCCCTGTCTGTGTTACCGGAATTACCGTTATTTCGGTACCTGCCGTAAACGACGGCGTAGTATACCATCCCTCAAAGTTTTTTCCGGATTTTGTTGCCTTTTTAAGTGTAACCTCTTCTTTTCCTTCATAATAATAGCTGGGACTCGCAGTAGTTCCGCCATCCATCATATAAGTGATATTTGATTTTTTGTACATGACCGCTTTTAACTTTAAGCTGAGCAGATTTTTCCCGGAACCATAAATGTAGCTTACGTTCCATTCCTTAAAACCGGGGTTGTCACTTCCTTTTACATCCTTGTAATTCTCTACCGTGAAGCTTCCCGTTCTTGATTCGGACGAATCATCAATCACAATATCCTCCAGGCTGCTGCCGTCTTCATCAAGATAATAAAGGTACGTATCCCCAGCATAGGGAAGCGGTCTATGATTGTAGTTCACAACATCTCCTGCCTTTAAGTTTGTCGGCAGCATTCTGGTACCGTCTTCATCAAACGCATCATAACTGGCCGCAAATACTCCTATAGGGATAATAACGGTACATAGCAATACTACTGCCAGACATATCCTTCCGAAATTTCTTTTTCTCTTTTTCATTTCACTCTTCATTATTGCCTCCTTGCGCTGCCCCTCCCGGCAGCATCATTTCTTTGTCGCAGAATAACTGTCCCGTTTTCCTGACATTATAATATATCTCAAATGGCGAAAGCCATCCCGGACCGTTCTCAGTTTTGATTCCCTTTGATACTCACATTTTTTCAGTATCACCGGCACCTGCCGGATACGCAGACGCTTTTTTGCCGCCTCTGCAATCATCTCTGTTGCAAATTCCATACCATCCGTATGAAGCTGTAATTTTTCCGATGCTTCCCGGCTCATGCCCCGGAGTCCGCAATGAAAATCATAAACATCCGTATGAAATCGTTTTCTGCCGCAGTAAGACAGAAAGCGTCCCCCCCATCTATGGGAAAATGACATGGCTCCCTTTTTCAGGCCACCGGTATACCGGTTTCCTATAACCATATCACACTCTCCCCGCTCCAGCAGGTCATACATTTCATCCATATGCAGGAAATCATAGGTCTTATCGCAATCGCCGATAATAAAAAAGCTGCCCCTTCCTGCTGCCAGCCCGGTTCTGATTGCACTGCCATACCCCGGTTTCGGCTCTGTAATCACTACAGCGCCGTGCCGTAATGCGGTTTCGGCGGAACAATCTGCGGAACCGTTGTCCACAACAAGCACCTCTCCCGTAATACCGTGATTTCGGATAAAGGTAAGTGCCTCATCCACACATAATCCCACTGTATTTTCTTCATTTAAGCACGGCATAATTACCGACAGTTCAGGCTCTTTGCATTCACTTTCCACCATCTGCCAACCACCTCCAGTCCACAACCTCCTCCAGGATCAGTACGATTGCCAAAACAGTTGCCATTTGTGCCCTATAAGTAAAGAAACAATGCAGATATGAGTGATTGTGCAGAACCAGATACCTTATATAAGGAACCAGTCCCGGGAGCATATACATCAGAATATGCCACCCGCAGATATGCTTTCCATGGTAAACATATCCGGTATAGAAAGCAAAAAGAACCAGAAAAATGCTAAAAAGGACACCAATTTCACCGTATTCCAGAGGAAAAAGACAGCCTATATTCCGGGTTATTGCCCCTCGGATATACGTCAGCAGGCCAACTCCGATATCTCCGTAAAGCCTTTCACCGATGTGCCCCGTTACATAAGGCATTACATTCTCTCCCAGAATCAGGGAAGCCATGACCCATTTCATTACCCACATTCCCACATAGCCAAATCCCCAGGCAATTGTAATCTTCGACGCTTCTTTCAACACTTGTGTACGGGATACCTGCGAATTCTTATGAAAAAAGACCCATAAAACCAGAAGCAGCGGTACGGTTAAGGACAGGGTTTCCGTTGTCAGAAAATCCATATAAGCACATACCATGCCGCCTACCATGAAAAGAATGCCCAGATGCTTTTCTTTCCCCTGCAGGGTGAGTTTCACACCGACAATGGATATAACCAACATCAGGAGGTAAGTCCATGTATATTCCAACGATAACGGTACAAACCATGATGACGTCATAATCAGACCCGCCAGAACACCTATCGCCGGTCCGTATGCTTTGTTTTTTACAAGCAAGGTCATAAGAAAAAGGCCGAGTGCAGCCAGAATAATACCATTGACCCGGTATATCTGTTTTAATGAGAAAAATACCAGCAACGGCCGGACAACCGTATTCGACCCATGCCAGTATCGCAGATACTGCCGGTTTGCCTTTTTTCCCTCTGTTACCGCATGCAGCAGATTTTCATTTTCATTTTCATACGGTGTATAATAATAGGATGACCACATGACGGATTTAAGCGGTTGAGATGCATCATATTGATAAGCAATGGCCAACAGAATAGAATCTGCATATCTGTCAATCTCGCTGCCTTTTACACCGTCAACCGCCATTCCAAAGAGTTCTCCCTCACACAGATACTCTGCGGACTCCCGTACATTCCCGCGTATTGCGTTTTGCGGTATCAATGCCACAAGTACCAGCAGCCCCGTCAGCAATATGACCACAAAGAGAAATGTCACTATATATCTGATACAGTTTTTTACAGTTGTCAAATCTTTTACAAACCCCATCTTATGCTTTATATTGATACAACAAGTATCAAATATTTTACATGATATGGTTTCAAAAGTCAACCTGCATCCTGAGACAATTTACAAGACAATTTACAAACAATTTATCAACAATTAACACAACTCACCGAAAAGCTTTCTTTTCCTGTCGATCATTTCCTCTATTTTCTCCATATACAGACCGACATCTTTGACATTGTCACATCGTTCAATTCGTCCGTCCGGGAAGACTCTCTTGGTAATGGAGCCTGCTCCCAGCGCCACGATAGTCTGTTTCTCCTCCATAATCAGGATGTTATAAATGCCGTCGCCGCCTTCTTTCGCGTATCCCACATTTTCAAAATTGCCGGACATGTTTTTCTGCCGGTATAAATAATACGGATGCATGCCCATGTCCCTTGCTCCCCTGGACGCAATTTTCATGGTTTCATCGGTGTTATGAAGCGTTTTCACCCCATTTTCCTGAATCCACAATGCCAGTCTGGAAGCACGCTTAATGGCAAGGGAATGTACCGTAAGAGAATCCGGCTGCAGCTTTTTGATTTCCTCTATGGTATTTTCCACATCCTCTTCCAGTTCTCCCGGAAGTCCCAGAATAATGTCCATGTTAATATGGAAATCTCCTGTCTTCCTTGCCAGATGAAAAGCCTCCTTCACCTGTTCCACGGTATGCTGTCTGCCAATCAGCTTCAATGTCTCCTGCTTCATGGTCTGCGGATTGACGCTGATTCGGTCCACCTTATGTGCGGCAAGAACCTTGAGCTTGTCCCCCGTAATACTGTCGGCACGTCCCGCTTCCACCGTAAATTCCTGTACCGTAGAAAAATCAAACCGTTCCCGCAATGCGGAAATCAGCCTGTCAAGCTGCGGTGCCGTCAGAGTGGTAGGCGTTCCGCCTCCGATGTATACGCTGTCCAGGATTTTACCGGCAAAGGCTTCTTTGGTAAAGTCCATTTCCTTAATCAGACAGTCAATGTATTCTTCTACCCTGTCCCGCCACTTACAGATGGGATTGGACGTAAAGGAACAGTACAGACAGGTCGTCGGGCAGAACGGAATACCGATGTACAGGCTGTACCCTTCTTCATAATGAATATGGGAAAGCAGCTCTTTTTCCCGCTTCGCAATTTCCACCGACAAATCCGCCTTTTCCGTGCTGACAAAATGCTCCTTCTGCAAGGCCGCCACTATTTCTTCCTCTGTTTTTCCTTCTTCTAAAAGTCCCATGGCAATCTTGGTCGGACGGATTCCCGTCAGGTTTCCCCAGGGAAGCTCTTTTCCCGTCATGTCGCACAAGGTTTTGTATAAGAATTTCTTAAACTCATTTTTATAGGCAGACTCTGACTCTTCCCGGCGCCAGATATATTCTTTAAAAGCGTTACCTGCTTCTGTTGCATCCTTTACTTTCACCGATGCACCGTCGTCCTGAAGTATAATCTCTATCTTTATGTTTTCTTCCCACTCTTTATTCTTCTCCGAAGACATCTCCGGCGTCAGGACCTTAACCATTTCCTCAGGATAAAAAGCCTTCACGAGGGAATGCACATCATATTCAAATTGTGATTTATTAATCTTTACAGCAAACATAATTTTCTACCTCTGCTTTTCTGCCTCTCATTTTCTTATTATCGTCTTTCAGGGCATTTCTTGTCAACTGTAATCCATACACTGTGTATGGATTTTTCTTTCCATGCACACAATGACATACCGACGTTCCGTTTTCCGGCTCACCCACACAAGGAGAAACCTATATAAAACAATAAAGGCATACAAAAATGAACCTCATTTCTGCATGCCTTCATGAATCAATACCTGTAACTTATGCCATACACATAATAAAAAACATCAAACGTTCCTTACATCAGCGGATATTTGTCGGTCAGTGTCTGGACAATGGCTCTTGCTTCAGAGATCTTCTCCTCGCCACCCTTGATAACCATGGCGATTGCCTCCGCAATCTTGTCCATATCTTCGGTGTTCATGCCTCTGCTGGTAACGGCAGGTGTGCCTAAGCGTACACCGCTGGTGACAAACGGAGACTGCGGGTCATTGGGGATGGTGTTCTTGTTGCAGGTGATATGTGCTGCGTCAAGAAGCTTCTCCACTGCTTTACCGGTCAGGCCGTAATTGGTTAAATCCACTAACATCAGGTGATTGTCCGTACCACCGGAAACAATTTTAATTCCGCGGCTCATCAGTCCGTTGCAGAGAGCCTGTGCATTATCAATAATGTTCTGCTGGTAAACCTTGAAGTCGTCGCTCAAAGCTTCCTTGAAGCAGACTGCCTTTGCCGCAATCACATGCATCAGAGGACCGCCCTGGATGCCGGGGAAAATAGCCTTGTTGAAGTTGTATTTTTCTGCTGCTTCCTTGTTGCACAAAATCATACCGCCTCTGGGTCCGCGGAGTGTCTTGTGGGTTGTGGTGGTGACCACATCCGCATAGGGAATGGGACTCGGATGAAGGCCTGCTGCCACAAGACCCGCAATATGCGCCATATCCACCATCAGAACCGCTCCTACTTCATCCGCTACCTCACGGAATTTTTTGAAGTCGATGGTTCTTGCATAGGCAGAAGCGCCGGCAATAATTAACCGGGGCTTATTGGCAATAGCTAACTCTCTCATTTTATCATAGTCAAGGAAACCGTCATCATTTACACCGTAAGGCACTACATGGAAGTATTTGCCGGACATGTTTACCGGGCTTCCGTGTGTTAAATGTCCGCCATGGTCAAGATTCATGCCCATGATGGTGTCGCCGGGCTTGCAGACAGCAAACTGTACTGCCATATTTGCCTGTGCACCGGAGTGGGGCTGAACATTGGCATAATCGCAGCCGAACAGCTCCTTTGCCCTTTCAATCGCCAGATTTTCCACGACGTCCACACACTCACAGCCGCCGTAATACCTCTTTCCGGGATAGCCTTCCGCATATTTATTGGTAAGAATACTTCCCATGGCAGCCATGACCGCCTTGCTGACCCAGTTTTCAGATGCAATCAGCTCAATGTGGCTGTTCTGTCTTTCCTGCTCATCTACAATAGCCTGTGCGATTTCCGGGTCAACAGCCTTTACTTCCTCTAAAGAATACATAACGTTTCCTCCATTTCCTGCTTTTTTACATTAACGTATCAAAACGCTTGTCCTAAATTATAACATAGCGCACCCCTTCACGCAAGATTTCATTTACTTTCCTTCCCTTTACTGCTACAATAAACCGTAAAAGATAAAGAATGGAGATAATCATGCAGAAATACGAACTTATCATAAATCCGGCTTCCCGCTCCGGCAACGGTATGCGGATCTGGAAGGAAGAAATAAAACCGGTGCTTGAAGCAAACAAAATACCGTTTAACGCCCATTTTTCCCATAAAGCAGGCGATGTAGCGGTTCTTTCTTCTTCCATTACCGGGGATTATGCAAAAGAAAACCTGCCTCTCCGCCTCATCATTTTAGGCGGCGACGGTACGTTCAACGAAGCCCTGCAGGGAATTTCTTTCTATGATAATATGAAGATTGGCTACATTCCCACCGGTTCTTCCAACGACCTGGCAAGGGACCTTGGCATTCCGAAAAATCCGCAGCAGGCTCTAAATCTCATTCTGGATGAAAAACATGTCTGCTACATGGATTTAGGCTGTGTGCGCACTCCGGACAAAACCACCTATTTTGCGGTAAGCTGCGGCATCGGCTTTGACGCCGCCGTATGCGAAGAGGCCATGAACTCCAAAATCAAGGATTTCTTCAACCGCATCAAATTAGGAAAGCTCACCTATTTCGGTATTGCCATAAAGCAGCTTATCTCCGCCAAAAAGACCGCCTGCGATCTGTTTCTGGATAATGACAACGAGCCCATACATATTAACCGGCTTCTGTTTACCGTATCCATGATTCACCGTTTTGAGGGCGGCGGTTTTAAATTCTGCCCCACTGCGGACTGTACGGACGGCAGGTTTGAACTCTGCGTGGCGGGAGATGTTCCCAAGCCCGTTATCCTGCTTGCGCTGCCTACCGCCTTCTTCGGAAAGCATTACATGGTGCCCGGCATCCATGCTTTTCATGCCGAAAAAATCACCATCAAGACAAACAAGCCCCTGTGGGTTCACACGGATGGTGAAGTACACGAAATGGCTGACTTTTTAGAAATAAGCTGCCGGCAGAAAACCATCCCCATGATTGTATAATTTTAATGTTTTTTGCATTAAAATACAGAAGCCGCTTTTATTCATAAATAAATTCTTAATTCTTTACAAAGATTTGCAAAAAAGGATTGCAAAAAAAATAAACTTAGCTATACTTGTGATGTAACTTTGGGAGATATTACAGCCCTCCGGATTTAAGCCTCCGGGGAGCACAGGATGGGAGTTTTATTGTGAAAAAGAAATTTGAATGGAAGAGTTTTTATCTCAAGTACCGCCATGCCATTCCCGCCATCATTTACGGCATCATATATATGACATGGTTCTGTTATTTAGAGAATACGGTTACGAGCCAGTACAGGGTCATCCATGTAGCGCTGGATGACATGATTCCTTTCTGTGAGGTATTCGTTATTCCTTACTTTTTATGGTTTGCCTACATTGCAACGGTCGTGGTTTTCTTCTTCTTTAAGGACAAAGAGGAATATTACAAAACCTGCCTGTTTTTAGCAACCGGCATGACCATTTTCCTAATCGTTTCCACTCTGTGGCCCAACGGTCATCACTTAAGACCTTATGTCATGCCCAGAGACAATATTTTCACCAGAATGGTGGCTGCCCTGTATAAGACAGATACACCTACCAACCTCTGGCCCAGCATCCATGTTTACAATTCCCTGGGTGCGCACATTGCCGTTATGAAGAGCAGGCATCTGGAAAATAAAAAAGGCATCCGCATCGGTTCTTTCATCCTTTGCGTATCCATTATCCTTTCCACCATGTTCATCAAACAGCATTCCGTCTTTGATGTTACCACCGCCTTCATTATGGCAGCCGTGATGTACGTGCTGGTTTATCGTTTTGATTCTGTATGCGCCATCAGACGTATGTTTCATCCGAGCCGCAACCGCGGACCTCAGGTAGAGTCTTAATATAAAAATAAAAAGCGTATGAGCGAAATGCCCATACGCTTTTGTTATTTCTTAGTTAAAATTAAATATCTTCTGGCAGATCATGTAGCCTTCCACGGAAAGCTTTCTGCCGCCCTTGCCGGGCAGGTTCATGAAACCGCCCATAATGCCGTTGCGCATCCAGGCATATAGAAGCCTGTCCTTATCCTTTAAATACTGCCACAACTCCTTCTTGGCATTCAGCTGCTCATCCGTACCTGCCCGCAGACACAGTGCGGAGGAAACCGTCATGATAATTTCCAGGTAATTTCTCATATACTGGTGCCGTCTCTTGCATCTGATAATCTGGTTCTTATGCTCCGTATAGAAATCAATCATGATTTTATTGACCCTGATCTGTTGGTCTAAGCGGGAAATCATGACCGTTTCATTGACGGACTGGTCGGCACGTCCGATATAATAACGATAGAAATTCACATCCAGATAATACATAGTGTTTACATGTAAAAGCGGTTCAAATACATAGATGTTATCCACATAGAAGGTATGTTCCGGCAGGTGCAGACCACAATCCTTTAGAAGCTGGGTGCGGAAAATAACGGAATGCATCAGAATATAATGTGCCTTCCTGAAATGTCTGCAGTCGTCCCAGGTAAACATCCTGTCCGTAGGAAGAATATGGCGGTAATGCATTATCTTCTTACGCTTCTCCCCTTCTTTTTCGTAGACAAAGTTGCTTACCAGCATATCCAGTGCCTTGTCACCGCCGGCAATATCCCGCAGAGTATCCAAAATCTTTTTGTAAGCCTCTTCCTGTACCCAGTCGTCGGAGTCAACTACCTTGAAATACAGACCCGATGCGTTTTCAATCCCCGCATTCACGGCAGAACCGTGACCGCCGTTTTCCTTATGAATTGCTTTAATGATATCGGGATACTTTGCCGCATATTCATCTGCAATTTCCGCGGTATTATCCTTGGTGGAACCATCGTCCACAATCAGTATTTCCACATCTTCTCCTCCCTTTAACAGGGATTCAATGCATTTTCCCATGTATGCTGCCGAGTTATAGCATGGTATTGCAATGGATAAAAGTTTCATAATAGTTTTCATTCCTCCTGTTTAGCGGATTTATAATATATATGACGCATACGCCGCAAACGCAGACGGTATGGCATACTTTTTCTGTACCTCTTCGGAACGTTCAAAAATCCACTGTTCCTTTTTGACGGCCTGCGTACGGTCGGAAAGCTCGTCCACCCGCACCAGGTATCCCCACATATGCCATTCCTTATGGGAAAACACATGTACCGCATCTGTAAGTCTTGCCACCCTGACGATGGGCATACCTCTTTTCTTGAAAAAGGCAGTAACCTCTTCCGGTGAAAGATGCCCTGCCGTGTTGGGAAATTCATACAGCCCTGCTAAAAGTCCTTTATCCGGTCTTTTGTGAAGTGCTGTTTTTTCCTCATCCTGCAGGATAAAAACTGTTTTTTCCTCTATGGTACGGCCTTTTTTTGCACTCTTTACCGGGAACTCACTCTGTCTTCCGGCATGGTACGCCGCACAGATATGGGACAGGGGGCATACCTCGCAATGAGGAGCGCCGTTGGGGATGCAGACCATGGCGCCGATTTCCATCATGGCCTGATTAAAATCACCGGCACGCTTTGGCATGGCTGCCCGAAGCTCTTCCTCTAAGTTTTTCTTTACTTTCTCCTGTGCGATGTCATCGGGTCTCATAAACAGCCTTGATATGACACGCAGTACATTGCCGTCCACAGCCGGAACCGGTATGCCGAAGGCAATGGAAGCAATTGCTCCCGCCGTATAACTGCCGATTCCCTTTAATTTTAAAAGCTCTTCTTCGGAAGCAGGCATTTCTCCGCCGTATTCCGTCATAATCTGTATGGCCGCTGCCTTTAAGTTCCGGGCACGATTGTAGTAGCCCAGTCCCTCCCAAAGCTTTAAAAGCACATCCTCTTCCACCTCGGAAAGACTTTTAATATCCGGCAGAGCCTTCATGAAACGCTCAAAATAGGGCTTCACGGCTTCTACTCTGGTCTGCTGGAGCATAATCTCGGAAACCCAGACCCGGTACGGGGCCGGTTCCTCTCTCCACGGCAAAATCCGTCTGTTGGTATCATACCATTTTAAGAGCGGTTTGGGAATATCCCCCACTGTGAAATTAAGATTTTCATCAGAATTTTCTAAGAAATCTTCCTCATCTGAGAGTCTTATTTTCACTTTATCCTGTATTTCCATACAATCTCTGCCGATAAAGCAGTCGTAGGCAAGGATATGCACACCGGCTTCCTCTGCCTTTTTCAGCGCCTCCGCAAAAGCGGGCTGCATAGCGGCATTGGGGATAAAATAATCCACATCCTTCATCTGGATAACGAAAAGAATATACGCCTCGTATCCGTCCTTTTTTGCCTCCATCAGCTCCTCCACATGCTTTAAGGCCCGTTCAGACGGCGCATCGGGAAACATGACGCAGTTATTTTCTTCTAAGGTAACCCCCTTGACCTCCATGAAAATCTTTTTGTCCGGTGTCTCTATATAAAAATCAAACCGGGAATTGCCGTACTTTGTTTCCGGACGCAGCAAAGACAGGTCCGGGAAGAGTATTTTTTTTCTAAGCCACTCTTCCACAGCCCTGTTGGGTGCCTGGGAATCCATATTGATAAGCCTGCCCTGCTTTTCCACCGCCACAAGGTCATAGGCGGTGCTTCTTGTCTTGCTGTCGTTTCGCTCTAAATAAACCGGTGCATGCTCTGTCAGAAGCTCCCGGCACCTGCCGGTGTTTTTCACATGCACCTTTTCCCGCCTGCCGTTTATCTCGGCATAGGCTATAAAACGGTTGGGGCGCTCTAAAAAAGTGCCCTCCACAATATCATGATACTTCATGTATAACTCTTTCCATACTGTATATTTTGTCCGCCGCTGCCGGCTCTTCGTTCCCCGCCGCTTTCTCTTCTTTTGACACCTCTGTAATTGCCGGCACCCTTGCCGAAGGAACCACCTCCGCCGCAGGTCCTACATGCACCTGCTGGTCGTCAAAGAAAATCTGTGCCCCGAAGGCTGCCAGCACGTCTCTTTTCGTCACTCCGCCCAGAAAGCATGCCTCATCTATACGGACATTCCATGCCCGCAGGGTACGGATTACCCTCTCATGGGCAGGCGCACTTCTTGCCGTAACAAGCGCCGTCCTTATGGGCGACTCCCCCGGCGCGTATTCCTGCTGCCAGTCGGAAATGGTATGCAGAAACCTGGCAAAGGGTCCGGCGCAAAGCGGAATATCCGCCTTCTTTTTCTCACTGTTTTCAAAGGCTTCCAGTCCTTCTTTCCTGAAAACATTCTCTGCTTCATCGGAAAAAATAACCGCATCCGCATCAAAGGCAATCCTGATTTTGCCGTCCGAAGGACTTTCCTTATAGTGGTTTCCCTCCCCGCAAACAATACCGGCGGCAATGCCCGCCTCTATGGCAGCCCGCACATCCTCCTCACAGGCGGACAGAAACAGATCCGTCCTAAATGCGGCAAGGTACGGCGCCATGGGGGCTCCGCTTGTAAAAAAGGACCGGGTGATATCCAGCCCGTAATGCTCTATGGAGCGGAAAATCCGGAGGGAAATGTCCGGGCTGTTTTTCGACATGAGCACCACCTCCACCCGGTTACCGGATACATGGCGCCCGGAGCCGCCCATTCCGGCGGGAGTATTTAAGGACAGCAGCGCTTTTATCAGAGAGAACCCCGGACCGGGCTTTAAAATTTCTGTCTCATGCTCCCTCTGATACTTTGCATAGGCCTCCACGCCCTCTTCTTCAAAAATCCGGTTCTCCGTCCGCAAATCAAAAAGCGCTCTCGTGGAAATGCCGATAATCAGTCTGTTTTCCAAGCTGTATGCCATAGTCTTCACCCATCCTTTCCCTACCCACGGTGATGACCGGCACACTGCTGTTTATCTTAGCCGGCTGCCCTCAAATTTCTTTTTGGTAAGCAGACAGTTCTTCAGACTGTAATATCTGTCCTCTATCCTGCCCTCCGGCACCTCCACGTCACATGCCACCGCCATGGTGTTAATCATGTCATCCGTAATCCGGTGCTTTAAGGCGGATAAAATATTCAGTCTGTCCTCGCAGTTGTCAGCGTCCAGAAACTCCAACACCATAGGATCCAATGTCATTTCTTCCGGTTCCTGCAATTCAAACCGGTGCTCCTGCGCGGCATCGGGATATTTTCCCTTATCAAGTACCGCACAGAAATCGGCAAGTGGTCTGGCATAGACCTTTCCTTCCCCGTAAAGAGCCTGATAAATTACCAGCTCCTCACCCGTTTCCGAATGCTCTGCCACCGTCATCACCTGGTATAAATTGCCCTTAAAATGTTTGTAAACTTCATTTGCTTTGGGAATACGAACCATAATTTCTCCTCTCATTTCAGGCATTCTTCCATTATAGTCCCCGTCCCGCGATAATGCTAATCAGGAAATCGATCAGGAAATCGAAAAGGTAAACGAAATCTCTTCCTTTTGAAAAGCTTCCTCTTCCATCGCTTTCTGCAAAAGCTCCTGCATAAGCGCTTCTTTTTCCTCCTCCGCAAGCCCTGCCAGCCTGCGATGGTGAAGAAATACCGTGTATTCCCTTCTGCCGTCCTCGTAGGTGACACGGTTGCACATAACACCGCTGTCGGGGTAACCTGTTTTATTTAAATATTCTCTTACATCCTCTACATACTGCTGCTCCAGCACCGCATAATGCTCTTCTTTCGTGCGCTCACTGCTCTCGCTTTTCACAATGCCCGCCGCTGACAACCATACCGTCAGAATAAGTAAAACCGTAACTCCTGCAAATACTGTATTTTTCATAACCGCTCCTGCCTTTCTTCCTGAAAACCTCTGCTTTCCGCAGCGGATTTCTGCAAGTTTCTCTCGCCTTCTGAAGTAAAGATAGCAGAAACGGTGTCCCATAAATGACTCTTTTAATCTATTTCTATCTGGTATTTATCGTAGAAGTAATCCACAATTCTCTGGTAGCCCCATTCCTGGGTGGCGGCGCCGTCTTCCAAAGCTACCGTCATGGGTACAAAGCCCCAGCGCAGCCCGGATATACCCATATTGGTATTCTGGCATACGGTGTGGTACACCGCATATTCGCCTCTTTCGTAACCCATCATAATCAGAAGCTCACTCTGGGTGTTGTCCGTCAGTACATCATAGCCCTCCGCTTCAAAATACTTGCCGGCGTTCTCCGTAAACTGGTCGTTTAGATATGCCACAACCTCCTTATCGTCGGAATCCACCTGCTCCACATATTCGGAAGCCTCGGCGCAGTAAATTTCCGCCTGATAAATAATATAGTCCGAAGCATCCACCCGGAAGGTAAAATCAAAGGTCGAGTTGTCGCTGAACCGGATACAGAAAAAAGCCATATCCGTATCCTCGGAAGAAGCATCGCTGACGTTGTAATAATCCACATAAATAATATTCTTCTCTAAATCATAGGCGCTGATGTCGGGCAATAGTTTACAGGAAATGGCAATACCGATGGCTTCCTTTACACCGCCGAAAACCTCACCCGTGTTTAACTCTGTCTCACTTAAGGACATGGTTTTCTGCAGACCGTTGGTATTTACCAGTGCAGCCATCATGCTCTGTACCTTTTCTCCGGCATTGTTTTCTACGGGTGTACGGAACGAAAAGCCTTCTCTTTCCACCGCGTGGGCTTCCCTCATATCCTTATTATCCGAAAAATTGCTGTATGCAAAGGGAGCAAGATACGTGGACAACGCCAAAATGAGCATCAGAAGAATGCTGATACTGTAGTCAAGGATGCTGCCGTTTTTTTCATTTTTCCTTTTCATGCAGCACCTCCTTTCCCGGGAACGTCAGAGTAACACAGGTACCTTCCCCCATTTTACTCTCGATTTTCCACTCCGCCTTATGAAGTGCCACAATCCGGCTGCATAAGGTCAGCCCCAGACCGGCGCCTCCCTCCTTACGGGAGCGGGATTTGTCCACCATGTAAAAAGCCTCCGTAACCTTGTGGATTTCCTCTTCCGGCATGCCGCAGCCGTTGTCGCAGATGGCAAACCGGTACCCTTCCTCCTCCGCTCTTCCGGTTATGGTGATTTTTCCCTTAAGAGAAAGCGCTTTTCTGGCATTGTCCACCAGATTTACAAATAAAGAAAGAAGCAAATCCTTTTCCCCGTAAACCGTACCCTCTTCCACATCTGTATACAGGGTAATTTCTTTATCGGAAAGGCTCTTCGCCGTAATCCGCTCCACTTCCGCAATAAGCATCCGGGCAGAATGCGGCGTATATGAAATCTTTTCATTCTGGGTCACAATCAAGTCAAGCAGCTTAAAAGAAAGGCTTTCCAGACGCTTGCCCTGGGAATAAATGTAATTGGCTGCCTCCACTGTTTCCTCTTTGTCAAGATCCATGGTGCGCAGCATGTCCGCATATCCGACAATGGAGGTCAGCGGCGTTTTCAATTCATGGGCAAAGGAAGCGGTAAAATCCTCCTGCTTGCGGGCATTGTCCTTCAGTTCATCCATCTTCTGGATCAGGTTGTCCGCCATAATGTTAAAATCCTGAGCCAGAGTACCGATTTCATCCTCACTGTAAACCTCCGCACGGGTGCCATAATCCCCCGCTGCGAAACGCTTTGTAGTGTCGGAAAGGCTCGCCACCGACCGGGTTAAAAAACGGGACACAATAAAAATAACCACGCCCGTCACTGCAACCAGACAAAGCATAATCACCCGGTACTGGCTGTAAAAGCTGTTCCGTTCCTCGTACAAATCGGTAATGTCCTTGGCACTTTCCAGATAATAGTTTCTGCCGCCAATCACACTTTTACAGATAAAAATCAGATATTTTTTTCCGTCGTTTTCCAACACCTGATACACACAGTCCGCATCCGTCAGTTTTTCAATCAGACCGTTTTCCAGACGAAGCTCCTGATTTTCGTAAACCAGGTACCTGCCGTCACGGTAAAGCTTGTAGGAATATTCATTTTTGTCTAAGTTGTTCACCACCGATTCCGTCAGCGCCCTGACGATTTTTTCCGTCCGGTAATTTTCCGAAATGGAGTTCATGTTTACCTCAAAGGCAAACTGGAACATACGGTTTTCCCGGTTGCCCTCCTCTATTTCCTTGTTTAAGGAATTGCGGAAGGTCTGGGAAATCAGCCAGATACCGAACACACTGAAAACCATGGTGATAATAGCCGTAAAAGCAAAAAATATTTTCCAGAAAAATTTCATAAATGAAAATAGCTCCTCATTTTGCGGCGCAGGCTATGCCTCCAGGCGGTAGCCCACTTTGTAGACAGCTACGATTTTATTTTCCCAGTGCAGCTTTCTCTTCAGGCGCTGCACATGCAGATCCACCGTTCTGCTTTCTCCCATATCCTCCCCTTCCCAGACGCTTTCGTAAATCACGTCCCGGTACAGGGCAATGTTTTTGTTGCGGATAAACAAAAGAAGCAGTTCAAATTCCTTTAAGGTAAGAATAACCTGCTGCCCGTTCTGCATTACGGTACGGGACTCCGTATCCACCTCAATGTCCAGAATTTTAATGATTTTTTCCGCCTTGTTGTACCGCCGGAGCACCGTTTCCACACGTGCCAGCAGCTCTACAATCTCAAAGGGCTTGGAAATATAATCGTCCGCGCCTTTTTTTAATCCTTTTACCTTGTTTTCCACCGTACCCATCGCCGTAATAAAAATAACCGGTGTGTTCAGGGTCTGGGCATATTCCAGAAGCTCATAGCCGTTAATCCTGGGAAGCATGATGTCTAAAAGAAACAGATCAAACTTCTCCGCCGCCATCATGTCCGCGGCCTCCTGTCCGTCAAATGCACATTTACACTGATACCCCGCCTTTGTCAGATTCATGCGAATCAGATTGTTGATGGGCTCCTCATCCTCCACGATTAAAATTTTTATCATTTCGTCACCGCACCTTTCTGCCGCCTGCCGCCGTTTTCCCCATTCCGGCTTACAAAACGGATAAAATCAGCATTTCCACACTGACCGTATCCTTCAGCCTGCCGGTTTTGACCGCTTCTTCCGCTTCCACGCATTTTATCACGGCAGCTTTTAATTCTCTTTCCTTAAACCGGGACGCCTGCGTCACATTCTTACCCGCAATAAAAGGAGGCAGCCCGATTTTTTCTCCGATTCTTTTATTGTCAAAGCCTTTGCCCTTCAGCTGCTTCACCTGCAGAAGCAGATTCATCTGTCTGGCAATCAAAAATAAAATCCGCATGGGAGGTTCTTTTAACGCCAGCAAATCGTAATACAAAAGCAATGCTTTCTTCGTCTGTTTTTCCGAAATAGCTGTCACCATATCAAAAATGTGGTTGGTAATGTTTACCACGCAGATGCTGTCCACATCTTCTTTTTCAATCACTTCTTTATCCATGCAGTAGCAGCTCAGCTTCTCTAACTCCGTGCGGATGTTTTCCATATCGGTGCCGACTTTTTCCAGAAAATACTCCAGCGTATTCTCCGTAATTTTCTTGCCGTCCTGCTTTAACACCCCGGCCGCCCAGCGCTTTAAGGTCTGCTCGTCCTGCTGTTTCATTTCACAGACATAACCGGTCTGCTGCACCTGCTTAAAGAGCCTGCTTCTCTTGTCAACCTCGCTTTCGCAGAACACAAAATAGGTCTGGGAGCCGCTGTCCTTTAAGCCCGCAATGTACTCCGCCAGCTTTTCCCCGCCGCTCTTAAAAAGCCCTGTGCCGTCCATGACGATAACCCGCCTGTCCGCAAAAAAAGGCATGGTCTCCGCCACATCAATGACTTCTCCCACATTGACATCCTTGCCCTCAAAGCAGTTCATGTTCATGGCATCCCCATCGCCCAGAAGCGCCTTTTTCAGCCTGTCCCTGTACTGCCTGCGAAGGTATGCTTCCTCTCCGTACAAAAGATATGCCTGCTTAAATTGTCCGCTTCGTAAGTCCTCGTTAATCCTCTGCACGTTTCCGCCGCCCTTCCTTTACCGGTTGTTGTTTTCTTCAAATTCTCTGTTTGTTTCCTGCAATATAAAAAAATCTGCCATAACAAAACTGCCGTCACTGCAAATTTCATTATAACAGATTTCATGGGTAAGCTCTACTTTTTTCTGGAATTTATCCTTTATTTACCAGTGTTAAATTATAAAGCTGTCCCATCAGCTCCCGGGATATGGTTGGCTTTTCGTCCTGCCGGCGTATTTCCTCTTTTAACAGGGCAATATTTCTCTTTCCAGAGAATGGATTCTTCTTTCTTTTCAAGCTTTTTCAGCAATTCTTCCACAGACCAGTTCATAGCATAGGCAGCCTGTCCCAGCCATCGGATTGTCAGCGTATGTCTGCAGATATTGTCGTCCAGCAGAATATTTAATTCCTGTAAATCCTCCGGTTTCATTAATCTTTTATAACTGTCACGGAAAATAAACTCACAGGCATCCTTGGAAAGTTCCTTCACCGGATACGTTTCAAATCCATCTATGTCCGCCAGTCTTGATGTCATAAATATCGTAGCCGGCACTTTCTCCAATACCGCCAGATACTCATCCTCCTGCACGTTTTTCGTTACATCATCAATAAAAAGCAGAACCTTTTTCTGTGATGCCAATTGCTTCAGTTCCCCGATAACCTCCTTAAAGCTTTCCCGGAAGGTTTTTTCCTGTTTCCCGGAAAATGCCCTGAGCAGGCTTTCCGCAAATTGGTTTTCATAGGGAATCACACCGATATAATCCACTTTTTTCTTTTTTACACAATACCGGATAAACTGCTTGGCAAGTTCCGTTTTGCCGATGCCGCCCATCCCGCTTAAAAGGTAATGTCCGCCTTTAGCTAACATCTCCCGAAGGTCAAACTGCTCCCTCTCTCTTCCCCAGAAATTCTCTGCCGGCAACATTTCTCCATATATTTCCGTATCCTTTGCCGTAAGGAAAACAACATTTCTTTCTTCTTCCCAATGATAAAATCTCTGCCAGAGCTCCTTCATGGCATACTGCGGATTTTCCCTGACAATGTGCATCGTTTTGCTCTGCATGTATTCACCGGTCAACGCATGCAGTGTCAGAAATGTCAAAAAATATCCTGCGGTAAATTCTTTTCCTGCTTTTCCGTAGGACTCCATTTCTGCTATATCTTCGCAATTGCTTTCAAAAAATGCCCCTATGTCATAATTCCACACTTCGTCTTCTTTGGAAACAGCTTCTAAAAAAGCGGGAAGCTTGGTCGTAAATACTTCATAATTAAATTCGTGTTTCCGCAGATAGAACATAAACTGCTCCGTCTGCTGCAGCAGAAATTCCACATTCAGTAATGCCACAATCTCCTGCATATACTCTTCGTAAGTCAACAGCTGGCTGCTTCTGTTGCAGATTTCCGAAGTGTGTCTGTTGCGGGTACCCGTATACTTCCAGATGTTGGTACCGTACCTGCCCTCCGTAAGCTGCGGGAGCAGATTTTCCTTCCAGAACTTTGTAAGTGTCATGCCCTTTTTCCGGTCTCCGCTAATCACACTTCCGCCTTCCACAGGGTAGTCCTTCATAACCAGTAAGTTGTAAATGTTCTTCAAAGATAAAATATTATTGCGCATCTGTCTGCTCCATGTGCCGTTTTTCTCAATAATACGTTACTTTTTAATTTAAGGTACTTATATAAAATTCTCAACCCCCAAAGGTGTTTTATGCAAATTTAGTCAATATTTATGCATTTTTGACCTTTTCGAAGATTTTCTCCTCGTCATATTCCGGGGCAAACTCTTCCGCTGCCTGACAGATAGGAGCAATCGTTTCCATATCAGCTTCCAGTTCGTCTGCAATCTGCTCTACACTTTTTCCTTTACGAAGCTTCCGGACTGTCAAGGAAATCATATTCTGTAACTGCCCATCCTTTTCACCATCCTGATAATACTCCATCTTCGTCAATTCAATCTGTCTTTCAAAGGTAAAATCAAGTGCCATAATTCTTCTCACCTCATTCTTATACGTTCCAAAGAAAT
>ERZ857629.194-NODE-194-length-93276-cov-5.461345_pt1 | contig 93276 bp, 98 predicted proteins | sample MGYA00519700_ERZ857629 | MGnify/ENA primary metagenome ERZ857629 (study PRJEB31778, sample SAMEA3449351) | human gut metagenome | biome: human gut; feature: human-associated habitat; material: faeces | place: United Kingdom | collected 2010/2012 ... | reverse complement strand
AGAAGTGGGGCAAAAAGACGGCTGCGGCTCGCAGACACAATTGTGCGGTGTTGCCCTAAGCAGGCTCAAGAAAGCAGACCCGATCCGGCAGCGGAAAGGGTCTGCTTTTATACATGTCTATGGAAAGATAAAATTCGCTTGGCAAATCGGAAGCGCGTCGAAGCGCTGCAATCCGTCCGTGCCGATCAGGCAGGCGCCCATCTGCTCCAACTCCATACTGGCCGGACTTCCGTCCTGGAAGCAATAGAGCGGACTCCAATGGTGACGAAGATTCTGTGTGCTTCCGTCCCAGGTGCCGCCCCGTTCCAGGGTGCATTGGGCCACAAAAGTGAATTGCCCCAGGGCGTGGATCACCCGATTGCGCCGCAGCGCCCGCTGGACAGTGAAAGGTTCATCAAAATCGTCCTCGCTGAGCAGCAGGACCCGGCTGTCCGGGCAGCGCTCCTCCAGGGAATCGGCGAGCACGCTGATCACCCAGCCTCCCGTCTCCAGGCAGGCAGCCTGAGCCACACTGTCCGCTCCCCTGGCGTTGCCGGAAACAAGCGCATAGCCCTGCCGGGCGGCCTGGATTCCCACCTGCTGGGCAAAGCGGCGGTTTTCCTCCGCCAGCTCTCTGCTGCCCACCAGGGAAACGGCGGGCCTTTTCAGGATACTGAGGTCTCCCTTGGCCCACAGGCAACCCGGCGCCTCCTGCCCCAGTCTTCTGCGCAGGAGCGTCGGATAGTCGTCCCCCGCCCGGGTGATCGCATGGCAGCCAAGACGCTTTGCCCTTTTCAGATATGCCTCCAGCTGAAGCTCGCCACCCAGAAGCTCTACTGTGCACTGCGCCAGCCATTTTTCCACGCCGGCGGATATCAGATGCTCTACCGTCAGTTCTGCATCCGCGCCGCCCTCCGGGAGATAGGGAGCCTTTTGCGCCAGCGCCCGAAGCTGCGGAATGCTCAGCGGCTTCCGGCATGGATCGCCCAGCTTGCTGGACAGGAGCAGATAGCCCCGGTCCTTCGGGTTCATCTGAACCGCCTCTTGGGAGGCGCGGGAGCCTTGACCTCTTCCTCTGAAAGCGTTCCGTCCGCGTTCAGCAGCATTGGCTTGATTTGGTAATTTGAGAATTTGGCGATCTCATCCAGCTTGGCTTTTTCCGGGAAATTGCTGACGATGCTCCAGGCAATTCCCTTGCGCTTTGCCCGGCCGGTTCGGCCAATGCGGTGGACATAGTATTCATTTTCCTCTGGAATGTCATAGTTGATAACGCATTCCACATCGTCTACATCGATGCCCCGGGACGCAACATCCGTGGCGATCAGCACCGGCAGCTTCCCTGCCCGGTACTTCTGCATGGTTTTTTCTCGCTGACTCTGGCGGATGTCACCATGGAGGCAGTCACAGTCCAGCCCCGCCCGCTGGAATTCGTCACACAGACGCTGACACATATGCTTGGTGTTGCAGAAGATCATCACCCGCTCATAACCCTGGCTCCTGATCAGGCGAAGGGTCGTCTCCGCTTTTTCCAGCGGAGTACAGATCAGGCTGTACTGGTCGATATCCGGCCGGTCCTCCTGCTTCGGCTCCACGGTGATCTCTACCTCGTCACGCTGGTACATCCAGGAAACGGTCATGACCTCCTGGGAAATGGTCGCGGAAAACAGGCCAAGATTTTTGCGGTTTTTGATCTTTTCAATGATACGGGTAACATCCTTGAAAAAGCCCATATCCAGCATGCGGTCCGCTTCATCCAACACAACAGTCTGGATCTTATCCAAGCGGATGGTCTTGCGGTTGTAGTGATCCATCAGTCTGCCCGGCGTGGCGACGACGATCTGGGGCTTCTTCTCCATCTGACGGATCTGGCTGCCGATACCCGCGCCGCCGTAAAGCACAGCGACCCGAATGCCAGTGAAGAAGGTCAGCAGGCCCCGCAGTTCATCGCCGATCTGAATAGCAAGCTCCCGGGTGGGCGCAAGGATCAGGCCCTGGACCTCCGGACTTGAAGCGTCAATATGCTCAATCATCGGGATGCCAAAGGCAAAGGTCTTGCCGGTGCCGGTGGGAGCCTTCGCGATCACATCCTTCCACTGCAGAAACGGCGGAATTGCCTCCGCCTGAATGGTGGTGGGATAGCCATAGCCCTTTTGCTCCAGGGCTTTCAGCATTGCCTCGGACAGGCCGAGGGATTCAAATGTAACATTCTTTTCTTCCATGATTGCATTCCTTAAATTGTAATCTATATTTCGATAAGATTCATTTTATCATTTTTGCACCGCTTTTGCAACCTTCCATTGGGGAATTTCATAATTTGTAGAAAATTCCAAGAATATTAATCTTTGAAACCTGGCTCACAGTGGACAAACGGGGAAAAATATGGTATATTAAGATGCAATCGTTTGAGGAATCGTCATATTTCCCGCTTCCAATGGAACAATAAAATGGAAGCGCAATGAAAGTACGGAGGATATAGATATGGTATACATGCTACTTGGCGCTGGATTTGAAGAAACGGAGGCAATTGCCCCTCTGGATATTCTTCGCAGAGCCGGTGTAAAAATTCTCACCGTTGGTATTGATGAAAAGACCGTTCTCGGAAGCCATAGGATTCCGGTGGTGGCTGACATTACACTGGATGAAATGGATCTGACCGATATGGACATGGTCATTATCCCCGGCGGCATGGGGGGCGTGGCCAGCCTGCGCGCCTGTCCCCGTGCGCTGGAAGCGCTGAGATTCGGCTGGGAAAACGGCAAATATGTGGCCGCCATCTGCGCCGGACCAACGGTACTGGCCGACCTGGGTATCACCGAAGGCCGCCGCGCCACCTGCTATCCCGGCCAGGAAGTCAATATGGGCGGTGCAAAAATGGAGAAGGATGCTGCCGTCGTCGTTGACGGAAAACTGATCACCGGCACCTCTGCCGGGTGTGCGATCCCCTTTGGGCTGACCCTTGTAGAGGCCCTAAAGGGCAAAGAAACGGCGCAGAAGGTAAGAGAACAAATCGTCATTCGATAACGGAGGAATCCAAATGAACTATGACCCCAATTCGGATCAGGAGCTGGAGAGATCTCCCCAGCCCGCCGAGGATATCTCTGCCGCGCAGGAGGATGTGCAGCTGACGCCTCCAGCGTCCCTTCCTGATGAGCAGGCGCAGCCGGTTCCTGTTGAGGACAGCCTGCCGGAAGAGCCGGATGAGCCGGTCCGTGGCGCGTTTGCAAACAGTGAAGAGCCGGAAGAAGCTGACGAACCGCCGGTGACCTACCACGGCAGATTTGCCGCAAAAGAGCCGGTGCAGGAGGCTGATGCGCCAGACGGAGAGCTGCAGGATGAAGAAGCGCTGCCGGCATGTGTCGCCCCGCAGGAGCCGGAGGATATCCCGGAGCCGCCGGTGTACGACGGCAGCGACATACCGCCCATACAGCCGCCGCATGATTACAGTGTGCAGGAACCTCAGGAGGAGCCCACGCCGCTGCCGCAGCGCAGCCGCACCCGGGCCGTAAAAAAGGGCCGCCCCCGCCGGAAAAAGGGTGAGGGGCTGCTGGGTATCCCTAATATTCTGGTGACTTGTGTATGGGTCTGCCTGGTACTGCTGATCAGCGTGACTCTGGGGCGTCTGGCATGGGTGTGCGCTTCTGAGATCCTGGCCTTTGGGCGGGAGGACAAAACGGTGACCATCACCGTTTACGAAACCGACACCATCGACGACATCACAAACAAGCTGGTCCGCAATGAGCTGATCCATTACCCGGGACTGTTTAAGCTCTATGCCCAATTTGCCGTGGACGACGGGGACATCAAGCCCGGCATCTGGGATCTGAACACCAAGTATGACTATCACGCCCTGGTCAAAATGATGTCCCCCTCCTCTTCCAGGGACGTCGTAAAGGTGATGATCCCGGAGGGATACAGCTGCCGCCAGATTTTCGCCCTGCTGGAGGAAAACAAGGTGTGCACTGTGCAGGATATTGAATCCTACGCCGCCTCCGGGGAGCTGAACGACTACTGGTTCCTGGATGGTGTGGCCAGAGGTGACCGCTACTGCCTAGAGGGCTTCCTGTTCCCGGACACCTATGAATTCTATCAAAACGATTCCCCCAGAAGCATCCTGACAAAGATGCTCAATAACTTCGATACCCGTTTCGACGAGGATATGCGCGGCAAGATCCAGACGCTGAACGCCCACCTGACCGACCTGATGCGCCGGGATGGAAAGGCCCAGGATTATATTGACAGCCATCTGTTCACCGTGCGGGATGTGGTCAATGTGGCCTCCATGATTGAGAAGGAAACCTCCAGCGCCGAAGAGGGCTACACCATCGCCTCGGTCATTTACAACCGTCTGTTCTGCTGGCACGGGAACCCTGCCTACCTGAACATCGACGCCACCATCATCTACGCGCTGGACGGCAAGACGGACCTGACCGCCGAGGATCTGCGGGTCAACAGCCCCTACAACACCTATACGAATGTGGGCCTTACCCCCGGTCCTATCGCCAACCCCGGCCTGAACAGCCTGCGGGCTGCGCTGGAGCCTTCGGATACCAACTACTATTATTACGTGCTGGATCCCACTGCAGGTTCCCATGTATTCTCCACCACCCAGGAAGAGCACGACGCAAACCGGGCAAGGCTGGGAGTATAGCATGAAGAAAATGGAGCTTTTGTGCCCGGCGGGAGATGCCGAGCAGCTGAAAATGTCTGTCAAATACGGCGCAGATGCGGTTTATCTGGCAGGCACCAGCTTTGGGATGCGCTCCTTCGCGGGGAATTTTTCCCCGGAGGAGCTGCCCAAGGCAGTAGCCTTCGCCCATGCCAACGGAGTCAAGGTGCATGTTACGGTAAATACCATGCCCCGCAACGAGGAAGCAGCCCAGCTTCCTCCCTACTTAGAGCAGCTGGATGATGCGGGGGTGGACGCGCTGATCCTTGCGGATCTGGGGGCCTTCACCATGGCGGGGAAATATGCTCCCCACTGCCAGCGGCATATTTCCACCCAGCAATCCGTGGCCAACTACGCCTGTGCCCAGGCATGGCATGACCTTGGTGCGCAGCGGGTGGTGCTGGCAAGGGAGCTGAGTCTGGATGAAATTGCTCAGATCCGTCAAAAGGTTTCCCCTGAACTGGAAATTGAGACCTTTGGCCATGGCGCGATGTGCGTCAGCTATTCCGGCCGCTGCCTGCTGAGCAACTATATGACCGGGCGGGATTCCAACCGGGGTGCCTGCGCCCAGCCTTGCCGCTATCAATACGCCTTGATGGAGGAAAAGCGTCCCGGCGAGTATTTTCCTGTTTTTGAGGATGAAAAGGGCACCTACATTCTTAATTCCCGGGACATGTGCACCATTGACCACCTGGAGGACTTGATGGGAGTCGGAATTGACTGCATCAAGATTGAAGGCCGGGCGAAATCCGCCTATTATGCGGCCATCGTGGCAGGCGCATACCGCCATTGCATTGACGACGTGTATGCCTGTCGGCCCATTGACCCGGTTTGGCGGGACGAAGTGGAGCATGTCTCCCACCGGGTGTATTCCACCGGGTTCTATTACGGCGCTCCCGGCCAATATACCGACAATTCCCGCTACATCCGCCAGTGGCAGATCTGTGCCATTGTGGAAGCTTGTGACGTCCAGGGGCACGCCGTTTGCAGTTTGAGAAATAAATTCCGACAGGGCGACATGCTGGAGGTCGTCGGGCCGGATCTTCGTCCCTTCGAGATCCAAGCAGACAAGATGTTTGATATAGAGGGCAGCCCTCTCGAGGAGCCGAAAACGCCGCAGATGCAGTTCACGATCCAGTTGCCCAAGACAGTTCCCGCAGGTTCCATCCTCCGTAGGGCGGTGGATCTATCCGCGAAATAATGAGGGCTGCTGCATTTCGGTGCGGCAGCCCCTTCCCATGACACAAGGAGGAGATCACTATCCCTAGGCAATTTGATTCACAGCGGGCAGCCTACCGCAAAAAAAGGAAGTCTTCCGGCAGCCGGATGCTCGCTGGCGGCTGCATTGTCATCGGCCTGCTGCTGATTTTGACGCTGGCACTCCTGCTTTTCCCAACCAGAAAGCAGGCCGAGCTGAATGTGCCCCAGATGCAGCAGCCCGCCGAAGTCACAGCCCCCACCCCTCCCCCGGAGACCAGAATTGCGTCCGGCGTAACAATCGCCGGTATTTCCGTGGGCGGCATGACAGAGCAGGAGGCACTGGCCGCTGTTCACGCTGAGGTCGAGGACATCTATCAGGCGGAAAGCATGACTGTCACAATAGACGATCGTCGCTTTATCCTCTCCCCGACAGTGAGTATGGCGCACCTGGACATAGAAGCTGCTGTTCAGGCGGCGCTGAATTGCGGGACATCTTCTGATTCTCTGGTTCTTTCCCTGGATCGAGAGGCTGTTCAGGAGGCGTTGACGGAGTTTTACAACGATCTGGGCGGGGTTTACACCCCCTCCGGCTACTGGCTGGAAGGCGATGTGCCCAATATTGAGCAAAAAGAGGGCGATTGCCAGACACTGGCACTCAACCGCGGTTCTTCCGGGCGGCTGGTTGACCTGCAAGACGCCTTTGATAAGGTATTGGATGCCTATGAGCGCCAGGAATTTCAGGTTGCCTTGGATTCACCCGGCGAGGAACGGGAGCCAAGGCCCCTGGATCTGGAGCAGGTTTTTGAGCAGGTGACTATCCCAGCACAAAATCCCAGAGTTGACCCAGAAAGTCTGACAGTCATTCCGGGAGCGGACGGTTATGGCTTCAATGTAGAGCAGGCTGCCGCCTTCCTGGATGCAGCAAAGCCAGGCGAAACCGTTCGGATCTCCATGGAATACATACCTCCTACGGTGAGCGAAGAGGATGCCTGGTTTCAGGACACCCTGGGCTATTGCAAGACGGAGTACACGGACAATGAAAACCGCAATGAAAACCTGCGTCTGGCCTGTGAAAAGCTGAACGGGCTCATTCTCCAACCCGGGCAGACACTGTCCTACAACGAAACGCTGGGCAAGCGAACCCGGGAGGCTGGCTATCTCCCTGCCCCGGCCTACTCCGGCACTGAGCTGGTAGACGAGGTTGGCGGCGGCATCTGCCAGGTTTCCTCTACCCTGTACCTTAGCTCCCTATTTGCAGAGCTGACAGTGGTAGAACGGCGGAATCATGGTTTCCCTGCCAGCTACATTCCCCTGGGACTGGACGCGACTGTCAACTGGGGAACAACAGACCTAAAGCTGCGCAATGACTATGACCTGCCTGTGAAAATTCTGGCTGAGGTGTCCGACGGATTTGTGAAGATTCGGATCATGGGTGTAGAGCAGCGGAATTACTACGTCAAAATGGAATACCGCGTTGACGATCACCCCTCCTACGCCGCCGCATACCGCTGTCGGTATGACCGTGAGACGGATGAAGAGATATCCAGAGTCCTTGACCACACCTCTATCTACCTGGAGGACGTGTGGTGCAACCCCGGCTATGCGGAAAGCGCAACAGACGATCCATAAAAATATCCGGCGAGTAAACTGCACTCGCCGGATATTTTTACGGATTCAGCATATGGAGTGATATCGTTTACCGCCGCTGCTTGCCTCAGTTTTTCAGGCTTTGCAGCGGTGCGGGGATGCGTCCGCCCCGGGCGATGAACGCCTCGCTGCCCTCGCTGTGGACAGGCATCACCGGGGCACTGCCCAGCAGGCCACCCAGCTCCACCCGGTCGCCTACGGACTTGCCCAGAGCCGGGATAATACGGACGGCAGTGGTCTTGGTATTCACCATGCCAATGGCGGCCTCGTCCGCAATGATGGCGGAAATCGTAGCCGCGCTGGTATCCCCCGGTACCGCGATCATATCCAGGCCGACGGAGCAGACACAGGTCATCGCCTCCAGCTTATCAATAACAAGCGTGCCGCGCTCGGCGGCGGCAATCATTCCCTCATCCTCGGATACCGGGATAAACGCGCCGGAAAGGCCGCCCACATGGTTTGAAGCCATGACGCCGCCTTTCTTTACAGCGTCGTTCAGCAGCGCCAGCGCGGCGGTGGTGCCGTGGGTGCCGCAGACCTCCAGGCCCATTTCCTCCAAAATACGCGCCACACTGTCCCCCACCGCAGGGGTGGGAGCCAAGCTCAGGTCCACGATGCCAAAGGGGACGCCCAGGCGGCGGGATGCCTCCACGCCCACCAGCTGCCCCATGCGGGTGACCTGAAAGGCGGTCTTTTTTATGGTCTCAGCAACCACATCGAAGGTTTGTCCCTTTACCTGCTGGAGCGCATGGTGAACAACACCAGGGCCGGAAACGCCCACATTCAGCACGCACTCCGGCTCTCCCACGCCGTGAAATGCCCCGGCCATAAAGGGATTGTCCTCTACCGCGTTGGCAAAAACCACAACCTTGGCGCAGCCCATACAGCCATCACCAGCCGTGAGTTCCGCTGTTCTTTTGATGATCCGGCCCATTTCTGCCACGGCATCCATGTTAAGGCCCGCCTTGGTGGAGCCGATGTTCACGCTGGCGCAGACCCGCTCTGTGGCAGCCATGGCTTCCGGGATAGAGCGGATCAGCTTCCAGTCTCCGGTGGTTGCTCCCTTTTGTACAAGCGCTGAAAAGCCGCCGATGAAATTTACACCGCAGGTTTTTGCGGCAGCATCCAGTGTTTTGGCGATCTCCACGTAGGATTCCGCATCGCACGAACCGGCAACCAAGGCAATGGGAGTGACGGATATCCGCTTGTTGACAATCGGAATGCCGAACTCCGCCTCAATATCGTTGCCCACGGAAACCAGGTTTTTTGCAAGGCGAGTGATCTTTTTATAGATTTTATCGCAGCATTTTCTGAGATCAGGATCGCAGCAATCCAGCAGGCTGATACCCATGGTAATGGTGCGAATGTCCAGGTGCTGCTTTTCGATCATCGCCTGAGTTTCCAAAATATCCTTTTGATTCAGCATGGCAACTCCTCAAACCCGGTGCATGGCCTGGAAGATATCCTCCCGCTGAACGTGGATGGACAGGCCCATTTCCACACCGGCCTTTTCCATCTGCTTGGCAAGCTCTGCCACAGGAATGGTGCACTGGGAAATGTCCGTCGCCATCATCATTGTGAAATAGCCCTGCATAACGGTCTGGCTGATATCCAGAACATTTACGTTATAGCCCGCCAGCTTTGCGCAGACGGAGGCAATGATACCGACACGGTCCTGACCCACAACAGTAACGATTGCTTTCATATTTTGTTCCTTCAGGCCTCATAATCAGCGGCCACGCGGGTGTCCAGCAGGTGGAAGAAGTGCTTTTTTGCCTCCAAATGCATCGGGTGGACGGCATAGGCAGCCAGCGCCTCCCTGCTCTCAAACTCAGAGTAGAGAGCATAATCCATTCCATTATAGGTCTTGCGGACTTCCAGATGGAGCAAGCCGGGAATCTTGCCCACCAGCGGCTCCAAGTGGGAAGCGATCATCTTGACGGTCGGCTCTTTCTCGACGCCTTCCTTCAGATTGTACAATACAATATGCTTTACCATAACAAATCCTCACTTTCTTTGTATGAAAAAACCAGGGCAGATATCCTGCCCCGGTTTTTATAACGGTCTATTACTCAGCATCCTCGGGGTCCTGCTCCAGCAGAGCACGGATGGACAGAGAAATACGCTTGTTCTCGGCGATGTCGGTGATCTTCACCTGAACCACCTGGCCCTCGGACAGGACATCCTCGGGCTTGCCAATGCGGCGGTCGGAGATCTGGGAAATGTGGATCAGTCCGTCCACGCCGGGCAGAATCTCAGCAAACGCGCCGAAGGTCATCAGCTTAACGATCTTGGCCTCGACCACATCGCCCACGCTGTACTTGCTCATGAACTGATTCCAGGGATTCATCTCGTCGGTCTTGTAGCCCAGAGAGATCTTGTGCTTCTCGGGATCGAAGGAGATGACATAGACGTCGATCTCGTCGCCAACCTTCACCACGTCGGCAGGAGTCTTGATGCGGTTCCAACTCAGCTCGGAAACATGGACCATGCCGTCCACGCCGCCGATGTCCACGAATGCGCCGTAGGAAGTCAGGGACTTCACGGTGCCGTGGTACTTCTTGCCGACCTCGATCTCACTCCAAATCTTCTCCTGAGCAGCCTTGCGGGCCTCAGCGTTCACGGCGCGGATGGAGCCGATGGCGCGGCGGCGGGCACGGTTGACCTCGGTGATCTTCAGCTGCACGGGCTTGCCGACCATGGCAGCCATATCGCCGCCCTTGGCAATGCCGGACTGGGAAGCAGGGATGAACACCCGCACACCCTTCACATTGGCGACCAGGCCGCCCTTATTCTCTTCGGTAATGACGGCGTCGATGGTGGTCTTATCCTCCACGTACTTTGCCATGTCATCCCACACCTTCAGGCCATCCAGCTTCTTCTTGGACAGCTGCACGGTGCCCTCCTGATCGTTGACGCGGACGACAAAGACCTCGATCTCGTCGCCAACCTTCAACACATCCTCGGGCTTGACAGAAGAATCGGTGCTGACTTCGTCATAAGGAATGTAACCGGCATGCTTGGTGCCCAGATCGACCTGAACCTCAGTATTACCGATTCCGGTAACGGTTCCAACAACCTTATCTCCTGTATTTAAAGTTTTGATGGACTGCTCGAGAAGCTCGGCAAAATTCTCCTCCTGCACAGCCTCAACATTGGTAGTTTCGCTCATAGTCTTGTTGACCTCCTTTATAATCCACGCCGGTGTCGACGCACCAGCAGTGATTCCAACATCAGATACACCACGAAAATCATCCAGGTTCAGCTCGGACGCATTGTCTATGAGAAAAACCTTATCGCAGTGTCCCCGGCAAATCATCGCAAGACGGCCTGTGTTGGAACTTTTGAGATCTCCTACAACGACCATTGCTTCACATCTTTGACTAAGTTCGGATGCTTCCCTTTGCCTACACTCTGTTGCTCTACATATTGTATCAAATGTTTGCAAGTAAGTAAACTGTTTTTTTGCAAATTGGACGCATTTTTTCCACAAAAATTCTGTGGACGTGGTCTGCGAAACCATACAAACTGGCAAATCGGCTGGGATGGCCTCCTCCCGCACCCAATTTTCCAGGGATTCTGCGTCCGCAAACACCTTACACCGGGTGCACCACCCGGCGATTCCCTCCACCTCCGGGTGAGTGGGCGTACCGATGATGATGGGGAGCTTCCCCTCTTGCTCGGCCTGGGAAACGATCTTATGGATCCGCTTTACAAAAGGGCAGGTTGCGTCGATGATTGTCGCGCCCTGCGCCTCCAGCCGTTTGTATACATCCCGGCTGACGCCATGGGAGCGGATAATGACGGTATCGCCGGCAGAGGCATCCTCTGGCTGCTCAATTACCCGAACACCCATTTTCTCAAAGCGCTCTACCACATGACGGTTGTGGATGATCGGTCCCAGGGTCAGTGTCCTGCCCCCCTGCCCTGCCGAATGCTCCACCAGCTCCACTGCCCGGCTGACACCGAAGCAGAAGCCGGCGCTTTTGGCCACGGTCACATTCATTGTTTTACCTTCTGGGCGATGATCTCCTTGATCCTCGCCACCGCCTGGTCAATGGTCATGTCTGACGTATCCACCTTGATACTGTCCCGCGCCATTTTCAGCGGGGCGATCTCCCGGTGGGAATCCTGGTAATCCCGCTGCTGAAGCTCTTTGAGCACCGTGGCATAATTCGCTTTCTGACCCTTGGCATTCAGCTCGTCACAGCGGCGCTTCGCACGGATCTCCGCAGAGGCCGTCAGAAAGATCTTGACAGTTGCCTTTGGGAGCACCACCGTACCGATGTCCCGTCCATCCATGATCACATTGTACTTCTGAGCCACTTCACGCTGCATATCCAGCAGCATTTCCCGCACACAGGCGTGGGCGGAGATCAGACTGGCCTTCTGGGAAATTTCCTGGGTTCGGATATCGTCGGTGACATCCATGCCGTTCATCAGCATGTGCTGTATATCATTTTCGTCATATTCGATGGCCACCGTCAATTCATCAATGTAGCGGTTCACGCCGTCTACATCCTTTGGGCTGACGCCCCACAGGTCCATAAAATAGGCCACGGTTCGGTAGATGGCGCCAGTATCCACATAACGATACCCCAGTTCCTCCGCAAGGCGGCGGGCAATGGTGCTCTTTCCCGCACCGGCAGGGCCGTCAATGGCAACAGAGACTGTTTTCATGCTTATCATTCCTTTTTTCTTTATTGATCCGCCCGCAGCTTGGCAAGAGCGGCAGCCTCCCTCTCAGAAACCTCACCCACGGTCAGCCCCAGCGTCCTGCCGACCTCCTCAGCGCTCACGGGCAGCCCTTTATCCAGGCCGAAGCGCATGGTCAAAATCTGTGCATCTTTTTCATCCAGCTGGGACAGCAGGTCGCTAATACGCTGGCGCATCTGGAAATAGGCAGTATCCTCCACGGCAAGCTCATCCTCCGGGGTTTCCTCCTTGGGCTGCACCAGCTTTTCGGCCTGCTGAAGCAGGAGAATATCCGCCATGGTCTTTTGAATGGTCTGCGCCTGCTCCGGGCTGATTCCCATCCTGACCGCGATCTCCTCCAGAGTGGGATTGCGCCCCAGCTCGGCCAGCAGCGCCTCATCCGCACTCTGGTAGTGCTGGAGAGACTGGCGCATTTTCTGGCTGATCCCGCTGCTTCTGGCCTGCAAGACCATGGCTTTGCACATGGCATTTCGGATCAGACGGTCCCGGTGGGCTTCATAATCGCCCCCGGTATAGCTCTGGATCGCCTCCCACAGGCCAATGTTGCCCTCCTGAATCAGGTCCATCAGCAGCACCATTTTCCCGGCGTACTCACAGGCAATCTCGATCACACGGCTCAGGCCCAAATTGGCCAGCCGCTCCGCTGCGTTTTCGTCGCCGGACAACAGCTGCTCCGGCAAAAGCCGGTCGTCCCCGAAAGCAGGCGTTCCGGCAATTTCCTCCAGATAGAGCCGAAGCGGGTCGCGTTCATCCATATCAGCGGTGCGCAGGCCGCTGCGGACGTACTCCGCCTCCTGCCTTAACCGCTGGGCAGTCTGGCCGCCCATTTCCAGCTGCGGAAGCGTGGAAATATCCAGGGCCAGATGCCTGTCTGCCAGGATGGAAAACGCATCCTCCACCGCCTCGTCATCTTCGTCTTCCAGCATAGAAACAAGATTCCAGGTGGGGACGGTAGAACCGGCCTTGTACGAATTCAGATACGCCTCCCAGGGGCTTTGATCAAACAGGAACTCATTCATTCCAGAAAATCCTCCAATCCCAGGCTGGTACCCATCTTTTGCAGCTTGTCCATCGCCTGGCGCTCGATCTGCCGCACCCGCTCTTTGGAGATACCCATGGTCTTCCCAATCTCCTCCAGCGAATGCTCCACGCCGTCCTCCAGCCCAAAGTGCAGCCGCAGGATCTGCTGCTGCCGGTCTGTCAGGGAACTGAGCATCTCCTTCATGGTCTTTTCCAGCTCCTGGCGCACCAGTTCCTCCTGGGGCTGCACAGCGTCAATATCCTCAGTAAGGGAGCCAATGGTGCTGCTGTCGCTGTCCCCGGTAAGGGCGTCCAGGGAGCAGATATCCGGGGAAAGGCTCAACAGTTCCTCCACCTTGGCGGGAGAGAGCCCCATTTTATCCGCAAGTTCCTGGGTGCTCGGCTCTGTGCCGGATTCCTGGGTCATGGCGCTGCGGATGGCCTGGAGCTTTCGAATGCGCTCGCCGGTGTGCAGCGGAACGCGAATGATGCCGCTGTTGTTCATCAGGCAGCGGGTGACGCACTGGCGAATCCACTTGGTAGCGTAGGTAGAAAAACGGAAATCCTTGGTATAGTCAAATTTCCGAGCCGCAATTAGGAGGCCGATACTCCCCTCCTGGATCAGGTCCATCAGGGAGACGCCCCGCCCCGCGTATTCCTTTGCCACATACACCACCAGGCGGAGATTGGAGTTTACCATCTGACGGATGGCATCCTCATCCCCAGCAGCACAGCGCTTCGCAAGGTCGCGCTCCTGCTCCGCCGTAAGCAGGGGGATACCGCGAATTTCATTCAAATACTGATGAATGTCATCGTCCAGTGTCGTATCTGTCTTTGCTTCCATTTCTTCTGTCATGTCTTTAGTCCTTTTCGGGCAAATAGCTGCTGCCGGAAAGCAAGGAGGTCGCCATCATCCTTTGCGGCTGTTCGGCTCTGATGCTCTGTGGTAATGGTGCGGATGCAGTCTGCCAGCGCCTGGTCAGATACCGGGCCGTCATGCCGCTGGGCGATCCGCGCGATATGGGCCATCTCTTCTGGTGTAAAATCAGTCAAGGCTGCCAGTGTCGCCTCACATCCATCGGCATGGGCCTTGCAAAGCTGCTCATAGGCCCGGCCAAGGATCGCGGAGGAAAAGCACTCCGGCGCAAGCCCGCCGCACCCATCAATCAAGGCGGGTTCCCGCAGGATCATGGCGAGGACGCTTTCCTCGGCCATAGCGGATTTGATATTGTCATAACGGATGTTTCTGTCCTTCGGCTGCAATGCAGCGGCGGGAGAAAGATCGATCCGCTCCTGTTTTTTCTTTTCCCGGGCGACACGCCGCTTGAACGCCTTGTCCACCTCGATCTTCATGGACTCCGGCGTGATCCCGGCTGCCTCGGCCACCCGGCCGCCGTATATTTCCCGGGAAACTGCATTTCCAAGGGTGCTGATGAACTCCGCTGCCTCGGAAATAAACTGAATCCGCTGGTCATCCTCTTTCAAATCGTATTTCTTTTGAATCGCGCGGAGCTGGTATTCCACCCGGTTAGAGGATTCCTCCAGCAGCAGGCGGAAGCGGTCAGCTCCGAATTTCTTCAGAAATTCGTCCGGGTCCTTGGCGTCCCGCATTTGCAGGACCTTGACCTGCAATCCGGCCTTTTCCAACATGGGGATGGCTCGCATGGTGGCATTCTGGCCAGCCTCGTCCCCGTCGTAGATCAACATTACCTGTTCGGTATAGCGGGAAAGCAGCGCGGCGTGTTCCTCTGTCAGCGAGGTGCCCAGGGACGCCACCGCACAGTCAAAGCCATACTGATGCAGCGCAACCGCGTCCATGTAGCCCTCCACCAGGATCATATAGTCAAGCTTGCTTTTCTTGGCAAGATTCAGGGCGAACAGGTTCTTGCGTTTGTTAAAGATGACCGTCTCTGGCGAATTTAAGTATTTGGGCGTGGAATTGTCCATTACGCGCCCGCCAAAGCCGATCACATTCCCCCGAATGTCAATAATGGGGAACATCAGGCGGTTGCGAAAGCGGTCGTAAATATGATCGTTCTTCTGGGACACAGAGGCAAGCCCCGCCCCTTTCAGCTCCTCGTCGGTGTAGCCCTTTTCCCGCATGGCATCGCACAGCGCCGACCAGGAGTCCGGCGCGAAGCCGATGCCGAACTTGGTCAGTGTGGATTTGGGCATGCCCCGTTTTTGAGCATAGGCCAGGCCCTCTGCCCCGGCTGGGGTATAGAGCTGGGCATTGAAGAACCGGGCCGCCTCCTTGGACAGCGCCCACAGGCGCTCCTGCAGGCGGTAGCGGTTCTGATACTGCTCGTCTTCCGGCACCTCCATCCCGGCGCGCTTGGCCAGGGCACGGACGGCGTCCGGGTAGCTCAGCCCCTCGATCTCCATTTCAAAATTGATCACGCTGCCGCCCTTATGGCAGCCGAAGCAATAGAAAATCCCCTTGTCCGGCGAGACAGAGAAAGACGCCGTCTTTTCGCCGTGAAACGGGCACAGGCCAAACAGATTGGAGCCAGAGCGCCGCAAATTCACATACTGGCCCACCACATCCTCAATGGGGTTGCGGGCGGCAAGCTCCGCCAAAAATGACGGTGGAAAAGCCATGCGTCCTGCCTCCTTTCTTCCCGGAAGATTGTATCACATTATCCCCGAATATTCCACCCTGCGGGGACGAAAATCTCATTAAATTTATTAACCGCGTAGTTATCCGTCATGCCCGCAATGTAGTCGCAGACGATCCGCTCCATGCCGTCAAAGCTGAGCTGGGGCTGGAAATCCACAGGCAGGGACTCCGGGTGCGCAATGTAATATTCAAACAGCTGCTGAAGCATGGCCTTCGCCTTGCTTTCCTCCCCTTTTGCCACAGGATTGCGGTAAACGTGATCGAACATAAAGCTGCGCAGATCCTTCAGCGCGGTATCCACCGTCGGCGTCAGGCAGATCGCTCCAGCCTCCCGGGAGGTAAAGATCAGGTCGCATACCAGCGTATTGATCCGCTCTTTGTGAGAATAGCCAAGAATATCCAGAATATCCTTTGGCAGGTCGCTTTCGCTGAGGATCCCGGCACGGATGGCATCGTCGATATCGTGATTGACGTAGGCAATCTGGTCGGAACGGCGCACGATCTGTCCCTCTAGCGTCTCGGGAATATAGTCCCCCGTATGCCCCAGAATGCCCATGCGGACCTCGTTGGTCAGATTCAGGCCCCGGCCATCGTTTTCCAGATAGTCCACCACCCGCAGGCTCTGCTCATTGTGCCGAAAAGGCTTTCCAATGCAGCCAGACAGCGCCGCCTCACCGGCGTGGCCGAAGGGGGTATGCCCCAGGTCATGGCCCATGGCAATGGCCTCGGCAAGGTCCTCGTTCAATCCCAGGGCCCGGGTCATGGTGCGGGCGATCCGCGTGACCTCCAGCGTGTGGGTCATGCGGGTACGGTAATGGTCCCCCTCCGGGCGGAGGAACACCTGGGTCTTGTGCATCAGACGGCGGAAGGCCTTGCAGTGCACTATGCGGTCGTTGTCCCGCTGAAAGCTGGTGCGCACGTCGTTGTCGGACGGCGTCTCAGGCCTGGGGCGGCCGGAGCTTTGGTCGGCAAAGGCGGCCAGCGGATTCAGTCTGCGGTGCTCCTGGTGCTCCAGCTCTTCTCGTACGGTCATGTCATATCCTCCTTGCGAATGGGCAGCGCCCGATATTCCTGGCCGATCTCCATTCCCTCCACAGTGCCGGAGGTCAAATCTGTCAGCCGATCCAAAAACAGCTGTGCATTGGCCTGCGGGAACAGGATCTCCATATCCACCTCCGCGCCGAAGTCCGTGCTGCGCAGGATTCCGCCGAAGGCTTCAATTTCCAGCTTTACCCGCTCGTAAAAGGAGTAGGGACAGGGTACATACAGCACTGTCCAGACCCGCTTTATGGATTTCCCGGCAGCATCAACCGCAATTTTCGCTCCCCTGGTATAGGCGCGTACCAGGCCGCCCGCGCCGAGAAGGATCCCGCCGAAATACCGGGTGACCACGCAGACGACGTTGTTCAGTCCCTCCCGCTGGAGCACCTGGAGCATGGGCATCCCTGCGGTCCCGCCCGGCTCCCCGTCATCGGAGAACCGAACTGCGCCGCCGTGGATGATGTAGGCCCAGCAGTTGTGCGTGGCGTCATAGTGCTGCTTCTTCATCTCCTGAATTTTGGACAGCGCCTCTTCCTCCGTTTCAACCAGCCAGATCCGGCCAATAAACCGGGATCTCTTCTCGGTAAACTCGTCTTCCCCGTAGCCGGTGGGAACCAGGTATTCCTCCAAAAGTCAGCACTCCTTTGTTACATAATCACGCAGTCTGCCATACAGGATATCGTCCAAAACCGTCTCGATCTCAATACCATCGGCGGTATAATCCACCCGAAATACCTGCGCATTGTCATGCAGAGTCTCTACCTGGCCCCCCATGGAATAAGGCAGGCACAGCATCACATGGTGCCTGGCGCGTTCCAGCGCCCGTTCAATGGCCGCCAACAGTGCTGCGCAGCCGGTCCCGTTGGCCGCCGAAATTGCAACCACATCGTCGCCCGTGGGGATATCCTCCGGGCTGACCAGGTCGGATTTATTATAGCAGCGCAGCACTGGAGTACCAGGCTTTGCCAGCTGGGCGATCAGCTTGTCCATGACGGCAATGTGCTCCTCCCGGTTGGGGTCGGCGGAATCGATCACATGGAGCAGCAGATCCGCGTACTCCAGTTCCTCCAGCGTTGCGTGGAAGGCATTCACCAGGTGGTGCGGAAGCTTGGCAATAAAACCGACGGTATCAGAAAGGACTACATCCAGATTGTCAGATACCGTCAGCTGGCGGGAGGTGGTATCCAGAGTGTCGAACAGCCGATTGTTGGCGGGGATCCCCGCGCCGGTCAGCTTGTTCAGCAATGTGGATTTTCCGGCGTTGGTATAGCCCACGATGGCGACCACCGGAATGGAATTCTTGATCCGACGCTCCCGCTGGACACTGCGCACCTGGCGCACCTGCTCCAGCTCCGCCTCCAGGCGGTTGATTCGCTCCCGAATAATACGGCGGTCTGTTTCCAGCTTGGTTTCGCCGGGGCCGCGGGTGCCGATACCGCCGCCCTGCCGGGACAGGCTGGTTCCCATGCCGGAGAGCCGGGGCAGCAGATACTTATTCTGGGCCAGCTCAACCTGGAGGCGGCCCTCTCTGGTTTTGGCGCGCTGGGCAAAAATATCCAGAATCAACGCGCTGCGGTCCAGCACCGGCACACCAATAATCTCCTCCAGCGCCCGGATATTTCCCGGGGAAAGCTCATTATCGAAGATCACCATGGTGGACTCGGTGGCCTCCGCCAGCATCCTTACCTCTTGCGCCTTTCCCTCTCCAATAAAGCTGTGGGCATCCGGGGTATGCCGGTTTTGCAGCACCTTTGCGGTACAGAAGCCGCCGGCGGTTTCCAGCAGCGCTTCCAGCTCCTCCAGCGTTTCATCGGTCGCCGTCTGTTCCTTCGTGAAACAATCGGCATTCAAACCGACCAGGACAGCCCGGTCCTGTGTTTTTATTTTTTCATCCAGTTCCATAAAACCCTCCATCATACCGGGTACACCTATTCAGTATACCACATTCTTGGTGGTGCGGACAGAGGAAAATGTATAAAAATGTCCGCACCACGTTGCCGTAGTGCGGACTTGGAATCTTACTTCAGGCCAAAACGCTTGTTGAAGCGATCAACACGTCCACCGGTGTCAACCAGCTTCTGCTTGCCGGTATAGAAAGGGTGGCACTTGGAGCAGATTTCAACACGAATGTCCTTCTTGGTGGAGCCGGTCGTAAAGACGTTGCCACAAGCACAGCGAATCGTGGTCTGTTCGTATTTGGGGTGGATACCTTCCTTCATTTCGTTCACCTCTTTCTTATCATCTAAAGGGCATAAAGCCCCGGCAATCTTTTAATCGCCTGGATATAGTATCACATTACAATTCGGATTGCAAGTGTTTTTTTCAAAAAATCTATCTTTTTCTCAAAATGCCCAGTTGCCGCTGCGGAAGATCGGCACCACCCGGCCGTCGGCACAGGTCGCGTCGATGTTCATGGTGTCACAGCCGATCATAAAGTCCTCATGGATCATGGAATCGTTGACACCCAGGGCGCGGCACTCCTCCAGCGTCTTGTTGTGGAAATCCTTGATGGTATCAGCAAAGCCCATACCCAAGGCCAAATGGCAGGCTGCGTTCTCGTCGAACAGGGTGTTATAGAACAGGATGCCGCTCTGGGCAATGGGGCTTGCCTGGGGAACCAGGGCGCACTCTCCCAGATAGGCGGCGCCCTCGTCCATTTCGATCATTTTCTTCAGCAGCTCCTCGCCCTTTTCCGCATGGACTTCCACCGCCCTGCCGTTTTCAAAGCGGATGGAGAAATTCTCGATCAGCTGCCCCTGGTAGGACAGGGGCTTGGTGGCGTACACGATGCCCTCCGCCTCGCCCCGCTTGGGAGAAATGAAGCACTCTTCGGTGGGAATATTGGGGTTGAAATAGATGTTTTGCAGGCTGGTTTCCCCGCCGCCGCAGAACTGAGCCTGGTCGATCATGCCCACGGTAAAATCGGTGCCATTGTCAGCGGTATAGTGCAGGGAGCGGATGTTCAGGCTGTTCAGGTATGCGCATCTGTCGGCCAGGTCCTTATTGTGGGAATCCCAGGCGGCGATGGGATCATCGGTAACGCGGGAGGTATACAGGATGCTCTCCCACAGCTTTTCGATGGCGATGCTGGTCCTCATGCCGGGGAAAACCTTTTTCGCCCAGGCAGCGCCGGGGACAGCAGCAATGCACCACTGCTCTTTGTTTTCCCGGCGGTCAAAGTAGGGCTTCAGAATGGGATAAGCCATCCGCTGTGCCTTGGCATACTTCTCCATGTTCATGCCCTTCATCCCATCGGGATCCTCGGAGATCAGCATAATCCGGGCAGGGATCACATCGCAGTAGTATTCCTGCCGCGCCTTCTCCCATTCCTTAACGGTTCCAAGGCTCTTGATGGTACGGTGGCGGCAATGGATCTTGGTCAGAGGCTGATAGCTCCACTGGACCATGACCTCGCTGGCCCCCGCCTTATAGGCTTCCTCCACCACCATCTGGACAAATTCCGGCTGATCCAGATCGGCATAGACATTGACAACCTGCCCCTTCTGTACGTTCGCGCCGCAGCGAACGATCAGGTTTGCATATTTGCGAAGAATCGTTTTCTTCATGGTTTTTACTCCTTTTGTTGAATTGAGTGTATCCTACCAGATTTTTCATCAAAGGTCAATCGTTTGATTCTTGTTCATTTTAAACGATAATGCTCTTTGATATTCTTACTGCATATGACCCGGCCCTTCACCTGGATGGATCGGACTGCCGCAAAGAAAGCCTTTTCATCCATTTCATCGCCGATGATAAGAACGCCATACCCCACGACAGACATCTCCTGGCCGCTGCGCAATGCCGCTTCAATATCCCGCCGCTCCAGGCGTAAAACACCGAGAAACCAATGATCGAAGCTTCCATTTCTGACTTCGGAATTCTTCTGGATCATTCTGTCCAGCGTATTGCGATGCTTTTGCAAGCCCTCGCGGAGCGCCTGGTTAATAAAATCACTCCTATTCGAATAGTAGCCGCTGTCAATCAAAAGATCGATCTCGGACAAAGTTGAGGTGTTGATATTCACGGAGACCTTTTCGGATAAGTTTTCATTTCTCACATTGTGTCTCTCTCCTCTTATGCTATTAATATGCTCTAATTGGAGCATAAATATAATACATCCGGGAATATCCTTTGTCAAGCATATCCTGCAAAATTGAAATGTTGCAATTCTATATGAAATAATATATAATGCCCATAGAAACTCAACACTGGGAAGAAGGCGCGATATGCTGAGCAAACAGGAATTTCATCAGCTTACAAGCGGAGAGCCATTGCTGCTGGACGGGGCCACCGGCTCCAATCTGCTGCTTGCCGGAATGCCAAAGGGCTGCTGTACGGAAAAATGGGTGCTGGAAAATCCAGACGCCATCATAAGCTTGCAGCGCGGGTATTTTCAGTCCGGCTCACAGATCATTTACGCGCCCACGTTTCAGGCGCAGCCCGTTGCCCTGGAAAAGGTGGGGCTGGCGGAGCAGACCGAGAAAATCAACGCATCGCTGATTGCCCTGACTCGTGAGGCGGCTCCCGGCTGCCTGGTAGCGGGAGACATTGCGACCCTGGCCGCGCACCTGGAAAGTTGGAACCCGGATTGCTTCGATACAATGGTGGAGAATTACCGCCGGCAGATTCGCGGTCTTATAGACGGCGGGGCAGACCTGCTGGTGGGCGAGACCCTGCTGTATGCCCAGGAGGCGGAGGCGATTCTCACCGCGGCAGAACTGGAATGCGCCGGTGCGGTAATGCTCTCGTTTACCATGCAGCCGGACGGCTCACTTTTCTCCGGGGCAGATGCCGGAAAGGTACTGCACGAGCTGGAGTCGGCCGGGGCGGATGCGGTCGGCTTCAACTGTGTGGCAGCCGACATGATGACGCCGCATCTGGTAAGCAAGCTGAGAAGGTATACCTCCCTGCCTCTGATCTGCAAGCCCAACGCAGGAAACCCGGTCATCAACAAGGACGGCATTGCTGAATATGATCTGTCCGCTGACGCCTTTGCGGAGATCATGAAGCAGTGCGCAGGCAACGGCGCTCGCCTGCTGGGCGGCTGCTGCGGCACCGACCCCAGCTTTATCGCGGCATTAGAACGGGCACTGGCCTGATTATAAACCAACTGAAAAGGAGAGAGCAACCATGGAAAACAGGATCCACCTATACGTCACCAAGAAAAACGCTTTCACCTGGCTGACAGCGATCTGCCTTGTCTATTCCGTCATCGCAAGGATCGTGGTATTTGGATTCACCAAGCATGCCGGGACTGTGGGGTTCTGGGGACAGATCGTGCTCCCCATTGCGGCCACGGTACTGTATCTGATCATTATTCTCACCGACGGGGGGGAATGCTTTTACAAAACCACCATTCCCGTTGGCATGATGGCGCTGTACGGCGGCATTTGCGTCACAAACGCCGTCCAAGGAAAGCTTTACATTGGCCTTTTCTTCACCTCGTTGGTATTTCTCACGCTGATGTACGGAGAGATCGTCTCCGGCAGCCGTCAAAAAATGGTTTGGTGCCTGCCCATCCTCATGCTAGCCACGTTGGCAACAGTGCTATATAATAATCGTACCCCCCTGCTGGAGCGCAACTGGGATACACTGGTGCGCATTCATGCGGATATCGTCGTGCTGATCGCCTGCACGCTGATATCCTTCGGCATCCGGGTGCATCCTACCGGGCAGTATCACCGCCGCTGGGGGGACCGCAGCGACGGACGGAAGCTCCGCACACTGGCCCCCATGGACCAGGTTTCCCCCTACATCATGGTATCCCGCAATACCTCCACCAACTCCTTTGAGCAGGCCTTTGAGATCACCAACGTGGACCGCTACATCCGGCAAAAGCGGCGGGAGGGCATGACAAACTTTGGCATCATGCATGTTTTCCTGGCCTGCTACTGCCGCACAGTGGCCAAATATCCGGGGCTGAACCGTTTTATCTCCGGCCAGAAGGTGTATTCCAGAGGCGAAGATATCCAGTTCTGCCTGACCATCAAAAAGGAAATGAGCACCAAATCTCCGGAGACCATCATCAAAGCACACCTCTCCCCCAGAGATACCGTGTACGATGTTTACAACAAGGTGAACGCCGAAATTGAAAAGGCCAAGGATGCCCCGCTGGATTCCAGCTTCGACAACACGGCCCACGCGCTGATGCTGGTTCCGGGCGTTTTCCTGAAGCTGCTGGTCTGGATCCTGAAAACGCTGGATTATTTCGGAATGCTTCCCAAATTCCTGCTGGAGGTCAGCCCCTTCCATGGCAGCATCTTCTTTACCTCCATGGGAAGTCTGGGTATTCCCCCCATTTACCATCACCTGTATGATTTCGGCAACATGCCTGTATTCGGCTCCTTCGGCTGCAAGCGCAGAGCCGTGGAGGTGCTGGAGGACGGTACGGTGGTGCAGAAAAAATATGTGGATTTCAAGTTCACGATGGATGAGCGCATTGTGGACGGCTATTACTACGCCACTTTCTTCAAGCATTTCCGCCGGCTGATTGCCAATCCTGAGCTGCTGGACACGCCGCCTGAGGAAGTGCGTGCCGACATCGACTGAGGATGGCTATGTTGGATTCCATTCTGGCTGCCCTTTCCCCGGCAAATCCTTGGTGGGAAAAGGCACAGTATTTTGACAATATTACATCCACCAATGATGTTTTGAAGCAGCTGGCTGCCCAGGGCGCGCCGGAGGGCACCAGTCTGATCGCCGGGAGCCAGTCCGGCGGCCGGGGGCGGATGGGACGCTCTTTCCTCTCTCCGCCGGAGGCGGGCATCTATATGAGCGTTCTGCTGCGTCCCCAATGCTCGCCCCTGGAGCTGATGCATTTGACCTGCGCCGCCGGATGCGCGGCCTGCGATGCTATTGAACAGGCCATCGGTCTTCGCCCCGGCATCAAATGGACCAACGACATTGTGTATGAAGGGCATAAGCTTGCCGGAATTCTGGTGGAAATGGGCCTGAGCAACGACGGCATGGTCAGCTACGCTGTCATCGGCATCGGCATCAACTGCAATCAGACACCGCAGGACTTCCCCCCGGAGCTTCGTTCCTTCGCCGGCTCACTGAAGATGGCTGCCGGAAAGCCTGTTGACCGGGCGCTCGTCGCCGCTAATATGCTGGATGCCTTTGCGCAGATGAACCGGCAGCTGCTGGAACGAAGGCGGGAAATCCTGGAGCGATACCGTCTCGACTGTATCACCATCGGCAAAGCGGTCCGCGTGATCCACGGTGAGGAAGCCCGCCCCGGGACAGCACTGGACGTGGATGAAGCCGGCGCGCTGGTAGTACAGTACGCCGACGGGGCCATTGAACATGTCAATTCCGGCGAAGTCAGCGTACGCGGCCTGTACGGCTATGTATGACCGTGAAATCTTTTTACAATTTGGCTGTTGCTTTTTTCGCCCCAATTGGGTATACTATACTCACTCAAAAGAACGATAAGGAGGTTCTTATAATGAAAAAGTTCAATACCTTTATGAAGGTCATTTCTGCGCTGGCCGCCGCTGTGGGTACCATTTACATTGTTGCCACCTATGGCGACAAGATCGTCGCGTGGGCCAAGCAGCTGCTGGGCTGCCGCTCTGCCACTGCAACGTTCCACTTCACTACCTCCACCGAGCCGGAAGCTGCTCCCGAGGCTCCTGCGGAAGCTCCTGCTGAAGAAGCCGCTCCTGCCCAGGAGGCTGAGAAAGAGCCCGTAGCCGAGCAGGCCGAAAGCGAGTCCACCCCTGTTGCCAACGAAGAGGATTTCGAGGGCTGATTTTATACAGAAAAACAGGAGGCTACCGAATGGCAGCCTCCTGTTCCTTTTGTTGCTCAAAAATCCCTGAGAATGTGCTCCAGCATGTCAACGCACTGCTCCATATCCTCCACCGGGATGAACTCGAACCGGCCATGGTAGTTTTCGCCGCCGGTGCACAGATTGGGACACAGCAGCCCCTCATAGGACAGTCTCGCCCCGTCCGTACCGCCGCGGATGGGAACCTCCCGAGGCTGCATTCCGGCTGCCCTCATGGCAGCCTTTGCCCGATCAACGATCTCCATGTGGGGCAGGATACACTGCTTCATATTGTAGTAGCTGTCCTTGATGGTAAGCTCTACCTCGCCCGCGCCGTATTTGGCATTCAGGAAATCGGCAGCAGTGGTCATAACCGCCTTTTGGGCGTTGAGCTTATCCAAATCGTGGTCCCGAAGAATATATTCCAGGCAGCTTTGCTCTACCTCGCCCTCCATATGGGTCAGATGGATGAAGCCCTCATAGCCTTCGGTGTATTCCGGCTTCCATGCTGCCGGGAGCATGGCCTGAAATTCCATGGCAAGATACATGGAATTGACCATCTTCCCCTTGGCGGAACCGGGGTGAATGTTCAGTCCGTGAAATACTGCCCTGGCGCTGGCGGCATTGAAATTCTCATATTCGATCTCCCCCACCGTGCCGCCGTCGGCCGTATAAGCGTAATCCGCGCCGAAGCCCTTTATATCAAACAGATCCGCTCCCCTGCCGATCTCCTCGTCGGGGGTGAAGCCGATTTTCAGCGTGGCGTGTCTGCCGCCGTTTTCGATCAGGCGCTGGGCTGCCGTGAGAATCTCGGCAACGCCTGCCTTATCGTCCGCCCCCAGCAGCGTAGTCCCGTCAGTGACGATCAGATGCTTTCCCCGGCTGTTTTTCAGGATGGGATAGTCGGATTCCCTCAGGTAAATGCCATGCTCCTCATTCAGGAGGATATCCTCTCCGTCGTAGGGGACGATCCTGGCCCGGATATTGGCGCCGGAGGCATCCGGGGAGGTATCCATGTGGGCAATCAGGCCGATGGTCGGAAGACTCTGATCTCCGGGGACGGTTCCGTAGACGTAGCCGTGCGCATCCATATGCGCGTCCGCAATGCCCATCTTGAGCATGTCGTTTACGATACACTGCCCCAGCAGCTTTTGCTTGGCGGTAGAGGGGCAGCTGTCCGAGGCCTCATCGGACTGGGTATCAAAGGCGACATAGCGCAAAAAGCGCTCAACAACAGATTCCATATGCACACTCCTTATGAATCGAGCCGCCGCGAAAATGCGGCGGCTCAGAAACTGAAAAGATTTTACTTCTTGGCGGCGTTGACCAGCTCAGCGGTATCCTGGGCGATCATCAGCTCTTCGTTGGTGGGGATCACCCATACCTGAACGGCGGAATCGTCGGTGGAGATCTTCATCTCCTGGCCGCGAACCTTGTTCTTCTCGGCGTCGATCTTCACGCCCATGAAGCTCAGGTAGGAGCAGATGGCCGCGCGGGCGTCGGCATCGTTCTCACCCACGCCGGCGGTAAAGGTCAGCAGGTCGATACCGTTCAGAGCGGCGGTGTAGGCGCCCACATACTTGGCGACCTCATAATAGAACTTCTCCAGCGCCAGCTTGCAGTCCTCGTTGCCGGACTCGGCACCGGCGGTCAGGTCGCGGAAGTCGGAGGAAACGCCGGACAGGGCTAGCACGCCGGACTTCTTATTCAGCATGGTCAGGCAGTCGTCCACGCTCATGCCGTACTTATTGCAGATGAACTGCACCACGCAGGGATCAATGTCGCCGGAGCGGGTGCCCATGGGAACACCGGCCAGAGGAGACAGGCCCATGGAGGTATCCTGGCACTTGCCGTCCTTCACGGCGGACAGGGAGGAGCCATTGCCCAGATGGCAGTTGACCATCTTGAAGTTCTTGGTGCCCATCAGTTCGGCAGCGCGGCGGGCGATATACTTGTGGGAAGTGCCGTGGAAGCCGTAGCGGCGGATGTCGTCGTTCTTGTAATACTCAGTGGGGATGGCATAGCGGTAAGCCTTGGGGGGCATGGTCATGTGGAAGGCAGTATCAAAGACGGCCACCTGAGGCGTATCGGGCATGACCGCCTGGCAGGCGCGGATGCCCATCAGGTTAGCAGGGTTATGCAGGGGGCCAAGGGGAATACATTCCTCGATTGCCTTGATGCAGGCGTCGTCGATGATGCAGGAGTCGGAGAATTTCATACCGCCATGGAGCACGCGATGGCCAACCGCATCGATCTCATCCACGGACTTGATCACACCGTCCACCGGGTCGACCAGGATCTGCAGGACGGCCTCAATGGCCTCGGAATGAGTGGGCATAGGGATATCCTTGACCACCTTCTTGTCGCCGACCTTATGGGTCAGGCGGCCGTCAATGTAAATACGCTCGCACAGGCCCTTGGCGGATACATCGCCGGTCTCCGGGTTCATCAGCTGATACTTCAGCGAGGAGCTGCCGGCATTGATAACCAGAACATTCATTGGAATTGCCTCCTAAATAATTTAGTATTACATTTTTACGGAAAATATGGTATAATTTCCATAGCTTCGAATATTATAGTCTATTTTTCCCTTTTTCTCAACCCCCAAAGAGAAATTTTTTACCAAAGGAGTGTTTCGTTATGAAAACCGTCGGCATTATCTGCGAATATAATCCGTTTCATAACGGGCACCTGCGGCAATTTCAGCTGATTCGGGAAAAATATGGCAGGGACTGCACGATCATTTGCCTGATGAGCGGGAATTTCGTCCAGCGGGGCACGCCTGCGATCATTGATAAAAGCATCCGCGCGCAGGCAGCCATCCGGGCTGGGGCTGACCTGGTGCTGGAGCTGCCGCCCACCGTTGCCCTCTCTTCGGCGGAGGGGTTCGCCATGGGGGGAACGGAGATCCTCAGCCGGTGCTGCGACGTGCTCTGCTTCGGTACAGAATCCATGGAGCGAGATGATTTGGTGCAGACGGCCCAGGCGCTGCTCTCCCCCGCTTTTCCGCCGCTGCTGAAGCAGGTGCTTTCCTCCGGCTGCTCCTTTCCCGCAGCCCGTCAGGAGGCGCTGCGACAGATGGGCATTGCCCGGACACTGAGCGATCCCAATGATATCCTTGGTGTGGAGTATGTCAAAGCCATTCTCGCTTCAAATGGCAGTATGGATATTCTGCCGATCCATCGGGAAGGAGCCTATCACACGGAGGAACTGATGCCGGACGCGCCCTCTGCTGCAGCCATTCGGAAGCGGCTGCTGAACGGCGGCAGCTGGCGCTCCGCTGTTCCCTCCTGCGCCGCCGGCTTGCTGGAAGATGCGCCGCTGCACACCCTGGGGGCCGGAGAGCGGGCAATTGTGTCGAGGCTGCGCACCATGACGGAGGATGAATTCGCGCGGCTTCCCTTCGGCTCGGAGGGCCTGTGGCGCAGGCTGCTGAAGGCATCCCGCGCGTGTTCCGACCTTCCGTCCATCATCGACGCCACCAAATCCAAGCGCTATACCCGCACCAGGATCGACCGCATGATTCTGTGTGCATTCCTGGGCCTGAGCGAATCGGACATCGGAAGCGTCCCGGATATGGTCCGCGTCCTCGCTTTTACCGATCGAGGCCGCGCTGTACTGCGCACCCACCCGGAATTTCGCAACGCAGGCAAGGATGTTACCCAGGAGGAAACGCGCCTGGGCAGCCTGTACGGCCTATTCTGCCTGTCCGGGATCGAGCCGCCGAATGCGGAGAAAAAAAGGCGTGTATTTTATTTGAAGGAGTCGGAATGAAAAAAGAGATATCCCTGCGCTCCTGCGCAGTTGCTTTCCTGAGCGCCGGTTTCCTGGCGTTTGGAATGTACAATATTCATGCGGTCGCCAACATTACTGAGGGAGGCGTGTTGGGCGCAGTGCTGCTGTTTCAGCACTGGTTCGGCCTCTCCCCCGCCGTGTCCAACCTGATCCTGAATTCCCTGTGCTATCTTTTTGGCTGGAAAACCTTTGGAAAAACCTTTGTGGCCTATTCTGCTATGGCCTCGCTGGGATACTCCGCCGTATACTTTCTGTGTGAGCAGTTTCCGCCGCTGTACCCGCAAATCGCTTCCATGCCTCTGACTGCTTCCCTTGTTGGCAGCGTTTTTGTGGGCGTGGGCAGCGGGGTCTGCGTGCGGGTGGGCGGTGCCACCAGCGGTGACGACGCACTGGCCATGAGTCTTTCCAAGGTGACAAGAATTCCGATTCAGTGGATCTATCTGGCCAGTGACCTGGCTGTTTTGGCTCTGTCGCTGAGCTACATCCCCCTGCGCCGGATCGCCTATTCCCTTCTGACGGTGATCCTCTCCGGCCAGATCATCGGGCTTCTGCAAAAGAAAAAATAATCTCAGCCGTGTTTCGCGCATCACGACGAAACACGGCTGAGGTTTTAATTTGGCAGTTATCTTATTGTTACAGATGCAGGACGCGGTCCTTGATCTCCTGGGTACGGCCCTGGTTCCAATACTGGGTGCCAATGTAGCCACAGGTACGGCGGGCCACGTTCATCTTGCTCTGGTCCCGGTTGCCGCACTGGGGGCAGACCCAGACGAGCTTGTTCTCGTCCTCCTGGATCTCGATCTCCCCGTCGTAGCCGCAGATCTGGCAGTAGTCGGACTTGGTGTTCAGTTCCGCGTACATGATATTCTCATAAATAAACTGCATCAGCTCCAGCACCGCGTCGATGTTCTGCTGCATGTTGGGCACCTCCACGTAGCTGATCGCGCCGCCGGGCGACAGCTGCTGGAATTCCGCCTCAAAGCGCAGCTTGGTAAAGGCGTCGATCTTCTCTGTCACATGCACGTGGTAGGAGTTGGTGATATAGCTCTTGTCCGTGATGCCGGGGACCATGCCAAAACGCTTTTGCAGGCACTTGGCGAACTTGTAGGTAGTGGATTCCAGCGGCGTGCCATACAGGGAATAATCAATGTTTTCCGCCGTCTTCCACTCCAGGCACTTGTCATTCATTTTCTGCATGACGGACAGGGCAAAGGGCTTTGCCTCCTTGTCGGTGTGGGATTTGCCGGTCATATACTTGACACACTCATACAGGCCCGCATAGCCCAGGGAGATGGTGGAGTAGCCGCCGTAGAGGAGCTTGTCGATGGGCTCTCCCTTCTGCAGTCTGGCCAGCGCGCCATATTGCCACAGAATGGGGGCTGCATCGGAGAGCGTTCCCTTCAGGCGCTCGTGACGGCACCGCAGAGCCTTATGGCACAGCTCCAGCCGTTCCTCAAAAATCTCCCAGAATTTGCCCACATCTCTGCCGGAGGACAGGGCCACATCCACCAGATTCAAGGTGACAACGCCCTGATTGAACCGGCCGTAGTACTTGGGCTTTCCCGGCTCATAATTCTTGGCCCGCGCCACATTGTCCCAGCCGTTGCCGGAACGGTCCGGCGTCAGGAAGCTGCGGCAGCCCATGCAGGTGTACACATCGCCGTTGCCCGGTGTCTCTCCCTTGGAAAGCTTGTACTCCCGCATCTTCTTTTCGCTGATATAGTCCGGCACCATCCGCTTGGCGGTGCACTGGGCGGCCAGCTTGGTCAGATACCAGTAAGGAGTCCCCTCCCGGATGTTCTCCTCCTCCAGCACATAGATCAGCTTGGGGAACGCAGGGGTGATCCACACGCCCTTTTCATTCTTTACGCCCTCATAGCGCTGGCGCAGCGTCTCCTCAATGATCATGGCCAGGTCCTTTTTCTCCTGCTCATTTCTGGCTTCGTTGAGGTACATGAAAACAGTGATAAAGGGTGCCTGCCCATTGGTGGTCATCAGCGTGACCACCTGATACTGGATGGTCTGCACGCCCCGGCGCACCTCATCGCGCAGACGATCCTCCACCACTTTGGAGATCGCTTCCTCAGAGGCGGTCACGCCGAAGGTCTCCATCTCCTTCTGCACGCTTTTGCGGATCTTCTCCCGGCTGATCTGCACGAATGGCGCCAGATGGGTCAGGGAAATGGACTGGCCGCCATACTGGTTGGAGGCCACCTGGGCGATGATCTGGGTGGCAATGTTGCAGGCAGTGGAGAAAGAATGGGGCTTTTCAATCAGGGTGCCGGAGATCACGGTGCCGTTTTGCAGCATGTCCTCCAGGTTGACCAGATCGCAGTTGTGCATGTGCTGGGCATAATAGTCAGAATCATGAAAATGAATAATGCCGCTCTCATGGGCAGCCACGATCTCCGGGGGCAGCAGAATACGGTTGGTAATGTCCTTGGAGACCTCGCCCGCCATATAGTCACGCTGCACGGCGTTGACAGTGGGGTTCTTATTGGCATTCTCCTGCTTGACCTCTTCATTGTTGCATTCGATCAGGCTGAGAATGCGGTCGTCCGTGGTATTGGACTGGCGGAGCAGACTGCGGGTATAGCGATAGGTGATATACTCCTTGGCAACTTCAAAAGCGCCATGCGCCATAATGGATTTTTCTACCAGGTCCTGAATTTCCTCTACGGAAGGGCTGCGTCCCATTTCTTCGCAGGCAACCTCCACGCGCTCGGAAATCCGCTGAATCTGAAGCGGGGTCAGGCGGACCTTTTCATCGGCCGCCGCGTTGGCCTTGGTCACGGCGGTATTGATCTTCCGAATATCAAAGTCGGCTTCAGTTCCGTTTCTCTTGATAATTTTCATGCAGAGTTCCTCCTTTCACACGAGTGCATGCTGACGTGTACGGGTCACATTATATACTATATATTGTGGTTTTGTCAATAGCCAGGCACAAAATATGGTATTCTGTTCAATTTGAGTCAAAAAGTATCGAATTAAATTTTTCCAGGCAGCGCTCTGTAAAACGGAGAAAGTTCGGATTTCTCTAATCCATCTGAAAGAACTGATTGAAAAGCCGAGCCGAATATAGTATAATTGTGTAAAGTGGTCTTTACATAATTCGGATCAATCTGCCCCCAAAATGAAAGGAGTTTTTATGAAAAGAACTTTTGGCAAGCTCCCTGACGGAAAAGAAACTTTTTTATACACCATTTCCGGCGGCGGCATCACTGCTGGCGTATCGGATCTGGGAGCAACACTTGTGAGTGTATATGTCCCTGATGCGGATGGCAACTGTGTGGATGTAGCGCTGGGCTACGATGATGCTGCCGGATATTTAGGCGGTACCAGCTTCCTGGGCGCGATCGTTGGCCGCAGCGCCAACCGTATCAAGGGCAGCGCATTCTCCCTCGGCGGGCGCACCTATGCCCTGACCCCTAACGAGAATGCCAATAACCTGCACTCCGGCCCGGACTTCTACCATACCCGGATGTGGACTGTCACTGCCTGCTCCGACAGCTCCATTTCCCTCCACTTGGACAGCTCTAGCGGTGACCAAGGCTATCCCGGCAATGCCTCCATCGATGTCACCTATCGTCTGGATGAGCAGGGCGGCCTGCACATTACCTATGACGCTGTCAGCGATCACGACACTATTTTCAATCTGACCAACCACAGCTATTTCAACCTGGCCGGGCAAGGCAGCACCGATACCGCCATGGATCAGGTGCTGATGCTCCCCGCGCGGGTATTTTCCGTTGCAGACGACCAGAGCATCCCTACCGGCGAAATGCGCAGTGTAGAGGGAACGCCCATGGATTTCCGCACCCCCAAGGCCATCGGCCGGGACATCGGCCAGGATTACGAGCCGCTGAACCTGCAGGGCGGCTATGACCACAACTTCGAGGTATTCTGCAATCCCTGCGCCGTGCTGTCTGATCCCGTATCCGGCAGAACCATGGCGGTGTACACCGATCTGCCCGGCATTCAGTTCTACGCCGGTAATTTTCTGGAGGAAACCGGCAAGGGCGGCATTGTCTACGGCAAGCGCAGCGGCGTGGCGCTGGAGACCCAGTTCTATCCTGATTCCATCCATCACCCCGAGTGGGCGCAGCCGGTGACCAGGGCCGGTGAGAAGTACCACACAGAAACCGTATATCGCTTCTCCTGCTGACGCTTTTCCCCCGCTGCCACAAGAGGCAGCGGGGCGATTTTTCTCCCGGAAAGCGGAAGTGCACAGGAAGCGAAGCGATGCATAAACTGTCTTATAAGCGGTTGCAGCTTATGCAAACACGTTTTCAGGAGGGATTCCCATGTCAGATCAATGCCAAGACACCCTGCGCTGTGATCCGGGAGAGCTGCGTCAGGCCATGTCGATCCACACCCGAAAAATCACGGATTCCTGCCGTGACAAGGATTGTATCGAGGATCTGCCCGTCTATTTGACCGTCTCCTCTCAGGCGCTTCTAGACAGCAGCGCCGGAACCAGAGTGCGGTGCGCGGAGCTGATCAGTACCTACATTGATGTGGAGCCGGTAGCCTTTGACCGAAACCACTACTGCATCGACGTCACATTCTACTATCGGATCATTGCGGACACGGTGGTGGGCGCTTCCCGTCCGGCCGCCCTGTCCGGCCTGGCTGTCTTTTCCAAGCGGGCGGTGCTGTGCGGGGAGGACAGCTGCGCACACATCTACCGCAGTGATACCCGCATCAACGGCCCCGACGGCCTGACCAGAAGCTACGCCAACCGCCCCACCGCCGTGGTGGAGGTGCTTGATCCCATGGTGCTTGGCTCCAAGGTGCGGGAGCTGTGTGACTGCCGGTGCAAAGATTCCGCGCCGCTGCAAGCCCCGGAGGCCGTCAAAGCATTATTTGATGAGGAGCTTTGCTTGAACCCGGAGAATCGCAGACTCTTCGTCACTCTGGGCCAGTTCTCCATCATCCGCCTGGAGCGGGATGCCCAGCTGATCGTGCCGGTGCTGGATTACAGCATTCCCACCAAGGAATGCTGCGATAACCCCGGCTGCACGGAGGATCCCTGCGAAATGTTCAGCCGCATCCCCTTCCCCGCCTCTCAGTTCACACCAAAGGGCTGCGACAGCAAAAAGGACGGAACCTGCTGTAACGGGGGAGAAAACGGATAAAAAAAGTACCGGGGCAGCAATTTCCTGCCCCGGTGTTGTACCTGTAAGGGTCGTCGATCCGGCGACCCTTATGCCATTTAACAGAGTACAATTCAAAATTTGGGACTGTGCGCATCAGTATTTCCAGCCAACAATCGAATAAATATCTGGCAATTGTCGGTTTGCTCTTAATTGGCGCCTTCCCAAGGTATACCGCCCGCAATCGAAAAACAGCATTACAAATACGGCTTAATCATTTCCCAATTGGCTTCCACCGGTAAATTGCCGTCAACCGTCACAAGCGGACAAGCAAGCTGCTTCTGCCAATGGTCATGCATCGCCCTGCTGCGCATATAGACGTCCCCGTTATCATAATCAGATGCCCAGCGAATAAATTTTTGGTGATGCGCATACATATCGCCATCCGGGTCAAGCCGGCTGCCAAAGCGAACCCTTTCCCTTGCCCGAAGTCGGGCAATTCTCACTGCTGTTGCCGTTTCCACCCGAATTGCCAGCGTAAACAGCGGAATAAGCTCGTCCCCCCAATCCACGAGGGAGCCCGAAATCACCACCTTTTTCTGGGTCGCAATGTCCCGCCGCATCAATGCCAGCCGCTCCGAAATTGGTCGGCTGGTGGTGTATCGGGGATCCGTCGGCATCCAATAATAGTCGTCTGTGTCTATAAAAAAGCAGTCCATCTGTTCGGCAATAAACCTGCCAAGCGTTGATGTGCCGGAGCCGGATGCTCCAAACAGATGTATGACACACCGCTCCATTCTATCCTCCTGATGTTCCGTCCAACAACCAACAAGGGCACCGCTTGGGAAAATCGAAGCGGTGCCCTGTTTATCGAAGCAGTTACATATCCACGTCCACATTGGGCATCTGCTTTGCCCGCTGCTCCTGGGACTCGGTAACGGCGAGGAATTTCATACGGGTGTCCTGCACCTCATGCAGTGCCTGAGAGATGGTCTCCTCGGTGCGGCGCAGAGATTCCTCCATGTATTCATTGCCCGCCTTGCGCAGCTGATTGATCCGTTCCTGGGTCTGTGCCACCAGCTCCTCGCTGCGCTTCTTGGCCTCCTTGTAAATTTCTTCCTTGGCAATCAGCTCATTGGCCTGGTCGTTCGCCTTGCGCAGGATGCCCTCCGCCTCCCGGCGCGCCTGGCTGATCAGCTCATTGCGGGACTCCACGATGGTACGGGATTGCTTGATCTCTGCGGGAAGCTGAGAAATGATCTCATCCAGCAGATCCAAAACCTTATCCCGCTCCAAAATGCACTTATCAGCGGCAAGCGGCATGGAACGTGCATCCTGCACCATATCGTATAGGGTGCCGATAATATCTTCTGTGCTGTTGTTGCTCATTGTGAATCCTCCATTTTTTTGCAAAGTTTCTCACGGAAATCCGGGATAATCTCCTCCGGCAGGAAGTCTGACAGCTCTGCGCCGTAATTTCCAAGCTCCTTCACCATGCTGGAGCTTAAATACATATATTGACTGGCAGCGGTCAGGAACATCGTATCCAGTTCCGGGTTGAGCTTACGATTGACCAGCGCCATCTGAAACTCATTTTCGAAATCAGAACCAGCCCGCAGCCCTTTCACAATGACACAGCTGCCCCGCCGCCGGGCATAATCCGCCAAAAGCTCGCTGGAGCAGTCCACCTCCACGTTGGGAAGGTCCGCCGTCACCCGTCGGATCAGCGCTTCCCGCTCCTCCAGAGTGAACATAGGATTTTTTCCGGCATTCACCATGACACACACGATCAGTCTGTCAAAAATATTGGCGGCGCGGCGGATGATATTCAGATGCCCGCTGGTGATTGGGTCGAAGCTGCCGGGATAAATGGCTGTTTTCATATTATATCCAACTTTTTCCTAATTTCTACGGTAAAGCGTCAGCAGGATCTTGCCGTATTTGTAATCCCTGGAGCGGGTGAAGCCCTGAAACTCCCATGGAAGCTCTTTCCCCAGGGGTCGTTCTGCTGCTATTATACCATTGGATTGCAAAATGTCAATTTCTGTTATCCTTTTTATGGAATTTTCCAAAAAAACTTCCGCATAAGGCGGGTCCAGAAGGATCAAATCAAACCGCTCCCTGCACCGATTCAGGTATTCCAGATAATCGCTCTGGACCACGGAGGCGTACGGCTCCAAATGGGTCTTTTTTAAATTGGAACGGATGAGTTGGCAAGCCTCCCGCCTGGAATCCACAAATACCGCACTGGCCGCTCCCCGACTGAGGGCCTCGATGCCCAGCTGCCCGGTGCCGCCGAACAGGTCCAGCACCTTCGCTCCAGGGAGATCAAACTGGAGGATGCTGAACAGCGCCTCCTTCACCCGGTCGATGGTGGGGCGGGTCAGTATACCGTCGGGTGTGAGAAGCTGGGTTCCCTTTGCTTTTCCTGCTATGACACGCATAAAGCGCTCCTTTCCGTCAGATCACAAATCATTTTCCTGGTGAAAATGCTGATACACGGCATGAGCCGCGTCTCTCGGCAGCAGCCGCTCCAAGTCCGGCAGGGTCGCTTCGCCAATGGCTTTGATGGATTTGAAATGCCGCAGCAGCTCCTGCTTCCGTTTGGGGCCGATCCCATCAATGCCGTCCAACTCCGAATAGCGCAGGCGCTTGCTGCGCAGCTGCCGGTGATAGGTGATGGCAAAGCGGTGGGTCTCCTCCTGGATATTGCCAATCAGTGAAAAAATGGCCTGGTTAGTATCGATGGAGATCTCCTTCCCGTCCGTGGTGACCAGGGCGCGGGTACGGTGCCGGTCATCCTTTACCATGCCGAACACCGGGAAATCCACCCCCACCTCCTCCAGCGCCTTCATGGCCGTCTGTGCGTGGGCGATACCGCCGTCGATCAGCAGCAGATCCGGCGGGGTATCAAAGCCCTTGTCTCCGGCCTTATAATGGACAAACCGACGCTTGACCACCTGATGCATAGAGGCGTAATCATCCTGATTGTCCAATCCTTCCAACTTGAAGCGCTTATAGTCGCTTTTCTTCGGCTTTCCATCCTGAAAAACCACCATGCTGGCCACAATATCCGTGCCGGATATGTTGGAAATATCAAAGGATTCGATCCGCTTCGGCGTGGGAATGTTCAGCATCTTCCCAAGCAGCACCAGGATGGCGTTGGCGCGCTCCTCCTTGTCGGTGACGCGTTTTGCCTCTTCCTCTGCATTCCTGCAGGCAAGCTCCACCAGGCGGATGTTGTCGCCCCGCTGGGGCACCCGGAGCTTGGCTGTCCGCCCGTACTGCTGCTCGATCAGCTGGGAAAACAGGTCGCCGTCCTCCAGCGGGAATGGGAGCAAAACATGCTTCGGCGCATACCCCCGGCTGAGGTAGAACTGCTTCATCAGGCTGGACACGGCCTCCTCCCGGTCATCCGGCGTGGGGAAAACCTCATATTCTTTATCCAGCAGATTCCCGTTGCTGAAATGGAGCACAGCAAAGCAAGCCTTTACCTCCGTCTGGCCATAGCCGACCACGTCGGTATCCGCCAGTGTACCGGCGGTCACCAGCTGCTTCTGTCCCAACGCCTCCACCGCGTTCAGGCGGTCCCGCAGGGCGGCGGCAAGCTCAAACTCCAGGCTCTCCGCTGCCGCAAGCATTTGCTTTCGGATCTCCTCTGCCGCCCCTTTGTAGTTGCCGGACAGCAGCTGCCTTGCCTGCTCCATGGTCTCGCGGTACTGTGTGCAGGTCCTGGAGGGCTGGCACCATCCGGCGCACTGATTCATGTGGTAATTCAGGCAGGGGCGATCCTTGCCCACATCCCGCGGAAATTCCCGGGTGCAGGTTGGGAGCTTCAGCGTCTTCTGAACCGCCTCCATCACATCATGAGTCACGCCGCGGCTGCCAAAGGGGCCGTAGTAATGCGCTCCGTCATCGGAGATCCTGCTGACCAGCGTAATCTTTGGATAAACCTCCCGCATGTCCAGCCGAAGATAGGGATAGCCCTTGTCGTCCTTCAGCAGGATATTATACTTGGGCATATACCGCTTGATCAGCGAGCATTCCAACACCAGCGCCTCAAATTCGCTGGCCGCGACAATAACATCAAAATGATGGATCTTGCTCACCATCATCCGCGTCTTCGGCGTATGGGAGGCGGTATCCTGAAAATACTGACTGACCCGGTTCTTCAGTTTTTTCGCCTTGCCGACATAGATCACCTTATCGGTTTTGTCCCGCATGATATAAACACCGGGGGCGTAAGGAAGGGACAATGCCTTCTCCTTCAGTTCGTCAAAGGTCATGTTTTTGCTCCATAAAAAAACCGCCTCCATGCATCCGTTGGCATCGAGACGGTCATAAGATGGATACTCTGAACCGACCGAGAAACGGAAGGATCAGAGCATCCCAGGTGAATCAATAAACGTCCCGCTGGAGCAGCTCTTCCAGCGCGTTCACAGCTGCTTCCGCATCGGGACCAACTGCGCTCAGCGTGACCGGCGTGCCGGTGACAATTCCCAGAGACATGATGCCCAGCAAGCTTTTGGCGTTCATTTTTCGGCTTTCGGATTCCAGCCAGATGCTGCTTTCAAACTCGTTGGCCTTCTGTACAAAGTAGGTTGCCTGTCTGTTGTGCAGGCCGGATTCGCAGCGCACAACCACTTCTTTGTTGAACATATCCATAACACTCCTTTACACCACGCCGATAGCAACGCGATGAATCTGCTTATATAATACCATTTTCACTGAAAAAGTCAATCAATTTTCAGATGCTTTGCACAAAGCCAATATTTTTTGTGCATTTTTTCACAATCCTGCTCAGAAGAGCAGGATTGTCGGGCAAACTTTATGCAAATTCCGCAATAGTCACGCCATCCTCGCCCTCGCCGTAAACGCCCAGGCGGAAGCTCTTCACGAACTTATTCCGCTTCAGATCCTGGTGCACCGCCTGCCGCAGCGCGCCGGTGCCCTTGCCATGGATGATGCGGACCGTGGAAAGCTTAGCGCGCATGGCCTCATCCATGTACCGATCCAGTACGCAGATCGCTTCCACCGTGTCCATGCCCCGCAGATCGATCTCCGAGGACATGGGGGCCATCTTCATCTCCCGGCCGGAATGGGCCGGATGGCCGCCCTTTGCCTTGTAGGGATTATCGTTTTCAAGCAGATAGATCTCATCCGCCTTGGCTGTCAGCTTCATAATGCCCGCCTGAAGCTGATAGGTCCCGTTTTTGTTGATGGCAAGCACACTGGCTTTCACGCCAAGGTTCAGCAGTTCCACAGTGTCGCCTACCCTGATTTCCCGGGTAGACTGGGGTCGGGCAGGCTGGGGCTGCTTGGCGCGGATCTTGTCCTCTGTTTCGTTCAAAGTGCGGCGCAGCTCCGCCTGCCGCTGGTTGATGCCGGTGGTGTCGGCACTGTCCTGCAATTGCTTTCGCAGCGCCTTCAGCTCCTCGGAGGCGATATTGGCGGCGGCGCGGGCCTCGTCGATGATCCCCTGTGCCTCCCGCCGGGCAGCCTCCATGGCCTTTTCCTTTTCTTTGCGCAGCTGCTCCTGATACTGCTCGCTCTGCTGTTTGATTTGGGCCGTCTCCCGCTTCAGCTTCTCCGCCTCCATGCGGGCGTTTTCCATCTGCTGCCGCTGCTGCTCCAGCTGGGCCAGGACATCCTCAAAGTCCTTATCGCTCTTGCCCACCAGGTCGCTGGCTTCCTTGAGAATGTCCTCCGGCAGGCCAAGCTTTCTGGAGATTGCAAAGGCATTGGATTTTCCCGGGATGCCGATCAGCAGCTTATAGGTGGGCTGAAGGGTCTCCACGTCAAATTCACAGGAGGCATTGATAACCCCTTTGGTGCGCATGGCATAGAGCTTCAGCTCTGCATAGTGCGTGGTCGCCACTACCCGGCTGCCCATCTTGCGGCTGAATTCGATCAGCGCAATGGCCAGCGCCGCGCCCTCGGCCGGGTCGGTGCCTGCTCCCAACTCGTCATACAGCACAAGCGTGCGATTATCGCACTGCTCCACCACATCCACAATTGTTTTCATGTGGCTGGAAAAGGTAGAAAGGCTCTGGGCAATGGACTGCTCGTCACCGATGTCCGCCAGAATGGCGTCGAAGGTGGAAAGCACGCTCCCGTCCCCTGCCGGGACATGTAAGCCGCACTCCGCCATCAGCGTCAGCAGGCCGATGGTTTTCAGCGTGACCGTCTTGCCGCCGGTGTTGGGGCCGGTAATGATCATCGTGTCAAAATCCGTGCCCAGCCGCAGAGAGATGGGCACTACCCTTTTCGGATCGATCAGCGGGTGCCGGGCGTTGCGCAGCTCGACCCTGCCTGTATCATTCATGATCGGCGCCCAGGCGCGCATGTTAAAGGCAAGCTTCGCCTTCGCGAATACCACATCCAGCTGCACCAGCAGAGAGTAGTCCAGATTGATATCCTCCGCATGGGCAGCGACCTCGCTGGACAGCTCTGCCAGGATCCGTTCGATCTCCTTCTTTTCTTTCAACTGGAGTTCCCGCAGGGCATTGTTGGCGTTCACCGCGGACATTGGCTCCACAAAATAGGTGGAGCCGGTGGCGGATACGTCGTGCACCAGGCCGGGGACATCATTCTTGCATTCGGATTTCACCGGCACCACGTAACGCCCCTGGCGGATGGTGATGATCGGCTCCCGCAGAAATTTGCTGTATGCCGGGGACGAGATCACCTTTTGCAGGCTGTCCCGAATCTTCCCGGACTGGATGCGCATATGGCGGCGGATATCCGCCAGTTCCGACGAAGCAGTATCCGCGATTTCCTCCTCGGACAGGATGGAGGTCAGGATCCGTTCCTCCAGATATTTGTTTGGGGTCAGGGAATGAAACAGCGGATCAAGCACCGTCTGTTTCTCCTCCGGGGTGATATAGTCTTTTACGCTGCGGGTGCAGCGCAGGACCCCGCCGATAACCAGCAGCTCCTTGGGCTGGAGCGAGCCTCCTCTGTCCGCCCGCTCCAGGCTGGCAGATACATCGGCGGCGCTGGCGAAGGAAGGATAACCCTTTTTCGTACTTAAATCATAGGCTGCGGTAGTCTGCTGGAGCAGCTGCTCCACCTCCTCCAAGTCGGAGGAAGGCCGCAGATTCAGGCAGCTTTGCTTTCCGCCCTCGCTCCCGGCGCAATCGGCCAGCAGCGCAAGCACCTGATCCAGCTCCAGCTTGACCAGGGATTTTTCATATAATTCAGACATTGTTTTCTCCTGTTTTTATGTAGATTCTGTTTTCTCTTCCCGGATACGAAGGGATTTGAAAAAGTCCAGCGCCGGGAATGAGCGCTCCAGCTGTGTAGTCAAAAAGCCCTCTGTCAGAGAGGACAGGCTGCTTAATTCCTGGGGCCCCATGCGGAAAGAGAAAATTTTTTTGGGGTCACAGAAGCAGATGAACCGCATTGCCTCCAGCATGGATGGCGTTACGGGCATCCGAAGCCCACCCGATGCCGTATCCCGGCAGGCAGCGCATTCCAGCAGGCCGGAGGACAGATCAAACCGCGTCGGCTCCAGGCTCCCGCATACATGGCACCCCACCAGATCCGGCGCGTAGCCCGACAGGCAGGCGGCCCTCAGCTCAAAGACGGCTTTCACCTGGTCAAAGGGGAGCTGCAGCTCCGCCAGCGCATACAGGCAATTCAGCAGCAGGGATTGCAGCTCCGGCGTGGGATAATCCTCCTGCGAGAGTACCTCTGCCACCTGGGCAAAATAGCTGGCCAGTGCCAGACGATCCATATCAGAGCGAAGCCCCTGAAACAGATTCAGCACATGGGCCTCGTTGATGGTGTACTGCCCCCGATATTCAAATACGGTAAACTCCCCAAATGCCAGCAGCTGACAGACGGCGGTCAAGGGACTGTTCTTCCGCCGCAGTCCCCTGGCCTTTACGGTGAGCTTCCCGTGCTTTTGCGTCAGTAGGGTCAAGAGTGCGTCGCGGTCATTGTAATCCGAGACTCTCAGGACCACTCCCCGGATCGTCAGGTACATGCTTTCCCTCCGTTTTCAGCGCGGCGCTGTACAGCAGGTATGCCTCCGGCGCGCCTGTTTCCAGGAAAACGCTCCAAAAATCCTTTGCCTTCATTCCCATCCCTCCGGGATTAGGATTTGCAGCCAAGAACGGAATACACCTGGAAAAATAAGTGAATGCGCAGGCAGTTACTACTCGCTGTATCCAAAATTGCGGACAAGGAAGTCGCTGTCACGCCAGTTTTCCTTGACCTTGACCCAGGTGGTCAGATACACCTTGGTGCCCATAAACTTCTCACAGTCGGCGCGGGCAAGGGACGAAATTTTTTTCAGCATCTCCCCACCCTTGCCGATAATGATGCCCTTATGGCTTGCCTTTTCGCAGTAAATCGTGGCGTCGATATCAATGATGCCGTTGTCACGCTCAGAGAATTTGGTGATCTCCACCGCCGTTCCATGGGGCACCTCCCGTTCGAGGCACCACAGGAGCTTTTCCCGGATGATCTCCGCCATTACCTGACGCTCCGGCTGGTCGGTAGTGACATCCTCCGGGAAGAGGAACGGCCCTTCCACCGCGTATTTCTCACAGGTTTTCAGCAGATCGTCAACGCCGTCGCCGGTCTTGGCGGAAATCGGAACAATGGCGTCGAAATCAGCCTTCTGAGAATAGGCGGCAATGACCTCCAGCAGCTTGTCCTTCTCTACTGTATCGATCTTGTTGATGGCAAGCACAGCGGGGCAATGGCTGCTCTGGATCCGCTGCAAAAGGCCCTCCTCCTGTGTCCCCACGGAGGCAATGGGCTCCACCACCAGAATGGTCAGGTCCACATCGGCAATGGACTCCTGGGCAACATTCACCATGTAGTCGCCCAGCTTGGTGCGGGCGCGGTGGAAGCCCGGCGTATCCACAAAAACGAACTGGGTGTTGCCCCGGGTGACAATGCCGCAGATCCTGTTTCTGGTGGTTTGGGGTTTATTGGATACGATGGCGATCTTCTCGCCTACCAGGTAATTGGTCAGAGTGGACTTACCCACATTGGGGCGGCCGGCAATGGTGATCATTGCGGTTTTCGTTTTCATATGCTCTCTCCTGTTTCGGTGTGGTTCAATTTCGCTGCATACCGGGGATCTGGGCGGCGATGGCTTCCTCCCGGCTGCGCATCCGGCGCTTCTGCTCTCCTTCATCCATGTGGTCATAGCCCAGCAGATGAAGCATGGAATGGATGGTGAGATAGCCCACCTCCCGCTTGGTGGAGTGGCCGTACTCCTTCGCCTGGGCCACTGCCCGCTCCAGGGAGATACACATATCCCCCAGGGGGCACAGCCCCGTGCCGGGGTCGATGTACTCGCCCCAATCCTGCGGCGGAGCCCCGGCGGTCAGATTGAACATAGGGAAGCTGAGCACATCCGTTGGCTTGTCGATATTCCGGCTCGCCTTGTTGATGGTCTGGATCCCCTCGTCATTGGTAACAAGCACATTGATCTCGCAGGGAACCGCAATGCCCTCTGCCTTCAATGTCTCATTGATGCAGGTACGGATGATAGATTTGATTAGTATCTTCTGAAAGAGATTTCCCTCAAATACCAGATTGATTCGATTGTTCATCTGTATTTCCTCTTAAACTGGCCCTTGAATTCCCTGGGCGCTTTTTTATCGTCTGTTTTCTGGGCGGCGCGCTCATAGGCGCTGATAATCTCCTGCACCAAAGCGTGCCGCACCACATCGGCGGCGGTCAGGCGGCAGATAGCGATATCCTTCACACCCTCCAGTACACGGATAGCGTCTTTCAAGCCGGAGGTCTTGTCATCCGGCAGATCGATCTGGGTGATGTCGCCGGTGATCACGATCTTGGAGCCGAAGCCCAGGCGGGTAAGGAACATTTTCATCTGCTCCCGGCTGGTGTTCTGGGCCTCATCCAGAATAATGAAGCTGTCGTCCAGGGTCCGGCCGCGCATATAGGCCAGAGGAGCGACTTCAATGGAGCCGCGCTCCTGATACTTCTGGAAGGTCTCCGCACCAAGCATATCATACAAAGCATCGTACAGCGGCCGCAAATACGGGTCCACCTTATTCTGCAAATCTCCGGGAAGGAATCCCAGCCGCTCTCCTGCCTCCACCGCCGGACGGGTCAGGATAATGCGATTCACCGTCCGCTCCCGGAAGGCCGCCACCGCGGCAGCCACGGCCAGATAGGTCTTTCCTGTGCCGGCGGGGCCGACGCCGATGGTGACGGTATTCTGTCCGATCGCCTTCATGTATTTCTGCTGTCCCACGGTTTTTGCCTTGATTGGCTTTCCCTTGGCAGTGATGCAGACCACATCCTTGGTCATCTGCTCGACCTGCTGGTCGTTTCCCTCATTGACCAGAGTGATCAGGTAGCGCACCCGCTGCTCGTCGATCACCTCGCCCTTGGAGGCCAGGGAAAGCAGCCCCTCCAGGGTACGCACGGCCTTATCCACCATCTCCTCATCGCCGGACACCTTCAGATCCGTGCTCCGATTGATGATTCGGACATTCATTGCATCCTCGATTCGTTTGATATTTTCATCAAAGGATCCAAAGACGGCAATGATATCCTCCAGCCGCTCCGCGTTAACGATCCGTTCCACGATTCTGCTCATTCGGTTCTCCTATCTCCAAACGCTCCCGGCCGATCATTTCTGTACAAAGAAATTGCCCGGTCAGCAGATACGCGCCGGGGGGCGTCTCCATCACTTTATCAGAATAGGAGACTCGTCCGGCAATCATTTGGCTTAATACATATTCCTGCGCGTAGTGGTCAAGGCAGCGCTCTGCCTCACCCGCCGCCACAGCTGCTACCATCACTTCGCCCTGTGTGCGCGTCTCGCAAATCAGCGAAACCGGCAGCGTGAACCCGCCCGGAAGCACCAGCGGATATTCCTTGCTTATTCTACCACAAGTGATATCCGAAATTCCACTACCTTTCCATAAATTTATTCGTTTTTTTCCAATCACGATGGCCAGGCTCCGGCGGCTGCGCGCGTTTTCTGTTCGCTGCGACTGATCGGACGTGGTAATGGCGCGGACGGTCCGCAGCGTCTGGGCATAGACCTCGCCCTTGGCACGGGAGGCGCGAATGGAAATACCGCAGTCCGTGTAGCCGGAGATCAGCATTTGCCCTTTTTTGACGGCCTGTCCCGGCTGGCAGAGCGCCGTACCCTGCAAAGCAGTCACCGATTCCACGATCCCATCCCTGGATGCAACAATGCTGCTGACCATGTCCTCGGCCTGTGCCATCTGCTCCTGATCTGCCCGCTCCCGGACGGAGATCACGGCGCGGCAGCCAAAGGTATTGATACCTGCCCATTGCAGCTCCGGGATGGCGGAAAGGAGCGCGTTTTTCATCCGTTCGCTCCGCACCTGGGCACAGGGGGCAAACAGGCGGATCCCCGCATTTTCAGCAGCCTCCAGGATTTTGCGTTCCGGGATGGCCCGGTTGCCCTCCACCTGAACGCACAGGATCCGGGTCGGCAGCAGGAAGCTGAGCAATGTGAGCAGAAGCAGCCCGGAGTACAGCAGCGGCCTTTGCAGAATGCTCTGCTGAATTAAGAAGAGCCGGGACATTCCCTGAACGCAAACGCAGTCTCCCCTCTTTTCCAACATGGCGCGGACAGCGGCAAGACTTTTTCGGTGAATCATAAGGGTACATGTCAGCTCATCCTCCTGGATGATATGAAACACCTCGATCCCCTTTTCATTCAAGAGCCGCAGGCTCTTCCAAATGTCAGCGCTTACCACCCTGATGCGGACCTGATCCCTTGTACAGCCGTGCCGCTTCATTTCTCATTCCTCCGAATCAGGGAAATGCAATCGATCTGACCCGTGATGATAAGCTTTACCCTGGTCATTTGCTCCAGTTGAAGCTTACAGCCGCAGACATTCAGCTCTCCATATTTCATTTTGATCCCGATTTTCTCTGTGGAGTATTCCGTCACGCCCAGATGATTCTCCACCAGCACACGGCGGCTGCCCGCAAGCTCCACAATGGGAAGGATCGGAAAAACCTCTGGGTTGGGTGTGCTTTCCGACAGCGACTGCAACAGACGGCCCTTGATCTTCATTTGCTCACCTCTTGGGGAAAGCATATGCATCTACCTGTCCGCGCTTGCATAGATTCTTCCGAGGTGAGCGCATGGAAAAACGAAAATGGATTGTATCCCTGGCAGCGGCCGCGGGGATCTTAGTCTTGATCCTGGACAGCCGGACGGCACTGGCAGGGGCCGCTCAGGGGCTTTCGCTCTGCCTGAAAACCGTTATTCCATCCCTCTTCCCGTTTATTTTCCTGTCCGGCACCTTTTCTCACGCCTGCGCCCGGACAGGCCATGTCGCCAGACTGCTGGGAAAACCCTTTGGCATTCCCGCCAATATGACCTCCATATTGGTCCCCGCTTTGCTGGGCGGATACCCGGTGGGAGCACAGTGCGTATATGAGGCATACCGCTCCGACGCTGTTTCCAAAGACCAGGCAGAGCGAATGCTGGCCTATTGCAGCAACGCGGGACCGGCCTTCCTTTTTGGCATTCTCCCTGCCGCGTTTCCCGAGCAAAAGACGGTCTGGCTGCTTTGGGCCGTTCAGCTGTTCAGCATCTGGACGGCGTCGCTTGTTTTTTCCTGTCCAGATTACAAGGCAAAGCCAGCGGCTTCCCCGTCCGCTCCCTTTGGAATGGAGCAGGCCATCTGGGCGATGCTGAAAATATGCGGATGGGTCATTCTTTTTCGTGTTCTCATCGGCTTCCTGTGCCGCTGGATCCTATGGGCCGTAAGCAGGGAGATGCGCGTTGCCCTTATCGGGCTGCTGGAGCTTTCAAACGGCTGCTGTATGCTGGACCAGATCCCGGCGGAAAACATCCGCTTTTTAATATGCAGTGTGCTGCTGTCCTTTGGCGGACTGTGCGTGACCTATCAGACTGCCTCTGTATGCCCTGGCCTGCGCCTGCGGTTTTACTTGCGAGGAAAGCTGCTCCAGGCCGCCACCGCCGGGATCACCTCCGCTGCGATCTGTTTTCGGCTCTGGCTCTTACCGCCGCTTTGGCTTGCCGCGCTGTTTGGCGTAAGAGCAGCAGAAAAAAAGAGTAGAAATTCAGTGCCGGTTGGTGTATAATACGGGAAAGATTTGTTGAAAATATTGCTTTGATGAATACCGCTGCTCTTTTATTGGGATGGAGGCCTTGTATGCTGTTTCGGAAAAAAATTGAACGCTCTTGCTCCTATTGCGTGTATGGCGCCAAGCTGGAGGACGGCGCTGTGCTTTGCAGCAAGCGCGGGCTGAAAAATGAAGAGGATCACTGCCGAAAGTTCCGCTATGACCCCTGCAAACGTGTCCCCTTTAAGGCAAAAGCGATGAGCTTTTCACAGTTTACCGATAGTGATTTCTCCCTGGATGAATGAAAAAATCCCGTGCACGGTGCTGCATGCAGCCCTGCACGGGATTTTTCACTGAAAGAGGCGGGAGGCGTCCTCCCCCGTCTGGATAAACGTATTGGGGACCTCGCCCACGATCACCGTCTCCGCCACCACGATCTGACTGGAGACCTGGAAGGTGCTGGTTTCCCCCAGCACAAGGACGGCCGCTTCCACATTTACCTCCATGACCAGCTGGTGCAGCGTCTGGTTGATGCCCGCTTGAATAAAATTACTGGAAAAGGTGGCATCACTGTTTCGGATGGCCAGAATATGCACCGGGATGGCCGGACCCTTGCCGGAGAAAAACTCCGGCAGGAAAAGGCTGCCAATGGGGATTCCGATGTCCGCAGCGTCCAGGGCAAGAATTCTGCCATTGATGATGTTCAGAATATCCGTTTTCAGGTGATTGACTTCCCCGATATTTGTCTTCAGCGCTGTGATCCGCCCGTTGATGTCCTTTTCAAAATAAACGATACGGTCATATTGAATGTTTCCGTTTTCGATTTGCTGGGCCACGGCGTCATTTGCCAGGTCTGAGGTGGCGTTCTTCACGCTGGTCTGCGCCAGGTCGCCGATTACCAGCCGGTACTTGCTGCGCAGGGAAAAGAAACCGGCAATGAGCACCCCCAGGCACAGCAGCAGAATAATCCCAAAAGTTTTCAGCCTTTTCCGCATCATACTCCCCTCCGGGAAAGTGTATGCGGAAAAGGCTGATTACATGTCAGGAAAGCTTTTTCATGTATGCCGAGGCAGTTTTGGCCAGAAGCTTCTTGGTGCCGATGTCGTCAAAGGCCACCTCCAGCAGCGCGTCGCCGCCCATTTTGGTAACGGTAAGCACCATGCCCCTGCCAAAGGCAGCGTGCTGCACCATGTCTCCCTGCTGAAGCTCCAGCATGGGAACCGGCGGCTTGGAGGAAACCATGGAGCTTTCGCTGTGGTAGTGGGGGCGGTTGTAGGCACTGCGCATTCCGTAGGGGCGCTCTGCATGTCCGGCAGCACTCTGGGCCGAATGGAAGCCACCCTTGCGGCGGATGCACTCCTCCGGGATCTCCTTCAGGAATCGGGACGGAAGCAAGGAGGAAGTCCGGCCGTAGATCATGCGCTGGCGGGCATAGCTGATGGTCAGCGATTTCTTGGCGCGGGTAATGGCCACGTAGCACAGCCGCCGTTCCTCCTCCATTTCCTCCGCGTCTCCGATGGAGCGCTGGCCGGGGAAGAGCCCATCCTCAAAGCCGACCAGGAACACATGGGGGAATTCCAGGCCCTTGGCCGAGTGCATGGTCATCATCACCACGGCATCGTCCGACTCATTGTACTGCTCAATATCCGTATAAAGAGCAATCTCCTCCAGGAAGCCTGCCAGAGAGGGCGACTCCACATTCTCCATGTAGGAATGGATGCTGGATTTCAATTCCTGGACGTTTTCCAGCCGGGTCTTGTTTTCCTCGGTGTCCTTGGCGGTGAGCATATCCACATAGCCGGTACGGCGGACTACCTCATCATAGAATTCCGGCAGGCTCATGCCGTCATCCAGGAGTTTAGCCAGCTCTTCGATCATGGCGGAAAACTGCAGGAATTTGCCCGCGGACTTTTCCAACGGCGCATAGGAATAGGGATCGGATACGATGGCGTACAGTGGCTTTCCCTCTGCCTCCGCCAGCCGGTCGGCCATTTCCAGCGTCTTTGCGCCCAGGCCACGGGGGGGATTGTTGATGATGCGGCGCAGGCGCAGGGTATCGGCACGGTTGTTGATAACGCAGAGGTAGGACAGCATGTCCTTGATCTCCGCCCGATCAAAGAAGCGGGTCCCACCGATCACACGGTAGGGAATGCCATTGCGCTTCATGGCATATTCCAGGGCGTTGGACTGGGCGTTGGTGCGGTAGAGAATGGCAAAATCCTGCATACCCTTGCCCCGGGTGGCCGCAAGGATCTGCCCGGCAACAAAGTTTGCCTCTGTCCCTTCGTCCGGGGCCTCGTAGACGGTGATGAGATCGCCGCTGCCGTTGGCTGTCCAGAGCTTCTTCCCCTTGCGGCCCAGATTGTGGGAGATCACAGCGTTCGCCGCGTTCAGGATGGACTGGGTAGAGCGGTAGTTCTGCTCCAGGCGGATGGTACGGCAGCCGTGATACTGCTTTTCAAAGCTCAGAATATTCTCAATGGTCGCACCCCGGAAGCGGTAGATGCTCTGATCGTCGTCGCCTACCACGCAGATGTTTTCGTACCCGCCTGCAAGCAGAGAGGTCAGCAGATACTGCATGTGGTTGGTGTCCTGGTATTCGTCCACCAGCACATAGCGGAATTTCTTCTGGTAATACCGACGGATCTCCTCATGCTGCTGAAGCATCTGGACGGTAACGTAGATGATATCGTCAAAGTCCAAGGCGTTGTTATCCCGGAGCTGCGTCTGATATTTTTCGTAGGCGCGGGCCACATATTTAGCCCGGAGATTGCCGCTTTTCTCCGCGTCCTCCAACATTTGGGCCGGTGATACCATTTTGTCCTTCTCCCGGCTGATGACGCTCAGGACATACTTGGGCGGGAAGGTCTTCTCGTCCATGTCCAGCTCCTTCAGGATCCCCTTCATCACCCGCTCGGAGTCGGCGGTATCATAAATGGTGAAGCTTCTTGTATAGCCCATCACATCGATCTCCCGGCGCAAAATCCGGCAGCAGGCGGAGTGGAAGGTCATCGCCCAGATATCCTGTGCTTCCGGGCCAAGCAGGGACGACAGCCGGTCCTTGATCTCGTTGGCGGCCTTGTTGGTAAAGGTGATGGCAATGATGCTCCAGGGTACAGCCGACTCCACCGCACACAGGGTGTCGGCGCGGGCGATGTCCTCATCGGAAGGCTCCTCCCCCAGCCCTTCCAGAAATTCCACATCTTCATCCTCAATATGGGGCGGGATCTCCTGGCTGTCGCTTCCGCGGCCGTAGCGCATGAGGTTGGCAATTCGGTTGATCAGCACGGTGGTTTTTCCGCTGCCCGCACCGGCCAGCAGCAGCAGCGGCCCCTGGGTAGTGAGGACGGCCTTTTGCTGCATGTCGTTCAGCTGAGAAAACCGGGAGGCAATGTATTTCTTCCTCGCGGCAATAAATCGGGATTCCATTTGTTCTGTCATTCAGTGCACCTGTCTATCTGTAAGATGCTCCTATTTTACTTCATTTTCGTCAAAAGGTAAAGAGTAGTTATTGCATGAATTCCCGAATTTTCTCCAGTGCCTTTTTTTCAATGCGTGAAACCTGCACCTGGCTGACGTTCATCACCTTTGCCACCCGCTGCTGGGTCAGGCTGTGGTAATAGCGCAGCTGAATCACCATTCGCTCCCGCTCCGGCAGCTTTTCCACTGCCTGCCGCAGGGCGATTTTTTCCACCATCCGTTCCTCGGACTCCGTATCAGTCAGTATATTTTCCAGGCAGAAGCCGTCCTCCCCCGTCTCCTGGTGGATGGATTCCGTGGCAGCGGTGGCGGTTTCCGCCAGGGCGATTTCCTCCGGGGTCAGGCCGGTCTGATCCGACAGCTCCTGGATGGTCGGCTCCCGGCCAAGCAGCCCGGTGAGTTTGCTGCGGATGCCCTTGATGGTGGCCGCGTGCTCCTTCAGGCTGCGGGAGACCTTTACCGTCCCGTCGTCGCGGAGGAAGCGGCGGATCTCCCCGGAGATCTTCGGCACTGCATAGGTGGAAAACTGAGTTCCGAAGGCGGTATCAAACCCTTCGACCGCCTTGAGAAAGCCCATGCACCCCAGCTGATACAGGTCGTCCGTCTCCACGCCCCGGCCGATGAAGCGCCGGGCGATAGACCAGATCAGGCCGGAATTCTCTGTCACTAGGCGCTCGGAGGCATCCCGGTCTCCGCCCTGGGCCAGACGGATCAGTTCCTCTGTCCTGCTCATTTTCTGCGCTGAAGCTTGCGGCGCATATGTACCGTGGTGCCCTTTCCGGGAGCTGAAGTCACCTCGAAGCTGGTCATAAAGCTTTCCATGATGGTAAAGCCCATGCCGCTTCGCTCCGCCCCGCCGGTGGTGAAGGTCGCTCGGCGGGCCTGCTCCACATCCTGAATACCCACCCCCTTGTCCTTGATGACAATATCCAGCACATTGTCCTTGAGAATGCGGCAGCGCAGGGTGATGATGCCGATCTGATCGGGATAGGCGTGAACGATGCAGTTGGTCACCGCCTCAGAGACGGCGGTGCGGATATCCCCCAGCTCCTCCAGCGTCGGGTCCATCTGGGCCGCGAAGCAGGCCACCGCACTGCGGGCAAAAGCTTCGTTTGTGGAGCGGCTGGGGAAATCCAGGATCATATAGTTGTCAAATTTCATGATACCGCCTCCCGAATCTCTACCAGCTTGTCAATTCCCGATGCCCGAAACACCCGCATGGGCTGGGGTGAGATGCCCGAAAGAAGGAGCTTCCCCTCGATCTGGGACATGTTCCGCAGCGCATTGATCACCACGGCAATGCCGGAGGAATCTACAAAGGTCACATCGTGAAAATCCAGCACGCACACGTCCGGCATATAGGCTTCGATTTTGGAGCTGATGATCTGAATATAGGCCTTGGCGCAGTGGTGATCAATCTCCCCGGTAAGGGCTATGGTGAGCTTTCCATTTTCCAGAAAACTGGTGAAATACATCTTGAAAACCTCCTTTGTTTTCTTCGGGAACCTCTGAATCAAATCGGCAATAGCTGAGAGCGAGAGATTTTTCGACCGATCAAAGCATCGAAAGCAGAGGAATACTTGATGTATTTCCTGCTTTCGATGCTGAAGAGCGGGTGAAAAAGATCCGCTCATCAGCCGCAGACGATTTATTCAGAGGTTCCATAACAAAAAGAAGTATAATTCTTCAGTAACAAAAAAGCAGTCGGAACGGCGGACAAAAAAAGGAGCAGGAGAAAAACCGTCGTGCGCGGTTCTCTCCTGCTCCATATTGTTTGGTTTTATCTTTCGTGCTCCATGATTTTCAGGCCCAGCTCAAACGCCAGCAGGGCGATTTTGCCCTTGTCGTCCAGGCGGGCGTGACCGGCAAGGCTGCGGGAATCCCACACCGGCTGGTCAAGATTGTCCCCCGCGTAGAAAAACGTAAAGAAGTCCGCCCCTCGGAAATCGGCCGCCGCCTGCATTCCGGCGCATTCCATCTCCACGCAGATGGCCCCCTGGGCCTTCCGGCGGTTGACCTTTTCCCGGGTTTCCCGGTAGCAGGCATCCGTTGTCCAGGTGGTGCCCTCCACATAGGAACAGCCGTGCTCCCGCAAGACCTGCTGGAACAAATCCCGATGCTTGCGGTTCACTTCAATGCTGTCTGCGGGCGGGGCATAGTGGAAGCTGGCTCCCTCATCCCGCAATGCCTTGGTGGGAATGATGATGCCGCAGTCCTCAATGGTCTTATCCAGCACGCCGCAGTTGCCAAAGAGAATCAAGGTCTTCATACCCATAGCAAGCAAATCCTCATAGTCCCCGATACAGGCAGGCTCCCCCACCCTGGACTCATAAAAGGCGATTCTCTTTCCCTTGTAGGTGACGGCATAAACCGGCGCTTTGCCATTGGCACCGCCCACGCGCCCGATTTCCTCCGGCTCAAAAAAGGCAAGCACCGCTTCAAACAGGTGATGGGAAAAGCAGGAGACGGTCACCTCTGGGAAGTTCTCAATCTTTCCCTTGATGCACATCTCCGGGTTGATAACGGCATCCCGGCAGGGGTCAAATTCTTCAAGAATCATTTTGTCCTCCCAATTCTTTCGTTACAAAGAAATAGCCCAATGTATGCACCAGCTTGCCGGTGTCAAATAATTCTCTAATCTGTTCTTTCGTCATCCAGACCGTCTGCGCTACTTCCTTCGTCGTCGCCTGCTCCAGGGAAACAGGGCCATCGTACTCAAATAGCCAAATATCCAAAATATCCGTAAACCTGACGCCGTTTACAACCCTGCCCACCACAGAATCGATCAGCTTTCCTGCTTCCGGGGATAGCGTCAGGCCCACCTCTTCCTTGGTTTCCCGGATGGCTCCAGTCAAGCTGTCCTCACCTTTGAGCACGGAACCGCCCACACATTCCCACATGAACGGGTAAGCAGGACGATCCGCACTTCGCTGGGAGATCAGATATTCGCCTCTGCTGTTGCGAATCCAGACATGCACCACAAGATGATAAAAGCCCTGCGGAATTTCTTCACCCCGGATATGGTCACGTCCCGTCAGCTCCCGGCGCTCATTGTATAAATCCCAAAGTTCCATTTTCTCCTCCCTCTGCGGCATTCTCTTTCTTGCCACATACAATTGCCGTTCTCTCTCCGTCTTCCCTCCCGGTTGACAGCAGCATATTGCAGCTCCTTTTCACAGCAGTTTTTCTTTGATTCTGTCTATCTCGTCACTTGTCACGCCGATTGCCAGCAGGTATTGCCGAAAGCTGCCGTATTTTGCTTTCAGCAGGTAAAGAAATTCCTCCATATACCGTTCGCTGGGAATCACGATGTTCATATCAACGTCCGGGAAATTCTGATGAATCAGTTCAAAGCGCTTTTGATTATACGTCTTTGTGAGCATATAGTCCGCCACAATCTCCGCCTCTGAAACGCCGCAGATTCCCAGCAGGACAGCGCTTATAACGCCGGTTCTGTCTTTTCCCGCTGTGCAGTTTATCATCACGCCGCCGAGTGCGGATGCAATGGCTTTGAATACCCCTGCCGCATTTTGGCTCTGGGCAATGTCCATATAGCTGCCGCTGACGGCGTCGGTATTTTCCGGGATTCCGCTGCCCTCATCAATCGGAATGTTCATGTAAACAAAATCTTCCATCCTGGCAAATCCGCTGGGCTTTTTCTGCACATCCTCCTCCCCTCGCATATCAATGATGGTGCGTATACCGTGCTCCTTCAACAGCGCCACATCATTTTCAGACGGATAGCATTGGATGTCACTTCTCAGCACACGCCACGGCTTCAGGCGCTCCCCGGAGACGGTGCTTTTGTCGCACCCCAGGTCACGGGTATTCAGTGTTGTTTCCAGCAACGATCTTGGATTCTCTGATTTCATCCGTTTCTCCTGTTCTTTTTATGGAAATGCCCCGGCAGCTTGTGCGCCGACGGGGCATCATGTTCACTTATTCCTGATTTTTCTTACAGTGCCTGCATGGCCTTCTGGCTTTCTTCCAAGCTGGCAATCAAGTCGCGAGCCTTCTGTGCCTTTGCACGCTCGGCAGCCACAACGGCCTCCGGCGCACGGGAGACGAAGCTCTCGTTGGAGAGCTTTCCCTCCAGAGAGGCGAGGTTCTTCTTCGCCTTGTCCAGCTCTTTGGTAATGCGCTCCACTTCCTTTGCCACATCCACCAGCTGTCCCATGGGGATATACAGCTTGGCGTCTGCCGTGGCGCAGGTGACCATGCCGCTCAGGTTCTCCGGCTCCGCGTCCAGCAGGGTCATGCTGTCGGCATAGGCCAGGCGCTGAATGAAGCCCTCGCCCTCGGTAAACACCTGGGGCTTGGAGGTCAGCACATACAGCGCGGCCTTCTTGGAGGGGGGCACGTTCATCTCGGCCCGGCGGTTGCGGATGGAGCGGATGGCGTTCATCACGGACTCCATGTGCGCTTCCTCCTCGCCAAAGGCCAAATCCCCACGGTACTGCGGCCAGGAGGCCACGATCAGAGCGGGACCATCATGGGGCAGGCTCTGCCAGATCTCCTCGGTGATGAAGGGCATGAAGGGGTGCAGCAGCCGCAGCACCTGGTCAAGCACATACACCAACACCCCAATAGCAGTCTGCTTCCGCTCGGCGTCCTCGCTGTACAGCCGGGCCTTGGTCAGCTCGATATACCAGTCGCAGTAGGTATCCCAAATGAAGTCGTACACCTTCTGGACGGCCACGCCCAGCTCATACTTTTCCAGATTCTCCGTGACCTCCGCGACCAGGGTGTTCAGCTTGGACAGCACCCACTTGTCGGAGATCTCCAGCTTGTCCATGGCAGGCAGCGCATTGGTGGAGCTGTCATCCAGGTTCATCATCACATAGCGGGAGGCATTCCACAGCTTGTTGGCAAAGTTGCGCATGGCCTCGCACCGCTCCACATAGAAGCGCATGTCGTTGCCGGGGGAGTTGCTGGTGACCATGTTCATGCGCAGGGCATCACAGCCATACTTGTCAATCATCTCCAGCGGATCAATGCCGTTGCCCAGGGATTTGCTCATCTTCCGGCCCTTGTCGTCCCGCACCAGGCCGTGAATCAGCACGGTGTGGAACGGGGTCTTGCCGGTGTGCTCACAGCCGGAGAAAATCATTCTGGCAACCCAGAAGAAGATGATGTCATAGCCGGTAACCAGCACATCGGTGGGATAGAAGTAGTCTAAGTCCGGGGTCTTTTCCGGCCAGCCCAGAGTCTCGAAGGGCCACAGGGCGGAGGAGAACCAGGTATCCAGCACGTCAGGGTCCCGCTCAATATTGGTGCTGCCGCACTTTTCGCACTGGCAGGCATCCTGGCGGGACACGGTGATGTGGCCGCAGTCGGCACAAGTCCAGGCGGGGATCTGATGGCCCCACCACAGCTGACGGGAAATGCACCAGTCGCGGACATTCTCCATCCAATTCAGATAGGTCTTGCTGAAGCGGTCGGGGACGAATTTCGTCTCGCCGTCCTTCACCACCCGGATGGCTTCTTCTGCCAGGGGCTTCATTTTCACGAACCACTGAGCGGAGATGATCGGCTCCACATCGTTGTGGCAGCGGGAGCAGGTGCCCACGTTGTGGGAGTACTCCTCCACTTTCACCAGATACCCGCCCTCTTCAAGATCCTTCACGATCTGCTTGCGGGCCTCATAGCGGTCAAGGCCCTGGTATTTGCCGCCCAACTCGTTGACCTTGCCGTTGTCGTCCAGCACGCGGATGATCTCCAGGTTGTGCCGCAGGCCCACCTCGAAGTCGTTGGGGTCGTGGGCGGGGGTCATCTTCACGCAGCCGGTACCGAATTCCATCTCGGCATAGTCGTCGGCCACCACGGGGATTTCCTTGTTCACCAGGGGCAGAATGACCTTCTTGCCCACGATGGACTTATAGCGATCGTCGTTGGGGTTGACGCACACGCCGCTGTCGCCCAGCATGGTCTCGGGGCGGGTAGTGGCGACGATCACCTCGCCGCTGCCATCGGCCAGGGGGTAGCGGATATGCCACAGGTGGCCGGGCTTATCCACATACTCCACCTCGACATCGCTCAGGGCGGTGACGCAGTGGGGGCACCAGTTGATGATGCGGCTGCCCTTATAGATCAGGCCCTTTTCGTACAGGGAGACAAAGACCTCACGGACAGCCTTGGAGCAGCCCTCATCCATGGTGAACCGGGCGCGATCCCAATCGCAGCTGGCACCCAGCTTCTTCTGCTGCTCCACAATGCGGTTGCCGTACTGGCGCTTCCAGTCCCACACCCGTTCCAGGAACTTTTCACGCCCCAGGTCATAGCGGGTCAGACCTTCCTTCACCCGCAGCTCTTCCTCCACCTTAATCTGGGTGGCGATGCCGGCGTGATCGACGCCGGGAATCCACAGGGCGTTATAGCCCTGCATCCGCTTGAAGCGAATCAGCGTATCCTGCATGGTCGCATCCATGGCGTGACCCATATGCAGCTGGCCGGTAACGTTGGGAGGGGGCATAACGATGGTAAAGGGCTTTTTGCTCTCGTCCCGCTCCGCGTGGAAAAAGCCGCCCTGCTGCCACATGTCGTAGATACGGGCCTCCACGTTCTGCGGCTCATACACCTTTGGTAATTCTCTTGCCATGATAGTCTCCTTTCAAACAAAAACGCCCTGAGTCAAAACCGACTCAGGGCGAAAAAATCCGCGGTACCACCTGAATTCCCGCACCGGCGGGCACTCTTGCGCTATAACGGGCTGACCCGTACTGCCCTACTGCAAATTCAGGCAATCCGCTCCCGGGCGACCTGCTGCGCTTCCTGCCGTGTGCTCTCACCAGCCGCACACTCTCTGAGGCGGGAAATACGCCGCTCCTCCCGATCACTGCGTTTATTGGTTTATATTACTTTGGTTTTCCCGCTTTGTCAACAGAAATTTTCGAAATCGCAACATTTCTGTGAACCTCCGGGTTATTTCCTTGACGGACTGTCCAAAATGGATTAAAATGGAGAAAACTTATGGATCGAGTTGATATACATGAAATTATCACTGGTCGTCCCGTGCTACAACGAGGCGGAGAATGTGGCGCTTTTCCAGGAAGAGACCATCAAGGCGTTTCAGGGCTGCGGCTATTCCTATGAGATTGTCTTTGTGGACGATGGCAGCCAGGATGCCACGCTGCACCAGCTGCGAAAAATCTATTCCAATGGGAAATGCCCGGTAAAGGTAGTATCCTTCTCTCGGAATTTCGGTAAGGAATCTGCGCTCTATGCAGGACTCCAGCATGCAAGCGGAGATTACGTCAGTCTGATCGACGCGGATTTGCAGCAGCGGCCGGAGATCGTACGGGACATGGTCGCCTTTTTGGATGAGAAACCCGACTACGACGTGGTGGCTGCTTATCAGGACCGACGGCATGAGGGGAAAGTGCTCTCCTTCCTGAAAAAGAGCTTCTATAAAATCATCAACCGGCTCTCGGATGTTGCGCTCCAGCCGGAGGCCAGCGACTTCCGCACTTTTCGAAAAAGTGTCCGGGACAGTATCCTGGAGCTGGGCGAATTTCACCGCTTCTCTAAGGGCATCTTTGCCTGGGTCGGCTATCAGACGAAATTCATCCCGTACACCGCCTGTGAGCGGGCCCACGGCACCACCAAATGGAACTTCGGCAAGCTGCTGAACTACGCCATTGAGGGCATCATCGGCTTCTCCACCGCTCCCCTGCGGCTGGCCACCTGGCTCGGCGGCGCAACGGGAATTACCGCGGCGCTGTATCTGGTGGTGGTGCTGCTACAAAAGCTGATCTGGGGCATCGATGTTCCGGGCTATGCCACCATTGTGCTGCTGATCCTCTTCTTTGCCAGCGTGCAGCTATTCTGCATTGGCATCATTGGGGAATATGTGGGGCGCTCCTTTGAGCAGTCCAAGAACCGGCCTATCTACATTGCAAAGGAAGTATTGGAGCCGCAGGATAAGTCTGAAGAATAAAAAGGCTTTTGCATTTGCTCCCAAAAGCAGGTACTGTATTCAGGGCTACGAAAAAGTATGAAAATGCGGATGGTTTGGTGCCATCCGCATCTCTTATATTTCCTGTCTGCCCTCCAGCGCGCGGGAGAGAGTCACCTCGTCCGCGTATTCCAGCTGGCTGCCCACCGGCACGCCATAGGCAAGCCGGGTGACCTTCACCTCCATGGGGCGAAGGAGGCGGGAGATGTACATGGCGGTTGCCTCCCCCTCTGTATCGGGGTTGGTGGCCATAATGACTTCCTTTACATTGCCCTTCCCCACCCGCTGCAAAAGCTCACGGATGCGGATATCGTCCTGGGTCACATGGTTCAGCGGCGAGATCACACCGTGGAGCACGTGATAGACCCCTCGGAACTCCCGGGAGCGCTCCATAGCGATCACATCCTTCGGCTCTGCCACCACACAGATCACATCCTGCTCCCTGGACGGATCGTCGCAGATGGGGCAGATATCCCGATCAGTGATGTTCTGGCAGCATGGGCAGGTATGGACGGAGCGCTTTGCCTCCAGAATGGCGTCGGCAAAGGCCTGGGCATCCTCCAGCGGAAGCTCCAGCACATGAAAGGCCAAACGCTGGGCGGTCTTTCCGCCGATACCGGGAAGCCGGGCAAAATGGTCGGCAAGATCCTGCAATGCCGCGGGAAAGAACTGCATGGCTCCTCCTTAGAACAGGCCGCCGAGATTCAGCCCGCCGGTCAGCCGGGACATGTTGTTGGCCGCCTCGTTGTCCGCGGTGCGCATTGCCTCGTTTACAGCCGCGATCACGGTATCCTGGAGCATCTCCACATCATCCGGGTCAACCGCCTCCGGCTTGATGGACAGGCTCACCAGCTCATGCTTGCCGTTCACCGTCGCCGTGACCATTCCGCCGCCGGCGCTGGCGGAGAAGGTCTTGCTCTCCTGCTCCTGCTGCATCCGAAGCATCTCCTGCTGCATCTTCTGCGCCTGCTTCAGCATGGCGCTCTGATTCATGCCGCCGGGCATTCCGCGAAATCCGTTTTTAGCCATTTTTTTCATTCTCCAATCATTGGTTTATTCTTTCATATTTACAATATCGCTGTGCTGCCTGCCAAACTGGAGCAGATTCTCCATTCTGGCATTTCCAGCCGGTTTTATCGAGAGGTCAACAACCTTTGCCTTGACCGGGTGCCCCAACTGGGCGGATGCCTTCAGCGCGACTATCGCCATAACCTCCGGCTTCCCGACCATGTCGGCTGTAAAGGTGTTTTTGCAGCGCAGTTCCAGTAGGCCGCCTTTCATTGCACCATGCACCGGGGCATTCTCCGAGGCAACGAAGAAGCCGGAAATAGGCGGCTTCAATTCCTGCCGGACGGCGGCAACCACCTCTGTCCAGAAGCCCAGGGGAACTTCGTCGTCCGGCACCGTCTCCGCTGCCGCAAGCGGCTGTTCTTCTTCCGCCTCCTCCGGCGGCGCTGCCGCTGGCGCGGCTTCAGGCACTGCCGGGGCGGCAGCCACCAGCGTACCGCTCTTGATCTGATCCTCCAGCCGGGTCAGCCGGGCATTGAGGGACTTGGCGTCCAGGCTCAGCTGAGGCTGGGCCATTTCCAGGATGCACAGCTCCGCGTCCATCCTTCTACTGGAGCTGCGGGTGAAATCGGCCAGTGTCTCCTGCACCAGCGACATCATCCGCACCAGCTCCCCGCCGGATAGCTGCTTGGCCAGCTGCTGCGCTTCCTGATCGGAGGCGACGCCGGAAAGCATGGTCACGCCGGAATTGGGGGCAGTTTTAAGCACCAGCAGGTCGCGGATCAGGCACGCCAGCTCATCCAGCATAGCGCCCAGATCCTTGCCGTCGGTGTAAAGCTGGTTAAACAGCGCCAAGGCATCCTTGGTATTGTGGGCCGCGATGTGGCCCAGCAGCTCGCCGCATTTCCGCTCTCCGGCGATTCCTAGGCAGGTATATACCGCCTCGGCAGTCAGTTCTCCCACCGTTGCGGACGCGCACTGATCCAGCAGGCTTAAGCCGTCACGCATGCCGCCGTCCGCCAGGCGAGCAATCACCCGGGCGGCGGATTCATCCAGATCAATATTCTCCTGATAGGCCACATATTGCAGCCGGGCGGCGATGTCCTCCTGGCTGATGCGCCGGAAGGAAAACCGCTGGCAGCGGGAAAGAATGGTCGCTGGCACCTTGTGCAGCTCCGTTGTAGCCAAAATAAACAGCAGATGCTCCGGCGGCTCCTCAATGATCTTCAAAAGCGCATTGAAAGCCGAAAGAGAAAGCATGTGCACCTCGTCGATGATGTACACCCGCTTCTTCACCTGGGAGGGGGTATAGATCGCATCGTCGCGCAGGTCGCGGATGTTGTCCACGCCGTTGTTGGAGGCGGCATCAATCTCCAGCACATCCATGCAGGTGCCCTCGTCGATGGACCTACACGCAGAGCAGCGGTTGCAGGGGTTGCCATTATCCGGGTGCTCACAGTTGACCGCTTTGGCCAGAATCTTGGCACAGGATGTCTTGCCCGTGCCACGGGAGCCGGTGAAGAGGTAGGCATGGCTCATCTTGCCGGTCATCAGCTGGGTCTTCAGTGTCTGCGTCACCGCCATCTGGCCGGAAACGTCATCAAAGGTCTGCGGGCGGTACTTCCGATATAATGCCTGATACGCAGCCATGCTTCTCCCCCTTTCTTCTGTCGGTCACAAAAACATGCCGACTCATAACAAGATCGCACACCCACATTTGAGCAGGCAACACGCCCAGAAGCCGTGCAGAAAGCTCAAAATCGGCAATCCCGCGGCACACGAGAAGATCCGCTTAATGCTGCTTGGTTCCCCACCTGACATGGTTCACGGGATCTCATTGCGCAAGACCGATCTCTCAACACCTCTTACACGGTACGGATGGCACATTACACCTGACCGGGTGTGGGGATTCATCCCTGCTTTAGCGGATTGCAGGTACAGGGCACCGCTAACTCCCCGACTAGTGCGACCTTGTTATAAGCCGGCAGCTCACACAAGGACAATATTCTGTTTTAGTTCAGCTTAGACTCTACGAAATCGGCCAGCTCCTGGAAGGTGGTGATCTTCTGATCCTCCATATCCAGCTCAACACCCAGCTCACTCTCCAGGTCCATGATCATCTCAACAATGTCAAGAGAATCAATGCCCAGGCTCTCAAAGGTGCTGTCGGGGGTGATCTCGGATGCGTCGATCTCGAGCTGCTTGGCAGCATACTTCACAAGTTTTTCGTACATTCTTTCTGTCCCTCCAAATATTCTGTGTAGAACATTTCCGTAATATTCTAGTACAGGACGAAGACTTTGTCAATCCTTGATTTTGAAATGCCTTGGATTCTTTACAAAATCCCACCGTTTGCGGCGGAAATGCCAGATGTATAGGCCGTCGCCCAGGCAATTTGCAGATTGAAGCCCCCGGTATAGGCATCGCAGTCCAGGATCTCTCCGGCAAAAAACAGCCCCGGAATCAGCTTGGATTCCATGGTTTTGGGGTTCACTTCGGATACCTTGACCCCGCCGGAGGTGATGATTGCCTCGCTCACCGGGCGCTTGCCGGAAATGGCAATGGGGAATGCCTTCAGCAGCTCCACCAGTGCCCGGCGCTTCTGCCTGGTCAGAGAATTGGCTTGCAACTGTGGCTCGATCTCCGCCCGGCGCAGCACCACAGGGATCATAGAGCGGGGCAGCAGATCGGTCAAAGCGTTTTCCATGGAACGATTCTGGTACATTTCCAGGTCCCGAAGGATGCGGCTGTCCAGTTTTCCCTCGTCCAGCGCCGGTTTCAGGTCCAGCACCAAACGGCAGTCATCGCCTTTCAGGTGACAGCTGGCGCTGAGCACCGTGGGGCCTGAGACACCAAAATGGGTAAACAGCAGCTCCCCAAAATCCTGATAGAGCACCTTTTTCTTTTCATTCAGCAGTTTAACGCCCACATTGCGCAGCGAAAGCCCCCGCATTTCCGCGCAGTCCGGGTCGCCGGATTCCAGCGGCACCAGATTCCCCTCCTGCGGGACGATGGTGTGTCCCAGTGCCGCCGCCATTCTGTAGCCGTCGCCGGTGGAGCCGGTGGCGGGATAGGATACGCCCCCCGTGGCTAGGATCACCCACGCAGCCTCATAGGATGCAGCTTCCGTCTTTACCCCGGTGACGCGGCCATCCTTTGTCAGAATTTCCGTCACCGTCTCGTCGCGCACGGCGACGCGGACGCGGCGCAGCTCATTTTGCAGGCAGTCCAGAATGGACTGGGAGCGATCAGTCATCGGAAAAACCCGGTTTCCACGCTCCGTTTTCAGTGGGCAGCCGTGCGATTCAAAAAAAGCCATGGTTTTTTCCGGCGGAAATGCGGCCATGGCGCTGTAGAGAAAGCGTCCGTTGCGTGGGGTGTTTTGCAGCACCTCCTGCCCGGTGCAGCAGTTGGTCACATTGCAGCGGCCCTTGCCCGTGATCAGGAGCTTCTTTCCCAGGCGACCGTTCTTTTCCAGCAGAAGCACCCGCTGCCCCTGGCCCGCCGCAGTAATGGCGGCAAACATCCCGGCCGGGCCGCCGCCGATCACGATCCCGTCAAACCTCATCTTCCTTTACCTGCTTTTCGTAAACATCATACTCATCCCAGATCCTCTCCAGGTTTTCAAAGGTTCTGGACAGCTCCTTTTCCCGCTTGGAGGCAATGGCAACGATCAGCGCATTCACCAGGCTGAGGGGCGCAACCAAGCTATCCACCAGCGAGACCATGTCACTTTTGGCCAGCAGCACATAGTCGCAGCACTGGCCCAGGGGAGACAGCTTGCTGTCGGTAAAGCCGATCACCGTCGCTCCCGCAGAGCGGCAGTACCTGGCCCCCTTGGTGGTGGAGGCGGAATAACGGGGGAAGCTGAACGCGATCACCACATCCTCCGAATTTACACCCACGATCTTTTCAAACATCTCCCCGGTGCTCATGCCGGAGATCACGTGAACATTATTGAACATATAGTTCAGATAGTAGCCAAGGAAATTGGCCAGCGGAGCCACCGAGCGAACGCCGATGATGTAGACCCGCTTTGCCTTCAGGATCGCATTGACCGCGTTGCTGAATTCGCTTCGGTTCACCGTTTCATCGGTCTGCCGCAGCTTTTCAATATCGGAGCGGACGACCATCGAGATGATATCCTGGTCCCCCAGGCGGTCATTGGCGACCTCAATGCGCTGCACGGAGGTCAGACGGTTCAGCACCATTTCCTGCATTGCCTTCTGCATGGATGGATAACCATCGAAGCCCAGGTCCACCGCAAAGCGGACAACGGTGGATTCCGAAACGCCCACTGTGGCACCCAGGCGGCTGGCAGTCATAAAGGCGGCTTTATCATAGGCTTGCGTAATGTATTGGGCAATTCTGCGCTGCCCTTTTGAAAAATCCGGGGTCTTTTCCTGCAAAAGCGTCAAAAAATCCTGATTCATAATCAATGCCTCAATTTCCTGATGGTTGGCACAGAATCATCCCTGTGCCAAAGTTGTTGGCAGGTCCGCAAGGGAACCTGCCACACAATACTAGCAAAATCAGTCGTGTTTTGCAAGAGGCTTTCCGGCATGTACATCGGATATTTTTTGCAGCTCCTCCTCCGTCAGGTAGCGCCATTGCCCCAGGGGCAGATCCCCCAGCTCCAGCGCTCCCTCCCGGATGCGCTTCAGGCGGCAGACACGCATCCCTGCCAGCTCGCACATACGCCGGATCTGCCGGTTCCGCCCCTCATGAATGGTAATTTCGAACGTGCCCTTCTCCCCCTTTGAGGTGATCAGACGCAGCCGCGGCGGGCGGATGGTATAGCCGTCCAGCGTCACGGGGGTATGGAGCTGCTGAAATTTTTCCGGCGTAAAGCCGGTCACCCATACACAGTAGGTTTTGGTCATCTCAAAGCTGGGGTGCATGCTTCGGTTGGCAAATTCGCCGTCATTCGTAAAAAGCAAAAGCCCCTCCGAGTCCATATCCAGCCGGCCAACGGGATAGACCCGCCGGCCGCATCCGGCCACCAGTTGGGCAGCCGTTGGCCTGCCCTTTTCATCGGACAGCGTCGTTACATAGCCTCTGGGCTTATTCAGCATTAGGTATATGTACCCCGCCGCAGCGGGAATGGGAATACCGTCCACGGTGATCTGGTCAGTATCCGCGTCGGCGCTTTCCCCCAGGCCGGCAATGCGGCCATTGACGGTCACCCGGCCCTCACGGATGAGCTCCTCCGCCCTGCGCCGGGAGGCGACACCCCGGTCGGACAGGAGCTTTTGCAGTCTTTGCATCATTCGCTTTTCCTCCAAAAAAGAAGGCGGTGGCTTTTCTTCGGCTCCGGCTGAACGATCTCGGAGGTCTCGCCATAGACAACCGGGATCTTCCCCACCGCCTTTCCCGAAAGCAGCACGTAGGCGGCTCCGGCATCCGCTCCTTCGGCAACAGGAGCATAGATAAAGCCGCTGCCGGGAAGCAGCAGCTGGGGCTGCTCCTCCTTGGAGACGGAGTAGGTAAAGTTCTCCGCCGCCAAAACAGCCACCTTGGAAGCTGTCCCTCCGGCTACCTCCCGGTAGCCAACGCAATCGCCCACCGTCACGATCCGCTGAAGGCTGAACTGGGAAAACCCCCGATCCAGCATGGCGGCGTGATCCGTCCAATCATTAGGATCGCTGATGGTCACCGCCACCAAACGGCGGCGATTCTGGGTCGCACTGGACACCAGAATACGCCCGGCTGCTTTGGTATAGCCGGTTTTTACACCATCCGCCCCGGGGTAAAGCCACAAAAGTTTATTATGATTGCGCAGCACCCGGTTTCCGATGGTGACGGTCTTGGTGGAAACGGTCTTGCTGAAAATCGGGTTCTCCATGGCATAGGCAGCCAGAATGGCCAGATCCCCGGCGGTGGAATAGTGATTCTTGGAATCCAGACCGTTGGGGTTTTCAAAATGGGTCTGGGTCATGCCCAGGCTTCTGGCCTTGTCGTTCATCAGGCTGGCAAATTCCTCTATGCTGCCGCAGCAGTAGAGGGCCAGCGCCACCGCCGCGTCATTGCCGGAGGACAGCATCAGGCCATACAATAGCTCCTGTATGGAAAGGCGCTCCCCCTCCTTTAAATACATAGAGGAACCCTCAATGCCCACCGCCTGCCGGGGGATCTGCATCTGGTCCAGCACATTGCAGCGCTCGCAGATCAGCAGTGCCGTCATGATTTTGGTGGTGCTGGCGATCAGGCTCTGCCTGCCGCTATTCTGATCCAGCAGCAGCCTGCCGCTGACGCAGTCCATCACGGCAGCGGATTTTGCCGATAGTGCGCGGCACCGCACCGGGATAAGCAGAACGGCGGCCAGCAATGCAGCCGCCGTTCCGGCAAATAATCTTCTCATTCCATTCACCCGGAGGTAGTTTTCCCGGAAAATGGATGATTATTCCCCTTTTCCGCCGGATCTGGAATCCATGAACGAGGTGATCCGATCCAGCGTGTCCGGGATCATCTCCACCAGGCGGTCCGCTGTGGTATTGGCCGCCTGCGCCACGGGGATCATGCGCACGTTTCCGTCCTTTACCACCAGGAAGCAGACGGGGATCACCTTGACGCCTGCACCCACGCCGCCGCCAAAGGGATTATCCCCCCCGGCCGTCTTGCCCTTGGTAAAATCGGAGCCCGCTCCGCCGAAGCCGACGCTGACCTTGGACACCGGGATGAGCGTTACCCCGTCGGGGGTTGTAATGGGCTGGCCGACCACAGAATTCACATCGACCATTTCCTTAATTTTCTGAATGGTGCCTTCCAGCATACCAGGAAGCTTTTCACTCATGCTTCGCTACCGCCTTTCCGTTTCTTTTTCAAAAACAACAATTCTTTGATAAACAGATATCCATACACGATCCCTAGCTCCACCAACTGCCGAAGCGGCATCGTCAGCTTTGCCTGGGCTTCAATCAATGTTTCCTCCGAAGTAAAATCGCACTGAACCTCAAAATTCCGTCTGCGGATGTGGAAAAAACGTTCCAGCACCGGCACGAGATTACCCAGGGCAGCCCAGGCTCTGCCATAGTTCAGTGCCAGGTCGCAGGGGTCATCCCCGCCCAGGGTAAGCTTCAGCACCAGATCATCGACCCGGAGCTTTCTGCGGAATTGATTCAAAAAGCGCTCCCCCACCTGGATCAGAGGATAGAAATCCCGCAGGCTTCCACCCTTTTTTTCTGGCTCTTCCGCCGGCTTGGGGGGCGTCTTTTTTTCTTCCGCCGGGGATGGCTCTTTCTTCTCCTTTGGGACCTTCTTTTTCTTCTTTGGCAGTGGGATCACCGTAAAGCGCAGCACTCCCACGACGATCCGCACCAACGGGCCTCCCGAATCATAGCGGGCAAATACGCCCAGCGGGACACTGCCTAGCAGGATGAGAATACCCAGGGCGATCAGCCAGCCCATTACGTTTCCTCCTGCGGCTGGGGCTGCTCCTCTTCCTGCTCGACGGGTTCGCCAAAGGCGATCTTGTCAATGGGAGGAAGCTCCTCCAAAGAGGACAGTCCAAAGGTTCGCAGGAAATCCGGGGTCGTCCGATACTGGATGGGTCTGCCGGGCACATTCAGCCGTCCGGCCTCTTCGATCAGCTTCTTGTTCAGCAGCGCGGCAACGGAATAGGCACTGTCCACCCCGCGGATCTGCTCCACCATGGCTTTGGTCACGGGCTGATAATAGGCGACAATGGTCAATACCTCCAGCTGAGAGGCGGAAAGCTTAGGCGGCTTCCGGGTCTCCAATGCCTTGGTCACATAGTCGGCCATCTCGCCGGAGGATACCATCTGATACCCCCGCTCCAAGCGCAGGACGCGGATGCCACGCCGCTCGAAGGCCAGCCGATCCGCCAACGCCTCAGCCGCCCGCTCCACCTCGTCCTCGTCCGCCTCCATGGCGGCGGCAAGGCGGGCCAGCTCCATTCGCTCACCGGAGGCAAACAAAATGGCTTCCAGAATTCGTTCCATTTGGGATTGCTCCATTCAGTTCTCCTCCTCCAGGGCCGCGTCGGTTTTTACAAGGCGGACATTGGGATTTTCGCCGGAATTGTCATCCTCCAGGATCACAGAATTGGTTTTACACAGTTCCAGTATTGCCAAAAAAGTGGCAACAATTTCAGAGCGGCTTTTGTTTCCGCGAAATAGGCTTTTAAGCCGCTCCACGCCCCGCAGGACCAACTGGCGGAGTACTTCCCCGGCCTTGCGGGTAACAGGATAGGGCTCCTTGGCCACAATTCCCTTAAAATTGGCAGTGGGCGGCGGGAGCTGGCGCTGGCTTCGCTCCGCGATCGTATCCAGCGCGCGCAACAAATCCACAACGCTGTGCTTATAGCGGTAGGTGCTGTCCCGGCGGAGCGGCTCTGGCTCCTTGGTGAACAGGCAGCGGCCGATCTCATTGCGCGGCTCCAGCTGGGATACCGCGATACGAATCTGCTCCATTGCCTCCTTCCGGCGGCGCTCGATCAGGCTCTGGCGCAGCAAATCGAGCTCGTTCTCCGCCTCCGCCTGCTCGGCGGCAGACAGGAGCATCTTTGTTTTGATGAGCATCAGATGGGAGGCCATGGAGATAAACTCGCTGGCGATCTGCATGTCCAGTCGCTTCATCTCGTCCAGATAGGCCAGATACTGCTCCAAAATCGCCGTAATGGAAACATCCTGTATTTCTATTTTATTTTTACTGAGCAGGAGAAAAATAACATCCAGCGGCCCTTCGAAATCCTCCCGGACTTCTGATTGGGTGTGGACGATTCCCTCCAATTTATACTGCGGTTCAGCCATAGCAGCTCCCATTCTCAGGCATTTTGTATGGATTATAGCACCGATTTTCCCCGAGCGCAAGCGCTCCGAAAAAAAATCCCAAATCAGGTGAAAAGGATTGCATTTTTTTGTTGAATGTGATAAGATGAGTTAACAGAATTCATGGAGGGATGTCCCGTGGCGAGCCGCAACCGCAGTCATAACCGTTATCGTGAGATGGAAAGCATCATGACCAAAGTGCTCATTGGCGATGGCCTTGCTTTCCTTTTGTATATGTTCGCCGCGAGCCGTGTGGGCAGCTGGACCGTCATCAAGGGCATTGCCGCTTTTCTGGCCATTGCGATCTCCGTTCTGGGGCTGGTGTGGCTGTATCTGACCAAGGAATTCACCCGCCGCCGCAGTCTGTGGATGGTGACGGCCTGTGTCTCCATCCTTGCCTGCATTCTGGTTTCCCTTTGCCTGGGCTACCCCTCTCCCCCGGTGGTCTCCGTGGTATAGCGCTTTGCATGATATTTCCCCGATGCGATGCATCGGGGAATTTTTTATCAGCGATAAAACGTATTGCCCCCGATAAATTCGCGGACGATGCTGGTGGGCGGAATTTCGTTGTCCACATCTGCCTCCTGAATGTAATTCAGGATCTTGACAATGGAGCACACCTGGTCATAGCAGCTGTCCTCTGGCATGATCTGGGTCAGCAGAGGGAAGATATGCTTTTTCAGGACGGCGAGCTCATACAGTGTAGAGCTGTTAAAAATGACATCCGCATTTTCCTGATAAGGGAAAATCCAGCGTTTTTCACCGCTCTGCACAGAGTCCCACATGGAAATGGTACGCTCCACAGAGGAACCCCTGGTTTCAAAATCACGGACGATCCGGCGCAGCAGACGCAGATAGCTAGTTGGCACCCGGTTGTGGTTATCCAGATTCAGCGGCAGGAGCGGACTGACGTACAGCTTGAATATCTTATTCTCCGGCACACCATCGGGAAGCATCTGGGGATTCAGTCCGTGGATGCCCTCCACGATGATGACGGAATTCTCCCCCAGCCGCAGCTGGCGGCCATCCCACACCCGCTTGCCCTGCACAAAATTGAAGGTGGGCAACGCCGTCTCTCCGCCGGAGAGCAGGCAGGAAATGTTCTGCCGGAACAGCTCAGTATCCAGCGTATTGATATGCTCCAGGTCCACTTTGCCATCCGGGCCAGGGGCAAGCTTATCCCGGTCGATATAATAGTTGTCCAGGCTCATCAGGATGGGCTTTTTTCCATGTACCCGAAGCTGGGTGGCCAGGCGGTTGGCTGTGGTCGTCTTGCCGGAGGAGCTGGGGCCTGCCAGCATGACCACCTGGGCAGAGCGCTGACAGACCATGTCCGCGATCTGGGATATCCGCTTCTCGTGGAGCGCCTCATTGACCCGGATCAGCTCCCGGATGCTGCCAGACATGGTTTTGCGGTTCAGGTCAGAAACCGTTTCGCACTCCATCAGCGTCCCCCAGCGCTTTCCCTCGGAGAATACCGAGAAGAAATTGGGGCTGGATTCAAAGCGTGTGGTTTTATCCGGGGCCAAATCATCCGGGTAGAGCAGGATAACGCCCCCCTCTGCCGGGAGCAAATTCCAGACCGTCAGATAGCCGGATGAGGGCAGCATCTCTCCAAAGAAATAGTCCGAATAGTCCTTGTAGACGTACTCGTCAAAGGAATCCGCCTGGGACCATTGCAGAAGCTCCGCCTTATCCGGCTGGTCATTGCGCCGGAATTGGGCAATGGCCTCCTGGCGGGATATTCTTTTTCGGACGATGGGAAAATCCTCTCGGATGTATTCATCCATCTTCTGCTTCAGCGCTGTCACATTGATGCCGCCCTCATTTTCAACAGAGAGAAACACGCTGTTGCCCAAGGTACAGCTGATTTTGGAGACGGCATCCGGCCAGAGGGCGCGGATGGCCAGGAACAGCAGGAAACACGCCGTGCGGGTATACACCTTCTTGCCCGGGCCGTCGGAATAGCGAAGCAGATGGATCTCTCCGTTGGAGGCGGCCATGGCACGGCGCATGGTAGTGCTGTCCTGCTCCTCAGAAGAGGTGCGGACAGGAATATAATTCAGGGTAAACACCTCTCCGGCAATTTTAGCCGCCAGCGGCCGCTCCTTCAAACTGGGCGAATCCATATTCAGGACCTGGATCAGCTCTCGCAGGGACTGTCCCGGACTGGCCTGCACAGCATAGCCATTGATCGTTAACTGCATATTGCACCTCCGTCTGTTTTTTCTGAAATTATAGCATGAAAATATGAATTTTTCAATTTTCTTTTTCGATACTCTTCAGCTCTGTTCCCGTGTAATAATAGGAAAGGATCTCCTGGTAGGCACTGCCGGAGGCAGCCATGGCATCCGCCCCCAGCTGGCTCATGCCGACCCGGTGGCCATAGCCCCTGGTTTGGAAAACTGCCGCGTCATTCTGAACGGTCACGGAAAAAGCGGTGGAGCGTAATTTCAGCTTTTTTCGCAGAAGCGTGCCGGAAAAGCGCTGGCCGCCCACAGTGACCGCGGCGACACCCTCCCCGCTGGTGTACTCCCACTGGGTGAACCAGCGGTCGGTGTCCTCTTCCAGCCGTACACCCAGGGCCTTTTCCAGATAGGCGCGGGAAAAAGCGACGCTTTCCTCGTCGGCCTGCTCCGGGCTTTCCTTGGAAACAAGATAGGGGTAACTGCTTCCCCATACCGCGGCTGCATCCTCGGTATATCCGGCGGTGCTGGAAAAATAGGTTGCCTCGATCAGCTCTCCCTGGTAGGTAAGCACCTGTCCGGCGCTGGCGCTGACGGCGAAGCGAACCCTGGCCAGTTCCTCGTTGGTCCCATAGGCCTGAAGAAAATGCCCCGGCGCGATATAGCCCTGACAACAGCCGGGATCGATACACACGGAGCCGTCGCCATGCTTTCCCCCGGTGACAAATGCCTTCCAGGCGAACGTCCTGGCCACCACCGCCTGTGCCTTCAGCGCCTCCTGCTCAAACTCTGCCGGCATTTCTGCCAGCACTACACCAACCACGTATTCCTCCAGCTCCATTTCTACATTGGTGTTCCCTTGGCGAACAGAGATCCCGTAAGATGCCGGTGCGCTTGGAGGCTGCGCCTGCGCGATCTCCCGCTGTCCATCCCGGAAGAAGGGAAAAAACACTGCCGGGAGGAGAAATATCAGAAGAGCTGCCTGCAAAAGAATGATTTTTCCTGATTTCATTGCTTGTCCCTCCGTTGCAGCAATAAGGATACCACGCAAGGGCTTCAAATCCTGTCAGAAATTGTTTGCATTCAATTGCGGGTTCTGTTATAATGCATTCATATTCATTACCATTGGAGGGGAAACTATGCCCAAGAGAAAAAGGGGTGACCGCCGGGATGCGGTTTGGCTGAAGGATATTCCGTCAATGAACCGCATTATGCCCTGCATTATGCCCAACCGTGCGGATAACGAGGCGTATATCAGCTTTGATCTGGACTACCGCCCGCTGGAAGCCTATCTGGAAAAGAAAAACGCGGGAAGGACGGAGGATAAGTATACCTTCTTCCACGTAATCAGCTGCGCCGTTGGCAAGGCGTTTGTGCTGCGGCCTCGGATGAATCGCTTCGTGTGCAACCGTCGGCTGTATCAGCGCAATGAGATCACCGTGGCCTTCACCGTGAAAAAGCGCTTTAGCGACAAGGCCGAGGAGGCGCTGGCCAATTTCAAATTTGACTCCAAGGATACCATGGATTCTTATCATGAGAAGATCATGGCTGTTATCCACGACACCAAGCGAGAGGATATCGCCGACACCTCCACCGGCGCAATGGACATCATTTCCAAGCTGCCCCAGTGGGTGATCAACGCCATCACGAGCTTTGTGCTGTGGCTGGACAAGCACGGCTGGGCCCCCCAAAGCCTGATCGGCTCTGACCCCAACCACGCCGCCATTTTCCTTTCCAACCTGGGCTCTATCGGCCTGGAGTGCGGCTATCACCACCTAGTCAACTGGGGCACCAACTCCTGCTTCATCGTCATTGGCAAGAAACAGCTGAAAATGGAATACCTGAAGGACGGCACCCCCGACCTGCATGAGGTGGTCCCCATCGGCATCACCCTGGACGAGCGGATCGCCGACGGCTATTACTACTCCGGCACGGTCGCCCTGGTGAAGGAGCTGCTGAGCCATCCTGAACTGCTGGACATGCCCGCGGATACGCCGGTGGAGTACGCCATCAAGCGGTAAATAAGGAGGAAACGCCATGCTGGCTCCCGTTTTGCTGTTTGCTCTGGGCCTAGTGCTGCTGATCAAGGGCGGCGACTGGTTTGTGGACGGGGCAACGGATATTGCCGAGCACTTTCATGTGCCGGAGCTGATCATCGGCGCGACAGTGGTCTCCCTGGGCACCACGCTACCGGAGGTAATGGTATCCGCCACCTCCGCCGTCAGCGGCCACGGAGAGATCGCCTACGGCAACGCCATCGGCTCCATCATCTGCAACACCGCCCTGATTGCCGCCATTACCATTGCAGTCCGCCCGACATCCATTGATCCCAAGAGCTTAAAGCTGCCCGTGATTTTCTTTTTCAGCGCTGCCGCGATCTACTGTCTGAACGCCTACCTTACCGGCTACTTTGGCTATGCCATCGGCATCTGCATGCTGGTGATTTTGGCGCTGTATCTGTTCTGCACCATCCGTCAGGGAATGAAAAATCCCTCCCCCGCCGCGGTGGAAGATGAGACCGATACGAAGAAGCGGTCCCTGGGTGTCAGCATTCTGCTTCTGGTCGTGGGTGCGGCGCTGATCGCCGTGGGCGCGAATCTGCTGGTGGACAACGGGACGCTGATCGCCCAGGCGCTGGGTGTGCCGGAGTCCGTGATCGCCCTGACCTTTGTGGCGCTGGGCACCTCCCTGCCGGAGCTGGTGACGGCCATTACTTCCCTGATAAAGGGCCATGGCTCCCTGTCTCTGGGCAATGTGATCGGCGCAAATATTCTGAATCTGGTGCTGGTGTCCGGCGTGGCATCGGTGCTGAAGCCCTTCTCCATCCCCCAGGAAAAGCTGCTGCTGGGAAGGAACGCATCACTGGTGCTGGATATTCCGCTGATGCTCTTTGTGATGGCGTTCCTGACGCTGCCGCCCCTGGCTACCAAGAATCTCAGCCGCTGGCAGGGGATCGTCCTGCTATGCATCTACGCCGCGTTCTGCGTGTTCCAGTTTATGTCGTAATGTTCATTAAAATCTGCCTGCTCAAAAACCTGAGCAGGCAGATTTTTTACGTCAGGATATTCACCTGGTATGCCTTCAGCCAATAATCGATCTGGAGGATATAGGCCATTGTCTGCGGTCGGCGCATCAGCTGGCCGTACCATGGCCACTGGGTCTCCTGCTGCAAAAAAGAGTGCAGTCGTGCGCGGTCGATCAGTGTGAACAGCGGATTTTCCTTTTCCTCCAGTACGCTTTCCAGGCGGCGGTATACCAGCTCTTCATAATGGGGATCAAAGGTCTTGGGGTACGGGCTTTTCTTTCGGGTAACGATCTCCTCCGGGAGCAGCCCCTGCACCGCGTGACGCAGCAGCCCTTTTTCCCGGCCATTCAGGTCCTTCATCTCCCAGGGGATGCCATAGAGATACTCCGCAATGCGGTAATCGCAGAAAGGCACCCGAACCTCAAGACCGGAATACATGCTCATGCGGTCCTTGCGGTCCAGAAGGGTCTGCATGAACCAGCGGAAATTCAGATTGACCATTTCCTTCATCCGCCGCTCCAGCGGGGGATTTTCTGGCATGATGTCACTTTCCCGGCAGGTGCGCCGGTATTCGTCCATCACGAAATCCTCTGCCGACCCGTTGCGCCGCAGAGAATCCGTCATCAATTCGGTGCGCTGGGCCGTGGTCTGGGACCAGGGGAAGCCCGCCTTTTCCCGCACCTGGGGATCCCGATACCAGGGATAGCCGCCGAAGATCTCATCGGCGCATTCGCCGGAAAGGGCCACCTTGACATGCTGCCGGATATCGGCGCAGAATGCCAAAAGCGAAAAATCCACGTCCGCCATGCCGGGAAGGTCCCGGGCCTGGGTGGCACTTTCCAGGGCATCCATCAGGTCCCGTGGAGTCAGCACGGTCCAATGGTGTCGGGAGCGGATAGCGGTGAGCATCCGCTCAATGTAGGAATTATCGGAATTGGGCTGGAATTTTCCGGGGGTAAAGTATCGGTCATTGTTCAGGTAATCCACCGAGAAGGTCTCCAGCTGCTCTCCCCTCTTAGCCATCTCCCCGGCGCAGACCGCGCTGATGATACTGGAATCCAGCCCGCCGGAAAGAAATGTCCCAATGGGGACATCGGAGACCATCTGACGTCGGATGGCATCAGTAACCAGGGCGCGGACACGCTCACAGGTCTGCTCCAGCGGATCCTCATGGACGCGGTCTCGGAGCTTCCAATACTGCCGGGCGGAAAGCCGCCCATTCTCAAAGAAACCGCAGCAGCCCGGCTCCAGCTCCCGGACACCGCGGAACACGCCGCTGCCGGGAATGCGGCCGGGGCCAAGCAAGAGCAACTGGTAAGCCCCCTGGGCATCCAGCTCGGGCTTCACCTCCGGGCAGCAGAGACAGGTCTTGATCTCGGAGGCAAATACGATCCCCTGACCCCGTTCTGCATAAAACAGTGGCTTGACGCCGATTCGGTCCCGGGCAAGGAACAGCCGCTGCCGGCTGCTTTCCCACACCGCAAAGGCAAAGATACCATTAAAACGCTCCAGGCTTTCCTCACCCCACTGGGCGTAGGCGTGGAGCAGCACCTCGGTATCGGAATGTCCCTGAAAAAGGTGGCCAAGCTTTTCCAGCTCCGCCCGCAGCTCTTGGGTATTATACAGCTCGCCGTTGTAGCACAGCGTGTATGTTTCCCCTCCAAAATCCAGAGACATGGGCTGCTTGCCGCCCTCCGGGTCAATGATCGCCAGCCTGGAATGCAGCAGCGTGCAGCGCTTTGTCTGGAAAAGTCCCTGCCCGTCCGGGCCGCGCCGGGACATGGTGCGCAGCATTTTCAAAACGGTTTCATTTGAAATTGGAAAATCAACACAGCCTGCAATGGCACACATTGGTTTACCACGTCCTTTCCGTCTGAATATTATATGCGCTCAGCGGCAAAGCTTGCCACGGAATAATCTTTTCGCTGCTGCGCATACTGGCAAGGGTGAGAAAAATGAAAGACAACAAAGATGTTTTATCCTCCGTCCTGAAAACGACGCAAATGGGGCAGCTGGGCATTCGAAGCGCACTGGACTGCGACATGAAGCCGGAGCTGCGCAAGGCGGTGGAATCTCAGCTGCGGGAATACGACGCCATCGAAAGCGAGGCCCATTCCATTGCCCGAAAGCGGAATTGGCAGGTATCGGAGCTGAATCCCTCCATTCGCTTCATGACCGACCGAATGGCCCGGATGCAGCTCTCCTTTGGGGACGTGAACAGCAAGCTTGCCGCCATGATGATCCGGGGCAATACCAGCGGCATCATCAAGGGGCTGAAAAATCTGCATCAGCTGGAAAAGCCGGATGATGCGGTGTATGCGCTCTCTCAGAAGCTGCTGGATACGGAAAGCAACAATGTCCATCAAATGAAGCAGTTCCTGTAAGCGTATCCGGCAGGCAGGGCGGAAAAAACGCCCTGCCTGCACCCTTTCCGTCCACGGCTCATATCCTAATGCAGTATGGAAAGGAAGGGATGAATATGTCCGCCATTGGATACATACAGGCGCACGCCTTTGTTAGCAACGCCCAGATACCGCTGCGGGATGTGGCGGTGGTGGTCACCGCGCCGGACGATACCGCCATCGCCATGCGGGTGACCGACCGAAGCGGATTGATACCCGTGATCGAAATTCCCGTGCCCAATCTCTCCGAAAGTCAGGAACCGGGAGCGGAGGAAAAGCCCTACGCGCTGGTGAATATGTACGCCTCCCGCAATGGCTTCGGGCCCTTTGAATCCCGGAACATTCAGGTCTTTGCGGGCACCACCACGTTCCAGGATATCAAGCTGATCCCGCTGTCCCAGCTGCCTCAGGGCAAAGAGGACAGCATGAACGTGGACACCCCGCCCCAGGATCTGTAAGGGGGCCGCCATGCCGACTGTAACGCCCTTTGTCCCCCAGCGGATCACCGTCCATTTGGGTGCGCCCAATACCCCTGCGGAAAACGTGACGGTAAATTTTGTTGATTACATCAAGAACGTCGCCTCCAGCGAGATCTACCCCACCTGGGAGGAAAGCGCCCTGCGGGCCAATATCCTGGCCATTGTCTCCTTCGCCCTGAACCGGGTATACACGGAATTCTACCGCAGCCGCGGCTACGACTTTGACATCACCAACAACACTGCCTACGACCAGGCTTTTGTGAATGGGCGAAGCTTCTTTACAAACATTTCCCGCCTGGTGGACGGGATGTTCAACGATTACATCCGCCGCCCGGGCTTTGTGGAGCCGTTGGCCACAAAATACTGCAATGGCACCACCGTCACCTGCGAAGGTATGAGCCAGTGGGGCAGCCAGGAGCTGGCGCAGCAAGGCTACAACTCTGTCCAAATTCTGCGCAGCTACTATGGCGATATTGAGATCGTCACCAATGCCCCGGTGCGAAACTATACCTCCTCCTACCCCGGTACCCCCATTCGGCGGGGAAATATCGGCCCTTACGTAGTGGTGATCCAGACGGAGCTGAACCGCATCTCCCAGAATTACCCTGCCATCCCCAAGATCCCCCAAATTGACGGGATATTTGGAGAAAAAACCGAGGCGGCCGTTCGAAAATTCCAGGAAATTTTTAATTTGCAGGCCGATGGGATCGTAGGCCAGGCCACCTGGTATGAGCTTGTGCGGCTTTATTCCGCCGTTACCAATCTTTCCGAGCTGCTAAGCCAGGGGCAGACCTACTATAACATTGCCTGGGCTGGACCGATGCCCATCCAGCAAGGCGACCGGGGCATCCGGGTGGAGCAGCTGCAATACATGCTGCGGGTGCTCTCCGCCTACATTAATGAAATACCGAATATTGCCATCGACGGCATCTTCGGCCCTGCCACCCGCTCCGCCGTGCTGGCTGCCCAGCGCCGGTTTGGTTTGCCGCAGACCGGGAGCGTGGATTTTGATACCTGGGAGGCGATTTTCAATCAGTTCACCGGCATTGAGAATACCAGTCTGCGGGACTTTGAGCGGCTGCCCTATACCTCAGCCATCATCAACCAGAATTCGCCCCGGTCGCGGAATACCCGCTCGGCGGATATTGCTCAATTCCCGGGGAACGCCATCTCCGAGGGAGACCGGGACAATGCCCGGCGGGAGGGAAACCGATGAGTCAGGACCGAACCTTTTACAACCAGCCGGTACGCAGCCTGCAATGGATGTTGCGTACCATTGCCCAGCATGACAGCGACCTTGACCTGCTGGTGCCGAACGGGATCTATGAGCCCCGTACCCAGGCTGCCGTCAGCAAATTTCAGCGAAGCCACGGACTGCCGGTGACCGGGGTCACCGACCGGGATACCTGGGAGGCCGTGGTACTGGCCTATGACGACGCACTGATCATGGTATCCTCTGCCGAGAACGTGCTGCTGGATATTCAGACGGATTTTCCGCCAAAGCCGGGGGTATACAGCCCGTACCTGCATCTGGCGCAAAGCATGATGCACTTCCTGGCAGAGGAATACCACAGCGTTTTTCGCCCGGAGGTCACCGGGTATATGGACGAAATGACCGGGCATTCTCTTTCTGATTTTCAGCAGCTTGCGGGGCTGCCCATGACGGGGAAGCTGGATAAGCCCACCTGGCGGCATCTTACGCTGCAATACTCCACCGCCACAGCCAAAAACCGCTCTGCCGGGAGAACCGATCCATCAAAATTTGTCCACAAAGAGCTTGATAAATAGGACCAAAACGACTATAATATAGCAAGTGTTCACCAATGCGACGGTCCGAAACAAGGGCGCTGGCCCGGGTCCCCGCGTGACATTTACTTCGGAGGATTATCCATGTTTAACCTGAACTGGAAAAAAGAGGTTTTTACCATACCGAATTTTCTCAGCTTGTTCCGTCTGCTGCTTATCCCGGTATATGTTTATTTGTATCTCACCGCCGAAACCACCACAGACTATGTTGCCGCGGGCAGTGTGTTGGCGCTCTCCTGCCTGACTGACCTGGTGGACGGCAAAATTGCAAGAAAATTCAATATGATCTCCCGGCTGGGGATCATCCTCGATCCCGTCGCAGACAAGGCGACCCAGGCCGCGCTGCTGCTGTGCCTGTCGCTGAAGTACCCCGTTCTCTACCCGGTGCTTTGGCTGCTGCTGATCAAGGAAAGCTTCCAGGTGATTGCGGGCATCATCGCCTTCCTGAATGGGAAGATGCTCCCCGGTGCGCTGTTCATCGGAAAAATCTGCACCACTGTTCTGTTCATCAGCCTGATCTTCATGGTGCTGTTCCCTGATATTCCCACTGCCGTGGTATACTGGATCGCCGTGGTGGACGGCTGCTTCCTGGCTGCCTCCTTTGTGGGCTATATCTGCGCGTACTGTGGAAAGAACAAAAAGACTCAGGATCTGAAAAATGACGATCCTACTCAAAATGCCTGATATCGCAAGCTGGCTGCCGGCAGATTGCCGGCAGCCATTTTACTTCAACCGACCGTTGCTTCATGTTTAAAAGGTCGGTTATTCCTTTTTCCGTGAAAGATGGTAAGCTGTACTTACGAGGATTGGTCCTTTACGTGCGGCAAAAAAAGTGTAGGGCCCCACCGCCATCTGCCTGTGTTAAGGCGCATTTCTTCTGAATCAAACTGAAAGAAGGTATCACCATGGAAATTGGAACTCGGATCCGGCTCTTGCGGAAGGAAAAGGGGATCTCCCAGGACGCGCTGGACCAAAAGGGACAGTCCCTGGGCATGGCGCTGGAAATGCTGCTGGTGATCGTCCGGCATCTGCTGTCAGAACGAAATCTCCCCGCGGCGCGGCAGCAGCTGGAGATGGCCAAGAAAGTATATCAGCTGCTGCGCGAGGACACCGTCCAGTTCCGCGGCCCCCTGTTTGACCTGGAGCAGCTGAAGCGGGAAATCGACGCAGTTGAAACAGCTGTTTAAGAAAATGGCAGGCACCCACGTGTGGTGCCTGCCGCGTAACCTGTGAGGCAACGGAAAAACCGCTGCCTTTTTGAAGGTATATTTCTTTGAAACGTGCGCCGGTTTGTCACGGGAAAGCCGTCGGATCATCCGCAGAGATTTCCGCGGCATCAGCTTTCTCTACCAGCCCCGCTGAGAATAGTATATCATATTCCCGGTGCGATTGGTGAAGAAAGCTTGAACGAAGGGCAAACAAATTGTCAAGCGGGGAAAATATTGCTGACCAGGATCAGCAGCGGAAGCGCCAGAGAAAAGATACTGATGGCCCAGGCATACATAGCCTTGCGGGAGAACATCATCAGCGTCAGGCACCCAAAGGTCACCAGCAGCGGAAATACCACCGCAGTACCCCGATCGATCATCCGCAGAAAATTTCCGTTATTTTGCAGGAATATCCCAACCTCACTGGGCAAACGGATGCTGTTCTGGTAGGCCAGGTAAAACGCATAGATTGCCACCGGCGCGGCCATTACGATCTTACGCGCCCGGTAGAAAAACATGACCACCGCGCCGACCGCCTTCTGAAAACCGCCGGTGCGCTTCCCTGCTTCCGCAGGCTTTGAAAACTTACTCTTAAGTGCCTTTGTCATTGCAAAAACCTCCTGGCTGCCGGTCCGGCCGGCCTTCTCTTTGTGTCCAGGTAATTGGACAGATCATGTGGGATAATCTCCGCAGAAACACAGGCGACCGCCTGACAGAAACGGAGGAATCCCTATGAAGCGAAAAAATGGATCCTATGCACATTCTGCCCCATTTTACCCGCCCTATCCCAACGCAGCCAGCGCCGGTTATTTCAGACGGAAACGGCTGATCATTCTGGACCGTATCCTTTTCGGAGCGCTTATCACGGTCGCGGTTGTTTTTCTGATGCGGCTGGCGTAGGCCGGGTATTCTCCCGGTAGATATGGGCCAGACCCTTCAGGATCAGGTCCTTGTCATACAGAATATTGGAACGGCACAGCGGCAGGATAAATTTCGCAATGCCGCCGGTGGCGATCACCGTGGTCTTGCAGCCCAGCTCCTCTTCAAAGCGGGTAATCATCCCGTCGATCATAGAAGCGGTGCCGTACATAATACCGCTTCGCATACACTCCACGGTGTTTCGCCCGATCACCCGCTTGGGCTGATCCAGCTGCAGGCCGGGCAGCAGCGCCGTACGGGCGGTAAGAGCTTCCTGAGAGATCTTCACGCCGGGGCAGATGCAGCCGCCGATAAACGCGCCGGATTCATCCATGGCCACCATGGTGGTGGCAGTACTCATATCCACCACGATCAGAGGCGGCTTATGCTCCTGGATGGCGCCGACGCAGCCCACCACCAGGTCCGCCCCTGTCTGGGACGGGTTCTCCACCTTGATATTCAGCCGCGTCTTCACGCCGGGGCCAACCACCAGACTGGCCTTTCCCGTCAGCTTCCGCAGGGCGGTTTTGACGGAGTTAAGCACCTGGGGCACTACCGAGGCAATGATGGAGCCTTCGATCTGCGCCAGCTCCAGGTGATAGATGTCAAAGATCATCTTCAAATCGATGGCGTATTCATCGGAGGTTTTGGTGGAATCGGTGCGCAGCCGGGCCTCAAAAAGGATCCGATTGCCCCGGATCCCGCCGATGGCAATGTTGGAATTCCCAATATCTACCGCAACGATCATGTCAAATCCTCCCAATCCCACTGGCGGATAATTCGCCCGGAAAAATCTCCCTTCCCCCGGATCTCAATCACGCCGGCAGAGCCGCCGTAACCGGCAGAGCCGGGGTTCATCACCAGGCAACCGTCGTCCATCCGGCAATCCGCCCTGTGGGTATGACCATACAGGATGATGTCCGCGCCGCACTGACGCCCATCCGCAAGAAGCTTGCTCAGGAAGATTTTGACGCCGTGCAGATGCCCATGGGTCATGTATACCCGGTTGCCAAGGAAATCCTCCACCCGCACTTCCGGGTAATCCATGGGGACGCGGCCGCTGTCGCAGTTGCCGGCCACCTGAAAGAAGCGAATACCGGGATATTCTCTGGCCATCTCATCGGCGTCACGCACCATATCGCCCAGATGGATCACCGCGTCCGGCCGGACGGCCTCCACGCACCGGTGCATAAATTCCAAAACGCCATGGGAATCGGATAAAATCAAAATTTTCAATGAATTGCACACTCCATCCTTATCTGCCAAGGATTATATCACAGGAAAAACCATTTTTCTACCATCCGCCGATTTATTAATAAATTTTTTCAAATTGAATTTCTTATCGGTTCACATCTCCCCCGCCCCGCTCATATAGTAAAGGGAGGACGCAGTTTTACTGCCATGAAGGGAGGAGAAGGTATGGATAATCATTCTGGCAGCGGCCAGGATTACGGGGAGCTTTTGAAAATTGCCAATTCTCCGGACGGTCAAAAGCTCCTGTCCCTGATTCAGGAACGCGGCGGCGCACAGTACAACCAGGCCATGCAGCAGGCAGAGAGCGGCGACTATTCCGGCGCAAAGGAAATGATCTCAAAAATCATCTCCAGCCCGGAGGCCATGAAGCTGATCCAGAAGATCCGAGGCAAACAATGAGTGAGCTGGATGATAAGCTGAATTCCATCCTGAACAATCCTCAGATGATGCAGCAGATCATGTCCCTGGCGCAGTCGATGAACGGGGCAGAGGCTGCGCCTCCCCCGCCGCCCTCTGCCTCGCCGCTCTCCGCGCCCCAGCAAAGTCCTGCCTTGTTCGATGCTCCACTTGACCCGTCGCTTCTGAGCAAGATCGCGGGGCTGATGCAGCGCAGCTCCATCAGCCAAGATCAAGCGCAGCTTTTGAAGGCACTGAGGCCCTACCTGAGCAGTCAGAAGCTGCAAAAGCTGGAGCGGGCCATGCATGCCGCAAGGATGGCGGGGATCGCATCGGACGTGATCGGCGCACAGGGACAGAATCCATTTTCAGGAAGGTAGGACCCCATGTATAATCGTTATATCCCTCAGTCGGACGGGTCCTTTCGCAGGAGCCAGGTAAATGACGGCGGCGCCTCACGCTCCCCGGGGAACCAACGGCAGCCGCAGGCCGGACAGAATGCCCCGCCCAGTCCCCCGCCGCCTCCGCCGCAGGCACCCGCCACGGTACATCAAGGTTCTCCCGGAGATATGGGCATGGGAAATATGGGCGGCTTTTTAAAAGGGCTGCTGCCTCAGAGCTTTGATACGGAGGATATGATCATTATCCTTCTGCTTCTGCTCTTTGGCAACTCCGGCAAGGACACAAATGCCACATTTCTCACCCTGATCCTTTACCTGTTTCTATGAGGAAAGCCGTTCACGGAAAGGTCCATGAACGGCTTTCATTTTATCTTGCCACAAAGCCCACTTTTTTATAAACCTTACGGAGGGTTTTCTCCGCCACATAGCTGGCTTTTTCCGCACCGTCGCGGTATACCTGCTCCAGATATGCCTTATCCTTCATAATGCGGGTGGCTTCCTCCCGGATGGGCCGCAGGGTCTCCACCACTGCCTCGCCCACGGCAGGCTTGAATTTGCCGTAGCCGCAGCCGGCGAACTCCGCCTCAATTTCTTCGAAGCTCTTGCCGGTACAGGAGGAATAGATGGACATCAGATTGGAGACGCCGGGCTTGTTCTCCCGGTCGTAGTGGACGCAGTTCTCGGTGTCGGAATCGGTAATGGCGCGCTTGAACTGGCGCATGATGGTTTCGGGCGTATCCATCACCAGCACACGGCCGGTATCCTCGTTTTCGGACTTGGACATCTTGGCCGTAGGATTGGTCAGACTCATGATTCGCGCGCCCACCTTGGGCACGTAAGGCTCTGGCATTTTGAACACATCGCCGTAAATGCCGTTGAACCGGCGGGCGATGGTATGGCACAGCTCCACATGCTGTTTCTGATCCTCACCCACGGGGACATAGTCCGGCTGATACAGCAGAATATCCGCTGCCATCAGGCTGGGATAAGTAAACAGGCCGCCGTTGATATTATCCGCATTCTTGGCGGACTTATCCTTGAACTGGGTCATGCGGCTCAGCTCGCCAAACATGGTGTAGCAGTTCAGCACCCAGCCCAGCTCAGCATGCTGGCGGACATGGCTCTGGATGAACAGGGTGTTCTTCTGCGGGTCAAGGCCGCAGGCGATGTACTGGGCCAGCTGCTCCAGAGTGCGGCGGCGCAGATCCGCCGGATTCTGTCGAACGGTGATGGCGTGCAGGTCTGCCATGAAGTAAAAGCAATCGAATTCCTCGCTGCGGGCCGACCAGTTTTTGATAGCCCCCAGATAGCTGCCCAGGGTCAGGTCGCCGGAGGGCTTGATGCCGGAGAGCATCCGCTTTTTGGGTGCCTCGGAAATAACGTCAGTCATAAAATCACGCTTTCTATTGATTTATGTTAGATATTTTACCATAGTTACTTAGATTTCGCAAGGACATTTTCATCATTCTTCCGAAACACATCCAGTATATGATGGGAAGCGCCGACCAGATCGCCGCGTTCACAGACGGAAAAGTGATATTGCAGGTACTGCCGGAAAAAATCATCATCCATATCGTCTATCTCCTGGCGCATATAATTGGTGGCCATATCCGTGCCCACATAGTGCAGCCGTGTCACAGGAAGATCTGCCATCAGGGCATCAATATCCTCCCTGCGGTAAAGCTGGAACAGCTCGGTCGGATTCGAAGATGCCTTGAAGGTTACAGGGTCTACCAACTCCTGATAGCGCTTTTCCCGCAGCATGCCCCGCTGGAAACAGAATTGAACAATGGTTGCGTCGTTGCCGCAGTAGGCCGCGAATATGGTGCCGCCCTCTTTCGTCACCCGGATTGCCTCACAGAGCGCCTTATGCTGCTCCTCAACGGTAAACAGATGATACATGGGGCCAAGCAGTAGAGTGATGTCATAGGTGCCGCTTTCGAGCATATTGAGATCCATTGCGTTGCCCTGGCAGATGGTGATCTGCTCATCAGGCTGGGTATTCTGCCGGAAAATATCAATGTTGTGCTGCACCAGCTCCACCGCGTCAACCCGATAGCCCTGCTGCGCCAGGGCATGACTGTATCGCCCGGTGCCTGCGCCGATCTCCAGGATTCGCATGCCGGGCCGGAGGTATTTTGTGATGTAGCGCATGGTGGTCAGGTATTCCACCATACCATGCCGCGAACGCAGCCGGCCGTCCTCATCATAGGTACTGTAATACGCCGTCAGTTCTTTCGTTACGTCCATTTTCTCTTCTCCTCAAACTAAAAAACGGTGCAGGCAGGCCCAAATCGGTACTGCTTACACCGCATTCTTCCAACCTTCCCGTGTCATTCACAGATATTCGGGTATGACAATGTAAGCCCGTCCCCATGCCAAAACGCAGGAACGAACCAAGCTGCAGGAGCATATGTTGCGTTGCAGCAGATCATTGTCTGACCCCCCTGAATAATTTCCGCCATCGTATCACAGCGGAGCCTGGTTGTCAAGAGATGGGGAATATCTGTGATTGATTTCTCCGGCGCGGTATGCTATACTTTGGGGGAGATTTCTGTAATAAAAGGGGTAGTTGACTATGGATTATCAGGCGCTTGCCGAATTGCTTTTTCCCGACGTGACCGAGACTCCCGCGCAGTTGGAGGCCAAGTATCCTCCACGGAAGGTGCCGGAGGGGGCGGTCATTACCCGAATGGCGCCCTCCCCCACCGGCTTTGTGCATCTGGGCAATCTGGTGCAGGGGTTGACCTCTGAGCGGATGGCCCACCAGAGCGGCGGCGTGCTGTTCCTGCGGGTGGAGGACACCGATGCCAAGCGGGAGATCCCCGGTGCGGTGGAGGTCCTGATCGAATCGCTGAAGCACTATGGCATCCATTTTGACGAAGGCGCAACCATCGACGGGGACAATGGTGAATACGGCCCTTACCGTCAGCGTCAGCGGGCGTCCATTTACCATGTATATGCCAAGAAGCTGGTGGAGGAAGGAAATGCCTATCCCTGCTTCTGCACCGAGGAGGAGCTGGCTGCCATGCGGGAAAAGCAGGAGGCCAACAAAGAGACCACCGGCTACTACGGCCCCTACGCCATCTGGAGAGACCGCCCCATGGAGGACGTACAGGCACAGCTCCGGGCGGGTCAGCCCTGGGTGCTCCGCTTCCGCTCCACCGGGGATGTTTCCAGGCAGTTCAAATTCAATGATCTGGTCAAGGGCGAACTGACCGTTACTGAGAACAATGTGGACCAGGTGCTTTTGAAGTCCGACGGCATTCCCACCTATCATTTTGCCCACGCGGTGGATGACCACCTGATGCGCACGACCCATGTGGTGCGCGGCGACGAGTGGCTGCCCAGCCTGCCGTTCCACATCCAGCTGTTCCAGGTCCTGGGCTTCAAGCTGCCCAAGTATGTGCACATCGGGCCGCTGATGAAAATGGACGGCACCTCCAAGCGCAAGCTCTCCAAGCGCAAGGACCCCGAGCTGGCGCTGACCTACTATAAGTCCGCCGGTTTCCCTGTGCAGGCGGTGTACGAGTACATTATGACCCTGCTGAACTCCAACTATGAGGACTGGCGGCGGGCCAATCCCAGCGCTCCTGCCACCGACTTCAAGTTCAGCGCCAAAAAGCTGAATCCGGCGGGCAACCTCTTCGACTATGCCAAGCTCTGCGATGTGTCCAAGAATGAGATTGCAAAGATGGATGCCGAGCAGGTCTATTCTTTGCTGCTGAACTGGGCACAGGAATTTGACCCCGCCTTTGGAGACAGGCTGGCCGCCGACCCCGAATTCGCGAAGAAGATTTTCGCCATTGGCCGGGGCGGCAAAAAGCCCAGAAAAGACATGGCGACCTGGGCGGACGCGAAGCCATACATGGGATTCTTCTACGACGAATACCTGGAGGCCCCGGCCTTTGATGAAAAGTTCTCGCCCAGCGTGATCCGCAGGGCGCTGGAAAAGTTCCTGGAGCGGTTCGACTTCCAGGATGATTCCAATGCCTGGTTTGATAAGGTAAAAGAAATCACCGGGGAGTTGGGCTTTACCACCGATATGAAAGCCTACAAAGCAGACCCCAACGCCTTCCCCGGCACCGTGGCGGATGTGTCCACCTTCCTGCGTCTGGCCGTTACCGGCAAGACAAATTCCCCCGATCTGTACACTGTAATGCAGATTCTGGGCTATGACAGGACTGTACAGCGCATTCGCAACGCGGTCGCTCTGCTTGGATAAAATACTGCACCGGCATTCTTCGGAATGCCGGTGATTTTCCTTTACAGGATGCGTCTGATGTGATATGATTTTCCAAAGAAAACAAAGGAGGGTGAAACAATTGTTTCAGGAATACAGTACACCTGCTTTTGAAAAAAAATACACCTATACCGGCAATGATTTGGGCCACCAATGGTCCCCAGAACAAACGCTTTTCCGCCTGTGGGCGCCTACCGCTGCGGATGCCTGCGTCTGCCTTTATCGGAGCGGCACGGAAGGGACTGACGATCTGATCGATACCATTCCCATGTGCGCCGACGTATGCGGCACCTGGGTCGCCCGCGCTGAGGGCGACTGGAACGGCACCTACTATACCTACAAGGTCAGCGTGGGCGGGAAAACCGTTGAATCCATTGATCCCTACGCCGTTGCGGCCGGAGTCAACGGCAGGCGGGGAATGATTATTGACCTGCGCGGCACCGATCCCCAGGGCTGGGACAAGGACACGCCTCCAATCCCGCCCCGCAGCGAGACGGATAACGTGATCTATGAGCTGCACGTGCGTGACCTGTCCATCGATGCCTCCTCTGGCATCGATGCCAAGGGCAAATTTTTAGGGCTGACGGAGGAAAACACCGCAACGCCCTCCGGCCATCCCACAGGGCTGGCGCATATCTGCCAGCTGGGCGTCACCCACGTCCAGCTGCTCCCCATTTACGACTACGGCTCCGTGGACGAGGCGCACCCGGAAAAGGGCTATAACTGGGGCTATGACCCGGAGAATTACAATCTCCCGGAGGGCTCCTATTCCACAGATCCCTATAACGGCTTCGTTCGGATCCGGGAACTGAAGCAGGCGGTGCTTGCGCTGCACAAGCATGGCCTGGGCGTTGTGATGGACGTGGTGTACAATCACGTCTACCATAGCTTCGACTTCAGTGTCAATAAGCTGGTGCCGGGATACTTCAGCCGGGAAGACGCAAATGGGAAGCTCTCCGGCGGCTCCTGCTGCGGCAACGACACCGCCTCGGAGCGGTCGATGGTGCACAAATTCATTGTGGACTCCGTGAATTACTGGGCAGATGAATACCATCTGGACGGCTTCCGATTTGATATTGTTGGCCTGATCGATGTGCAGACCATGCAGGAGATCATTGCCACCGTGCGCCAAAAACACCCGCATATGATCTTCTATGGCGAGGGCTGGGATATGGTTACCGAGCTGACAAAGCCGGATGTTCCCCTTGCTGTCCAGAGCAACGGCGCGATGGTGCCGGAGCTGGGCTTCTTCAACGACACCATCCGGGACACCCTGCGCGGCTCCGTCTTTGACCGCAGTCTGCCCGGCTATATCTCCGGCGCACCCGTCAGCAGGGAGCAGCTGCTGAACTGCTTCCGCGGCGTGGCCGGCTGGAATCAGTCCCCCACGCAGGCCGTCAACTACGTGTCCTGTCACGACGATCTGGCACTGCATGACCGCATTGCCCAGGCGCTGCCCCAAGCCACGGAGGATGAGATCGCCCGCCGCAGCCGGTTCGCTGCCGCGTTCAATTTGCTGAGCATCGGCGTACCCTTCTTCCAGGCAGGAGAGGAAATGCTTCGCTCCAAAAAGCTGAGATCCGGGAAATACGACAGCAACAGCTACCGCTCCCCGGACAGCGTCAATTCGATCAAATGGAGCCGTTTGGAGGATGCCCAGGTGCAGAAGACACTTCGCTACTATCAGGGGCTTCTCGCACTGCGCAGGGAGCATTCCCTCTTCCGCATTGCGGACGCTGCCGCGGCTGAGCGCTGCATTTCCTTCGCAGAAAACACGCCGGAGCCGCTTACTGTATTCCGGCTGGAGGATAAAAAGGAAATCATCCTTGCTGCCTTTAACCCGGGACAAGACGGCGTGAATCTTTCTCTTCCAGCCGGAAGCTGGCAGGTGTGCGTCACGGATGAGCAGACAGATGCCCAGGGACTGAGTAGCGCCCAGGGAGAGGTATCGATCCCCGGTATCTCGGCATTCGTCGCTGTCCAGGCCAAGGACTGAGCAGGCCATTGCGCATCTTCGCCAATCTATTCCTTTTTGGATTGACATTTTCAGTGAAAGTGACTATAATATAAGTAACCACTCAGCAAGGAGGCAACAAATATGGCAAAGCAGATCATTACCATCAGCAGAGAGTACGGCGCCGGCGGCCTGCCGGTGGGTCACTTGATTGCCGAGAAACTGGGTATTCCCTTTTATGACAAGAAGCTGGTTGAGCATGTCGCGGAGGAATCCGGGTTTGCCCCCAAGTTTATCGAAGAGCATGGCGAGCACGCTCCCAGCCGCAGCGTTTTCTCCTACGCCTTCGCTCCCCAGGGCGTTCCCGGCGTGATGAACGGTTTGTCCACCTCGGACTACCTTTGGAACGTGCAGTGCAACGTGATCTTGCAACTGGCGGAAAAAGGTCCCTGTGTCATCGTCGGCCGCAATGCGGACTATATCCTGAAGGATCGCAAGGATGTGCTGAACGTCTATCTCCATGCTGATACCCCCTCCCGGATCGAGCGCATCCTGGGTGACGGTGTGGTCACCAAGGATCCCGAGGGGCTGCTGGCAGAGCGCGACAAGCGCCGCCGCCTGAACTATCAGCACTACACCGGCAGAACCTGGGGCATGTCCCAGAACTACCATATCTGCCTGGACACCAGCGCTCTTGGCTACGAAATGTGCGCCAACATGATCATCGAGGCCGCTAAGAACTGCAAGTAAGCCAGCCTACATATGCTTTCCCCCGTTCAAGAAAACCTTGAACGGGGGATTTTCGTTTTATACGGTTGCAGGCGCTTTCTCCGCGTCGCCCTGGAAGTGGATGCTTACGCCGTTTACCTCCACATCCTCGTCCGCGTTGATCATGATGTACTTCACGCCACCGATCACCCGTGTCTCGACCAGGTCCGTCCGAGACGGGTCGATCTTGATGGCAATGTCCGGGGTGTGAATTTCAAAGTGCTTGCTGTCGATGATGTTTTTAGGATGCAGCTCCGCCTCGAAGCCAAAGGCCTCGTCATACTGGACGCTGAAGGTGGAGACGCCGGTTTCGGAAACGCCGCAGGATGTCAGCACATCCTTCAGCACTTCCTTATCGACCAGCAGCGGCTCCGGCACCTTGCTCTCCTTGTGCAGCTCCATGCGCTCACACAGCTGCTCGTGGACGGTCTGCACCACGTCCATGCTGCATTCATCTCCCAAAGAGGTGGTCAGCAGCGCCTCGAAGCACTTCTTCTGCTCAGCGGCAGGCTTGGGCACCGGGGTATTGAACAGGGCCTCGATCAGCCCGTCCTGGTTCTCCTTGGTGTTGCGGGTATAGTAGAGCGCATTGTAGATATTGGTAGAGCGGTTATCAAAGGCCGGGAAGAGAAATCCGACCTCCGGCGCAGCCACCGGCTGGTTCATGGCCCCGTCGTGGAAGGTCTTTTCCTCCGGAACGTAATGGAGATTGGGCTTTGTCTGCTTTACCGGGCAGACGGCGCAGATCAGATAGGTATAGCTTTCGTCGGAGGAATCGTTCTGTTGGAAGTCATCCTTGCTCTTAAAGGGCACATCATAAGTATCGCAGCCCAACAGGATCAGGTAATTGCCCTCCAGCACGATGGAATCGATGATCTTTTGATAAAAGGACTGCCGCAGCTCGTCATCCTGGAGCTTGCTCTCCCGCAGATCCATCAGCAGCTTATGCTCCGGGCTACCAGCCACCTGGCTGGTTTTGAAGGTCAGGTCGATCAGATTTCTTCCCACCGACCCGGACAGCGCCTTGCGCAGGATACCAAAATACTTATCCGATTCATTTTCAGACATGATGCCGGTGCTTGCCCGGTATTCGGCAATGATCTCCTTGTTGTCATTGACAAAGCAGCCGTAAATAGCGGTCATATTGCTGCGGTCCCGCCGCAGATGGCGGCGAATTTCACCAACTTCTTTTTCGTTCATGGTTTCATCCTCGTTTCTGTACGAAATGCCAGGCCATTATAGCACAGGTGTTCGCAAAAATCCAGCTTAAAATGGGTGATGGATTTTATCTGTGTGCGCACGGCATCCTTTTATCCGTTTTCTCCGCTGCTCCATATACAGTACGACGGAAGCGGATGCCGCTCCCGTCGTATGGTAAGGACTTATACTCACTGCCACAGGCATTTCCAATTCTTTACGAAATACTCCACGCCGGAATATACGGTGGTCAGGAGAATGATGGCAGTCACCAGCCAGAAAAGGAAGGTGTTGTGCGTGAAGATCATCAGAGCGCTCAGGCCGACCATGGTAGAGGCGGTTTTGATCTTTCCGCTCTTTGCGGCGGCAATCACCGTCCCCTTGCCCACCGCAACCAGGCGCAGGCCGGTCACCGCAAACTCTCGGGTCAGGACGATCATCAGCGCCCAAGCCGGAAGCCAGCCCCATTCGCAGAAAATGGTGAGCACCGCAATGGTCAGGAGCTTATCCGCCAGGGGATCCAGGAACTTACCGAAGTCGCTGACCTGATTGCACTTTCTGGCGATCTGGCCATCGATAAAATCCGTCAGGCTTGCAATGACAAACAGGAGCAGGGACATCCACATCCAGAAGCCGCCGTCTCCCCCGCTCATGTACAGAGTGAACATCAGGATCGGAATCATAAATACCCGAACCAGCGTGATCTTGCTTGCAGTTGTCATTGCTCTTCCTCCTCGGAAACATAGCCCGCCAAATCGCCATCCTGAACGCCGTCGATCGTTACCATCACAAAGTTGCCCTCATGCAGCGGCTCCGGGGAGGCAATCCAGACACGGCCGTCGATCTCCGGGGAATCTGCAAAGGTTCTGCCGTAGAATTGCTCAAATTCCTCGTCGTAGCCGTCTACCAGCACCTCCAAAGTCTTCCCGATCATGGAGGCATTGTATTCATCCATGATCTCCGACTGAAGCAGCTCGATCTTTTGGGCGCGTTCCATGGCAGTGTCTGCATCCACGTGCTCCATGGCGGCAGCCTTGGTCCCCTCCTCCGGGGAGAACGGGAACGCGCCTACCCGCTCCATCCGGGTCTCCCGAAGGAAATCACACAGCTCCTGGAATTCCGCCTCGCCCTCGCCGGGCAGGCCGGTGATCAGACTGGTGCGGATCACCAGGCCGGGGATACCGTCGCGCAGGCGCTTCAGCAGCTGCCGCAGGAATTCCCCATTGCCCCGGCGGTTCATCAGCTCCAGGATATGGTCGTTGCAATGCTGAATCGGAATATCCAGATATTTCACGATCTTCGGCTCCTGGGCCATGGTCTGGATAAACTCGTCGTCGATCTCGTCGGGGTAAACATAGTGAACACGGATCCAGTGAAGTCCTTCGATCTGGCACAGCTCATGGAGCAGCTTGGGCAGCAGGCGCTTATGTCCCGGCAGGTCGGTGCCGTAGCGGCTGGTGTCCTGCGCCACCACAATCAGCTCCTTCACACCGGCATCGGCCAGCATCCGGGCCTCGTAGAGCACGTCGTCCAGCTGCCTGCTGCGATATTTGCCCCGCAGCGATGGGATCACGCAGTAGGCGCAGTGATTGTCGCAGCCCTCTGCGATTTTGATGTACGCATAGTGCTTGGGGGTCGTAAGGATACGCCAGGTCTCTTCCTCCGGGGCGTTGATGGAGCCAAAATCAGATACGCTCTTTTCCTCCAGCAGGCCTTCAATGGCTGGGACGATCTCGGTATAGCTCCCGGTGCCCAGCACGCCGTCCACCTCCGGCATCTCCTTCATGATCTCGTCCTGGTAGCGCTGGGCCAGGCAGCCGGTGACCAGGATCTTGCCGACCCTGCCCTCTGCCTTCAACGCTCCCGCCATAAGAATATGGTCGATCGCCTCGGACTTAGCGGAATCAATGAAGCCGCAGGTATTGACCACGACCACATCGCAGCCGTCGATCTCGCCGCTGACGGTATAGCCTGCCTCCTGGACGCGGTACATCATTCGCTCGCAATCTACCTGATTTTTGGCACAGCCAAGAGAAATAAAACCGATCACTGCCATTTACTCAACCCCCGGAAAATCATCGGAATCAACAGAAAGATTATTTAACGCTTCGCGGATCACATGATAGCTGTGGCCCCGCCGGAGCAGTGCATCCACGGCCCGCTTGATTTCCCGCTGGTCGTCTGGATCTGTGATTCTCGCCCTCAGAAAAGCCTCTATTTTTTCTGTCTGCTCCGGGTAGTCGGCCAGCACCGAATCCCAGAGTTCCTTTGGAATACGCTTTTCAAACAGCACCTGCTTTGCTCGCGCCGGACCGTACCCCTTGGAAATACAGGAGTGGACGATCTGCTCCGCGGTCTTCTGGTCGTCCAGCAGGTGCAGTTCCTCCATCCATTGCACCGCCTGTCTGGCGTCATCCGGGTTCTCCCCTTTTTGCACCAGACGGCTTTCCAGTTCCCTTTTGGATACGCCAGAGGCGGAGACGATCCGAACGGCCCGCATACGGGCGGACATCTGCTCTGCGCTCCGGCAAAGTGCCCGGTGCTGCTCAGCGGAAAGCTCCATGCCGGAATAAAGGCCGAAATCCTCCACCGTTTGACGGTAGAGCCGAATGGACGTGCCGTCCTCAAGCAGAACAAGATAGCGTCCTGCCCGATCCGGCGTGGTTTTCAGCTGCTCAATCCTCATCGTTGAAATCGTCGGCACTTACGGCAATGGGCTTCTGGGCAGCCTTCGCCGGTGCCTTGGGCGCGCCGCCGCAGATCTTCCACAGATTCTCGCGCACCTCTGCCTCCACCTTATCAGCAATTTCAGGATTCGCCAGCAGATAAGCCTTTACGCTGTCCTTGCCCTGACCGATGCGTTCGTCGCCCATGCTGAACCAGCTGCCGCTTTTCTGGATGATCTCCAGCTGAACAGCCAAGTCGATCAGTTCGCCCCACTTGGAGATGCCCTGACCGTACATGATATCAAACACTGCCTCCCGGAACGGAGGTGCGACTTTATTCTTGACGACCTTTACGCGGGTCTTATTGCCCACCACGTTGCCGTCCTCCTTGATGGATTCCACTCTGCGGACATCCAGACGGACGGAGGCGTAGAACTTCAGCGCATTGCCGCCGGTGGTGGTCTCGGGATTGCCGTACATCACGCCGATCTTCATGCGCAGCTGGTTGATGAAGATG
>ERZ857629.193-NODE-193-length-93408-cov-8.537851_pt1 | contig 93408 bp, 91 predicted proteins | sample MGYA00519700_ERZ857629 | MGnify/ENA primary metagenome ERZ857629 (study PRJEB31778, sample SAMEA3449351) | human gut metagenome | biome: human gut; feature: human-associated habitat; material: faeces | place: United Kingdom | collected 2010/2012 ... | reverse complement strand
GTAATTTATGATATAATATATATATACATTCAATAGAATGTAAAAATATTTTATTTTAAAGGAGCATTTACCATGACAACCTCATCCGACATCTACAACACCTACCGTGCCAACTCAATTGCAAGAAATACAACTCGTTACAATGTGGTTGAACAGAAAATTTCCTACTTTTTGTACAAGATTGATGAAGCCGCCGCAAAAGGCACCCGTCCTTTTCCGCAGACAATGACCGTGGAAGAATTTGTAAACAAGTTTTGCTATGATAATTCCCCCATTGGCTGGGCGAAGACAATCTTTGCAAAAGCAAAATGCCAGCTTAGATTTTTTGATATGCGTTCTGGCTTTCTTGGACTCAAGAAAACAAGAATGGTTCAAATTATTCCTGGTAAATAATCTTTTTCCCACTGCTACAATTGTTGCAGTGGGATTTTTTTGTATTCATTTTTTAATTTTGAATTGCAAAGTTAATTCCTCTTGCAACAACATCTTTCATATTTTCTATTAAATCATCTATTTCTTTTGGAGTTACAATTAAGTTATAATCTTTTGGAATTAAAGCTTCTCTTATTAATTCATATTTGTTTGTGTTTCTTAATTCATTTAAATAATCATTTGATTTTGCATCTTGCTGAAGTTTATCTATAAATAGGTCTATGCTATCTGCTGCAATGGTTGCAGCTTCTACAACCATTGGTACTCCTATTGCTATTACTGGAATTCCTAAAGTTTTTTGACTTATTTCATTTCGTGCATTTCCAACACCTGCTCCTGGTACTATACCTGTATCTGCAAGCTGAACTGTACTACTTATTCTTTCTATACTTTTTGATGATAAACTATCTATTACTATTATAAGTTTTGGCTTTATATTCTCAACTATTCCTTTAATTATTTCCATTGTTTCAATTCCTGTTGTACCTAAAACACCTGGTGCTATTGCTGTTACAGGTCTTGTTTCTTTATCTATATACTCTGGTGCATATTTTAAAATATGTCTTGTAACATCAATATCTTTTACAACTTTTGGACCGAAGGGAATCTGGTGTAACATAGGCATTTCCAAGCCCTACAACTAGAATATCGCCTAAGTTTTCTACATGCTTATTAATTAGTTCCTTTAATTCTTTTGTTACAGTTTCTGATGCAGTTTGAATTTCGTTATTATCTGCAATTTTTAGTTTTTTTATATCAACTGTTATATAACTACCAACTGGCTTCCCTAAAGCTTCTGCACCTTTTTCATCAATTATTTTTACTCTTGAAATTTTAACATTTTCATTAACTTCTTCCTCTTCTGTTTCTATTCCTTCTATATTGTTTTCAATGTTATTTGCCTTTCTATAAATGTCATTTCTCTCAACTGCTAAATCTGTATTAAAATTTATCATACTTACCTCTCTTTCTTTTTAATATTTTTTGCTTTAATCTTGTTTTTATGCAAAAAAGAATAGAAACTTAAATTTCTATTCTTTCTCTAAATTTTTTTTGAATACTTTGTTTTAATGCTTTGTTTTCTGGTTTTTCTAAATTTTCGTCATCTTCTAAAATCTTTATTGCTAGACTTTGCACATTTTTTAACATTTCTATGTCTTGGAATAAATTTGCTATTTTAAATTCTGGTAAACCGGTGTTGTTTTGTTCCAAAGAATTCTCCTGACCCTCTTAGCTCTAAGTCTTTTTCTGATATTTTGAAACCATCATTTGTTTCTACCATTATTTTCATTCTTTCTCTGGTGTTTTCTCCGGTTTCCTTTATATTTTAAAATACAATAAGACTTATATTTTCCACGTCCTACTCTTCCTCTTAATTGATGAAGTGTTGCAAGCCCAAAACGTTCTGCGTTTTCAATTACCATTATGCTTGCATTTGGAACATCAACTCCAACTTCTATTACTGTTGTAGAAATTAATATATCTATTTTTCCATTCTTGAATTCTTCCATTATTGCTTCTTTATCTTTTTTGTTTAGTTTTCCATGTATGTATTCTACTCTATAGTCTTTAAAAGTTTCATTTTTGTATTTTTCTGCTATTTCTAAAACAGATTTCGCATTAATTTCATCAGATTCTTCTACTAAAGGACATACAACATATGCTTGTCTTCCTTCATCTATTTGCCCTTTTATGAAGTTGTTTACTCTTTCTTCTTTTGATGCTGTTACTGCAAATGTATCTATTTTTTGCCTGTTTGGTGGTAGTTCATCAATTATTGAAATATCAAGATCACCATATAATATTAGTGCAAGTGTTCTTGGTATTGGTGTTGCAGACATAACAAGTACATCTGGGTTTTCTCCTTTTAAATTTATTATACTCCTTTGCCTTACACCAAATCTGTGTTGCTCATCTGTTATAACTAACCCTAATTTTTTAAACTCTACATTTTCTTGTAAAAGTGCATGTGTACCAATTATTATGTCTATTTTTCCTTGTTTTAATTCTTCTAATATTTTTTCTTTTTGTTTTTTCGCCATTCCACTAATTAAAAGTTCACACCTTATATCAAATTTGTCCATTGTTTTTTTGAAGTTTTGATAATGCTGTGTTGCAAGTATTGCCGTTGGTACCATTACTGCAACTTGATAATTAGACCTTACAGCTTTAAATGCTGCACACATTGCTACTGCTGTTTTTCCGCTTCCAACATCTCCTTGCAATAATCTATTCATTGTTTTTTTACTTTCCATATCTTTATCTATTTCTTCTAAAACTCTACTTTGTGCATTTGTTAATTTAAAAGGCAGACTATCTATTATTTCAGACATTTTGGCATCTGTACTAAAACTAATACCCTTTTTATCTTTATCATAATTTGTTTTAAATGTTAAAAGAGCTAGTTGCATTATTAGTAATTCTTCAAATACTAACCTTGTACGTGCTCTGTTGTAATCTTCAAAACTATTTGGAAAATGAATTTGTTTTGTTGCTTCATTTATATCCATTAATTTGTATTCTTTTATTAAATATTCTGGTATTGTTTCTGGCAATACATTGGCTTCTTCTAAGGCATTTTCTATTATTTTTCTTAAGATATTTTGGCTTAAATTATATGTACTTGGATATATTGGTATAATTCTTCCAGTATTTTTGTTAGAGTCTTGTTCATCTATTATTGGCGTCATCATTTCTATTTGATTTAGTTTTCTTTTGACTTTTCCAAAAAATTTATAGGTATCTCCAACTATAAATCTCTTTTTTAGAAATGGAACATTAAACCATGTGAGTGTACATGTAGCTGTTTCATCTCTTACAACTAGTTTATATATTGTCATGTTTTTTCTTATTCTAATTTCAGTCATTTTAGATACACATTTTGCTTCTATAAGAGCGTCTTCCCCGTCTACAAGCTCTGCTATGTCCTTTTTTATTCCCCTATTTTCATATCCTCTTGGGTAATAGGAAATAACATCTTCTAAGGTATAAATACCTAAAGAATTTAGCTGTTTTATTCTATTTGGTCCAACTCCTTTTATATACTTTGCATCTTTTAATAAATCTACCATATGCTCTCCTTTAACTTATATTCAAGTCCAGTGTTTCTCTTTTTTGTTTCTGTATTTTGTATCATATATTCTACTGTTTTTCTTGTTCCTAATACGATTAAAAGCTTTTTTGCTCTTGTAATTCCTGTATATAGTAAATTCCTTGTAAGTAGCATTGGTGCTGCTTGTGGCAAGCATAGTATAACAACATTAAACTCACTTCCTTGTGATTTATGAATTGTTATTGAATAGCTGTGTTCTAATTGTTCAAGTTCTGAATATTCATACCATGCTGTTTTATCATCATCAAACTTTACTTCTACTTGTTTTGTAATATCATCAATTTTTGTAACTGTTCCAAGTTCACCGTTAAAAATTCCTGTTCCATCTTCTTTATGGTTTCTTTCCCAGTATATATCATAGTTGTTCTTTATTTGCATAACTTTGTCTCCAACAAAAAACGTTCTATCCCCATGTTTCTTTTGTGGAATTTGGCTAATGTCTTTTGCAGAATTAATTGATGGGTTTAATGCATTTTGTAATTCTATATTTAATTCTTTTGTTCCAAGCTTTCCTTTTTTTGTTGGTGTTAATACTTGTATATCTTTAAAGAAATCATAATTACCATATTTTTTTAATCTTCCAGAACACAAAGATACCACATCTTCTATCATTTTATTTGTTGATATTTCATTTATAAAGAAGAAGTCTTGTAGTTTGTTTTCTATCTCATCTTTTGGTACATTTAGGAAGTCTTCTCCATTATTTACTTTGTGCGCATTTGTTATTATTTGGCTTTGTGCAGCTTGTCTAAATATTTCATTTAACTCAATTGTTTCAATTACACCTGAATTAATTATATCTTTTAAAACATTTCCTGGCCCTACTGATGGCAACTGATTTATATCGCCAACTAACACTAGTTTTGTTCCTATATATAGTCCTTTTAGTATGTAATTCATTAAAAAAACATCTACCATAGATGCTTCATCTATTATTAGTACATCACAGTCTATTGGTTCTATTTGGTAATCTATTCTTTCCATTCCAAGTGTTTCCTCTGTTTTGGTTAAGCACAATAGCCTATGAATAGTTGCAGCTTCTTCTCCTGTTGCTTCACTCATTCTTTTAGCTGCTCTGCCTGTTGGAGCACAAAGTACAACTTTTTTTCCCTCATTTTTGAATAGTTCAATTACAAATTTAATAATTGTTGTTTTTCCTGTACCTGGCCCACCTGTAATTACGCATACATTATTTGTGTTTACAGATTTTATTGCTTCTCTTTGTTTATCTGATAATACCATATCTATTGAACTTTCTTCTTGAGTAAATTTTTTATCAAAGTCTTTAATTTTCTTTATGTTTTTGGCTTGTTTTAGTGTTATTAGCTTGTTTGCAATGTTTTTTTCGCATACATAAAATGTGTTTAAATATACCCATTCTATGCCTTCTGTATCTTCTATTTCTATTTTTGCTTGTGCTTTTAAATTAATCATACATGTTTCAATGTATTTATCATCTACATTTAGCAGGTTTTGTACAAATGTAATTAAATTCTGTTTTTCTACACATGTATTTCCATTATTGCTAGCAAGCGCTAAGCTGTATTTTATTGCACTTTCAACTCTTTTTGCATCATTACTTGCTAAACCTAAATCTAATGCCATTTTATCTATTTTTTTGAAGTCTACACCATATGTTATATCTAATAGCATATATGGATTTGCTTCAATTTCTGCTATTGCATCTTTTCCAAATGTTTCATATACTTTTTTGCTGTTACTTGCAGATATTCCAAATTTTTCTAAGAAACCTACTATCTCCCATAGGTCCCATTTTTCTGCGAATTCTTCTGAAATCTTTACTGCCTTTGCTGAATTTATACCTTTAATTTTTTCTAGCTTTTCTGGTTCAAAACGTAATACGTGCAAGGTTTCTTCACCAAATTTTTCTATAATCTTTTTCGCTGTTGCTGGACCTACTCCTGTAATTATTCCACCTGCTAAGTATCTTTCTAAGGCTTCTAATGTTTCTGGCATTATTTTTTCAAATGTTTCTATTTTGAATTGCCTTCCATAATCTGGGTGTGTTACAAATTTTCCCACAAGCCTTAAGCTATCTCCATCATTTATAAAAGGTAAATAACCAGTTATAACTGTGGTTTCTTCTTCTGTTTTAAACTCTGCTACCATGTAACCATTTATTTCGTTTGTATATATAATTTCTGTTATTTGACCTTTTATCTCCAAAATAATTCCCCTTTTATATTTCTATAAATTCATGTGCACTTGCTCTAATCAATCTATTCATTATTGCTAGGCCTAATCCATCTTTTTCTACTCCTTCAACTATTATAAGTTCTCCGTTTAATGTATCTGCTTGTCTTAGTGCTGAGAAAATGTTGTGACTTATTTCTTCTAAAGTATTTCCTAAGTCTAATATTTTTTTTGAATTATACTTTTTCAAATTCTTTGTTTTACCTAGTATAACTGTATCTTTGCCTTGTGCAAGTTCATTTATTTTTTCTACCATTTTATCATTATCTTTGCTATATACTAGTATGCATTTTGTTTTTGGTGCATAATGTTTGTATTTTATACCTGGAGACATTACTTTTTCTCCTTCTTTATATTCTCCGAAGTATTTGTTTTTCTATAAATACCTTTATTCCAAGGTTTTCAATATCTTCAGGTGTTATTTTACCTGGTCTTAATATATGCACCACACCATCTACAACTCTAATTACTGTAGATTCCACACCAATATCTACTCTTCCTGCATCTATTATATATTCAACTTTCCCATCTAGTTCTTCTAATATATCTTCAATTTGTGTTCCACTTGGTTTGCCTGAAATATTAGCACTTGGTGCTGCTATTGGGCAGTCTGAATATTCTATAAGTTTTTGTGCAATAATGTTACTTGGCATTCTTACTGCAACTGTATCTAGCCCACCTGTAATGATATCTGGTACTATTGGTTTCTTTTTAAAAACTATTGTAAGTGGTCCTGGCCAAAATGCTTCTATTAGCTTTTCTTCAACTTCACCAACATTTTGAACTAGTTTTTTTAGCATATCTATATGTGCAATATGTGCTATAAGTGGGTTGTCGCTTGCTCTACCTTTTGCTATGTAGATTTTTTTTACAGCTTCTACATCTAATGCATTTGCACCTATTCCATAAACTGTTTCAGTTGGGAAAAGCACCAATTTTCCCTCTTTAATAGCTTTTGCTGGTGCTTTTAATTCTTCATATTCTTTTATGTTTCTAAAGTCTATATATTTTGATTTCATTTTTTACCTCTAATCGTCTAAAAATTCTTTGTATGTTTTTACTATGTTTACATTGAATTTGTTTGGTCTTACATTAAAACTTTGTTTTACCCTTACATCAACATCATATAATTCTTTTAATTTTTGTATGTTTTCTTTTTTATGCCCTATTACATTATTGATGTTTTCTGGGTTTACTTCAATTTCAACTTCTGCAACCTTTGTATTTATTTTCTTTATTGCATTTAAAATTCTATCATACCAAATGCTATCTTCAACAAGTTGTCCAAATGCCTCATGATATGGTCCTGCAACTACTTCACTATTGATGTTTTCTGGGTTTGATATAATATCTGTATTTTGAAGTCCCATTCTTATTACTGTTATTTTTTTGCTATCGAAATAATAGTATAAGTCTTTGCATCTTTCTACTGCTTGTTCTAGTGTTATTGGATGATATTCTCCCTTTGCAAACTCTCTTTCTAATTCAGTATTTTTTATTACTAAAACTGGATATAGCCTTACTATTTTGGGTTTTAATTTTGCTAAGTCTTTTGCCGTATTTAGTTCATCTATCCATGTACTTTCTGGAAGTCCTATCATCATTTGATGTCCTAATGTAAAGCCATATCTTCTAATAAGTTTTGATGCCTTTTTTACATCTTCAAAAGTATGTCCTCTTTTGGCTTTATTTAAAATATAGTCATTTGTGCTTTGTACTCCAAGTTCGATAGTTTTAACTCCATATTTTTTTAGTAATTTTAATTTTTGTTTATTGATATAATCTGGTCTTGTTGATACTCTAATTCCATCAACTTGCTTGTTTTCAACATATTTATGTGCAACTTTAAGAAGCTTTTCTTGGGTTTCTTCATCTATTCCAGTGAAGCTTCCTCCAAAAAATGCTATTTCTGTATATAATTTTTCCTCTTTAAAACTATGTAAAAATTCTTCTATTGTTTTTTCTACGTCTTCTTCTGTTACTTGCTTCATTTGCCCACTTATGCTTTTTTGATTGCAAAATACGCAATCATTTGGGCAACCCAAATGTGGTACAAATATTGGTATAACATATTGTTTAGACATTTTTACCTCCAAATTATTTTTGTAGAGCAACTCTTGCTGCTTCCATTTCTGCATGTTTTTTTGTGCTTCCTTTTCCTGTTGCTAATACTTTTCCATTACAACTTACCTCTGCTACAAAAGTTTTATCATGATCTGGTCCTTCTTCTTTTATTATTTCATATTCTATTTTTACGCTTCCATGTTTTTGTAATTTTTCTTGAAGAACTGTTTTGTAATCTTTTTGTCCAACATTTTTACTTGCTTTTTTTATTGCTTCTTTTAGGTTTTCTAAAATAAACTTTTCAGCCTCTTCAAGTCCAGAATCCATGTAAAGTGCTGCAATTACAGCTTCTACACTATCTGCAAGCATTGCAGGTTTATGGTTTCCACCACTTAGTTTTTCACTTTTTCCAAGTATTAGAAGTTCATCAAAGTGATATTTTAAAGCTACTTGGTATAGGCTTTCTTCGCATACAACTGTAGCTCTAACCTTTGTCATTTCTCCTTCTTTTAATTTTGGATAATTTCTATATAGGTAGTTACTTACCACAAATTCTAATATGCTGTCTCCTAGAAATTCTAGCTTTTCATTGCTTTGAATTTTCTTTTCATTTGCATAAGATGTGTGTGTAAATGCTGTTTTTAATAGTTCAATATTTTTAAATTTGTATTCAATTTCATTTTCAAAATTTTCTAGTTTCAACTTATATTCTCCTTAAAATTAGAAAGGTTACTATATACTTATAGAGGCTAGACTTTTTAATATCTAACCTCTTGCTTGAATTTATTATTTTGTAATTGCTTTCATTGTTTCTCTAGCAATTTCTAGCTCTTCGTTTGTTTGAATTACATACATTTTAATCTTAGATTCTGGTTTGCTTATAATTCCTTCATAAACTTCTTCATCATTATGTGAGCTATCAAATACTATTCCTAAAGGTTCTAGTCCCTCAACGCATTTATTTACAACGTCGAAGTTGTGTTCTCCAATTCCACCTTCAAATATAATTGCATCAACATGACCTAATGCTGCCATATATGCACCTATGTATTTTTTAACTCTGTATGCAAACATATCTATTGCAAGTTTTGCACGTTCGTTTCCTTCTTTTGCTAAGTTCTTTAAGTCTCTAACGTCACCTGTAATTTCAGATATTCCAAGTAAGCCTGATTTTTTATTTAAAACTGTCATCATTTCTTCAATTGATAAGTTTTCTTTTCTCATAACAAATTCTAGAACAGCTGGGTCTAAATCTCCTGATCTTGTTCCCATAACTAGTCCTTCAAGTGGTGTTAATCCCATTGATGTATCAACACAAACTCCACCTTTAATTGCTGCAAGACTTGCACCATTTCCTAAGTGGCATGAGATTATATTTATATCTTCTTTGTTCTTTCCTAATACTCTAGCTGCTTCTTCAGCTATGAATTTGTGTGAACTTCCATGTGCACCATATCTTTTTATTGCATATTTCTCATAGTATTCATATGGAATTGCATATAATGCTGCATAATCTGGTATTGTTGTATGGAATGATGTATCAAATACTAATACTTCAGGTGTTCCTGGCATTAATTTCATACAAGCATTTATTCCTTGTAAATGTGCAGGGTTATGTAATGGTGCATATTCTATAGATGTGTTGTATTCTTTTAGAACTTCATCTGTTACAACTGTTGTTTTTGTGAATTGTGGTCCCCCATGTACTATTCTGTGTCCTATTGCATCAATTTCGCTAACATCTTTTATTACACCCACTTCTGGGTCTAATAAATATTTCATTATTAATTCAAATGCTACTGTGTGATTTGGTAAAGCAACATCTTCTGAAATTTTCTTTCCATTTCTCTTGTATTCAATGTATGGGCTATCTATTGATTTTACCCCTATTCTGTCGCATTTTCCAGATGCTAATACATGGTTATCCTCCATATTGATTAATTGGTATTTTAATGATGAGCTACCACAGTTAATTACTAAAATTTTCATTTCAAAATCTCTCCTTCTATTATTCAATTTCTTGGGCTTGAACAGCAGTAATTGCTACAACTCCCACAATATCTTCAGCTTTACAGCCTCTTGATAAATCATTTACTGGTTTTGCCATTCCTTGGCATAATGGTCCATATGCTTCTGCTTTTGCTAATCTTTCTACTAATTTGTATCCTATGTTTCCTGCATTTAAGTCTGGGAATATTAATATATTAGCATTTCCTGCCACAGGGCTTCCTGGTGCTTTGCTTGCTCCAACACTAGGCACAATTGCACTATCTAATTGCATTTCGCCATCAAGTAATAGTTCTGGTGCTTTTTCTTTTGCCAAACGAGTAGCTTCCCTAACCTTATCTATATCTTCTGATTTTGCACTTCCATATGTTGAATATGAAAGCATTGCTATTTTAGGAGTATCTCCTATTAATTGTTCAAAACTTTTACTAGAAGCAATTGCAATTTCAGAAAGTTCTTCGCTGTTTGGTTTTGAATTTAAGCCACAATCTGAAAAGATAAATACTCCATTATCACCATATTCGCAATCTGGAACTACCATTACGTTAAAACTTGAAACAAGTTTTGTTCCTGGTTTTGTTTTTATAATTTGAAGTGCTGGTCTTAAAGTATCTGCTGTAGAATGAGTAGCTCCTGAAACTAACCCATCAGCATCTCCAACTTTAAGCATCATCATTCCAAAATAAACTGGGTTTGAAATAAGCTCTTTCGCCTTTTCAATAGTAATTCCCTTCTCTTTTCTAAGTTCATAAAATGCGTTTACATATGTTTCGTATTTTTCAGAAACTGCAGTGTCAATTATTTCTGCTTTTGATATATCTAACTTATTATCACTTGCAATTTTAGTTACCTCATCTTTATTTCCAACTAAAATGACCTTAGCAAAACCTTCTTTTCCTATTATATCAGCTGCCTTTAAAGTTCTTAAATCAGTTGCCTCTGGCAATACAATAGTCTTAACATCTCGGCTTGCTCTTTCTTTAATACTTTCAATGAAACCCATTTTACCCTCCTATTTTCGAACTATATTATTATATAACAAAACTGCCAAAAATACAACAAAAATGCCAATAATTTTTATAAAATCATTGGCATTTTTTATGAATGTTATATTACAAATTTCTTAATTAATAATACTCCTCCTGCTAATATTGTTAGAACTACTAGTCCAAGCCATATATAAGATGCACTTCCACCAGTTTTAATTTCTAGTATTACTAGTGCTTTGTCGTCATCATCTTCTTGTTGTTTGTCATAGTCGTCTGTTTTTACGTTATCTGGTGTTGAATCTATATCTTTTGAGCCTTTATCATTGTAGTCTTCACTAATTTCTGCTATATTTGTTTTTAGTCCTAAATTCTCTGCACCGTTTTTCCATGTAAATATAACTTCTACTGTTGCTGAATCTCCTGGATTTAATAATTTACCTTCTAGCGCTCTTGTTGTAATTTTGTTTCCACTTTCTTTTGTCCATAATGGGTTATCTTCTGCAACAAATTCTAGTCCTTCTGGTATATAATCTGTTATCTCTGTTGCATATCCTGGAATTTCTCCTTGGTTCATTATAATTATGTTATATACAAATTTTACTGTTGTTTTGCTTAATTTGTTTTTATCTATTACTACTTTGGCAATTGGTTCTGGATCATCATATGGTGTAAAGCCTGTATCTGTTGTAATTGTTTTTCCGTCTACTGTTACTCTTGTTTGTGTTACCCATTTTAATAATGCTAGGTCAAAATATTTTACATAGATTTTCTCTATATCTTGGTCATCTTCACCTTCATTCCATTCGTCTGGAACTGAGTCTATATCGTCTATATCTATTTCGTTTCCATCTTCATCTACTGCTTTGTCTTTTGTTATTTGTGCTTTATTAATGATTATTCTATCTTCTTGTGTCATTTCCTCTTCTATTACTTGGAAAGCTACTTTTACTTCTGCATAATCTGGGTTGTATGGTTCTGTTTCACTTATTGCTTTTGTTGGGTCATATGGGTTTAATAAAGTATTTTCTAAGTATGTAGTTCTAATTTCAACCGCTTCTTGTGGGTCGTCTGTTTCTTTTCCATCACTATCTAACATTTTCCATTTATATTGTTTGTTTGTTTCATGTGTTGGTAAAAATACTAAACCATCTGGTATATCATCTGAAACTTCCATTGCATACCCTAAAATTGAACCTTCATTGTATACCCTTATTGTGTATGTTACAATATCACTATTTGCTACATATACTGGTGTTTTATCATGTTCATATTTGATATTTCCATCAGTACCTACTGTTGGCTTTGGTATTCTTGTTGTTACATCATCATCATTAATTTTTGTAATGAATTTTCTAAGTGCTAAGTCAAAACATCTTAATTCCATTGGTTCATAATCATCATCATCTTCTTGATATGAGCTATTATCTTCTGGTGCATTATAGTTATTTGAATCAACATTATCTGGTGTAGAATCTCTATCGTCTTTTACAATTTCTTCACCTTGTTCATCTACAGCTTTATCTTCTTGTATCTCTGCTATATTTTTTAGTGTTCCTTTGAAACTATTTTCTGCAAGAACTATGCAGCTTATTTCAATATCTCTATAATATAAACCATCTGTTCCGTTGGTTGATTGTTGCCACTTATCACTAGCATCAATGTCTCCTGTTTTTATTTCTTTATTATATGCTTTAATAATTTCATCTTCTAAAGCTGTTGATGATATTTTTGCTTTTCCTGTTACTATTTTTACATCACTTAAGCTGTCTGTCTCATAGAAGTCAGTTACTTTTAAATTCTTAACAGCTTCTTCTGTTTTGTAAAAGCCTTCTGTTCCAACTAAGTCTATTGTTTTTGTTGTATGATCTGCAACTGGAACCCAGAAGTTATCTGTATTTGTTTTGTAATTCATTAAGTATCCTAGTCCTTCTGGAATATAATCAGCAATTTTTGTTGCATATCCATCAACTTCGCCTTCATTATATATTCTTAATGTAAATGTTACTATATCACCTTGTTTTACTATTACTGGCTCTTTTGAATGTGTATATTTTGCTGTTGTAATTGTTTTTCCTGTCGCTTGGTCTATTGTGTTTAATTTAGATGTATCTATCTTTGGAACTCTACTTGTTATGTATTCTCCATTTATCTTTGTAATGAATTTTCTAAGTGCTAAGTCTAAATCTACACTTTTTTCGTTTACAACTGTGAAAGTAACTGTATTATCAACTACATCTATAGTAACGTTGTCTACTACAATTGGTTCCCCTGTTGCATTAATAAATTCGGCTTTATCTAAAATATATCTGTCTCCTGTTTCATTTAGCTTTGTTGTTATTTTAACTTTTATTGCTCCATTTATTTTAATGTATCCACTTGGTGCAGAGATTTCTTCTATTTCATAAATGAATTCTTGTCCATTTTCTTTTATTGGAATATTTGGTACACTAAATGTTCCATCTCCGTTATTAATTATTGTAATTAATTCACGGTCTTCAGTTTGCATTGTGAATGTTGCTCCAAATAATAAGTTTCCATCTTCGTCTACTTTTTCTATTACAATATTGAAGTCTCCTTCAATAACTTCTTCTTTATCTACTTTTACAACTGGTTGATCTTCAGCTGTACCTAGCCATAATGTTGCTGTTGTTTTATATAATTTTTCGTATGTAATCTTTGGTTCGATTGTTACATCTGTTAAATCATATGTTGTTGCATATAAATTAGATATTTTTAAATAGAAATCTCCATTTCCTATTGTTTGATCTACGCTATCCACTGATGGTACCATATCTGTTGGGTTTGCTACAACATAAACAACTGGTACATCTTCATCCTTTTCTGGAATTACTTGACCATTTTTGTCTTTGATTTCAAATGATAAATCATAATTTACATTTCCTTCTTGTTTTGTTATGCTAAATGGTCCTATTACTTTAAAGTTTCCATCTGTTGTAACCGCTCTAGAAGTATCATTAACTGTTATTTGTGGTTTTATATATGTAAAATCTCTTGTAGTTCCTATTCCATAATCTGTAACATGTTTTTTTGCATTTTCTACAAAGTATTTATATAAATTATCAATTGCTCTTTGTTTATCCTCTGTAAGTGCTTCTTCATCTATTTTAGTTGTATTACTTAATACATATGTATCTGCAAGTGAAAGTGAGTTTTGTCCTCCATTATCATCATAGTTTGAAAAATACCATAATGCCATTTGTTGAACAAATTCAATATCATCATCTGTTAAACTTTGTAATTGTTCTTCTGATACGTTGTTTCCTCCATCATATGCTAATACATTTTTTATCAAGTTATCTTTCATTTCAGCAGCATCTTTATGTTCTGGCAAATACATATTATCAATTATCCATAAAATTGAATTGTATTCTGGGTTTTGAATATTATAGCCAATTGTTGTATTGTAATAATTCATAACTGCTGTTGCATCTGTTTTTAGGTTATATGTTTCTGTGTATAATACATCTTCATCTAGTCTTCCGTCTGCATTTAAGTTATTTACATTTTCAGAATTTCCAAAACCTAGTCCACTTCTTAAGCAGTATAATGCATCTTCCCAAACATAGTTTACTCCATTATTTTTAATTATCTTAAACACTGTATGAACATTTGCATTTGGTGTTGTTACTGTATATTTTTTATTTGTGTATGGTCTACTATCTGTTATGTTCAAATTCATTGTGTTAGCTGCATATGCTTTGTTTCCAAATAGTGCAACTGCTATTAAAATAAAAATTAGAATTAATGATAACTTTGATTTTTTCATAATACACTCCTTATTTATTACTACTTATAATTATATATAAAAAGCAATTAATGTCAATATACATTTCTTTCAATGCTTTAATATACTTCTTTACCTACTTACGGAAGGTATATTTATGTTTTTTGACTTGTAATATGACATTTTTATTACATTTTTTCAAGTATTTACTAATATTTGCTGAAAAGCCTTTGTTCCGTAAGTTTTTTTGACTTGTTGTTTTTTGTTTGTTTTTGTATTATTTCGTTTTATAAAAAATACCCTAACGCCTTTATTATACTATAAAATCGGCTTTTTTTCAACCTTTTAAGCTAAAATTATGTTTATTTCCATTTATATTTACATTTATACTAAAAAGTCCGTCAAATCTCGCCTTATGTTATATATGTTTTGTTCTCAAGAAAAAAATGAAAGACTTTTTATTAAAGTATTGACTTTTTATTCATTTTTTGTTATTATAATATTGCTTTGTGTTTATAAAGCTTGTGCGGAAATAGCTCAGTTGATAGAGCGATGCCTTGCCAAGGCATAGGTCGCGGGTTTGAGCCCCGTTTTCCGCTCCATTTATTTTTAATCATTTTTTATTATTTGCTTGCATATAATAAAGTATGGCGACATAGCCAAGTGGTAAGGCACGAGTCTGCAAAACTCTGATTCCCCGGTTCAAATCCGGGTGTCGCCTCCAATTTTATTTTTTTTGCACGGACATGCACCATTAGCTCAGTTGGTAGAGCAGTTGACTCTTAATCAAAAGGTCCCCGGTTCGAGACCGGGATGGTGCACCAAACTTACTAATAAAAAAATAGAGTCACTAAATATAGTGACTCTATTTTGTCAATACCACGGAAATCCTTTTCTTGACTGGTTCCTTAAATCAATCTTGTCTTGCCTGATATAATGCTGTGATTTACCAAAATACTGGTTTTCTTTTTTTCTTTCAGCATTAATTTTCTTTCTCCTTTGATTTTGAATTTCAAGTTGCTGCTTAAAAGCAGGATCTGACCGAATAGCTTTCTCAAGGCTTAAGAAAAGCTGGCTTTCTGTGTTTCCATTTCTCGCAAGATTTCTTCCCGTGAGGTCTTTTACCACATCTTTTATAATTTCAAAAGATGATAGTTCTTTGTATATTCTCTTTATACACAACCGTTTTAAGGTTCTGTAGGGAATACAAATGCTATCTCCTTCCTCATCAACAATGTAGTGGCCTTTAAACCTTAATGACATTTTTAATCCTCCTTTAAAAGATTACATTAATATTATACCACTTTTTTTATGTGAACTCAAGTTTATTCATAGTCCTGTAATAGCTTGTTTAGTTCTTTTTTTCCATATACCTTTATTCCTGTTCTTAAATTTTCTACATCATTTTCAGTTAGGTATTTCGTTTGAATTTCAGTATTGCAAATAATGTCTTTTTCATTTCCAAACTTATCTAATGCATATACAGCAACTGTTCCATTTTCCTCTTTTACTAAGTAGTGTTCATTACAAAAATCGTTTATTTCTTTATATACAACCACTTCTGTTGGCGTAAATTTCTGTATTTCCCACCCTATATATTCTATTTGAAATTCGCTTTCGTCTTTGTTTATTAGTTTTTCATCTATCTTCTTTTCGGTTGTACCTAAGTGTTCACAATCATTATAATATCTTTTTTCAATTATTTTTGTATTTGGAGTTGTTTTATTCTTAGATGAACTAGTTTCTTGTAGCAAGTTTTCTGCGTTTTCTATTACGTTTTTAGTTTCTAACTTTCTATATTCTGCCTCAAATGCAATTTGTTCATTTGCAATTTTTAATTTATACAGATATAATCCAAGTATAAAACCTGCTATAAGTGCTAAAACAAGAGCTATTACAATGTATTTTTTCATTTTTAATCACCATTTTTATAATAACCAAAATTTTGCAATATTATACATGTGTTTTTATTCTCACTTTTCCTTTTTTATTTACTTTTATTATAATTTCTCCTGCCGTGTCTGTTCTGTATATCTTACTTCCGTAGCTTTGCAAGGTTTGTAATGTTTGCGTATTTGGGTGTCCAAATTTGTTATTTTCTCCCACTCCTATTATTGAAATTTGTGGTTTAATTTTATTTATGAATTCATTTGTTGAAGATGTTTTTGACCCATGATGTGCAACTTTTAATATATTGGATTTTAGTTCTTCACTTCTATACTTTGCTACTATTTGCTTTTCTGCTAAAGCTTCAATATCTCCTGTAAAAAGCATACTAAAACTTTTGTATTCTAGTCTTGCAACAATTGAATTATTATTAAGTGGATTTTCTTGTAATAAATTAGTATCTGGCCATAATACTTTAAAACTAGTGTATTTATCAAATTTTAAAACATCTCCGGCTTTTACAACTTGTATATTAATGGTCTTTTCCTTAGCCATGTTTATTATATCTCCAAATTCTTTGCTCTCTTTTGCTTGTTTACTTATTACTAGTTGTTTTACATTCAATCTTTCAATTATCTCTTTCGAAGATTTACAATGATCTGAATCAAAGTGTGATATTATTAAGTAATCAACTGTTTTTATCCCTTTATCTAGCAAGTATTTTGCTATAACATTTTCCGCTTCTCCTGTATCTATCACTACTATTTTGTTATGAGGTGTTTTTATAACCGTGCAATCTCCGTTGCCCTACATCCACCATATGAATTTCTAAGCTTCCTGGTATTAGAGATATAGCATTTAAAATAATTATTGTTATTATTGTAATAATGAACATTTCTTTTATTTTTTTCTTTTTCAACACAAAATACACTAATATATAATACTCAATTAGTACCACAATACTAGGCGTTTTTATTGTAAAAAAACCTAGTGGTATTTTTGCAGTGATTTTTGATATATAAATTAGGATATTTACTATAATATTTAAAATTTTGCCTAAAGCCTTGCCCAGTGGTAAAAACACTATTCCTGCAATAATATTCAAATATCCGAAACAATATTATTATTCCTGCAAGTGGCACTGCTGTGATATTTGAGATAATAAAGTTCGTATATATTATATTAAAATATACAGCTGTTATTGGTAATATCATTATTTGTGCTGAGATTGTTATAGAAAGGATTTCGGCTAATTTTTCATTTATATATTTACTTAAAAATTTTGATATTGGGGTATTTAACAAAACGATTCCAAGAGTTCCAAGGTAGGAAAGCTCAAGTCCCACATCTTTTATTGCAAATGGGTTGAAGATTAAAATAATTAGCAAAGATAATGCTATTGAATTTAATGTATCTGATTTTCTATGAATGATTTTTGCAAATATCATTAAAATACTCATTATTGAAGCTCTTACAACAGATGGGCTAAATCTTGTTATGAACATAAAAAGTATTAGAAAACAAATCGTACATAAATAGCTTTTTCGCTTAGGCACCTTACTTTTTGTAAGAATATATGTTATTCCAAGTATAATGTATGAAACGTGAGTACCTGAAATGGCCAAAATGTGGGAAATACTAGCTTTACTAAATGCATTTGTTATTTCTTCTGATATGTCGTTTTTCTCACCTATTAGTATCCCTGTAACTAAACTACTTGTTTCTTTCGGTAAAATTTCTTTGGCTACCTCTATTACTTTTGTTCTAATTTTATTGCTCAAACTTAATATAAGGTTCAAGTTATTTTCTTTTATAACATTTACTTCCTGAGCTTTAATTGTTCCATATATCTTTTTTGTTTTTAAATATTCTCTATAATTAAAGCCTCTATAATTTCTATCTTCTGGAGGCTTTGTATATGTACCCTCAAAAGTTATTAACATGCCATACTTTAATTTATGTGGATAATTCTTCTTTACATACAGTATGAAGGTTTTCCCATCCACATCAATATTATAACTTTTATAATATTCCGTCTCTTTTGCATCACTTTTAACTGTTGCAGTTTTCTTTACTTCTGTTGGGAATTCATTGTATACTTTTTTGAACTTCAAATTTATTAGATTTAAATAAATATTTGAAATAATTGCGGAAATGAAAATTATTAGAAATACCTTCCTTCTTTTAGCGAAGAAATAATATGATTTATGCTTATTTTTTTGAATTAAAAATAGTAGAAGTGCAAGTATTATAACTATACAGGCTATACTTTGTTTTAAGTATAGCCCAATTATTATTCCTAAAAGCACCCCAACTAATATTATAATTAGTGGTCTTTTTATTTATATCACCTCTTAAATTTAAGTGTTGGCCTTTGTTACAAGGTTCTTAAATATGTATCCTTCATATACTACATCATCTATACTTGTAAATTTTACTTTGTACCATTCTTCGGTTTCTGCTGTAATTGTAAAAGATGTATCCTTTGTAAGAGTTGTTACTATTTCAGAATCTGTTGATGCTTGTTTTCTCATATTTGCATAATCTACTGTTACAAAGCCTTTTACATTTCCAACTGTAGTTTCTGTGCTACTTGAATTATCTGCTGGTTTATTTTCTGCTGGTGTTTCCGGTTCAGCAGGCTTTTCTGGTTCTGTAACTGTTGGCTGGCTTGGTTCTTCTACTACATCTGGTTTTTGTGGTTCTTCTGTTTTTGGTTCTTCCACTGTTGATGTTTTAATTTTATTTTGTATTCCGTATGTTCTAACCCAGCCTTTTACTTCTCCTGCAGTTATATATGACCAATTTGTTATTTGCTTTTCAATTTTAATTTCTACATTTGGTTCTACTTCATTTACAACTGTTGATGTTATAAGTGGCATATTATATACTCTAATTTTATTTTGAGTTTTGGTTTGTCCTTGATTTTCTTCTGTTGTTTGTTCTGTTGAAGTCTGTTCCTTTGTTGGTTCTGATGGTTTTTCTGTTGTTTCAGTTTTATTAACAAATTCTGCAAATAGATAACCTGTTTGTTCATTCACTTTAACTTTATACCATTCCCCATCTTCTTCTACAATTTCTACTTGTGCTTTATCTGGAACTGTTGCAAGTGGGTTTCCTCCTTTACTTGCTGTTTCTCTTAAAACTAGTCCACTTGGAGCATTTACAACACCTGTTGCAGCAAATACAGTTGTTCCTAAAGCACTTAAAGTTCCTAATGTTGTTACACAAATTTTTTTCCAATTTAACATAACAAAATCTCCCCTTTTATGGGGAGATTATATATTTTTTTGTACGATTTGTCAAGTATTAGTTGGGACTTTTTCTTTTTCGTTTCGTTCTATGTAATCATCTAACATCATTTTTATAACTGCTATTGCAGGTACTCCAAGGAACATTCCTAAAACTCCAAAATATGCTCCTCCTACTGTTACTGCAAAGATTATTAATATTTTGCTTATTTCTAATGCATCTCTTAATATTTTAGGGTTTATAATATTTGCATCAATTTGTTGAATAATTATTAATACAACTGCAACCCAAATTGCTTGCACAAATCCACCTGTAAATATTGTTATTACGCATGCTACAATTACTGCTATTATTGCTCCAAAGTATGGTATTAAGTTGAATACACCAATTAAGAAGCCAAGTAGAACTGCATATTTTACTTTCATTATTGTCAATGCAACTGACATTATAATTGCTACTACTATTGCATCAATTATTTGTCCTGATATATATTTAAAGAATATATCATTTCCCTTTTCAAAATATCTATCTATTGCTTGGCATTTCTTTTCTGTAAATATACTTCTGTTTAATCTTTTTACAAACTTAAGAATTTCTGCTCTTTCAAGTAATATGTATATTGATACTACAATTGTTACAAAGGCACTAAATATACCATTTGCAATTCCTATTACCTTTTCTAAGTACATTGCTAAGTTATCTAAATCTAATAGTTTTGCTATATCAATTTGTTGTAGTTTTTTAATTGCATTTTGTACAGCTTCAGTTTTAAGAATATTATCTTCTGGCAATTCTTCTATGTATTTTATTGCACTATCATAATATCCTGGTAAGTTACTTGCAAGTTCTCCAATACTGTCTGATAGCATTGGAACAAGTATTTTTATTAGTAATGCAATTATTAGTATTGCCAAAATATATGTTGTTGCAATAGATAAACCTCTTGCTTTTTTACTTAGAACCTTGTTTTTTCTATATAGTGCTTCAATTTTTCTGGCTGGTATGTATAGTAAATATGCCAGTAATATTGCCATTAAGAATGGTTTTATGACTTTAATTAATTCTGCAACCCATTCTCCTATTCCTGTAAAATTATCTAAAATTTTATATACTATAACTATTGCAACTAACAAAGTGAACCAATAAAACCACTTTGTTTCCCCTTTAAATTTTTTAATCATTTTAAACCTCCTACTTCTAGTCCTATTGGACAATGGTCGCTTCCTAATACTTTATCAAATATATAGGCTTCTTCAATTTTTGTTTTTATTCTATTTGATGTTAAGAAATAATCTATTCTCCAACCCACGTTTTTTTCTCTTGCATGTCCCATATATGACCACCATGTGTAAGAGTTTTCCTTATCAGGATATAAATATCTAAAAGTATCTGTAAAGCCTGTTTCTATTAGTTTTGTCATTTTTTCTCTTTCTTCATCTGTAAAGCCAGCATTCTTTCTATTTGTTTTTGGATTCTTTAAATCTATTTCTTTATGCGCTACATTTAAATCTCCACAAACTATAATTGGCTTTTTTTCATCTAACATTTTCAGATATTTTTTAAACTCTTCTTCCCAAAGCATTCTGTAATCTAATCTTGCAAGTTCTCTACCTGAATTTGGTGTATAACAATTTATTAGGTAAAAATCCTCAAATTCAAGTGTTATTACTCTACCTTCTTGGTCATGTTCTTCTAGTCCTATTCCATATGTTACTTTTTTAGGTTTTATTTTTGAAAATACTGCTGTGCCTGAATAACCTTTTCTTACAGCACAATTGAAATATTGTTCATACCCTTTTAAATCTAACTCTATCTGTCCTTCTTGCATTTTTGTTTCTTGTATGCAGAATATATCTGCATCAATTTCTTTAAAAAATTCCATAAAGCCTTTTTTATATACTGCTCTTAATCCATTAACATTCCATGAAATTAGTTTCATACCTTTTCCTCTTTATATATTTTTAGTTTTTCTAGTAACTTATATATTTTGGTTCCATAAGGAATCATGTACCAGTCGTCTTTATCTAATGTTTTTGTTAGAGCTATTATTACTCCATATGTTATTGCTCCTACTACTATTGCTATTATTGTAGCTTTTGAATTACCTAAAACTCCAAGTAATGCATGATGTGTTCCAAATGCAATTGCTCCCATTACTCCTGCTGAAAAAACTGGTTTTAATATATGTTTAGTAACTTTTATATCCATTTTTATGTATTTGCTTAAACAATAGCTACATATTGCAAAGTTAATTCCTTGGCATACTGTTGAACTAATTGGTGAACCTAGTATGTTAACTTGTGGGTTACTTACTAAAATTATATTTAGTACTGTTTTTACTCCAGCTCCAATTGCTAGTGCAATTGCTGGTATATGTGTTTTTCCAAGTCCATATAGGCCACCATTTATAACATAGCTTAATGCAACAAAAACCATTGAAATTGATGTTATCTGAAGAATAGCTGATCCTTCATATGAATTTGGATATATAGTTTTTAGTATTGGTTCTGCAAGTGTAATTAAGCCAACTGCACATGGTGCAATTATTATTATTGTAAAGAAAAATGAAAATGATAATCTTTTTACTGCTGTTGCTTTATCTTTTTTAGCAAGTGAAGCCGCAATTGCTGGTACTAAGGCTGTACAGAATGCTGCGTTTATAGCTAAAGGTAAACGTATTATTGTTTCAATTTTTGATACCATTCCAGATAATTGCATTGCTTTTGCTTCTAGTGCAACTTTGCCACCTTCAATTCCTTGGAAGGCTTTTTGTATACAGTTACTTACTGTTAATGTATCTATTGTTCCATTTAATTCTGCAACTAGTGAACCAATTGTCATCGGTATTGACACTGCAAATATTATTTTTAAAATTTGTTTTGTTGTCTTTGTTTCCATTTCTACTGTCTGATTTTTGCAATCTTCTAGTATTTCTGGTCTTTGTTTTTTATAGAAAATTATAATATAGATAAACGCTATTACTATTGCTATTGTGCTTGATAAGTTTCCTGCTGCTGCCATTATTGCCGTATCTTTACCTACTGTTGCATATACAAATAAAATTGTAAGTACACAATTTAAGAATTGTTCTAGTGTTTGTGTAACACTTGTTGGTTTCATTGTACCTAAGCCTGCAAAATAGCCTCTTAGAACTGCTCCTGCTGTTACAAACATTATTGCTGGTGCAAGTACCATTAGAGTGTATTTTACACCTTCAACATTTATTATGTTTTTTGCAATAAAGTCAGCTCCAAAAAATAGTCCAAGTGACATTACAACTCCTATTGCTGTAAATGTTTTTAATGCTGTTGTAAATATTCTATGTGCACCTTTATGGTCTCCTATTGCAACTCTTTCAGATACAAGTTTTGAAATTACTGTTGGTATACCTACTGATGATAAGGTTAGTAGTAGTGAGTATATTTGGTACCCTGTTGAATAGTATCCATTTCCTGTATCTCCAAACCCATCTATATTTATTATTACTAGTCTATATACGAAGCCTAGTATTTTTATTGCTACTTGAGCTACCATTAGCATAAGTACATTTTTCATAAATGATACTTGCCTTTTTTGTTTCTTCGTTCCTTCCATTTGCTCCCTCGTTTTTTTCTTTTATTTATATCATATATTGCAAAGTTTTACAAGACAAAAAAAATAAAAGTCAAGAATAATTTCAAAACTTCTATTTTTTTATTGGAGCCGCTAGTCAGATTTGAACTGACGACCTACTGATTACAAGTCAGTTGCTCTACCAGCTGAGCTACAGCGGCATTCTATATTAAATTGGTGACCCCTACGGGAATCGAACCCATGTCTCCGCCGTGAAAGGGCGATGTCTTAACCGCTTGACCAAGGGGCCGAAATGTTGGTGAGCTATCGCGGACTCGAACCGCGGACAACTTGATTAAAAGTCAAGTGCTCTACCACCTGAGCTAATAGCCCATAACTCTTTCGAATTATAGAAGCAGTCGTTTTGAACAACTGCTTTTCTATAATACAACATTTTTCTTAACCTGTCAAGTGTTTTTTTGAATTTTTTTCAAATTTATTTAAGTTTTTTTTATTTTAAAAGTAAAGGCCACCAATTAGGTGGCCTTTGATTAGAGATTCAAACCTTTTTCGTATTCCACGAAGTACTCAAACAGCTCCCTACAAGCCGGAGTCAGAACTTCCTTGCCTGCTTCAATTCTGTTTTTCCTTCTCAGAGTTGCATTCCTGAAGTACTCATCTCTGCTTCCTGCTTTGTACTGCCTCCAGCATTCGCTGTCTGCAGAAAGATAATCTGCACCCTTGATGAGTGCATGGAACTCCTGATTGCCATCCTCTTCGAACATTACCTTTTTCAAGGCATCGGACACATACCGAGGAAGAACATCATACATGTGTTCCTCAATCATCATGTTTTCGTACTCTTCGGTAGCCTTTCTGAAGCCTTTCACCCTGTCCTTAATGGGGGACGGAATGTCTTTAGTCCAGCTTTCAGCGACATCATGGAAAATTCCCATGAAGAACATTCTGGTTGCCAGCTTTTCATTTTCCATGTTCTGCTCCAGAGACATGTAGTAGGCAAACACTGCAGTGTCAAACAGGTGCCCCAATACAGAGCACTCCATATTGTACACGTTCACAGCCCACCGGTTCTGGTTACGGAGTTGGGAAAGGTGCTGGATAACCTTGAACATATGATGCTCAGGGTTGGTAGAAAGCTCCTTTACCATGGGAATATCTTCATATTCCTTCAGGGTTTCGATGATTTCATGGTACTTATGAATGAAATCACCATTCATCTTTCTCTCATTTTCCAAAAGTTCGATGAATGTCGCGAGTTTGGTTGCAGCCTTGTAGATTTGGGCTTCATACGTTCCAATACCTTCGCAGATAAAATCTGCAAAAGCATCATCGGTCTGTTCAGCAATGATTTGCCGAGTTGTCTGATCGAAGATATCTGCTTCAATCTTGCCCACACGGCAAATGTCCTTCAAGATGAACTCCGGTGTATCAAAATACACATAGGTCTTCTGGAAGGCCCTGTAAATTGCGATTTTCGGGAAGCGTTCCCAAATGATGGTTTTGCCTTCGTGTTCTGCACACGTTGCGAGGAAGAAAGCTGTAATGCAGTTCAAAGACTGCTTTGCCAGCTCGTTGTACTTGTCTTCCGTAACGAAGTGCGTCCACCTTCTCAGGCAGCACAACCGTTTGAAAACCTCGTTCGTTGCACCCACAGTTCTAAAGGTTAATCTCATATTCATTTCCTCCTTAAAATTATTTGTCTCCTGCTTTAATACTTAGATGTCTCGCAAGGAAGACTAAAAAAATGAATACTCATACATTATATCATGTTTTTATGTATACTTCAAGATTTTTCATAGTAAAAGAGGAGAAATACTACTTCTCCTCTTCTATTATCTTTCTTCTTGGTCTTCCTGTTTCCTTTTTATTTCTAATTGTGTTTGATTTTGTTTTTCGTCTTCCTGTTTTTTCTTTGCCATATGTGCTTGTTTTATATTCATAGCCATATCTCTTTTCGTCTCTTTTGTTGCAACATCATCTAATTTTATTCCCATTCCTTTCAATGCATCTGCAATACTTCTTCTTATTTCTTTTAGTTTTGTTCTATCTGTGCATTCAATTTCAATTATTTCTGGCAAATCAACTGGCTTATTAATTCCTGGTATCACTGCATAAGCCTCATCTTTGCTTATAGCTATTTTATTTGTTGCATTTTCATCATTAAAGTAGTTTGTTCTTTTTGTTAATATTTTAAATGTTAAAGGGTTGTAACATATGCTTTTATATAAATCTGGATATTTTTCCTTTAACTCTCCCATCATTGCTTCACGTGATTTTTGATTGTCACCCTTTATAACATATTTTTCCCTTTCTATTTGAGTAACTCCATCTTTATTTCTTGGCTTTTTTACAATTAAGTCCATTCTTTTTTCATCTTCATATTCTCTCCAATAAACTGTTTCATTTCTGCTATTTTCAAAATATTCATCTCTTATATGAACTGGCCTTGGTATTCTCCATTGACTTCCTAGCCAAGGTAGTAAATCAGTTACTTCAAATTTTTTACCTGGAATTAGTTTAATCTGTCTGTTAGAGTTGTCTAGATTTTCTATATCTGTTGAATCTAGTATTTCTCCTTCAGCAAAATAGTCTTCCATTTTTCCGCTTCTTTTCTTTATTTCTTCGCTAATTTCTCCAACTTGTTCCACATATTCTACTGCCTCTTTTGGTATAATATCTTTAACTCCTTTTAATAAGTCCACATCATTACTTCTTGTAATTTCTTGCAATGTTTTTTCCCATGCTTCTTCTTTATTCCCATCACATTCTTTCATTGCCTGATTAAATAGCTTTATTGCAAATAGTGTTGAAACCTTTGCCATTTTATCTTCATTTGTATTAATTTCTCCAGCTTCTCTTTTCCCTGCAACATATTTTATTGTTCCATTTAGAACATTCCAAGCATCTTGCTCAACTTCATAATAACATTTTTCAGCCTCATTATCTTCTCTTCTTCTAACAGTGTTAGCAATATTTGTAACAATTTCCCCAAAATTCTTTTTTTGTATTTGATTTTCAATTGTTTCTAATTTTCTTCTAATTTCCTTTGATCTAAAACTAGAACCTAACTTGTTTGATGTTTTTTGTTTCCAATCTTCTTCAAAAAACTCTAATGGGCTTAAGCCATTTCTTTTTCTTAATTTGATAGCATCTACTATATCACTTATTCCATAGCAAATTTTATCCACTTCTCTTGGTATTTGTGCAACTGTGCCTATTCCTCTTTTCTCGCTATTTGTTCTACTATGTGCCTCTATAGATTTCTTTATTTGGTCTTTAATATTTTGAACAGAATTTTCTATTTGCTCTTCTGAATAACTTCTTCCTATGCTTTTATAATATTCCTCTATAGCTTGTGTGATACTTTCTTGTTTATCTTCTACAATTCGCTCTATTACATTTCTTCCATTTATTTCATGTGAGAAAAAACCATCTATTTGATTTAGTACTCTTTCTGTTGCATGTGCTCCTGGTACATGTCCTATATCGTGTACCAAACCAGATGTCATACATAATAGCCTATGTTGTTCGTCTTCTGGAATTTCCTTACTTTTAGCAATTAACCCACTAACTAGCATTACTTGCTGTGAATGAAGCATTCTATTTGTTGCTGGTGCTTCATCACTATAATAATTCTTGTTTAAGAAAGCTTTTAATTTGTTTTCAACCTGTTGATAGTCCATATCTGAAAAGTAGCATAAAAACATATCTTCAAGATTTTCTACCTTTCCTGGGTTATAGTTCTTTTGCCTCCTAACTTCTGACATTCTTCTCATTAAATATTGTGGTTCTTTAAAATTAGATAATTCCAATTGTTTTGGAAATTCTACTCTGTAATCATATATAATTTGGCCTTTTCTTTTTAGCTTTTCAAATTCTTGTGTATCTATAATGTGGCTAAGAATAGCACAAGTTGTAACCTCTTCTAAAGAAAGATTATCTTTTTGTTCTTGCATTTCTTTCATAGCTCTTGAATATTTTGATAATGAATTGTCTTGAACATCAAATTTTTCTCCAATTATTTTGCGAACATTGTTTAATTCATTTGGATTTCCTGATAATATTTCACTTTCTATTTCATTTTTCATTTTGAAATTGCTACCATGTGCATCTGTTATATTTAAATCATCAAATGCAAGCTCTATTATTGTTCCTTCTGGTGTTTGTATATTTACTTTATTTCTATTGTTTTTAACTGTTAATGCTACATCTAACCCTTCTGGTACAAACGCATTTGGGAATTGGCTTTTTAAAACACTTATAGCATCTTTCACATCTATACTTCCATCTTCACCAATATATGTACTTGGAATTTCAACTTCCATTTCTTCTCTTTGTTTGAAGCCTTCATCTGAGTTTATAGGTGTTTTATATGTTACAACCGCTCCATCGTTTTTCCTTCTTATCCTAAAGCTTGCCCCTGATTTATTAAGGTTTTGCTCTGGATTATCGTAATATGTATCCTCTTGAGGTTTTAATTTTAGTTCTCCTTGAATAGCATATCCATTTTGTTTTAATAGACTTAAAACATCTTCTGGTAAGATTTTTTCTCTTGGAAGCATTTTTAATTCACTTTCTAAACTCATCTTTTATTCCCCCTAATTTTTATATTGCTATTATACAATATATGAAAAATTTTAGCAATAAACTAAAAAAAACTTGAGATAAAAATTTCATCCCAAGTTTTTTTGTTATTTATTAATTTCTTCTAATAGCTCTTCTACGTCTATTCCATGTACTTCACATGCTTCTTCTATTGTTTCTGCTTGTGAAGCTGGGCAACCTAAACAATGCATTCCTGCATTTAATAAAATTTCTGCTTTTTCTGGAGCTATTTCTAATAATTCGCCTATTTTTGTTGTTCTTTCAATCATTTTTTTCCTCCTTATTCTACATTTAGTTTTTCCACATAGGAAATATTTTAACATAAATTTTGAAAAAAGTATAGACAATTTGAAAAAATTGTAGTAGAATAGTAAAAAATTTGAAAGGTGGTGTGATTTTTTAAAATATTAATTCATTTATTCTTTGCATCTTTTATTATTAATGTCTTTGTAACATTTTATTCTGTTTATTCATTTTTTGAAATGAATATATTTCACGGATTACAAGGTTCAAAATTAAAATTCAAAGAAATTTCTTAAGGAGGAAAATTTGAAGTTCATAAAATTTTTGTTACGACTCGTTGCGAGCTTATTGCTTTCGCTTTTACTTATAATTCCAGTTTTTAGGTTATTTAAGCCAATTTACTTTGCTGAAAGTCTTGTTATACCATATGCAATATATCCCTTTGATATTTGCAAACTAAAACCAGTAACATGGCATTATATTAAACTCATTCATTTTATAACATTTTTTTATGTTTGTTTTCTGTTTTCTAATTCATTAATTAAACTAATTTTCAAAAATAAACGTTTTAAGTTTATTCATAAGAAAAACCCATATATGAATTTAGAAAAAGGGTTTAACCTTTATATAGGAAAAACCGCCATAAACTCCTTTCCAGTTTATTTGCCTGAATCGAGTTTGTATCAAAATATGCTTATTACTGGGACTATTGGTAGTGGTAAAACTAGCTCTAGTATGTACCCTTTTGTAAAACAATTAATTGAATATAATTGCAATAATTATAACAAATTTGGAATGCTTATTTTAGATGTTAAAGGTAATTTTTTTAAACAGGTTTTAAAGTACACAAGGGAATTTAATCGATTAGATGATTTGTATGTTATTGAACTTGGTGGAAAATTTAAATATAACCCACTTGATAAACCAAACCTTAAGCCTGCAGTACTTGCAAATCGTTTAAAAACTGTTTTAACACTATTTTCTCCAAATAATACAGAGTCATATTGGCTTGATAAAGCAGAAGAAGTTCTAACCGAGTGTATTAAACTTTGTAGACTTTATAATGATGGATATGTAACCTTTCAAGAAATTCATAAACTAGTTAATTCTCCCAATTACTATAGTGAAAAGATTGGTTTTCTAAGAAATCTATTTAAATCTCGGAGCCTTAGATACACCTAATGTATATGACTTGCATTCTGCTCTTACATTTTTTGAAACTGAGTACAAAAATTTAGATGAAAGAACTTTATCTATTTTGAAATCTGAAATTACAAGAATGACCAATGTTTTTAATTCTGATTTTGATATTCAAAATACTTTTTCTCCTCCCAAAAAAGAAGCTAATTTTCCAGGGTTTTATGAAGTTATTAAATCTGGAAAGATTGTAGTTTTAAATATGAATATAGCTGTTTACAAAAATCTTTCAAAACTTGTTGCAGCATACTTAAAGCTTGATTTTCAAGCAGAAGTTTTGGCACAGCTTTCAACTGGTTTTATAAAACCTTCTGCATTTATTTGTGATGAATTCCATGAGTATGTTACTTCAACAGATAGTGAGTTTTTTGCACAAAGCAGAGAAGCTAAATGCATGAATATTGTTGCAACACAGAGCTATACTTCACTTCTAAATTCTTTGAAAGATCAATATGCTGTAAAAGCAATTGTTCAAAATTTAATTAACAAACTTTGGTACAGAACTGATGATACATTTACAATAGAAGATGCTCAAAAACAAATTGGTAAAGAAGATAAAACAAAAACTTCTAAAAGCATATCTGAAAATGCTCAAGAAACAAATTATAATTATGTATTTCAATCTCTTAATTCAAAACATTCTAATGTTTCAGAAAGCATTAGCACATATGTTAATTCAGATTTTGTTTATGATACAAACTTCTTTACTCAAGAATTGGAAACTTTTTCTTGTCTTTCTTTTCTTTCCAATGGTAAAAAGATTTTACCTCCTCAAAAACTTATATTAAAGCCATATTTTGAAGATGTAAAGCCAAAAAAGAAAGACAATTATAAAATTATTTAAGGTGGTTAAAATGAAAAAAGTTTATTATATTATTTATACATTATTTTTATCTTTTGTATTACTTAATTGTTTTTGCACATTTAGTTTTGGTGCATACCCAAAACTTGTAAATACTATTACTAGTGCTTTTGAAACAATTGAAAGTTGGCTTTTAAGAATCTCTACACCTGCTGCCGCAGTTGCTGTGGGCTCTGGTATTTTTATGAAAAAGTTTAGCTTTGGAGATGAAGAAAGACTTAGAACTGGTAAGAAAATTATAAGAGGAAGTTTATTTTCATATGCCTTCATTTTATGTATTGATTTAATTTTATCTGCTATACAGCTACTTGTAAGCAAGGGGGAACAGGGGTGATTTAAATTAGTATTACTAATCTTTTAGTTTCTGCAATTAATAGCATGCTGTCTAACTTAATATCATCAATAAATGATAACATTTACGCCTCTTTGGATAAATTAGTTTTTATTACTCCTGATGTTACAAATAGCTTAGAAACTATTATGGGTACCAACTCATATTCAGGTATTAATTTAATTTGTAATTCGCTTATTTATGGTTTTTTGCTCTATTATGGCATATCATATCTTCTTTCTCATTTAACTTTTTCTCAAGTTGAAAGACCTTTTCAATTTGTTTTTAAACTTTTGTTTTGTGCTTTTGCTATAAATGGTAGCCAAGCTATTTGCTCTGGTCTAGTTATGGCAGCTTCTCATATTTCTAATTTAATCTGTGAACTTGGTAACTATTGCTTAGGAGTTAATGTTTCTTTTTCTTCTTTGCTTAATAATATTCTACCTAAAGAATACTTTACAACTAATGCTTTTAGTTTATTCAGTTTTGACCGGTTTTTTAAGAGCCTCTATTAGCTTTGGTTTTTTAAGCCTTACTGTATCTTATGGCATTAGGTACATACTTACTAAGGTTTTAATTGTACTTTCTCCTTTTGCTCTTTTATCTCTTGCAAGTACCAAAACAAGTACATTTTTCAAGGTCTGGCTAAAAAGCTTTCTTGCGGTTTTATTTTTGCAAATATTTGTAGCTGTTATTTTACTTGTTTGTTTTGTAATTAATAGTAATGATACATTTTTGCCTTCGCAAATTATTTATCTTGGTATGATTTATACATTGTTTAAAGCTAACTCTTTTGTTAAAGAATTTGTTGGTGGTTTTTCTACTGATGTTAGCTTAAATTCTTATCAATTATTAAACTTTTTTAAAGGAGGTTTTTCAAAATGAAATTTATAATTCCTGAAAATTATGATTTTAAAAATAGACTTTTTGGTTTTATGGACTATTCAACTGCAATTTTTAATGTATTATGGGCTTTATTTGTTTTGCTTTTAGTTAATATCCTTCCTCTTTCAATTAACATCAAAGTTGGAGCTTTTATTACTCTTTATTTCCCATTACTTATTTTTAGCGTTTTTGGATTTCATAATGAAAATATTATTTATGTTTTAACATATCTTTTTCATTTTATAAAAAATAGTAAGATTTATTTTTACGGTAAGGATTGACAAATAAGCTTTTTGAATATACAATTATTAATGAAAAATTATATAAAGGAGTAATTGTATATGTGGGGAGATATAGCCATAGCATTTCTTTTAGCATTTATCACAGCTTATGTTATTACGCCATATACCATTAGATTTGCAAAAAAAGTTGGTGCACTAGATGTTCCAAAAGAAGCAAGAAAAATTCATAAGAAGCCAATGCCAAGGCTTCGGTGGACTTGCTGTAATAGCAGGTTTTGCAGTTTCTGTAATTTATTTGCTAATAGTTATGTCTGTTGAAAATACTATTAATTTATTTGGACCAGAAGAGTATTACCTAAAATTAATTGGTTTTTTCTCAGGAATAGTAATTCTTGGTGTATTTTGTTTTGTTGATGATTTAAAAGGTATTAACCCTTTCGTAAAGCTTACAGGGCAAATACTTGCAGCCATTGTTGTTGCCATTTGTGGCATACAAATTAATAGAATATCTCTTCCATTTTTTGATACATTTGTTACTGAAGAAATTGCGGCAATAATTGTTACAGTAATTTGGATAGTAGGAATTACAAATGCTATTAATTTAATAGATGGTTTAGACCGGACTTTCAAGTGGAATTTCACTTATTTCGTGTGTTTCTCTTGTTATAATATTTGCATTAAATGGTTCACCTCTTATTTCTATTTTATTGGTTACTGCACTTGCTGGTAGTATTTTAGGTTTCTTACCTTATAATTTCAACCCAGCTAAAACTTTTATAGGTGATACTGGTTCAAACTTTTTGGGATATTCATTATCTATTATTTCTATTTTAGGTATGGCAAAAACATATACTGCAATTGTAATTATTGCACCTTTACTTATATTTGCTTTGCCTTTGTTAGATACTGGCCTTGCTATAATTAGAAGAATTATTAAAACAAAATCTTTAAAAGGTGTTTTTAAAGCTGATAAAGAACATTTACACCACAAACTTATGAAACATGGATACTCTCAAAAACAGGCAGTTTTAATTCTATATGCAATTAGTGCAACTTTTGGTATGTTTGCTATAATTTTATTAGATAGTGGTATTTGGAAAGCTTTATCATTTGCACTAATGGTTATTGCAATATTTGCAATAGGTTACAAAGATATTGTAAGAGCTAAAAATGATAATAAAGAACAATAAAAATAACAAGAAGCAGATTTTATTTCTGCTTCTTTAATTTTATATATTAATAGTTTTATCTATTACATATTGTGGTCTATTTTTTGTTTCATCATATATTCTGCCTATATATTCTGAAAGTATCCATATTGATAATAATTGAACTCCAGCAAAGAATGTTATTGATACCATTATTGAAGTCCAACCTGGCTCTAGGTTGTTCCAATCACATGCATAAGATAGTATAGAATATATTAAAACTATAAATGATATTATAATTGATATTATTCCAAGTCCCCCAACAAGCTTTAATGGTTTGGTTGAAAAGCCTATTATTCCATCTCCTGCAAGTTTTAGCATTTTCTTTAATGGGTACTTGGTTTCTCCTGCAAATCTTTCTTTTCTTTCATACTTAAAAGCATATTGCTTATATCCAACCCAACTAAAAAGTCCTCTTAAAAACTTATTGTGTTCTGGCATACTATTTATAGTATCTACAACTTTTCTATCTACTAATCTAAAGTCTCCAGTATTTTTTGGTATTTCAACATCTGATAATGCATTTAATGTTTTATAAAACATCTTTGCAGTAAATAGTTTGAATTTAGATTCTCCCTCTCTTGATTTTCTTTCACCATATATTACTTCATTACCTTGTTCCCAAAGTTTAAGCATTTCTGGTAATAATTCTGGTGGATCTTGTAAGTCTGCATCTATTATTAATATTACATCTCCTGTTACAAACTTTAAGCCTGCAGTTACAGCTGCTTGGTGTCCAAAATTTCTAGCAAAAGATATAACTTTAACATTAGTATTTTCCTTTGCTATTTCTGTTAAAATTTCTAGAGTCTTATCTTTACTACCATCATTTACAAATATTATCTCATTTTGATAGTTTTTCAAACCATCTAACACTTTCTTTAGTCTATTATAGCATTCTCTTGCTACTTCCTCCTCATAGTACATTGGTATAACTATTGACACTTTATTCATCAAACCAACTGTCCCCCTTTCTTTCATTTACTTTTATTGTATAATAATCATCTCCCATAATATTTTTATTATAAAAAGATGAGTTCTTTTTTAGTTCTGTATCTAACTCTTGTATGCCTATTGTTTCTGCAAGTGTTGGCACGCCTGAATATAGGTTTGTTCCAAGTCCTAGTTTTTCCCCTTCAATTTGAACTCCAATACTTGCAAGTATTGTTGGAAACATATCCATTGTAGTAAAAACTCTATTTTTTGAATTTGTTTCCTCAATTGCTGGATTTATTATTGCATTATAAACTGTTCTTATATATCCTTTTTGTGTATTATAGAAGTTATCTTGCATGCCTAAGTGATCACCAATTATTACTATTGTTGTATTTTTATAAAATGGCTGTTCCTGTATCCAACTTACAAATTCATAAATCTTTTTAGATGAATATGCATATACATTTTCATATTGGTTATTAAATTTCTTTTCTGCATTTTCACTTAAATATCCATCTGGAAAATGTGTATCTGCTGTTAACATTATGTAGTTAAATGGTTTATCTTCTTTTGATAAGTTTATTATTTCTTGTTTTGACCAATCAAATAATTTATCATCTTCAAAGCCCCACCATTTGCTTTCTTGCTCTGTCATTATATTTTGATTTAGTGCATATTCATAATCAAAAATCTTATATTGTCCATGTGTTGTAAGATATTCATATCTTCCACCAAATTTAGAATATGAACCCATCATAGCTTCTAGGTTATACCCTTCTTCTTTTAAAATATCTCCTAGAGTATATACTCCCCCTAAATATTTTCCATTACCTCTATATACATTGAGATTTTGTACAAAACTTGCAACTAAAAGTGGTACTCCTGAATGCATTGATATAATTCCTGCTGCTGTGAAATTTGCTCCATTTACTTGTTGCATACCTCCTAATTTTTCTGTATTTGAGAAATTAGTATTTTTCATTGCTAATACCTCAAGTTCTGGGATTATTGAATAATTCCAGTCCCCACCATTTTCTCTACTCATTAAGGAATTTTCCATACTTTCTGCAATTATTATTATTAGATTTCTCTTGTTTTCTGGAAATGTAATATTAACATCTTTTGCATTAACATAGTATTCTTCAAAAAGCTTTGTTTGTTGAATTTTGTAAACAATATATTTATCAATTTTAAAACCAGTAATAGCAATTATTAATGAAATTATTAGAATTATGGTTAAATATATTTTTCTATGATTTGAGATGAACTTTATTGGAAACACTTGAACATTGTATTCCTTTTGTTTTGTTGTTACATTTACAATTTTCTTCTTATCAGTTCTTATTGCTGGAATATACAATATTGCAGTTAACAATATAACTGGTAAAAAGCATGACTTTATTACATGGTTTACAACATTTGTTGATGTATGTTCTGCTCCGTTAAATAAATGAAATAAGATTTCATCAAAATCTTGGTTTGGATAACCAATACGGTAGTAGATTGATCCAACTGCTACTATTACTGCTATAAGTATTACTATAAAAACTAGTATGTTTTTTGCTTTTTGTTTCATTTAATCACCTAAAATTCCTCTGTATTTGTCTATTATTGAATCTGTAATTCTTTTGCTTGCTTTTCCATCTCCATATGGGTTTGTTGCTTTACTCATACTTTCATATACAGATTTATCTGTTAACAATTCTTTAGTTAGTTTATATATAGTTTCTTCGTTTGTTCCTGCAAGTTTTAATGTTCCTGCTTCTATTCCTTCTGGTCTTTCTGTTGTATCTCTAAGTACAAGAACTGGCTTTCCAAGCCCTGGTGCTTCTTCTTGAATTCCTCCACTATCTGTAAGTATTAAATATGATTTATTTATAAAGTTATGGAAATCAATTACTTCTAGTGGTTCTATTAATTTTATTTTTTCATTATCTCCTAAAATTTCATCTGCTACTTCCCTTACTTTTGGGTTTAGATGAACTGGGTATATAACTTTTACATCATCTATTTCTTCTACTATTCTTTTTATTGCTTTGAACATGTGTCTCATAGGTTCGCCAAGGTTTTCTCTTCTATGAGCAGTAAGTAAAACTAGTCTATCATTTCCAACCCAATCAAACACTGGATTATAATAATCCTTTTTTACTGTTGTTGCTAATGCATCTATTGCTGTATTTCCTGTAACATATATTGTTTCTGGCTTTTTATTTTCTTTTAATAAGCTGTTTTTGCTATTTTCAGTTGGTGCAAAATGCATATCTGCCATAACTCCAACCATTTGTCTGTTCATTTCTTCTGGGAATGGAGAGTATTTATTCCAAGTTCTCAAGCCTGCTTCAACATGTCCAATATCTACTTGATTATAATAAGCTGCAAGTGCTCCTGCAAATGTTGTTGTTGTATCTCCATGTACTAAAACAATGTTAGGTTTAACTTCTTTTATAACCTTTTCAAGCCCTGTTAGAGCTCTACTTGTTATATCACTTAAGGTTTGTCCAACTTGCATGATATTCAAATCATAATCTGGTTTAATATCAAAGACCTCTAAAACTTGGTCAAGCATTTGTCTATGCTGTGCCGTAACACAAACTATACATTCAATTTCCTCTCTTGATTTTAATTCTTTTACAAGTGGTGCCATTTTTATTGCTTCTGGTCTTGTTCCAAATACTGTCATTACTTTAATTTTTTCCATTTTTTTTCTCCTTTTACTAAAGACATAAATTTAATTAATTTAACTTGTCTAAAAATTCTCTTTGGCTCTTGAAATAACCTATATAGCCATTCTAGGTTGCATTTCATTATCCAATTTGGTGCTCTCTTTTTTGTTTTACTTATTACATCAAATGAGCCTCCGACTGGCATGAAGATTTTTACATCTTTCAATTTTTCTTTATTGTTTATTATAAAGTTCTCTTGTTTTGGGCTTCCTAAGCCTACAAACACAATGTCTGCGCCTGTTTCTTTAATATCTTTTACTGCACATTCTTCATTGCAATATCCATCACATATTCCTATAACCTTTAGCTTTGTATATTCTTTTTCCAAATTTTCCTTGGCTTTCTGAACTATTTCCTTTTTACTGCCATATAGATAAATTTTTGCTTGATATTTTTGTGCTTCATTGCATATATCTAGCATTAAATCAATTCCTGTTATTCTCTTTTTTATGTGTCCTTTATTTCTTTTTGATGCCCATACGATACCGCTTCCGTCTGGAATTTGATACTTCTCACTATTTAAAGCTTTTTTATAATCTTCATTTTTATAATTTGAAGTTACAATCTCTGGATTAATATTTACAATAAAACGTTGAATGCCTGCTTTATAATCTTTAAAGATATTTTCTAAGAGATTTTGCTTATTAGCTGTGCATACATCAAACCCTAAAATGGTTTCTTTTTCCATAAGCTACTTCTCCTTATTTATTAATTGTTTAAATTTTTTATAGAATTTATATGTTTTTTTATTATATATATCATTAAGCAACTTTTTTAAATGTTCAATTTCGTTTTGGTTTATTTTAGCTTCTTCCATATATTTTTCTTCTTTTTTCTTTGCTTCTTCATATTGTTCATTAACAGCCCTTTGCATTGCTGTTATGTTTTTTAGTTGGCTTGCTATTTTGTTGTTGTCTTTTTCTAATGCAACTATATATTCCACTATTCTTAAATATTCCTTTAAGTCTTTATCAGTTTCTTCAAAATTTGTATGTTTTTCTTCTATTCGTTCTAAATACTCTATAATATTTGTTTTAATACTTTGATTTTTTACTATATATTTATAATTTTCATTCAAGATTTCTTCTATTGACTCTTGTGTTAAATTCTGTATCTCCTGAATACAATTTTCAATATTTCTTTCTTGAATGTTTCTTCCAGAAAAGTTTGCGTAAGCAATTTCTTCCATTTTATTGTTGTTTCTGGCATCTACAAGTCCTATATATTTGTCATATGAAATTAATACCGCTAACTTTTTCAAACTCATTGCTTCTATTATTGAACGCCCCATACCAAGTATTACATCATACTGTTTTATACTTTCAATCGAATTATTCGTTGCTTCAAGTAGGTTTATATTATAAGATTCATTTTTTTTAATTATTTCCTTAATTTCATTTTCTTTACTTCCTGTTCCCATTATATCAAAACACATATTTTCATTGTTTGGAGATTTATCATAAAGTTCTTTATAAAATTCTATTGCATATTTTATTGAATTTGCTTTGTCTGGGTCAATTCTTGATAGCATTGCAATTTTATTTATTTTTTTTGTTGGTTTTAATTGAATTTGAGTTTCTATGGAATTTTTAAGTACTATGCCTTTGTTTTTATCAAGATTAAAATTTTTTTCATAAAAATCTCTTATCTCATTACTTGCATAAACATATCCATTTGCATACTTTATTGCAATATTATCTATAAATAAATTACTCCATACTCCAAGTGCTGAAAAAGAATTTTGTATATCGAAATAGCCTTTTAATGATACTCCATGGAAAAATAGACTGTATGGAATTTTTTGCTTTATACAAGCTGATACTGCTTCAAAAAATGGATAAAATGGATTTATAGCTGCATCTGTTATTTTTTCTTTTTGAATTATATACTCAATCTTTTTTATATTCTCCATACAAAGTTCTCTGTTAAAAAAATTTATTTCATATACTTTTGCACCAATATTTTCAAAATTATTTTTTAACATTCCATCAGCAGCTACTATAACCACACTTTTTTCTCTATTTATAAGCTCTTTGGTCATGGTTAATATATATGTTTCACATCCTCCAATTCCAAGCGAATTGGTTGCAATTAATATATTTTTTTCAGACATAATCCCTCCATATTTTTTATTCATCTTTGCTAATCAGCTTTATAATTTCTTCTGTTTTTTTCATCCAGTCGTTTTCTCTTGCTTCTTTATCTAATAATTCAAAATATTTTTTATTTTCATTTTGTTTTCTATCCATTTCTATTGCTTTATCAATAAATTCGATATATTCTTCATGATTTTTTGCAACCAACACTGATTTATATTTTCTGCATTCTTTCATATCTGTTGTTACAATTGGTTTTTCTAATGCCATATATTCAAACAACTTTACTGGTGATGTAGCTTCTGTTATGCTATTAATTAAAAATGGTATTGTACACACAGTAAATTTATTTGCATAATTTTTTAATACTTTATAATTTCTTGCTCCTAAATAATGGATATTTTCATATTGCTCCAATTTTGCTTTTTCTATTGAATCATCATATTTTATTCCAAAAAATACTATATTATAATCTGCTCTTTTCCTAGCTAATTCTTTTATTAAATCATAATCAAACCAGCTTGCAAGTGCCCCATAATACCCTATTATTGGTTTCTTTTCTTCAAGAACTTTTTTGAAATCTTCATCAAATTCAAAGCTATTATCAATATTTTTGAAAAAGTTATAATCTACCCCGTTACAAGCTAAAGCTAAGTTATTTCTTCCTCTTTTTTTAACAACATCTTTCATAATTTCCTCAGCAGTAACTATTACATATATATTATCTGTGTGTGACATTACATATTCATATTTTTCCTTTATATTAACTGGTAATTCTTTGGTTCCAGCTAATACTGGACTTAAATCATCAATATACTCATATATTACTTTATATCCACTTTTTATGTACTGTTTCATTTCAGATACTGACATACTCCAGTTTGTAGAATATATTTGCAAATATTTTGGCTTATTTGTTTTTTCCAGTAGTTCCGTGATCCATTTTTTTATTAGTGGATTGGTAAAATTAATTAAAAATAAATTATCTTGTTGTTTTTTTGCCACTGATACTTTATCTGTCTCATTAGTCACCTCGTATAAAACTACAGTTTTCTCTTTTGATAAACAATTTGCAACTTGTTGTGGTCTTTGATATAGTGGTACATTCCATCCAAAACTACTACGCCAAATTACTATTCTATCAGCTTTTTTTATAGCTTCGTTTATTTCGTTTATGTATAGTCTTTTTTCCTTTTTAGTCTTTATTAATCTAACTATATTAATCTTAGGACCAATTTTTGCTATAAGGTGTTTAAACACCTTATTTAAAGTTCCAATGACTCCATATTTTCTTATTAAACTCTTTACTTTTGAAAATTTATCCTTCATCGTTCTCCCCTTTTGTAATTAGCTCTAAAAGATTTTTGAATTTATTATTCCAGTCATTTTCCTTTGCTTCTTTTTCTAATAAATTTAAGTATTTTTCGTTATTCATATTACTTATAGCTAATTCTATTTTTTTAATGAACTCCTCACTGTCTTTTCCTATTAGAATAGACTTGTATTTTCTGCATTCTGGTAAATCTGTTGTTACTATTGGTTTTTTTGCTGCCATATATTCAAACACCTTTACAGGTGAAGTTGATAAAGTTATTTCATTAATTACAAATGGAATAGTACAAATATCAAAATCATGTAAATAATTTGGTAATTCATCATAATTCTTTTTTCCCAAGTAATACACATTTTTCAAATTTAGAATACCACTTTTATCTAATGTTTTGTCATAGTCTAAACCTATTAATACTATTTTATATTTACTGTTTGATTTTGCTAGTTTTTTTATTAGCTCATAATCAAACCAACTTGCTAATGCACCATAGTATCCTATTATTATATCTCCTGGTTTACGAATTTTTTCTATTTCCTTTGTCGGAGCTTGAGCTGTGGAAAAATGTTCATAATCTACACCATTGGTTATAAGTGCAATATTTGCATCTTCTTTTAATTCTTTAATAATATTATATAACTTAGTTGCTGTCGTAACTATATATGGATTATATTTATTAATAATTTTCTCTTGTCTTTCTTTTAATAACTTAGCTGTTTCTTTTCCACATAATTTTTCGTCTATGTTATCAACAAACTCATATATTAGTTTAAATCCTGCATCTAAGTAAGGTTTCAATACTTCTATTGGTATATAATCTGTTGAATATATCATTAGATACTTGTTTTTTACATTTTTCAATAATTCAATTATTTTTTGTTTGTATATCACTAAATCCATTAATATTAAATTATCTTTAATTTTCTTTATTCCATTAATGTTTCCAATTTCCATATGTGTTGTGCCATATATAAAAAGAGTTTTATCATCTATTGCACTTGCTATTTGTTGTGGACGTTGTTTCATTATTTTTGCCCATCCAAATTGATTTTCAAATATTATGACCCTTTTAAAATTATCTATGTTCAATTCTTTTGCTAAGTTTATTTCATTTTTTTTCACCCTATTTCTTGCAATAATAAGTTTAAACTTATTAATAATCTTCTTGATTGTTAATAACAATCCATCTTTTTTTATTGAGCTTATAAGTTTTTTAATCTTTTTCATTGCTCCCTCCTAAGTACATAATCTGCATATTCAGCACATATTTTCATTGGTTCTCCAATTTTTTGAATTTGTCCGTTTTCTAACCATACAACTTTATCACAAATTTTTTCAATTTGTGCTAATGAATGTGAAACAAATAGCACTGTTGTTCCTCCACCTATCATGCTTCTCATCTTTGCTTCACTCTTTGCTTGGAAAGCCATATCTCCAACAGATAAGATTTCATCTACTATTAGTATTTCAGGATCTACAACTGTTGCTATTGAAAAAGCTAAACGTGCTGTCATACCTGATGAAAAGTTTCTTACTGGAACATCTAAGAAGTCTTTTAGTTCAGAGAATTCAACTATCTCATCAAATTTTTCTTCTATAAATTTTTTGCTATAGCCAAGAACTGCTCCATTTAAAAATATATTTTCTCTTGCAGTTAAATCTAAATCAAAACCAGCCCCTAGCTCTATCATAGGGCAAATATTTCCATGCACTTCAACTTTTCCTTTTGTTGGTTTCATAACTCCAGCAATAACTTTAAGCATGGTAGATTTACCAGCTCCATTGCTACCAATAAATCCTACAACTTCGCCTCTTCTAACCTCAAAAGAAACATCTTTAAGTGCCCAAAAATCAGTTTTTTTCTCTTTTTTCTTTCTAGGTTTAAACAAGTTTATGAAGAAAAGTTTTAGTGAAAAATTTTTTTCTATTCCAAGATTAAATCTCATTGATACATTATCTACTTTAATCATATTTCCTCCTACAACTATACATAATAAATAAATCTATCTTGTGTTTTCTTAAATACAACAACTCCAATTATTAAAACTATAACTGCTGAAGCTATGCATGTAAGCCATGTAAAAGGCTGTGGTATTCTTCCATATAAAATTATCTCTCTTGCAAAATTTATGTAGTGGTATAAAGGGTTAAGTTTTAAAAATGGTTGTAATGTTGGTGAAATTGTGCTTATATCATACATAATTGGTGTTAGGTATGTCCACATCATAATTACAATACCATAAATATAAAACATATCTCTTAAAAATACTGATACCGCTGATAAAATAAATCCCATTCCTAGAGTAAACATGAATAAACATAAGAATGCATAAGGTAAGAATATATGATAAATATTTATGCCTGTTCCAGTTGCAAAAAGCACAACGTATAATGGAATTAATGTAAGTAAAAAGTTAATTCCAACAAATAAGCACTTTGAAAGTGGAAAAATATATTTTGGAATATATATCTTATTTAAAAGTGAAAAATTCGCTACAACGGAACTCATTGCTAAATTTGAAGCCTCACTAAAATAATTGAACATAACTAATCCAGAAAGTAAATATGCTAAATAGCTTACTCCTGGTGTGCTGAATTTAAATACATTTGAAAATACAATTGCCATAACAGCCATTGTTAAAAGTGGATATAGTAAACTCCATACTACTCCTAAAATTGATCTTTTATATTTAACCTTAAAATCTCTTGATACTAATTGCTGCAATAAAAACATATATTTTTTTAGGTTCGTTACAACGTTTTTTATAAACATACTTTACCTCCAAAATTCTTGCATAATTATATAACAAAACTAACAAATAATCAACCCTTTGTAGGTAGTTTAAATTGGCATATAAATAGGAACCCTAAAAAAGGTTCCTATTACTTTTTACTCTGCTTTTACTATACACTTCTGTTTGCGATTTCTATTGCCTTCGCAACCATCGAACCGCACTTTTTAGCAGACACATTTCCCCAACTACCATCACGTTTGACTACATCATATACTCCTAGTTCTTTTGCTATTTCTGTTTTTAGATTTTCAGACATTAAGTTTTTGTTTCCTGGCATCTTAAAAATCCTCCTTAATTTTAAGAAAAATGAAAAATCACTTTTCTTAAAATTAGTTTGCACAAAAACATATAAAATACACTAGAAAATTTTTCAAATAAAGAACACTAAATGCTTTAAAAAACTCGGTTCAGTTGTCTAGCAAATGTTCGCAGAATTTCTAAATACCTTTTATGGCACCCTTTCAATGTAAAATTGAACTATTTCCATAAAATTTATTAAGAAATTCTATGCTCCATTTCCTAGAACCCCTCACTTCTTTTTTTAAACATTTTAGTGTTCTTTTAGTTAAGGTTTTCTTTATTGTGTTAAAATTCCATCAGGTGTATCTATTATAACTAAAATGTTTTCTTCTTTTCCAGTTTGTGCATTAACATACACTAGGAAATCTGTATCGTCCACTCTGCCTTTAAATTCATAGCAAAATATTTCTGTATTCCATTCTGTTGGAATTATTGCTAAGTCTTCGCTTGTAATGCTAAGTTTTTTATTCAAAGATGCTTTTGCTTTTTCTAAATTAATGCTTGGTGTTTCGATAGTTCTTTGTGTGTGATTATTTAAATATCCTGTTGTTTCCATTCCTAAAACCTCTCCATTATCTAGTGCTATTTTAACTTTTATTAAATCTGGATATATAGTTACATTGTCTTGAAGATATGCATAGTTTATAGTTACTGCTCCACCTTGTTTTAAATAATAAGTTGGTTTCATATCTGGTATTCCAAGGTTGTATAAGAAATTTTTGCCAATTTCGTTTGCCTCATCTATTCCGGATTTTTTCTTCTGTAATATTTCTGTTGTGATTTGCTACTACTATATGCCCACCTTTTTTAGAAACTGATATTGTAAGTGGGTTATTGTAATCTTCATTTTTAATTCTAATTGTAAAATCATAAACAGCAATATTTCCATTTTCTATTAAACCATTTGATTGAACATTTTCCACTCTATCTTGTCCGTACAAAGCTTATGGCTTTTTGTTTTGCTTGTTCTTCTGTTACATCATCTCCTACTAAGCCTTTTTTCTCTATGCTTTCCATGTGTTCAGAATATGCACCATCATAAATCAATCCTTCATAATCGCCAAAATTTTCGTTAATATTGCTAAAACTTATTGCAGACAAATTATCAACTTGTTGTGCAAAACTTGTATCTACATTTTCCGTTAATTCTTTCCAACTAATTTTGCCACTACCCATTTCTAATGATAGTTGCTCCAATGTGCTATTTAAATTTTTTGAATATTCATATAACTTTTTTAAATTATCTAATTCTTCTTGTGTTAAATCTTCTCCACCAATTGTTTTTATAGCTAAACTATGGCTATAATCACTTACTTGGTTTAAAAACTTTGCTGTACTACTAAGTTCGTTTGTTGAAATAGGTAGCTGAGATAAATACACTTGAGCTAAATTTGCTTCTCTCCACACATGCATTAATGTTTCTGACCCTTGCTCTGCTGAACTTGATATCATTGACTTTGCTAAATAATTTTCCACATCATTTATATAATCTACTAACTCATAAAGTGCAAGGTTATATGTGTTTTCGGTTGTAATTGCATATTTATTTCTTTGGTTATATAGCATTACTCCCATTACAACTATTGCAATAACTAAAACTATAGTTATTCCATACATATAATTCTTTTTCATTGTTCTTAAAATGTTATTTTTCATAATTCCTCCTAAAAATTATTCTGTACAAAAATTGTGCTTTCCTATTGTTTTTATTATAGGCTTTGACCATATCCATTTATTGGTTGCAGTATTTGGGTTGAAATAGTATATACAACCATTTGTTGGATCCCAGCCATTCATTGCGTCTCTTGCTGCTTTATACACTGTTGAATTTTCGTCTATTGGGTGATTTATTTGCCCATCTGATACAGCTGTAAAAGCCCCTGGCTCGTATATTACTCCTGCTATCGTATTTGGGAAACTTGGGTGCTTTACTCTGTTCAAAATTACAGCTCCTACTGCAACTTGCCCCTCGTAACTTTCGCCTCTTGCTTCTCCATTTATTGCTCTTGCGAGCAACTGAATATCTGAGGTCTGCCCTGAGCCTTGTGCATAATCTTTGTGTTCTACAAATATTAAACTTAAAACTATTAGGACTAAAATTAATAAAATTAAAAGAAATGTCTTTTTCATAATTCTCCTCTTTACTTTAATTCTTGATTTATTTTTTCCTAAATTTATTAAAATATTCTTTTTTTGTAAATTTTATGGTATAATATTTTTGGTGATTTTTATGAAGAAGATATTAATCTTTTACGGTTCTTATGGTGGTGGACATTTATCTGCTGCTAAAAGTATTCGTGATTACATAGAAAAAAATTATTCCGATTCACAAGTTGAATTAGTAGATTGTGTTGAATATGTTAATAAGCTTTTTAATAAGCTTACAACAAAGGCATATAAAGACTTTTCAAAAAATGCAAGATGGATTTGGAAACATCTATATTATGACTCTGAAAGTGGTAGTCTTTCTAGAATTTGTAACACAATTAATAGGTTAATGGCTATAAAATTAAATAGATTAATTCAAGAATTTCAGCCAGATTTGATTATTTCGACACACCCTTTTAGTAGCCAAATGTGTGCTATTTTAAAGGAAAAGGGGAAATTAAATTGCAAAGTTGCAACTATTTTAACCGATTATGCTCCACATAATCAATGGCTTGTTAAAAGTGAATTTATTGACTACTACTTCGTTGCCCAACAAGGAATGGTAGATGACTTAGTTTCAAGAGGTGTTAATAAAGATAAAATTCATGTAACAGGTATTCCTTTATCTAGTAGATTTTTGCAAAGCTACAACAAACAAAAAATTTTAGAAGATTATGGCTTAACCTCTGATAAAAATACAATTTTGTTCTTCGCTGGTGGAGAATTTGGTTTTGGAAAAGATAAAACATTTAATAGATTAAAAGCAATTATTGATAACTTACCAAGCTTGCAAGTTGTCGCAGTTGCCGGTAGAAATGAAAAAATGAAAGAACGTTTCGATGAACTTGTAAAGACAACTAGAACTGAAAGTAATGTTAAAATTTTATCATTTACAAATCAAGTTCCAGAACTTATGAGTGTTTCCGACTTAGTTATTACAAAACCTGGTGGACTTACAACTACTGAGAGTTTAGCCTCTGGTTTACCACTTATTATAATTGACCCACTTCCTGGTCAGGAAGAAGAAAACGCTGAATTTATTGAAAATAGTGGTGCTGGAATTTGGGTAAAAGATTCTGATAATATTGAAACTATTTTACTAGATATATTTAATAACCCTGATAAGCTTGAAAGCATGAAATCAAAAGCTAGATTAATTGCAAAAAAGAATTCTACACAAAATATTGTAGAAACATTATTAGGATAAAACAAAAACTCACTTCATATGTTCACATGAGGTGAGTTTTTAGCTTTATAACTCTCTTCTTCCTTCAAGAGCTTTGCTTAAAGTTACTTCATCTGTATATTCTAGGTCTCCACCAACTGGAATTCCATGTGCTATTCTTGTAACTTTTATTCCTATTGGTTTTATAAGTTTTGATAAATATATAGCCGTTGCTTCTCCTTCTACTCTAGGGTTTGTTGCTATTATTATTTCTTTAACATCAGTATCTCTTAATCTTTCTAACAATTCTTTTATTTTTATATCCTCTGGTCCAATTCCATTCATTGGGGAAATTGAACCATGAAGTACATGGTATACTCCCTTAAATTCATGAGTTTTCTCCATTGCTACTACATCTTTTACATCTTCTACAACGCAAATTGTACTTTGATCTCTCTTTGGACTTGAGCATATTGGGCATGGATCTGTTTCTGTAATGTTAAAGCATTTTGAACAATATCTTAAGTTTTTCTTTGCTTCAATTATTGAGTTTATAAATTCCTTAGTTGATTCCTCATTTAGATTAAGCATATGAAATGCAAGTCTTGTTGCTGTTTTATGCCCAATACTTGGCAATTTTTCAAAACTTTCTATTAATTTTTCTATTGATGGTGAATAGTATGACACGAAGGCTTCCTCCTACATTAGTCCTGGTATATTGTATTTTCCAAATCCTGCAGATTGAGCACTATCTACTTTTCTCATTGCATCATTTATACATGTAATGATTAAATCCTGTAACATTTCAACATCATCTGGGTCAACAACATCTTTGTTTAATTTTAATTCTAATATTTGTTTTGAACCTGAAACTTTTACACTAACTGCTCCTCCACCTGCTGTTGATTCAAATTCTTTTGCTTGTAATTCCTCTTGTGTTTTTTCCATATCTGCTTGCATCTTTTTTGCTTCCTTCATTAATTGGTTGATGTTCATTCCACCAAACCCTCCCATTCCTGGGAATCCTCCTCTTTTAGACATAATCTAATCAATCCTTTCTTATTCATCTATAACATTAAATGGTAAATCTTTATCTTCTGCAAAACCTTCTATACCTTGTTTTACAGTTTTTTTAGGTTCGTTTGTTTTGTCTATTATTCTAATCTGCATATTTGTTCCTTGTTCCATTGATACTAGCTTTTCTATCAATGCCTTATTCTCATGTTCCTCTAAAACTCTTCTTGCAAAATCTGTAATTTTGCCTGGGAATTCTATGCCAACTATTAGGTCATTGACTAAAACTCCTCTTGTTCCTAGTAGATTAGCATACATTGTCATCTTTCCACTTTGCTTTATTTTATCTAAAACAGTTTGCCAATATCCTACATATTTTCCTGAAGTTTTTGGGTTACTTGCTTGTTGCCTTGGGGCTTCTTGAGTAGCTACTGGTCTTGGTTCCTGCTGTTTTGCAGGTCTTACATATGAAGCTGTTTCTTTAGCTCTTGCCGGTGCTTCCTGAGGTACTTTTGTTGTAACTTCTATTTCCATGCAAGCTTTTATAATTCCCGCTTGAAAAATTATATTTTTCTGTGTTGAAATTTTCATTTCATTTGCAAGTTCTGATAGTTCATAAATAAGCTCTAGTAAACGCTCCTTTGTTGTTTCATTTGCTAAACCATTTATGAATTCTATATCCTCTTTGCTATATAACTCTAGTTTATTTGTTGTTTTATATATTAATGTATCTTTTATATATTTTATAACTTCCCAAAGGAAATTATCTAAATCTTTTCCTTCACCAATTACTGAGCTTGTTATTTCTATTGCTTTTTCTGGCTGTTTTTCTATCATGCTTTTTACTATTTGTTTTATTAGCTCTAACTTTGGCATTCCAACTAATTCACGTATTTTATCTTCATCTATAACGCCTTCTGTATCTTGGCTACATCTTTCAAGTATGCTTATTCCATCTCTTAAAGCTCCTTCTGCTAATATTGCTATCATTTTAAGGGCTTCATCTGTTATTTGAATATTGCTTTCTTTGCATATTATTTTTAGTCTTTTTTCAATATTTTCAACTGTAATTCTTTTAAAATCAAATCTTTGACATCTTGAAAGTATTGTTGCTGGTAGCTTTTGCGGTTCTGTTGTTGCTAAGATAAACTTTACATGCTCTGGTGGTTCTTCTAGTGTTTTAAGAAGAGCATTAAAAGCTCCTGTTGATAGCATATGAACCTCATCTATAATATATACTCTGTATTTTGCAACTGTTGGTAAGAAATTTACTTCATCTCTTATTGCTCTTATATCTTCTACACTATTGTTTGAAGCAGCGTCCATTTCTACAACATCTGTTAAAGAGCCGTCTAATATGGCTTTGCAAATCTCGCATTCGTTACAAGGCTCGCCATCTTCTTTTGGGTGTAAACAGTTAATTGCTCTTGCCATAATTTTAGCTGCTGAAGTTTTTCCTGTTCCTCTTCCACCACTAAAAAGGTATGCATGTCCAACTCTGCCTGCAACAATTTGGTTTTTTAGTGTTTTTGTTATATGTTCCTGACCTACCATTTCGCTAAAACTTATAGGTCTGAATTTTCTATACAAAGCAGTATATGCCATATTTTCCTCCTATAACCTAAGTTAACCTCTCTATGGAAAGCAACTCACATAAATATTACCATTTATCGCTGCTTCCTTCCGGACCTGACGAGGTTCATAGCTCTTTATTGAATTACTTTCCATACAAAGGTTAACTTCATAGATATTATTATATAATGTGATTTGAAATTTGGCAAGTGTTTTTGTGAAATTTCTATATTCTTTTGAATACAGTTTTCATGTTAGTTTCTTCTATTGTTTCTATGCCATTTTCTAAAATGTTTCCAGCTGGTAATTCTAAATCAATTTTTGTTTTAAGTTTTACATTGTTTTCAAGTTCTATTATTAAATCAAATGAAACTTGATATTTCAATCTATCTTCTCCTATTTGTTTAAGCAAAGTTCCATCAACTTTTATTGCTTCATTTTCATTGTATTGTAATTTTTTTAAGTTATTTAATATTACTGAAAATTCAATAATTCCACCTTGGTTTGAAATTGCCAAAGTTTCACCTTTTAAATAGGTTTCTTGTGCTCCAACATATTCTATGCTATCTTGTATTTTGTATTGTTCTTTATATTCGTATAACTTGGTTCCCATTGATGGTCTATATATTTCTATGTTTCCTACTGATTGCATTTTATCAATTTGAATATTATTTATTGTAACTTTTTTAATTATTGCTTCCTTTTTGTATTTAGGATTTTTTTGTATTGATATTTTTATGTCATTTGTTTGAAGAACATCTGCATTATATATTCCTTCTACTAGTTCTAGGTTTTCTGTTTTAGCTGAACTTACAACTACCATTTTAGAAATGTTAAATGGTGGAATTGCTTCTCCTTCAACTTGGTATTTATACATTATGAAGAAAACAACTATTAGCATAAACACTACTACTAGACTTAAAATATATGCACCCACATTCATTTTCTTGTTTTTGTTTAGTATCATTTTATCCCCCATTTTTTCTTAAATCTTTGAAAAATTCTTTTAAAATGCTTTCACATTCTGCTCCACATATTCCGTATTTTATATTTACATCATATTCCTCTTTGTACTTTTGAATGTCTATTTTTTCTTCTTTCTTTTGGTCTAATGTTCCTATATATATGTTTTTAATTCTTGAAGAAACTATTGCTCCCATGCACATACTACATGGTTCTAGTGTTACGTACATGTCGCAATCAATTAATCTCCAGTTATTTAATTTTTTATTTGCCTTTTGAATTGCTAGTATTTCCGCATGTGCAGTTGCTGTTTGCTTTGTTTCTTTTAAATTATGTGCTCTAGAAATTATTTTTCCATTCTTTACAATTACTGCACCTACTGGTATTTCAAGCTTTTCATAAGCCTTTCTTGCTTCCTTTAAAGCTTCATTCATGAATTTTTCTTCCATAAATTCTTCCTTATTCAATCTTGTTTTTGGTGCACTTAGCTGGATTCGAACCAGCGGCCTCTCCCTTAGGAGGGGAGCGCTCTATCCACCTGAGCTATAAGTGCATTTATTGTTTGTTTTCTTACAGCTTGAGCTACTTTACCTATTATACATCATATTTTTTTATTATGCAACAAATGTAATGAAAATTTAATATTTCATGTTTTTTTCTTTGCAACTCTTATTTCCGTAGTATTTAGCGCCATTCCTTATTTTTCGCCTTATATTGACACTTTTCTCTTTAATTAGTAGTATTGTATTACATTAATATTAGAAAAATAGGGGGAATTACTTTGAACAAAAAATTTATTAAAAATTTTTTATTATTATCTTTACCTTTCTTAATTATCACTACCACATTAGCACGGACTATTTCTTACAACTAAAGATCATGCCTTTGGTGTAGATATTGATAATCAAAATGAATCGACATCAAATTCTAAGGTAACATTTGATGCATACTTTGAAACATCTTCGGGAGCTCAAACTCATTCAATTGTTGCAGATGCTAACCCAGAATATCCATATTTACATTTTAAAATTGGTGTTACTGGTGGTACTTTGATGAATCCATCTATCAAACTTCAAACACTTGATGGTTCCTCAGATACTAATTACACATTACCTTTTGATAGAATGACAGAAGGTACAAAATCAGTTGATGCTACAAATAAAACTATTTATTTTGATGATTTTGTTAATTTAGATACAACAACTCATTACTATTATAAATATGCAGGTCAAATGTCAACTGAATTTGGAGATACTATTGATATAACTAAATTAAATGAAACTAGTTGTGTTTTATTTACTGCAACTTATAAAGATACATCTGGAAATATATCAAATATTTCTAAAGAGATATATGTAAATGTTGGTTGGACTGCAAATTTAACAATGGGCATAGACCAAAGGGTTACAAAATATGTTTCTTCTAATAGCAGTGCTGGAAAATTTGTAACATTAGAAACTACAGTTGTTTCTAAATTAAATAGCTCTGGTAAAAGAAATATACTTCCAGTTAAACAATCTAAACTTGTAATTGATGTTCCAACATATCAAGGAATTGAACCCTCTAAAATAAATGTTTCAGCTAAGAAAACTATTGCAACTAATGGAAAAGATGAAACAAATGTTGTTTTTGATGATACAAACTGGTCTTACGATTCAACTCAAAAACAAATTACAATCACTGTAAATAATACTTTAGATGGTAATATTGCTACTTCTAAAAGAGGTGCTGATGAATTTGTTATTTCATACACTTACCCAGAAGCGGCATATGATTTAATTGATTTAACAGGTGTAAATATAAAAAATAAAGTATCAGGTACTTTTACATTATACTCTAACTCTTCAACTGCTGATGTTCAAAATTCTATTAATGATACTCTTACATTAAAAGAATATATTGGTACAGAATCTGGTACTATACCAAAATCTTATTTATATGTTAATACTTTTGGTGAAACACTTTATGAACTTAGATATACTAGTAGAATTAACTTATATATGGAAGAAATTGGTACAATAGCTAGCGAAAAATATATACTAAACTCTGCAAATATTACTGATGGTACTACTACTTATCCAACTTATATATCAGGAGTAAACTATCTTCCTGTTGTAAAATTTATTGTTCCAGTAACTGAATTCACTTCCCTTTTAGGTAGCTCTGGTACAATAAAAATATCTGACCAAAATGATAACTTATTGAATACAATGTCTTCTTCTACAACTACTGAAACTATAAATGGTGTTGTTTATTATTCAATTGAAATACCTGAAGAAACAGCTAGAGGTGTTGAAAATTATCACATTGTAACAAGTGCACCAATAGCTAACCTTACAACAATGAATTTTCTATATTATAGAAAAATTCAAACAGACTTACCTTATACTATAAAACAATTACAATCTTTTAAACAAGTAGATGAAGTAATTAATGTTTATAGTTCTTACAACTCTGCTCCAACAAACTATGAATTTAAGCAAGACTTAAATATCACAGTAACAATGACTGATACTGATACAAATGCTTCTTTAAGTGTAGAAAGTTCTACAATAAAAAATACTTCAGAAGCACAAAAAATGATACTTAATATTGCCCTAGATAATACAAGAAAAGATACAGACTTGTGGGAAAACCCTGTTTTTGATATTGAGTTACCAGAATATATAACAAGCATAGATAACCCTATATCTATACAAATTAAGAACATTTCAAATTTTTCCGTTGTTGAAGATGAGTTAAAAGTCGTAAAACGTGATGGGAAATTACACCTAGTAGTAAGATTATCTGGAACACAAAAGAGCCTATATGACGACGCAGCTGTACTTCATTTAGAATTTAATGTTCATGTTGATAAATATACACCAAGTATATCTAAAGACATCAATTTACTTTACTTTAACAACCTTGCACATGAATATAGAAACCCTTCAACATTTGTACTTGACCCAACAAACCCAACATGTGGTATTGCTACAACATCAGTTGACTTTGTTACAGATGCTACATTACTTTGTGTATCTGAAATAAGCAATTTCAATGATGCTGGTGATACAATAGATTCTTTTGATGCTGATACTACAGGAACTATTTCTATAGACGGTGTAGAACCTACAATGTCTTTGATAATACAAAACAATCACACTGTTCCTGTTTCAAATGTAAAAGTACTTGGAAGAATCCCTTATATTAACAATAAATCTGTAATTGCAGATAAAGATTTAGGAACGGAAATAAGCACAGTTTTAACATCTGCAATAACAAAAGTATCTACAATTGATGATACTAACTATACAATATATTATTCAGAAAAATTAAATGCTTCTAATGACCTTACAGATACTGCAAACAATTGGGTAACAACCCCTACTGACCTATCTAAAGTTAAATCTTTCATGATAGTGTTAAATAATTATGAATTAGCTGTTGGTGAACAACTTAAATTCCAATATACATTTAAAACAGATACTGATTTAAAATTTGATAAATCATTATTTGCAAACTTTGGTAGCTACTATTCATATAACGGCATTGCATCTTCTTCTGAAGCAAACAAAATTGGTCTAACTACAGGAAATGGTCCAACACTTAGAGTTGAAAAAACAAGCTCTATACCTGCTGGAACAACTGTAAAAGAAGGAGATACAATTACTTATACAATTACTGTATATAACGATGGAGACGTTGATGCAAATAATATTGTAATTAAAGACCAAATTCCTGAAAATACAACTTATTTGAAGGAAGAAAACGGTAACTATGTTGAAGATGCAAGTATTACAACAATTACTTCTGATACAAAAGATACCTTAGCAGCTGGTGAAAATTTATCAATTTCTTTCACAGTTAAAGTAAATGATTTTGAAGGAGATGCTGCTACAATTAAAAATACTGCTATAGTTTCAGCAAAAGGGTTAGATGATATCTCTTCTAATAGTCTTGAAATAAACGCTATACCTGCCGAGGCTAAGCTAAGAGTTGAAAAAACAAGTAATATACCTGATGGTACTTCTGTTCAAGAAGGTGATATAATTACTTATACAATTACAGTTTATAATGATGGTAACGCACCTGCTAAAAATGTTGTAATTACTGATGAAATTCCTCAATATACAACTTATGCAAAAGAAGATAATGGTAATTATGTTAAAGATGCATCAATCACTTCTATCAATTTTGAAGCTTTAGAAACTTTAGAACCTGGACAAAGTGTTTCAATTACCTTTACAGTTATTGTAAATGAAATTGAAAAGCATGATGCTTATATAAATAATACTGCTGTAGTAAAAGCTGATGGTTTAGAAGCTTCTTCTTCAAATACCATAAAAATACCTACTATTCCAACAGAAAGGAAACCTTCTTTAAGAGCTGTTAAAACAAGTTCTATACAAGATGGTACATCTGTTAAGGAAGGAGATTTAATTACTTACAAGATTACAGTTTATAATGATGGTAACGGACCTGCTTACAATGTAGTTATTCATGATGTTGTTCCAGAGAACACAATATATGTTGAATTAGATACAACTACAAACCAATATGTTGAAAAGCCTTCTGTTACAACGCTTACCTCCTCTACTACTGGTATTTTAGCTGCAGGAGAAAAATGTGAAATGTCTTTCACTGTTAAAGTTAAAGAAATTACAACAGCAAATGTTAAAATAACAAATACAGCTAGCGTAACTGCTGATGATTTAGATGAAATTACATCTAATACAATTTCAATTTCTACAACTCCTATAATAAAAGCACCTGCTTTAAGAGTTGTAAAATCAAGTTCTATAAATACTGGAACATCTGTTAAGGAAGGAGATATTATTACATATACCCTAACTGTTACTAATAATGGTGAAGGAAATGCTCGTAATGTAGTTATACATGATACTATTCCAGACTACACAACTTGTGTTGAAAAAGATGCAAATGGTCAATATGTAAAGAAAACTTCTATTACAACAATAACATCTGATCCTAAAGAAATACTTGCACCTGGAGAAAGTTATTCAATTTCATTTAGTGTTATGGTTAACAAAATTACTGATGAAAATGTTACAATAACTAACACTGCAAAAGTAACTGCAGATAACTCTGATGACGTTTCTTCAAATACTGTAGGAATTACTGCAGAAAAAAGCCAAGAAACACCTGTACTACCTGATACAGGTAACCATGTAATAGTAACTTTATTAGTAAGCATTTCTGTTATAGGCTTAACAGCTTGTACAATTACTTACTTCCAGTTTAAAAAATTAGCTAATAAAAGAGAATAAAAAATAAAGGAGCTTCGGCTCCTTATTTTTTATTATTCACTATCTACTTCTTTTTTTATTTTATTTGCTTTTCTTCTAATTCTTGTCATTGCTGTGTCTACTGATTTTGTTTTACAGTTAAGCTTTTGTGCAATTTCTTCGTATGTTTTGTTTTGTTGATAATATTTTAAAACGTTTCTCTCATGTTCACTTAAATTTTCATTTATTGTTTTATTTATGTAATTGAAATATTCTTTTTTTGCTATTTCTTCTGATGGATCTTCCACAACATGTGTATTTAATATATCTATAATTTCTTTGTCGTTTTCTTCATTATCATCAAAAATTTGTGCATTTATTGAAAATGCTGAATTTAGTGGAATGTTCTTTTGTCTATTTGCTGTTTTTATTGCTGTAATTATTTGACGTTCTATACACATATTTGCAAATGTTTTAAAAGAGTTCTGTTTATCGTTGTTAAAAGCTTTTGTTGCTTTATATAGGCCTATTAACCCTTCTTGAACTATATCCCCTTTTTCTGCTCCAACTATAAAAAATTTACTTGCTTTCATGTTAACAAGTTCCGCGTATTTATTCATTATATAGTCTAAAGCATTGTTATCCCCAGCTTTAACCTGTTCTATAATTCCTTCATCTGTCATATTGTTATAATTAATTGCTAATTTATTCTCAATTGTCATTTCTTTTTCAGTAACCTCCTACAAACATAAATTTTTACATCTATGCTTTGCTACATATAAGCATTTTATCATAAATTTTGAGGTTTAACAAGGGGTTTGGGGGAAGTTTCTAATTTATTTAGATTGCTTTTTAAATATACTATCAAATACAACAAGCATACCAGGTGTTTATATTCTACTTTACTAAAATTACTACTTAGGTCTCCTTTTTCTAGTTCTGATAAAGCCATCTCTCTTCCATATGGTCCTGCTGTTTTGTTGTTTACTAAGAATTTATACAAATATTCTACTCCAGACCATGATGCTGTTTTGTTATTTCCGTTTTTGTAATACCAGCCATATTGGCTGTAATTCATTACCTTTGTTCCTGCATATATACATTGTGATACAAATGATGTGCAGTCTCCTCCTACTGAATCAAAGTTATAATACTTGGGATTTCGGCTGTATGCTCATGTTCCGCTTCTTCTCTATTATATTTCCTCATAAAAAACACCTTTTACAATAATATGCTTTATTATTGTAAAAGGCTTTATTTTATTTATATTTCTTTATCTCAACTATTCTTTTTCCCTTTTTGTTTTCTCCTAAATCAGCTCCTACTATGAATTTTCCCTTTCCTCGTATTATTAAAACATCTCCTATATTTACTATTTTTGATTGCTTTGTTTCTATCTTGCAATTTATTGAAACCTTTTCACTTTCAATGAGTTTTGCTGTTTCGTTTCTTGAAAGTTTTGTTATTTCTGATACTATGTTATCAAGCCTCATTGAGTTTGATGTTATTTTAAATATATCAAATTCTGGTTCTTTTACTTCTATGTTGTCTATGTCTATTATTGATATTTTAGATTTTTTAAACTTGGTAGTTGTAATTAAGCTGTTTTTTATGTACTCTGCATTTTCGGCTAGGATTATTATATATGCTTTATCTTCATATACTAAAATGTCTCCCATTCGTTCTCTTATTATTCCAAATTGCATTACTGTTCCTAAATAATCTCTATGTTGATATTTGCCTTTTTGCTCGTTTGGTAAGATTATTTCAATTACTTTTATTATGTTCTTAATTTTAGATGTTGCTATTTTTTCTGTTAGTTTTTCTGGATACATTAAGAGTATTTTGCTTTCCGCATCTTCGTATCCACCTGTAAATATATAGTTTTTAAACTTTTGTCTTTCTAATTCTTTTTGAATGATGTTCTTTTCATTCAAGTTTAAAAAGTCTGTGTATGTAATTTTATTTCTTGTTTTGCAAGACTGTAATTTATCGTTTAGCTTTGCTATTATTAGTTTTTCTTCTCGATTTGTTTCCATTATTGCTCCTTCTCCACTATTATACACATGAATTGCTTATTTATCAAGTCTTTGCTGGTTTTATTTTAAAAGTGGAGCTGACATATGCTCCACTTAAACAATATATTTAATCTCGTTATTTGGAAAATACTGTTTCATTTTTTCCAAGAAAAATCTTGTGCCTTCCTCTCTTATTTGTGGCTTATACATATATTTTCCTTTGCCTCTTCCTGTCATTTTTGTTTCATCAAAAAGATTTATTGCGTTTGGAAAAGCCTCTTTGTTTATCATTTTGTGAACATAACTGTATGTCATAAAAATCAATTCAAAAAAAGCACTTTTCTTAACAGCTGAGCTTAAATTTTCTTGCAAAAAGATTAATAAATTTTCATATTCTTCTTTCCAGTTATCTACAAAAATTATTGGTGCAATAAGAATTCCTACTTTGTAACCCGCTTCTTGTAGCTTGTTTATTGCTTTTACTCTGTTTTCTAAATCCGATGTTCCAAATTCTACCCTTCGAATTATATTCTCTGGGTTAACACTCATTCTTACAATTACTCTGCCTTTATGATCTAAATTTAAAATAGGTTCCACCATATCAAACTTTGTTGGAAATGTTAAATATCCTCTATTGTTATTGGCAAAATTGGGAATTGTCCATTCTAAATTGTTTGTTATTGTGTTTTCTAAAATCAAATCACTATTGCTTCCTATCTCAAAAGTTAGCTCTTTTTCACTTTGATTTGATGTTTTAATTATCTTGTTTAGCATTTCTTCCCTATTTACAAAAAGCCTCAAATATGAGCATTTGTTGTAATTGCACACTAAATAACAGTACATACACATTGCTGTACAACCAGATGAAGTATATGGCACAAGAAAGTCGGAAGTTTTGTGGTTTGGAACGAATTTATGCGTTTTTCTAATTCCAATTATTAAGTCTTTCTTCATATCTGTAAAGTCGCAATTTCCTCTACATCTCATTTCAGGTATGTTGTTGTGGTTATCAATTATCATTTTGGGAACATCTTTATATTTTTCTAAAAGCTCTTGTCCAAGTTTATAGTTTGTTATATTTTCTTCATACAAAATCTCTTTTGGCATAAACATTTTGCTTTCACCTCAAGAATATTTTGGTTGATTTTTAATTTAATTATGTAATTCATAAGCAAAAAATGCAGTCTAAACTGCATTTTTTTACACTCTTTTTATTCTAAATGTAGGTATTCCTGTTGAATATGGTGCTATATCATAGTGTTGGTAATAAATATATACTGCATCTTTTGTTAGATAAAAACTATTTGGGTTAAATGTACTTATAACAAGCTGGCAGCTGTCTTCAAAAAATACTCGTGGATTTGCTGTAATTTGTCTGTTTATTTCTTTGAATATGTCTACCATAAAATATGGATTATTCTTAAATACATCTTCTAGTTTTATCATTTTACCTGTTATCATATTCCAGTTTTGTGATGTTCTAACAGTATCTCCATGTGCTCCACCTGAGTAGATGTATTCATCTGCATATAAGCTTATAACATTATTTGCATTTAATGTTACTTCATAATTTTGAACAACTTCGTATGCCCTTTGTGGGTAACCATTCTTTTTGTTATACTTATAAAGTTCCACTGCTTGCTTAAATAGCTCGTTTTCGCTTCTTTTTTGCAAATCTAAAGCCTGTTTCTTGTTATACATGTTGAAATTTACCATACCAAAATTATGTGCTTTTGCTTCTATTGATGGATAGTTAATTTTGTAAGTTAGAACCACTGTACCTTCATACATCATTTTTCTTTCTAAAACATTATTATCAATTTTATACATAAAAATCCCCCTCAAGTAAATATATGCTTAAGGGGTGAGTTTTGTTATTCTATTTCAAACTATCTACAATCATCACAAACTTAACTTCTCTGCTATTTCCTTCACTTATCATTCCAAAGTTATTATATTCATTGCTCAATTCATTTAGTTTTTCAACTCTTTTTGAAATGGTCTTTACATCTCCATTTATTAAGTTACATACTTTTTGTATTCCTTCTGTATCGAATTTTGTTGCTCCTTCTGCTAAGCTTTGTGTTCCGTTTTTTAAGGTTTGTAGTGAGCTTGTAAGTTCTACTTGCTTTAACTCAATTTTATATAAAGACCCACTTCCTATTGATGAGTTTAAACCGTTTTTGTATGAAGCTATTAGAAATATGATAAAGACATAAAAAAATTCCCCAGGAACTGGGGAATTTTTTATTCACCTATTTCTATATATTTTTTGCCTTCATCTAGTTTTTTTACATCTTCTTTAGGGAATGTAATTTCTAGAGTTCCGTTTTTGAAGTTTGCTTTGATGTCTTCTTCTTTTACATTTTCTCCTGCATAATAACTTCTTGAACATTCTCCGAAGAATCTTTCCTTGTGAATATAATTGCCATGATGTTCATTTTCTTCTTTGTGTTCTTCTCTTTTTGCTGTTACTGTTAAATATCCATCTGTTAAATCAATTTTAATGTCTTCTTTGTTATATCCTGGCAAGTCAATATCTAGCACATAATTGCCATCCTTTTCTCTTACATCAGTTTTCATCAATTTGTTTTCTTTTTTTGTAAAAAATGGTTCATTGAAAACCTCATCAAAAATATCAAAACCATTTCTTCTTGGTACCATCATCATAAGTCATTCCTCCTTTACAAATTTTTTATGTGTTGATACCACACATCTTCTATTGTTATATTTCCCACTTGCGATTATATTATACACCTTTTTTTAGCAATGTCAATAGGAGAGTGCTAATTTTTTTAAAAAAATTTTTTTAATTTTTATTTGACTTTTTAGAAAAAATATAGTATACTAAGAATAGCTTTAAAGCAATGTGTGATTAAGTCATAACAAGTCATATGTACTAAGAATTAGGCACGGTGAATTAGCCTAATTCTTATTTTTTATATATTAAAAAGAAGTATTGCGGTGAACAATACTTCTTTCGACTATGTACTAGTCTTTGTGATTTTTTGGCTCTTCTTTTTCATCTTGCTGTCTTAAAATTTCTTGTATCAATAGCCAAATCAAATCATAACTTGTCATTATGCACCTCCTTTCTTTCGGAAGGCTCATACATTATATAATACATTTGTCTTTTTTTCAATATTTTTCAAAAATCTTTTGACAATTTTATTTTAAAAGTGTATAATAAATATATGAAATAAAGAAGCCACAATGTGGTTTGCCGATTAAAATGAAAAACACATCTAACCGTCAAGTTACAGATGTGTTTTTTATTAATAATATTATGATTTTTTCAGGATTTTTTCAGGTTTGTGTTATAATATATATTATGAATTTTTATGTTTAAAGAAAGTAGGTTTTTTATATGTCTTACATTGAGTTTAAAGATGTTGTTAAGGAATATAAAATGGGAGATGTTGTGATTAAGGCTTTGGATAATACTAATTTTAGTATTGATAAGGGCGAATTGGTTGCTATTGTTGGTCCTAGTGGGGCTGGGAAGACTACTACTCTTAATATTTTAGGTGGTATGGATAGGGCAACTTCTGGGTCTGTTTTAGTAAATAAGAAGGAAATTACTTCTCTTACAAATAAGCAATTAATTCAATATAGAAGAAACGATATTGGGTTTGTTTTTCAATTTTATAATTTAGTTCAAAATTTAACTGCTAAAGAGAATGTTGAGCTTGCTACTCAGCTTTGCTCAGATGCTTTAAATGTTGATGAGATTTTGGATAAAGTTGGTTTAAAGGATAGAAAAGATAATTTTCCTGCACAACTTTCTGGTGGTGAACAACAAAGAGTTGCTATTGCAAGGGCTATTGCTAAAAACCCTAAACTTTTACTTTGTGATGAACCAACTGGTGCATTAGATTATAAAACTGGTAAACAAATTTTAAAATTACTTCAAGATACTTGCAGGCGTGAAAAAATGACTGTTGTTATAATTACTCATAATACTGCAATTGCGCCAATGGCTGATAAAGTTATTCATTTTAAGAATGGTACTGCTGAAAATATTGTTATAAATGAAAAACCAATTTCAATTGATAAAATAGAATGGTAGGAGTATGCAAAATGATGAAAAAATCTTTGTTAAAGAATAATTTAAAATCAATTTATAAAACAAGAAGAAGATTTATTTCTATACTGGTTATGGCATTTTTAGGAGTTGGCTTTTTTGCAGGTCTAGTGGCTACAAGCCCTGATATGCTAGATAGCCTAGATAAATACGCAGATTCTAGCAATTTATATGATATAAATATTATCTCTACTTTAGGGTTAACTGATGATGATATTACAGCCTTACAAGCTCTAGATGGAGTTGAAAACGCTTATGGAATTCAAACAAAAGATTCTATATCTAAAATTGATGATAAAGAAAGTATTTGTAAGGTAATTGAATATAACGAAAATGTTAATACACCAGTTATAGTTGCAGGGAGAAATATTGAAAATGAAAATGAATGTTTAATAGATCCTGCTATTGTTCGTACAGGAGAAGGTGCAGAGAGATACATTGGTAAAAAAATAGTATTAGAAAATAATGATTTAGATTCTGATGACAAACCAATTTTTACAAAAAAAGAATTTGAAATTGTAGGAATTGCAGAAACACCTATATATATATCCAGTGAAAGAGGAAATACAAATATTGGTAATGGAACAGTTTCATTTTATATCTTCACAAAAGATGTAATTAATATGGACTATTACACAGGCGTTTATGTAACCGCAAAAGACGCTAAAGAAACTGTTACAAATAGTGATGAATATTTATCTATTATAAACTCTGTAACAAGCAAAATTGAAGCTATTAAAGAAACCAGAGAAAATGCTAGATATAAGTCTTTAGTAGATGAAGCGACTAAAAAAGTTAATGATGCTCAAAAAGAATTTGATGATAAAAAACAAGATGTTGAAGCTGAATTACAAGATGCAGAAAGCCAAATTAAAAATGCTGAAAATCAAATTGCATCATCTGAGAGGAAAATTCAAAATGGTGAAAAAGAATTAAATACTCAAATAGAGCAAGCAAATGCACAATTTGCAAGTGCTAAAGCACAAATTGAAAATGCAGAAAAACAGCTTGAAGCAGCTCCTTTAGAAGATGCTGTAAAAGAAGCTCAAAAAGCTGAACTTTTAAAGCAAAAGCAATCATTAGAAGCTTCTCAAAAAGAAGCTGAAGCTAAGTTTGAACAAGCAAGAACTGAAATAGCAAATAACAAAGCTGAAATTAGAAAGGCAAAGTCTAAATTATCTAGCAGTAAAGCTGAATTCGAGGATAAAAAGCAAGAAGCTCAAGATAAATTAGATGAAGCCCAAGTAAAAATTGATGACGCAAAAAATGAAATTTCTAAAATTGAAAAATGCAAATGGTATATTCAAGACAGGCTTGATAACTCTGGATACAACAACATTTTTGATGCAATAAAAACAATGTCTAATATTTCAAAATTGTTCCCAGTTATTTTCTATCTTGTTGCTGTTTTAATAAGCTTAACATCAATGACAAGAATGATTGAAGAAGAAAGAATAGAAATTGGAACATTAAAAGCACTTGGTTATACTAATACTCAAATTATTTTAAAATATATCATCTATTCTCTTTTTGCATGTATCTTAGGTGGAGCTTTAGGTATGATTGTTGGTTTATATTTAATACCTAATATAGTATGGATTATGTATTCAATGATTTATAGTATACCAAAATTTTACTCAAGTTTCAGATTTGATATTGGTTTACTTGGAACAATAATTTCGTTTATTTGTATTGGTGGTGCTACAATTTTAGTTGCAGTAAAAGAACTTAAACAGATGCCATCAGTTTTAATGAGACCAAAACCACCAAAAAAGCGGTAAGAAAATATTGCTTGAAAAAATACCATTCATCTGGAAAAGATTTAATTTTTCCCATAAAGTTACTGCTAGAAATATTTTTAGATATAAGAAAAGAGCGTTAATGACAATTATAGGAATTGCAGGCTGTACAGGACTTATGCTTACTGGCTTTGGAATAAGAGATTCTGTAGATGATATACCTAATGCAGAATTTAAAGAAATTTTCAAATATGATGCAGCAATTACACTTTCAAATACTGATAGCTTACCAGAAATTGAAGAATACTTACAAAACAATGAAAATATAGAAAGCTATGTAACAGTATGTGCAACAACCGCAAAGCTTAGCAATGGTTCTAAAAACTACAATGTAACAGTTTTTGTTCCAGAAACTTTAGATAATTATACTACAGTTTATAATTTAATGGATTTTAAAACAGGAGAAAATGTTAGTATTGGAAATGATGGAATAATTATAACAGATAAGGTTGCAGATATGCTTGGTATTTCCGCTGGAGATAATATAAAATTTATAGATTCAGAAGATAAGGAATATCAATTTAATGTAAGCAACATTGTTAAAAATCATGTTAGTCATTATGTGTATATGTCTAAAGAATTTTATGAAAGTAATTTGAAACAATATCAAACAAACATTATATATTTTAATACAAAAGACATCAGCGAAGATGAACAAAATAAGATTTCTGAAGATATCCTAGGTTATGATGGAGTAGCCTCAGTATCACTAATCAGTGCTCTTATGAATTCAGTTAGCGATATGCTAAATACAATGAACTATGTAGTTGTAATTTTAATAGTAGCCTCTGCAATGCTTGATTTTGTGGTGTTATACAACTTAGCAAATATAAATATAGCAGAACGCCAAAGAGAAATTGCTACACTTAAAGTTTTAGGATTTTATGATAAAGAGGTTGATAATTATATAAATAAGGAAAACATTATATTTACTATAGTTGGTGTGGCTTTAGGGTTAGTATTTGGAACATTTTTAACATCAGCTATAATATCAAGCATAGAGATAGATACGCTTAAATTTATGAGGAATATAAAGCCAATAAGCTATGTTTACTCTAGTATAATTACTATTTTCTTCTCATTTATTGTTAATTTTATAATTCATTTTGTTTTGAAGAAAATTGATATGATTGAGAGTTTAAAGAGTGTGGAATAAAGTTAAAGCCCCAGTTGTAACTGGGGCTTATTTAATTTTATTGTATGTCTTCTTGAACTTGAGATATATCTGAAATTTGTGCTGCAAAGTATGGTAAGTCTTTTCCCTTCTCTTTTAGGAATATTGTGAATGTGTCATCTACTAAGAAATCTCTTGGTTTTTCTGTTGGCATTATTGCTGTTTCTTTTAGAATTATACCCGCTTCGCTTTTGATTTTTCCGCCTTTTTCATCTAGTTCAAATTGTATTGTTTGCAATGCTTTGTCAATGCAGTATTCTTGTCCGTTTGAGAATGTGAATGGTCTGTTTTCAACTTCTGTGATTTCTTCTTTTAAGTTGAATTTTATGTTTGGTATTTTTAATTTATCTGTTTCATTTAATGTTGTGCTTCCATTATATTTACCTGATTTTTTAATTATACCTTTAAATATATCTCCAAAATTATTTTCTGTGTTTCCTCTTGAGATTATTACTTCATCATTTTGTTTTGTTTTTAGTTTTATTGCAAAATCGCTACTTGAGTTGTAATATAATACTTCTACTTGGTCTCTTACAGCTTCATCTGTGCTTGAATCAATTCCAAAATATTTTACATTCTTGTATTTTCCAAAGTCTCCATTTTCTAATTTTGTGAACACTTTTGGAAATTCAAATTGCTTTTTTAGCATTACATATAGGAAATAATTATTACTTTCTCCTTCTTCCCAACTAAAATCATTCAAAATATCACTTGTTTCATTGAACTTATCTTTGATAGCTTTTTCAATTTGTTTTTTTAGCGCAGGAGTTGGATTTCCATATACTTTGTAATAACTATCTTCTGATAAGCATGATGTGTTAAATGTTCCTTTGTTTAAATTATCTACTGCTGTTGGTTGAGGATTAAAAACTATGTCTTTTTTTGCCAAGTCATTTTTTAAATCATTCCAGATTAAATTAAATGTACCACACCAAGCTGTGTTTGATGTTATTTCATCTTCTAAAGATGTAACTATATTTAGCTTTGTATTAACTTTTGCTGTGGGTGCATACTTTCTTCCCCATGTGCTGAATAGCACTGGTTTGTTGTTTTTCATTCTGTTTAAGTCAATTAAAAACATTATGCCTATTACGATTGCGACTATAATCAAGATTGCAAGTATGATTTTTGTGGATTTCTTCATATAAACCACCTTTTACCTTTCTCTTATTTTTCTAATTCTATTTTACATCTTCTTGAACTTGAGATATATCTGAAATTTGTGCTGCAAAGTATGGTAAGTCTTTTCCCTTTTCTTTTAAGAATATTGTGAATGTGTCATCTACCATAAATTCTCTTGGTTCTTCTGGCATTGCTGCACTTAAGTTAGTCATCATTCCTGCTTCGCTTTTAATTCTACCACCCTTTTCATCTAAGTCAAATTCAATTGTTTGTAGAGCTTTTTCAATGTAGTATATATCTCCATTTGAAAAAGTATATGGTTTGTTTTCAACTTCTGTTATTTCTTGTTTTAAGTTGAAACTAATTTTTGGTATTTTTAATTTATCTGTTTCATTAAATGATTTGCTTCCATCATATTTACTTGATTTTTCAGTTATACCTTTAAATATATCACCAAAATTGTTTTCTGTGTTTCCTCTTGAAATTATTACTTCATCATTTTGTTTTGTATTTAGCTTAACTGCAAAATTGCTATCTGAGTTGTAATACAATACTTCTACCTGTTCTCTTACATCCTTTTTTGTGTTTGAATCAATTCCAAAATATTTTACATTTTTATATTTTCCAAAATTTCCATTATCTAAGTTTGTAAATACTTTTGGAAATTCGAATTCTTTTTTAAGCATTGTATATAAAAAATAGTCTTTTTCTGTTGCTCCATCCCAATTAAAGTCATCTAAAATGCTACTTGTTTCGTTAAATTTTTCCTTAATAGCTTTTTCAATTTGTTTTTTTAATTCTGGTGTTGGAGTTCCATAAACTTTGTAATAACTATCTTCTGATAAATATGATGTGTTAAATGTTCCTTTATTTAAGTTATCTACCATCTTTGGTTGTGGAGAAAAAATGATATCTTGTTTTGCTAGGTCATTTTTTAAATCGTTCCAAATTAAGTTAAACGTACCACACCAAGCTGTGTTTGATGTTATTTCATCTTCTAAAGATGTTACTATATTTAGCTTTGTATTAACTTTTGCTGGTGGTACATATTTTCTGCCCCATGTACTAAATATTACTGGTTTGTTATGCTTCATTCTGTTTAAATCAATAAAAAACATTATGCCAATTATGATTGCAATTATAATTAAAACTGCAAGTATGATTTTTGTGGATTTCTTCATATAAATCACCTTTTACCTTTCTCTTATAATACTTTTTTTGAGTTTCAGAAGTTTCATTTGTATTTACTTTTTAAATATTCTCCTTATCCAACTAAATAATTTGTATATTATTCCATGTTTTTCATATTTTATCAATTCTTTTGTGTCTTCATTTTCTTGCACCTTTGTGTTTTTTTCAAACAGTTTATCTGGATCATATTTTTTCCTTAGTTCCTCTTCATATTTTTTATCATTTTCAAGTAATTGTTTGTCTAATATTTGCTTTTCTTCTTCTGTGCACCAATAGTTTCTATATATGACTGTTATTAAATCTTTTGTTTTTTCCTTTAAATCTTGCTCTTCTAAAGGTTTTCGAGGGTCAATTCTTACATTATAGTTTGGTTTTGAAACATCTTCAAAAAAGCCTCTTAGTTTTAAAGGTATCTTTTCAACTTCCGTTTTTGGTATGTATCTTAGTATTTCAATTAATTCTGCTGATGCTTCAGCAAACTCATTTGTAACCAATTTTATTCTCCTTTTCTATTCTTTTTCTTCTTCATTATCTTGAACAAGATTTTCAATTTTAGCATATTCTTCTTTAACTTCATGAATTGCTTTTTTTACTTCGCTTGCTTTCCTTGTAACTGCTATATTTTTTACAGATTGCATGCAATTTTCTGTAATAGGTTGTTTTTTTGTTTCTTGTCTTTCTTGCTCTAGTTCCATGGCAAGTTTTTCCGGATTTTCTATTTCTTTAAATCTATCTCTAAAATATAGTTCTCTAACTATTGGAGAAGTAGTTATTGATATATCTTCTGTTTCTTTGGGTCCGCTTATATCCATTTTTGTAAAGTAGTCTTTCATAATTTGGTCTATTACTTCTTTATCATCAAACTCCACTTTTGCAATTTTGGAGAATTCTGATAGTCTTCCTCGTGATAACTCATCTTGCATTCCATAGCTAATTCCGCATAAGTTTTTGGGCTGATTGTGTTTTAAAACCGGAATTTTAATTCACTAGGTGAATTATATTCTGCTCGTTTAACAAATTGTGTAGTATCTAGTGCTACGGCATCTCTAATACATTCTGCCATCTTCATTACCTTTTGAACTTCTATACTATCTATTTGATATTTCCTCATTAATTCTTCCGTTTTTTCTTCTACTGCTTGTGAAGCTTCTTTATATCTAGTTTGTCCATATCGGTCCCTATACATTTCTATTTTGATTTGCTCAGCTTCTATTGTTGCTTGTATTAGTCTTATTTCATTGTCTGGAAGTTGCCCCTGTAAATCTTCTCCAGCTATTTTTGCACTATGTTTTTCATGTTCCTCGTAAGCATCTAACTGCCTTCCACATGAATAGTATTTACTTGCTTCAAGAATTATTTTCTTTGTTTGTGCATCAAACCCTTCTAAATTAGCAATCATATTTGAATACATTAATACTCTAGAAATGTGTTCTTCTCCAAATTTCTTATGTTTGCTATAATATCCGTTTTTCTTGTATTTCTGAAAAAGCTTTTTTTACTTCTTGTAAATCTAGATATGCTTTAGCTTCATCTAAGGATAACTGCTTACCTTGCTCCGCAGGATATTGTTTTGTTTTAAAAATTGCTTCGAATGTAGTACTATCTAGGCTTGAAGATTGTTCTAGTATTTCAATGCTTTTGCTTGGTTTTCCTTGTATTTCAGTCTTTGAGCCATATTGTCTTTGAATTTCATCTATTGAATAGTCTATATCTAAACTAATACCTGCCATCATTTGCTTTTCATACATGCTTGGTAGCAATTCATATTTTTCTCTTTCTGCATTTATGCTTTGTTTTATTTGTTTTAATGCTTTTAATCCTTCTTCTCTATTGCCTTCTTGTATTTGTTTTTTTACTGTTTCTATTGCATCATGAAGAATTTCATTTAGGTGTACATTATTAAATATCGCATCTGGATTTGCAAATTTACCAGTTCCTTCGCCTACTAACTCCTGAAATAAATCAGATGTGAAGTGAGCATTTCTAACATTGTTAAATTTTGTTATTATTTGTTCTATGAGCTCTGGTTGTATTGTTTTTTTTGTTTTAAATTTTTCTAGAAGTTTATCTATCTGGTCTCTCTGTACTTTTGCTAATTCTCTTCTGTCTATTAATTCAATTGGAATTTTTCTTCCTGATTTTTCACTTAGAGAAATTGCAGCTTGTATGCTTTCAGGGTCTACTTCTTCAAAACAAATTATACTCGCAGGTTGAATTTTTTTATATTCTCCTGTTTCTTCAGATGTGTCTTGAATTTCTATATCTACTTCAGAATAAAGTCCTCTTGTATAGTCTGGCAATTTTTTTGCTGTATAATATTTTTCTGGTCTTCCTGCATATGTTCCAATTTCATTATTGTCTGAGCATATATCATATGGTGCCATTGCAACAATTGCCTGTTCATTAAAGTCTTTTATTGATATCATTAATTTTTTAGTGTTATCTCTTTGTGCTGTACCTATATTTTCTTCTGTTATATAACTATAGCATAATGCATGTCTTTCTGCCATTTTTGTTGTATTCCATTTATCATACATATCTCCTTCGGCTGTACTCGTTTTATAAGCATCCATTACACTTACCATTTTGCTAAATGGTCCATTCATCTTTCTTACTACATATTCATGGCCGTCTTCTGTATATTGAATTTGTTCTGTAAAATTCTCATTTTTTGAACTATTCAATTCTTGAACCATATCTTGGGTATAAGCCATCCTTATAGTAGTTTCGAGAGATATTGCTTGCTTGTATCTAGCAATTATTTGTGCTTTACTTTCTTCTACATTTTTTTCTCTGTATTCGTTTCTTATTTGTTTAATATCTTCTTGTTTAATTATTTCTTGTATTTTTGCTAGTGCCTCAAGGGCTTGTATCTTTGCTCTATCCTTATCTGTAATTTGTTCTTGCATTTGAATTTTTTCTAATAGTTCTTGAACATTACTTCCATATTTTCTTGTTAATTCAACTGCTTTATCGTAATTTATTCCTAGTGTTCTTTCAAGATAAGCATTTTTAACTTCTATGAATGTTGATTGTTTATTTTCTATAATTCCATCAAGTTCTATATTTTTCTTTTGATTAAAGTTTTCTATATCAGAATAATTAGTTATTTGGTTTGCCTCTTCTGGGTTTAAAACTAAATATGAAATAATTGTCTTTTCATATTCTGTCATTGGCTCTTGATTATTCTGTATTTTACTTGAAACCAGCTTTAAAAATTCATTTGGTTCCATTATTGATTTATATATATTGTTTTCAGTATGGTGACTTCCTTCTTTATCTATAGACTCTACTAATTCTTGTATTAGTGGTGCAAGATATTTACTATCTTGTTTTAAATATTGTATTGTAAAGTTTAAAACATTTAAAGCTTCTTTACTATGTGATATTGTTTCTAGTCTTGCTTGTATGTTGGGATATCTTACAATTATTTCTAAGTTGCCTTTTCCTAAAATATTTACAATATCTGGTTTTAAAGAACTAAACCTTAAAGTTGTAAATAGTGTTGCATTTTTTTCTGAAAACTTTTTCATTAGCTCTATTTCTTGTTTGGTTAATTCTGTTCTTTCTTGTTCTTCAAGCTCTTTTTTATATCCTATTTCTGCTAATTTTTTAAATGTTTCTTTATTTTTATCTGCATAGTTTAAGTATAGTGGTTGTTTTTTTATTGCTTCTAATAAGACCTTTTCTGTAATGCATTCTTTTGGAAAACCTTCAAATCTATCAGTATTATCAAATTCTCCTATTCCACTAATTACTCTCAAAGCAAGTTTTTCGAAAATTTTTGCTTCTTTTTCATTTTGTGGTACAGGAACTATTCCAAGATTAGATGTGCTTTTCCACATTTCTTCTGTCCATATTTCTCTTGGAACATTTAGAACATTCTCGTAGCCTTTTTTTATAAGTTCTTCCATTGTTTTTACATACCATTTTCTATATTCTTCTTTTTGTTCTTCCGAAAATTGTGCTTTCCATTTTTTGTATTCTTCTCTTTCCTGTTCACTTTGTATTTGTTCTATATCTTTATCTATATATGGAATGTTCTGTGCTTCAGTTGCTAGACTCATATTATGTTCTAGAAGCTTATCATATAATTCCATTGTTCTTTTATATATTGGCAAAAGTCCAGTTGTTGGTTGTTTTTCTACCCAGCCACGATTTGGTGAGTTATAAAGAGATTCATTTATTTGGAAAAGTATATTTTCACTCATTCTTTCTCTTGGTATGCTATCTATTACTAAATCGCTATATTCTTCTGTTTTTATTTTATTAATTATTAGTTGTTCTGCCCATTTTTCATATTCTTCATCAGTGATATTAGGGTTAATGTTTTCTAGTGGAATAGTCTTTATCATTCTAATATCTTTATTTACTAAGATTTCGTATATTTCTTGGGTTTTACTTTCTTTTGGAAGTATTTTTAAAAAGCTCTCTACATTTGATATGTTTACAATTTCTTCTGCACAGATTTTACATAAGTTTGGAGTAATGTGTTTTTTACTAAGGTTGCCTAGCATGTTCATTATGTATTCACTACTTTTATTATTCATTATGGACATTACTTGTTTTTCATACCATTCTTGGTATTCTTCATCTGTCATTTGTTGAAAAGCATTATCTTCTGGTAAATCATAAATTGCATCTTTTTGTTTTTCTATAGCTAATTCATAAATTTCTTTTGTTTTTGCTTTTTTTGGCATTAATCTCAATATTTTGCTAACACTATCTTCTTCAGCTTTATCTATTAATTCTTTACTAAATTCTTCATCAAATAATTCTGGTTGCATTCTCTCAAACCATTCATTATTTACATCGCTTAAACTTATTGAATTGGCTTTTTGTATTAAGTCTTTTACTGTTTGTCCATCTATTGCTGTGATTGGTGTTTCACTTATAAAACTTTCTATTTCATTAAAAGGAATTGTTCCTTCTTGTTTTGCTATAAAATTTCTTACTATCTCTGGTTTTATAAATTCTGGTTTTGTATCTAATAGTATATTTGTAAGTTCTCTAAAATCTCTAGCACTTTCACATTTTCTTTTAAGTGCATTTTGGTAAAACTCTTTATATTTTGCAGATGGCTCACCTTCTAGAATTCCATTAATATTAGACATACTATTTCCATCACAGTTTATAATATCATAGGCATTTTCTCCATATATGTCTATAATATTTTGCAACAACTCATTTCCCTCTTTTGGTCCTAGTATTGTGTCTCTAGTTTCCTTATCTTCTTTAACACACATAATTATTTTTAGTGCTTCTATATCTATATCATATTTATCTAGGATATCCTTTGCCGTTCTACTAAGATGATTATAGATTTTTTCGATAAGTAATTTTGGTTCTTGAAGTTCGTCTACTGTAAATTCACTTTCTTGTGGGAACTTTGGTTCTAGTTCTTTGTTTATTTGCTCTAAATTATCAATATAAATTTTGAGTTTTTCTTTTCTCACTTGTTTTACCTCTTTATTTAACGTTTTTTCTTCTTTTTGTTTTATATTTTTCTACATGATATTATATCATAAAGTTTTATTTTTTGAACAAGTTTTATTTATTTTTATAAAAAAGTGGTAGAAGTCTTGCTTCTACCACTTTACCTATCCTATCATTTTTTGCAAAAGTGCAATTCGTCTTTGTTTTTCTTCATCATCTTTTTCGTAGATGATGCTTGCATTTTCTCCATCATGTTCAATTACCAAAATGTCTCCTTCTTGAATTTCTCCAACTGATTCAATTATTTTGTTAAGAGAAATATCAATCATTTCTGTTTCTTTGCTGAAGAAGTCGCATACATTACTTTCCTCTACGGGAATCATCTCGACTTCGCATACTGCCCATTCGTTTTCAACCCTGTCTATGGATGCATAGCTTTTCATTGCTTGCTCCTTTCTTCAAGTTCGGGACCACTTAAATAGTCACCTGGGGACGTACTGAATGTAACACTATCTGTTGTGATAGTTGCAACTACAGTTCCACATTCGTCTGTTCTGTAGACTTCAATGTTTCTGTCTTCTAAGTTTTGCATTGTTTCTGCTGTTGGGTGGTTATATTTATTCCCAACTTTTGCCGAAATCAAAGCATATTGTGGGTTTATTGCATCTAAAAATGCTGTGCTTGTTGAAGTATCACTACCGTGATGCCCAACTTTTAAGATTTCTGCATTTAGGTCTATGCCTGTCCGCAGAATATCTGCTTCAACATCTTTTTCTGCATCGCCTGTCATTATTACATCCATTTCTCCAAAGGATACTTTTATAACGGTTGAATAGTTGTTTAAGTTTCCTATTGGTGCATTAATCGGCCCAATTATTTCAAAGGTTGCGTCACCAATGTTATAAGTTGTTCCAACTTCAGCATATTCGGTTGTGTAATTGCCTGTACTTATCTCGTTCATGAGTTTTAAGTACCAGTTTGTGGTTATTGTGTCTGTAACATCTGGCAGAACTATTGTACCTACTTCGAAGTTTGTAATTACATCATACATTCCTCCCATGTGGTCGTCGTGTGGATGTGTTCCAAACACATAGTCAATTTTGGTTATGCCTTGATCTTTTAGGTATTGAACAACGTCTTTGCCTGTGGACCGTGTGCCACAGTCGATTAATGCTGTGCTGTCCCCTTGTTCAAAGAAAAAGGAATCTGCTTGGCCAACATCTATCATTGTTAGCTCTAAAGTTCCTTCAACTGATTGAATTGTTTCGGTTGGCTTTTCTTGTTCCTCTGCATTCTGTTTTGAATCTTCTTTGGGCTTACTTTCCTCTTGAACATCTGGTTTTGAATCTTCTTTTGGTTTGCTTTCTTCTTGAACATATGACTTTGAGTCTTCTTTTGGGCTTGTTTCATTTGGAATTAAGTCTTTTGCGTTAATTCCAAGCACTGTTGCTAATGCTAGGATAATTATTGTTGCAAGTATTTTACCTTGCTTCTTTCGATCGTTCTTGTCATTTGACATGTACGATACCTCCTTAAAAGTTTTACTGTTTTATTATAGCACAAATTAGAGGTTCGTGCAATGTTATGTTGACTCTTGTTATATGTTTTCTTCTACTATAACTTGCCCTTCTAGATTTTTTAGGTAGATTTTGTTTTCGTCTATAAGTAGATATGTGCGCTCTGAACCGTTTCTTGGTCTTGAGATTGAACCTGGATTTGCAAATATTTTGCCATCTTGTTTTGTTATCATTCCATAGTGTGTGTGACCACTTAGGAATATGTCTCCACAGTATTCTGGTAGGTGATATTTATCATACAAATGGCCATGTGTTAGTGTTATAACTTTTCCGTTTAGGTTGATGTGCCTTACGTCTAGCAGTGTAAATTGTAATAGGTCTTCTATTCTTTCATTATCACAGTTTCCTCTTACTGCTGATATTTCTTTTGAGTATTTGTTTAATAGGTCTGCAACTTCATCATCATTTATTGTGCTGAAATATCCGACAAAAATCGCCTAAGATTAGAAGTCGGCTTGCACCTTCCTTATTATATATTTCTAATATTTGTTTTAAGTGGTCGACATCTCCATGGATGTCGGAAATTACTAAGGCTTTCATTGTGGTCACCTTTCTTTATTTTTTAATTTTTTATTCTCTTTGTTGACTTATGTAAACTTTTGTGTTATAATATGTTTTGTTCTAAGACCAGTGGTCTTAAATTTTTTTAGGAGGTCTTCTTATGGCGCGCAAAGATTTCTTACCTACTGATGGAAAAATGTCGAACAACCACAATCAGAACAAAATGATTCGTGAGGCAGCAAAGGAATTCGGGATTCCTGAAATGGAACTTTCCAAGGAAATTCATGCGCAAAAGAACGAATGGTATGGCGGCGACTTTACCTACCAAGAACTCCGGGAAATCGCAAAGGAACTTAAGGAGCGTCTGGAGAAAAAGAAGCGGTGATAACGACCTCGGGAGAAAGGCAATAGCCTTTCTCCTTTTTTATTCGTCATATAAGACCATGCCTGCTCCTAGTTCTTCATTTGGTCTTGAAATAAAGCCAAATTTTTCGTAGAAGCTTTCTTTTCCTTTTGATGCTCCTAAGTATGTTCTTATTTCTGGATTTACTTTTTTGTATTCGTTTATTTTTTCTATTAATTTGTTCATTATGCCTGTTCCAATTTTTTTGCCTTGATATTCTGGAATTACCATTATGTCTTGTATGTATAAAAATATTGTTTTGTCTCCTATGATTCTTCCATAGCCTATTAGCTTGTTTTCATCGTATACGCATAGTGAGTATAGGGTGTGTTTTAAGGCTTCTTTTATTATTTTGTTTTCTCTTGTTCCCCAGTCTACCGCTTCTGTGAGGTTGTTAAATTCCTCTGGGGTTGGGGTGTGTTCTTTGTATGTTATTTGCATGTTGGGCCTCCTTTTTATGAGGGTATTATATCATAAAAGGAGGTGGATGTATAGGGGATGAGGGTTATGAGCGAGGTTTGACCGGTTTTTGTGGTTTTGTGAAAATTAGAGTTTTTGTTGGTATTTCAGTAAATCTATTGATTTTGGTTTCTAGAACATTTGTGCATTTTTAGGGCATTTTTTGAGGGTTTATTACCCAATTTTTTCCCAACTCATAATGTACGTCTGTTCGTATTCAAAATTAGTATTTGCTGAGTTTTTGAAAAGCAATTTTTTGCTATGAAAATTTTAATTTTTATGGAGGTTTTAGATATGAATAATTTTAGAGAAGTTAATGATGATATTTTAAGAGATTGGTTAAGTTTTAGAGAGGAAATGGTTTTAGGCACACTTTCTAAAGAAGATAGAAAACATTATATTTATTTTGATGAGATTGCTGAAAACATTTTAAAGAATGTTCCTAATCAAAATCAAAAATATGTAAAAAATCAATTCGATAGACTTGATAAGAATTTTATGGATTATATTTGTTATTGGAATGAGAAGTATTATAGAAATGGATTCGTGGACGGAGTACAGCTAATTGGTGGATGTTTTGAAAAGAATTAATATATGATTAGTTATAAAATTAAAGTGTGAAAAATAACTCTAAGAAATTTTTCACACTTTTTAATATTAATAGAAATTATTTATTAATTCTATCTCTTTCTTACATTTGTATGTCTTTAATAAATTAATTAACCTATCTCTATCATAAAAACAATCTAGTTTTTTTGACTTACATTTTCCTTTATTTAATTCTTTTAATTTTTCTAAAGCATCATTAGAAAATTTAGATGTAGTAATATAACAAAATCTACAAGTTCTATCTGGTACACTTCCATATTTTTCAGTAAAATATTTATATGAACCTTTATAAGTCCAATTTACAGTATATTTTTGGCTTGTATTTCCTAATTCAATTTCTTTTTCTTTACTATATGCTTTCAGCTCAATAAATATATTTTCATCTTTAGTTTCAATTCTATAGTCTATCTCTCTTTTATTTATTTTAATAGAATGTTCAAATGTTGTACCATTTTCATTGTATATTTTTCTAAACACCTCTCCCATCATGTATTCAAATAATAATCCTTTTATATTGCCATAATTACCATTTTCTCCAATCTGCTTATGTATTTCTTCGAATTTGTTCACATCAAATTTTCCATCTTCTATGAAACTTATATAATTAGACATTATTGCTTCATAATTATTTCCCAGGATTTTCTTTATATCTATGCACATATAATTATTTTCTCTTATTGTTTTTTTTGCAGAATTTGATATATTACTAGCAAATATTATAGGTAATATTTTTCTATTAGTTCTTTTGTTTTTTGTACTATTTATAAAAATATCTATTCTATTTTTAAATCCTTCTACATCTAGCCAATCGTAAACAGACTTTGTAGAAATATCTATTACACCAATAGTTTTTTTTGTTGTTCCATTAATACCTACTGTTTTTGTAAAAAAGAATGCATCCCAAATCAGTTTTCCATTTTCTACTCCTTCATATCTATTCCCTTCACCTTTAAATGTAACTATATCATTAGAATCTATAATATTAATATCCTTTAACCAACTAATTAAGTTCCATAACACACGATTTTCTATTTTTAACTGTACATATTTTTGCTCTAAATTAATATTATTATCTTGTCCAATTATAAAAGTTACTCCATTATATATTTGAATTTTCGCTATTTTAAAATAATTTAATTCTTTAATAATTGTATCTATTACAAAATTATTTCCTAAATTTGCAATAACACAGCCAGATACTCTAGCTAGTTCATTATATGTAATTACTTTTTCTCTTTTTATTAAACATATAGCTCTAAAAAGTTGCTTTTTCTCAGTTCTAATTAAATTACTCAAATTATTATAATTTACTTGTTTATCATTGGATGCATACGCATAATTATTATTAGCAAATTTAATCGGAGCACTTGACTTTATTAAACCTTTCTTAACCATATTACTAATTATCTTTCTTGCATAATTATTATTTATATCGTTATACTCTTTTAAGATATAGTTAATTAACTCTGAACTCAACACAAATGATTTCTTTTTCTCTAAATATTGTTTTATACAATTTTCTTTTTCATTCAACACATTCACACTCCCCATATATAAAAATATTTATAAAGATAACATGTATTCTGTTTTTAAATTTTTAATTATTGTTTTCATATATAAATCGGCAGTAAAATTATTTTACTGCCTGGATCCTAAATATACATATTTTTTTTCATAAATTCAATGGTATATTTGGGTAAAGCACTATTTGTAAGTAGTTCTTCATTATCAATTAGATAACTTCTTACCCTATCTTTTATTTTTTCAGAAATTTCTCTAGGATTTATAATATAAGATTTTTTATTATCTCTACCATTATAATTTAACAATACAAACCTATTAAAAGAAAAACCATTTCTTAGAAACAAATCTATAATAATTGAAAATTTAGTTCCACATTTTTCTTTCATTTCCTCATATATATCATCCTCTAGAAAATACAAATCTTCAGTGCTTGTAATTAAAACTATATATTCATCAACATCTTCTTCAAATTTAAATATCTTATATTCTTTCATAAGCACCTCCTCAAACAAATTAGAAAATAATATTGTAGGAATCTTTTATTGTAGTTAATATTTGATCTGCTAAAGATTCCGCTTCTTTTTTATTTGTAATAATCCTTGTTAAAGATGGATCTATAGTTGCATGAAGATACACATTTCTCTTATTACTATATAAACTATATAATTCATTTAACTTTTGTTTTTCATTTTCCTCAATATCATTTCTCAAATCTATTATACTAGGATTTCCTTCCCTTCTATAAAACATTGAAAAAGTGTCTCTTTTAGTTAATCTAAAATTATATTTTTCTTTTAAAATCTTCTTTAAGTACCCTTCTAAGCCCTTAAATACTCCTGCCAATAATCCAGTGTAATCCTCACAGTAGCATTCTTGATTCATTAGACTAATTGAACCAGAAATTGATTTTAGCAAAGCTTCATCCAAATAATTATATGACTTTTCTAATTTATTTTTCATTTCATCTCTTACTGCTGATGAAGGTTTATTAATTCCTATAAAGTTATTATTGAATTCGATGAATTTATCTAAATCAAGCGTTATAAGATCTGTTAAAAATGTTATTATAATACTATATGTCTCGTATGGTCTAGCTTGAATCATAGCTTTATTTTTAGTTGCATAAAAATGTATAATAACTTCATCTCGGTTGTATCCCTCAAATCTAACCATATTTCCTTCTTCTATATATTTTATTATTCCATACCAATTTTCATCTATATAGCTCTTTAATTTTTGTATTATTTCTTCACTACAATCGAAAGAGAACTGTTTTACTGCTACTTCTTTTGAAAATCCTTTGCTCATAATATATTTTAAAAGAATTTTTGCTTCATCTATATTAGTTCCTACTGGTATAATATTTACACTTTTATTCTTTATAAATATATCTAATCTACATTCTTTGCCATTCATATAAAATTTACATATTTTCTTTTTTTCACTTCCTAGATATGATCTAAATACAAATTTATTATCTGTACTATTATAATTTTTAATAATTTTTTCAATATCATTAGGATTTATAATTACTTCTGCCATTATATTACCCCCTTATTAATATATTTTTTGCTCTTTTATTACCATTTATATTCTCAATAATATATTCTACTCTCATTCCATTTTTTATATTTTTTTTATTGCAAATATCTCTAATATTAAAATATATGTCTTCTTCTCCATTTGATTGCTTTATAAATCCAGAACATCCATGCTTTAATATTGTTTTAATTTCTCCAAAACACCTTTTTTCTTTTTGGTAAATATAATTCTCAGCAATTCTTTTTAGTTTATTTACATTTACCTTTATTTCAGGATCAATTTCATAATTCGAAGCAGCATATCTTAATTCTTCCGGTATATTCCAATATTTTCTATTTCTATAATAAATACTTGCATGAAAAAATATTTTAGCATTCTCATAATCAGATTGCGCTTCCCATAATAAGCCAATATCTTGAAAAAGATTTATCATTTTTTCATATTCATATTTACAAGCAACAGCTTTACATCCATATAATAGAGCGTCTTCTATTTTTCCATTTCTATAACATATTTGTGACAATTTATGGTACATAAACCAAAAATCTTCTTTATAAGCTAATTTTTTATAATTTTCAAAATCTTCTTGTGTTGCACTGGGAATTATACACTTACAATAATACATTCTCGCTCTCAACCATATTTGATTTTTATAATGAAATTTTTTTATTTCAGTAAATGCTTTTTCACATATATCTATGCATTTGTCATATTTTTTTATTTTTTCATAACATTTAGCCATGTTTTGATAATATATTTCTTTTATGGAAGCCAATTCTCTTTCTTTTCCCTTATCATCATTGAAAACAAATACTTTTTCAGACAAAATATCTGGGTTCAGTTTTGATAACCAACTTATAATTTCTTTGTAATTTGTACTTGACCTCTCATTATATATTTTTATAACTTTTTTTATTGTTAATACATAAGGATTTATACAATAATCATCAAATGGTAGCTGTTCTGTATTGTTAACAATATAATTTGCTCTTTTTAAAAATTCTTCAAATTTTTCTTTTTGTTCTTCTTCTTCAATCTCTATATCCTTTTCTGTATAATTTCTAATATATTCATCATATAAACACCAACATAGAATATTTTTTAAGAATTTATGATTAATCTTTTTTGTTTTTATATATTCTCTACAAATTATTATAAATTCTTTTGATTTTCCTCCTTTTCTCAATGTCCATCCATATTTTGCAAGCATATTTTGATTTCTAAACCCATCATCTATGCATAATTTTTTATATATTTCTATTGCTAGAGGAAAATTCTTTTCTTCTATAGCATTCTTAGCTTCTTCTTCACTATATTTTATTAATTTGTCCATTCAACTCCCCCTGTTTAATATATCATGCTCTTCATGCAAAATATGTCGAATTCTGTAATTTTTTATAGAAAAAGCAAAATAATTAATTTTTATTTAATACATTAACTATTTTGCTTTCTTTAGTTATTTTAGAATTAATTTACTTTCACTTCCATCGTCTTTTATTTCAACAACTTTATTAAAATCTTTGGCACCTATATGTGAATAATAACTTCCACCATCAATATAACACGATTCGCATTTGCAAGATACTAAATCATGCACAGTTTTTGATTCAATTATATCTTCACAAATCAAACATTTAATTTTCATATTTAGATTTTTCCTTCTCTACATTATTAATTTAGAACTTTTTGCTTCCAATTTTCAATATATTTTTCCATACTCTTATCCCATTCTTCATATGTTTCACATTTAATTGCACCCTGGTGTATATAATTTAATAACTTGTTCAACTCGTCAATTGTCAATTCATTACTATATGTATGCCTCAGTACCTTCATATATTGTTCAATTGTTAGTGGAATAACTGGTACTGGTGCTCCCATCCAACTTTGTTTGTTTAAAATAAAAAATTGCCACATTGTCCTAACATTTATTTTGCTTGATATGAATAATCCTATTACATCTATGTTTTCATGTTTTTTTATAATATTTAGTACATGGTCTATTACTGATGAAGCTTCATGTTCCCATTGTAAAACTCCTGTCATAAGAGATACTTCTGGTACAATCATATATTTATCATGATACAGTTCCATGTCTGGTGTATTTCCTGTTCCTGGAGCGAAATTTCTTGGTGACAAATCCTCTTCTATTGTAAAATTACGTTTTACCTCTTTCTTTCCTTCAATAGCTACTAATGATTTCCATGTATTACATTCTAGCCATAATGCTGCCATATCTTCATCGCCATTTGATATATCTTCAAATTTTTCAATTATCTCATCTCTAATACTTTTTGTTTTAGAAGTATATTCAATAAATATCTTTTCATTTAAGCTTGTAATCTGATTAACTAATTCATTCTCTAATACTTTAAGTTTAGTATCCTTGTTTTGTTTATTAAGTTCTTCATAATATACTGCACTATCATATTTTAAGTCAAGGTTATATTTACTGTTATATTCATCAGTTTTCTTTTCTAATAATAATAATTTGTCAATTATTAAATCTTTACGATTTTTTGCATTTTCCCATGGAAGTTGAATATTATCATAATCTCCAAACCATTCCATGTATTCATCAAAATTTTCAGTTTCAATATAACTATAGTCATAAAATTCATTTAGCATTTGTATCTTTTTCTTTGCATACTCTGCTATTCTAACTTTAGTATAATTTCCTCTTCCAGAAATACTAAACAATCCTGTATATCTCAACGCTCTGTTAATTGCATCACTCATTGTAAAGTAAGTTTCTTCCGGCTTTCCCTCTAAAGAAAAATACTTTTCTGCAATTTTTCTGTATAACTCATTACATTTACTATTATCTCTCTTATTTTCTAATGCTAAATACTTTTCTCTAAATTCTTTTACTGCATCTAATAGTTTGTAAAAGTCTTTCATATCATTGCATAGTAATGCTAAACTTAATTCAAATCGGTTTATATATTCTAATTTAGAAATAAGATTTATTATCAATTTTAATGGAAAAACTGGATTTACCTTTGAACAATTTTTTCCATATCCAGTACTAAGTGCTGGAAAATGCATTTTTAATAGCAATTTCAAAAATATCTCACTATCAAAATTTCCTTTGGCAATCATTTTTCCTGATTTTGTAATTCTTATTTTACCCTCAGAATCGATGAAACCTAATCCAAAAAACTTATAAGTTGCTAAATCATTTCTTGCATTACTTTCACTATCAGCTTCGCCATCAAAATCTCCACTTAAATATTCTTCATATGATAAATCTTTTATAGGAGATTCAATGGAATCAATTTGAGTATTATAATAATATTTTCTTCTAATCGGATGAATAGGATGCATATTTCTACTTAGTTTTTTCAAAGAATAATTCCAATCTTCTCCATCTAATTCTTCAAATGCTTTAAACCATTGAATAGTTTTTATAACACTTCTAGGCTTTGTTCTCCAACCCCATGCCATGTTTTATTCCTCCTAATAATTTGTTATTAATAAATGCTCTACATCTTTATCATTTCTGTTTTGAAAACTCACAAGATATTTTTTATCAAATGTTTTTATATTAAATTCTTTTGTATTATATAGGTTATAAATAAAATCTGTATTTTTAATTATTAGCATTATATTAGCTTTTGTATTTTTTAAATATTCGCATAATCTTATTTGGTCATTCTTTGCAAATTCATTTTTAGCATAAGTTGAAAATTCAGTATCATATGGAGGATCCAAGAATATAAAATCTCCTTTTTTAGGCTTTATTTCTTTCAAAAAGTCTTCAAAGTCTTCACAATAAATTTGTGTATTCTCCATATATTCCTTTATTTTTTTGCTTCCTATATAATCAATTTTCTTAATAAATTCTTTTCTGTTATAGCTTATCCCACCGTAAGGCACATTAAATTTTCCATTTTTATTATATCTAAACATTGATGCATAGCAAAACTCTCTTATAAAGTAGAATATAGCCATATAAAATGATGTATTAATATTAAGCTCTTCGTATTCATTATATAAATGCCTAAAATGCATATAAAATGCACTTTTAAATGCACATTCTATATTATCAAGAGTATCTTTTTCGCTCATTTTTGCTTTTTGATTTTCAATTTTATACATTCTATTCATTTTTGAAATTAGATTCTTTACAATTTCATTAATGAAATTATCTATTTCAATATTAAATTCTGCTGATAATATTCCGTTAAATTCTTCTGCATGTCTTATTACAAACGCATATATTTTATCATTAAATTGAATTTTTATATTTTTTGTATTATTATTATTAGTTAGTTCTTTACAATAATCTCTATAAATTTTTAATAACTCATTTGAATTATTCTCAACAACTTTTTCCAATAGTCTCCAGTTTTTATAAATCGCTTTTAATTTATCGAAAAATTCTTTATCTTGATTACTTATACATCTATATAAATTTATTAATTCTTCTGATTTATCATTAATTATCGAATCTTTAATATTTAAATCAAAATATACTGCGCCTCCACCTACAAAAGGCTCTATATATCTATTTATTTTTTCTGGTAAATTTTCTTTAATATATGGTAATTCTTTTTCTTTACCACCAGCCCATTTTATTATCGGATTCATAAAAATACTCTCCTTTGTTTGCATTAATTATTTTATATCATAAATTTCAATTTTTTTCCACAAATCGACAGTTATTTATAAAAAAATTTTTCTATATTATTTTATATCAAACATTTGTTTATTTGTCAATATAATTTCTTTAATTCCTATGAAAAAAATGATCATATGGATAACCGGCTTTAATATATAATTCTGTCAATTCCATTTTGTATTTTTCTAGTAGCTCTAAATACTTTTGTTTAAACACATTTTTACAAATCCATTTCACACCTTCTTTTGAAATTACAACTTTATTATTTACTAAATATTTATATTCTTCTAATCCACTATCACACATTTTTCTTATAGCTTTTCTTATAGTAATTTCTTCTCTACTAAAATATTTGCATAGTTGTTTTATATCCATATCTTCATTCCCCCAATTTTCTTCATGATTTATTTTTAATAATTCTTCATATTGTTTTATTCTACCTTCGAAAAAATCTACATCAGCATCAATTAATGTTTTTTCTTTATTAAAATACACTTGAAGTAACCATACATATCCTTCATCTAAAATAAAATATTTTTTACTTTTTAATTTTTCACTTCTCCATCTACAAGTTGGATGTTTTTTTAGCATAACTCCTACAGCTTTTCTTAAATCTTCATGTGTTATTTCTTTACCACATTTAGTAGTAACACCCAACAATTTAAATCTCTTTAAAATTTTATTATAAGATACATAAATACTCTCTAAAGCTTGCTCTGAATCTCTGTACACTTTTCATCACTTCCTTACTATAAAAATCTATTAATGCTAGTTTACGAAACATTAATAACAAGCAAAATTTATTTTGCTCGAATATAGGTAGTATTTTTTAGTACCTAATATTCGCCAGCGTGGTGTTTTGACACCATTTTTGCTGTTTAGAGAAAAATCCCTAAAACCCTTTTTGGCTCTCCGAGGGAATTTTTTTATTCATTTTTTCATAATTTTTGTTTAAATTTTAGGAAAAGTCTGAACAAAAAATTCAAACTTTTCCTATTTACAATTGTTATAATTTATATTATAATTTTATTAGATTTTAAGATTGAGTTAGCAAATAGTTTGGTCGCTTATGCTAACTTTTTCTTTTGCTTTTATTTCTTTTGCAATTGAAATTCCATAACACATTTCATTCAGAACTTCAACAATTTCTTCTGCAATTTCTGTAAAATTTTCAGTAGATAATTGTTCAATTAATTGCTCTTTATTATATCTTGTTGTAATAACAATTGGTAATTCATTATCATATCTATTACTAATAATTTTATATAATTTTTCTAAAGCCCATTTGCTTAAATTTTCACTACCAAAATCATCAATAATTAACATATCTACATTAGAATATAGTTCAGTAATTTCATTTTCAGAGAATTCATTTTTATTAAATGATTCTTTAATTTTATCAATTATAGAACTACTTTTTTCCATTAATACAATTTTGTTTTGTTCAATCATTTTATTAGCAATACAAGCTGTTAAATATGTTTTTTCATAACCTATATTTCCATAAATAATTAGTCCATTTTTTATCTCTGATTCAATACATAAATCTGTGAATTTTATTAATTGATTTATAATAAATGTATCTTCATATGTATCACTAACATTTTCAAAATTATATTTTTGTAATCTTTTTTTCATATAGTTGTCTTTATAAATACTATTTATAATTTTTTTATACTCTTCTTGTCTTTGTTTTTCTTCTTGTTCTAAATCGAATTCTTTCCAAAATTGAACTGCTTTTTCACAATTACATCTTTCATATTCAATCATGCTTTTGTCATAATTTACATATAAATAATCGAATCCAATTGGCTTTAAATCTTTATTACAGAATCCACATTTTGCACCTTCATTGGTGATAATTTTATAATTTGAATTCTTTAAATCCACTTCTATTCTCATCTCCTTCTTTTTCTATTTTATTTCTAATCTTTTTCTCTTCTTTAGTGTTACGTTGCGTTACTGTAACGTTACTTTTTTCTTTTTCACTTTTCATTTTTTCACGATATTTTTGCTGTCTTAAACAATTTTGTAATCTGATTTCTTCAAGTTTATCAGCACTTTGATACTTAGACCAATTTTTAATTTTATAAAAATTATCTTCTATAATAATCATTTTTAATTCTTCAAATTTTTCCAAATATTTTATAATTTTTTTCTCAGACTTTCCCATAATCTTTGAAATATCATCAGCCGTCATTGGCTTATCTTCTGTTATAGATAATCTACCTTGATAATTGCATTTCATTGCTGTTATTAAAAGTTGTATCCATACTCTAATTATTGTATCTCCATCCTTTTCACTTTCTAGCAATTTTATTTTATTATTATCAAAAAAATTTGTAGATAATTTTAGCCATTGTAAATCTGCCATATCCTCCTTTCCTCACTTTCTCTAGAAGCTAATCTATCGATTCTTGTTCCATTTTTGTTAAATATTCATCTAAAGCTTGTACTCTAAATAAATATTTTCCACCAACTTTAGAACATGGTATTTGTTTTCTTCTTACTAATTGATTTATCAACCAGTATGATATTCCTAAATACTCAGATGCCTCTTTCATTGTTAATGTTGTCCTTTGTACTTTTTGTAGTTCCATAATATCACCTCCTATTTTTTTGTAATTTAATATTGACTTTTGTTAACAAATGTATTATATTTGTTATAGTTAACTTTGTAAATACTTTTTAGATTATTTTGATAGCAGGTTAACTTTAGCGTTTTTAAATATCTGTTAACGGAGGAATTATGAATAAATTTAAAATTGATGAACCTATTAGTATATTTGTTTCAAACAACGAAACAATTACACATAAATCATTTTTATATTCGAAAGAAAAATCATCTAAGCCAAAATATGATGATCTAAAAAATACTAATACAGGTTATTTTGCTATTGACACTATAACTACTACTCAACCACTTTGCACTGAACTTATTTACTTTCTAAATTGTAATTTTGATAACTATGATGAGTGTTTTATATGGTTTACTAAATTTTTCACTTCTTACATCATATATACTGGTGAAGATGATATAAATAAATTTGAAATAAATAAACTTTATTCTTTTAATAAAGTAACAGAATTATTTGAAAAATATTTTGAAGAAATAAAAAATGACTCAAAACGTGGTCAAAAACTATTATCAGAATTTGTTGATTATATATTTAACATTAATAATATTGAAGAAATAAAGGATTTTACTACTAAAATAAGATTTTATATTTATTATAATTCTCATACTAAAAAGCTAAATAGATTTATAAATAATTACTTTTCTATGCCACAAGGATTTTCTTTTAGAACAATATCTAATATTAAAGGATCTACAGAAAAAGATTTAATTAACTTCTTTAAGTCTGCTCCAAATTATGATATTGAACCAGATTATAGTTCTAGTAATGATAATATTTATGGTGTTTTGTATGTTACATTATTTCAATTTGTACTTAATAATAGATTAATTATAAAAAAATGTAAGAACTGTGGCAAATACTTTATAACAGATAACCCTCGCATTAATTATTGTAATAATCTGTTTAAAGGTAGTCAGACTTGCAGAGATATCGGAAATCAGATTGCTCAAAGAATTAAACAAGAGAACGAAATTGTTTATGGCAAATATCGTAAGATTTATGCTAAAAAAGCTATGCTTGTAAAACGTAATCCTGATATAGAAGTTTATAAAAAAGACTATGAGAATTGGAAGAAAGAAGCAAAAGAATTTATGGATGCCATTAGAGCAGAAAAGAAAACTTATAAAGAATTTGATGATTTTCTAAATCATAATAGTTAATTTATCTAAATTTTTTTGATTTATAAAACAGTAAAATAGAAATGATTATGTATCATTTCTATTTTATCTATTGCCGAAATTTATTCCAAATAATGTATCCTCTTGAGAAATTCTTTGTGCTTCTTTGTATTTTTCTTGTACTTTTTTATTTAATTGTCCCTCAATAATTTGATCATCATTAACACAACATATATATTGGAATCTATTTTCCCCAATAACTTCATTTATTAGGTTTAAAAATCTTGCTACATATTGCTTATCAGTGGATTCGAATACCACACTATCATGTATCAAAAAAATTGGAAATCTATCACTATTAAAATCTGCTAATACTAAATCATATACTGCAATACATCCTTTTAAATACCCACTGCTCAATTTTCTTGGTATTTCCCAATCATAATTATATCCTCGAGCAGCGTAATTTCCTGTATTTTTACATTCCATAATAAGTTTAGCATCCTCATCAAATACTTTTTTTATATATTCCTTAAACTTATTATTTATTATATTAAAATTATCGCAATTATCATTTTCTTCTAATTTTTTTATTATTGATTTTACTTTTTCTTTACAACTACTATCTATTTGATTTAAAGCAATATATACATCTAGTTGTTTTTCCAAATCGCTTTTCTCGATTTTTAAATTTGTTATAATTTCATTCGTACTATAATATTCATCTAAATATCCTTTTTGGTCGAATCCTCTCAAAATATTCATTTTCGTTTGATTTATATCATCAATTTTTGATTCAATCTCTTTTACTTTATTTTGATCACTTTCTATTAAACTTTTTACTCTTTCATTTCTATCTTTGTTCAATGTTATGTGATATTGTTGAACTTCTTCTAGTGTCTTCATCTTAGCATCTGTAACAAATAACTTTGCTTCTTCTAAAATTTCTTTTATTTGTTCTCCCGTCAAAAGGCTATTATTATTAATAATTTTTTTATTCGTTTCTATGTAGTTTAAATAAATATACTTTTCCTTGATTAAATTTGATAATTCTACATTAATTTTATTAATATCATTAATGTCTTCTTTCTCATTTAATGTTAATTCAAATTTTTTTAGTTTTTCTTCATTTTCTTTTATCTCTTTATCTAAGTTTTTAATCCTACTTCTTAATGTGTTTTGATTTTCTTTTTTCCATATAATGTCAGTTTCTTTTATTTCTTTCAATTTTAAAAAGGTTTCTCTTTCTTCAACTAACTCTTTCAACTCTATAATAGGTTCTATCGGAACATTCATAAGAAAAGAATTTTTTAATTGAGTTACTATATTGGTTTCCATAGCATGAGTTTTATAAATGTTGTTAAATGCGAAAGCTCCTCTTTTCATAAATGGTGATATTAAGTTTCTAAATGATATTTCTTCATTCTCAATTCCAAATATTAGTTTATTTAATTTGTTTTTTACCCAGTCAACAGTTTTTGTTTCATCTTCTAATATTCCGTCTCCCAATAGATTTTCTTTGTCTATAACTTTAATTTTTGTAAAATTTTGTGGAGTTCTTGATAGAGTTATCATCTTATTGTTTATCAGAACATCGACACTAAATTCTTCCTTATTCAAATCTTCATATGATGATATTTTCTCTGTACTTGATCCAAAACAAAAATTTATTATTTGTATCAAACTAGTTTTGCCAGTACCGTTATTACTCTTTTCGTTAACTGATTCTGATACTAAAAAATTAAAACCATCTTTAAATTCAATTGTTTTAAATGTCTTTAGTGTACGACTATATATCTTTTTTATCAATTTTCTTCACCCACTCATCATTTATTTCTATTTTATTAATTGAATATAAAAAGACTAATATAGCATCCATGTCTTTAGTTTTTATATTAGTTTTTTTATATAATTCTTCAATTTTTATTTTTTCATTTATTGAATTTAATACATCAATACTATATTTCAATAATGATTTTTCAAAAGGGACATCCTTATTTGGTAATATCATACTTCAAACACATCACATTCTTCAAAATAATTACATATTATAATACCTGCTGGAAATACATTCGAAAAATCGTTTCCAACAACTCTTCTAATTAAATTAGTAAATTTCTGCACATTACAATCGTCTTTACACTGCTCTAGCTTATATAAACTCATAATATTGTGTCTCAGTTCCGTTCTTTCACTCTGAGACAAGGTTTCCAAAAATTCTTTAAAAATAGGTATATATCTCATGTACATATCAATTTGATCTTTTATTTCAGACAAAGAATTTTTGCTTATTTTTTCTTCTACTTTTATACTATTATATCTTTCTATAATTCCTGCATTATTACATTTTTCACTTAAATCTTTACATATTTTCGAAAATTTACTATATAAGTCTGGATTTGCATATTCTATTGCTATTTTGATATTATTTTCATATTCTCTTTTTATTTGTTGTAGCTTTTCTGTAGGATAATCTTCGCTATATTTATCTATTTTGGTATGACAAGTTGGACATAATATTATAATATTAGATTCATCATTCAATTCATCTATAGATTTATCAGGATTATATCTTTTAGTTGCTTTCTGTAAATCTTCAATATGTGCAAATTCTCCGACAAATCCATTCTCTTCGTATCTTCCTATTTTTTGCTTGCACATACAACAATTTCCATCACTTTTCATCCATGATAATTTTCTTTTTACAATCACGCTTATATCTATTCTTTTCCCCATATTACCACCTTAATTCTTCGCGTTCCATAAAATTATCTTCCCTTATAAATCGACAATTTCATTGTTTGTTCACCTTTATTTTATTATTTTGTATATTGTATCATATGTGCAAAAAATAATCCAGTAATTTCCAGATATTCGTCGCTTTTGTATTACGTATTTTGTCTAATTATAAAAATTTTTAAGTTTCTTTTTGAAAAGCATTGCATTTTGTTAACTATTATTGTATAATATTTTTGTTAACAATTAAGTTGATGCTCCTCCCACCCATAGGTATGCGCGAAAGGAGGTGAAAAGAGTAATGGCTGGGAGTATAGAAAAAAGAGGTAAAAGTAGTTACAGGCTAATAGTATCTGAAGGATATGACTTACACGGAAAACCATTAATACATAGAAAAACAGTACATGGAACAAAGAAAGAAGCTGAAGTAGAACTTGCTAAATTTGTTACTGAAGTACAAAATGGTTTAGTTATAGATGGTAAAGCCTTGAGATTTTCTGAATTCGTTGAAATATGGAAAAGAGATTATGGTTCAAAAGAACTAGCTCCATCAACATATAAACGATATTGTAGAATGTTAGAAACAAGACTTCTACCATACTTCGGACGTTTTTACATTAATAAAATTAAACCAACTGACATTATGAAATTCTATGATTTACTTGAAAAAGATACTCAATTAGTCAGAAAACAAGGCAACAACGGTGCAAAAACTAAGAAACCTTTATCTGGTAAAACTATTTTAGAACATCACAGATTATTAAGAGCATTGTTACACAAAGCAGTTTATTGGCAATTAATAGTTACAAATCCCGCAGAACGTGTACAACCACCTAAAGCAAGAAAACCAAAAAGAAAATCTTATGATGATGAGCAAACTAAAATCTTGTTAGAAAATTTAGAGCAATTATCTATAGAAAATACTAAATATAAAGTTGCAATCATCTTAACAGTTTTTACTGGTGTTCGTTTAGGTGAATTGATGGGACTTGAATGGCAAGACATTGATTTTAAAAACGGAATAATCTGTATAAATCGTTCTAGTCAGTATTTAGCTGATTTAGGAGTTTTTACAAAAGTACCTAAAACAGAAAGTTCTATAAGAGAGATTGCAATACCCGAATTTATCATTTCTCTACTTGAGGAATATAAGTTATGGTATGAAGATCAAAAATTGTTTTACGGCGAATTATGGACTGATTCAGATAGGCTATTTGTACAAGTTGATGGCAAGCCTATGCATCCATCAACCATCAGTAAAGGGTTTGTAAAATTTGTTGCACAAATTGGCTTACCTGTAATTAATTTTCACGGATTAAGACACACTAATGCAAGTTTACTAGTTGCACAAAATATTGACATAGCAGTTATTTCTGCAAGATTAGGTCATGCACAAATAAGTACAACGCTTGACTTTTATGTGCATCCACTACTATCTCATAACAGAAAAGCAGGATATGCATTAGAAAACTTACTATTGCCAACAAGGTCTTAATTTAAATTTTTTTCTAATTTTCACATAAGGCTAAAAAGCCGTTACAGTTTTCACGATATAAAAATAAAAGGCAACTAAATATATTTTTAGATTTCCCATTGCCTTTTATTATTTTGAAAAATTTAGATAAAATTTTAATGATTTTTTATTAGAATTTAAGTAGTTTGAGGAGATTATCTTTCCCAATTTCTCCCCAATTTGACATAATAGTGCTATTTTAAAGCATTATAGCAACCAATTTGAAGACAACAAAAAATCGCTACAACCACTCAAGCTGTAACGATTAAATTAAAATTATAAGATAAAATTATTTCAAACTCACCTTAGAGTTATGAGGGTTACATAACATATTTTATTAGATGTGTTGAATTGTATTGTATGCTAGTGATATTAGTGCTTTGCTGGATTCTAGTTTAGTGTGTAATTTTGTTAAAATTGGGGTGATTTTGAAAATTTGATCCCCAATTTCTCCCCAATTTTTTACTATCATATTTTGGAAAATTTATTTATATTTTAGGAGGAATTTTTATGGAATTTAATAAAGATAAAATATAAGATTTAATGAATGAGTGGATAATTTTTAGAGATGAAGAACTTTGTAAATTGACTAAAGAAGATTTAAAACATTCTTTAAACTTTGATGATTTTTCTAATTTAGTATTAAAAAACGTTTCTAAGAAGAGTGAGAAATTTATGTTAAAACAATTGGACAAGTTTTATAATAACATTATGGATTTTACTGGTTATTATAATGATAAATATTATAGAGCTGGTTTTGCTGATTGCTTAAATTTAGTTATTATGAGTCTTGGAGATAATGGTATTGAAACTAGGTAAATATGGAATTTTAGCTAAGAAGTATTTAAAAGGTTATGCTAATTTGGTTGAGATTGAACTTAAAGAAAGGTATTCTGCTCCTTCTGAAAAAGAGAGTTTTGTTGAACAGGTTAAGTATATTAATATGATTCAGGAAATGGTTGATGAGTTTGTAAAAGAGGAGATTAAGTTGGTATAGAAAAAGCCCTATTGGGCTTTTTCTTCTGATATTTTTTTCACAATTGTGTCTATCATCTCTTTAATCATATCTAATATCGGTTGAGCAAATTTATTGCTTTTCATTTCTTCTTCTGTCATTTCATTTTCAATTACAATATCATCATCTTCGGAATATTCTTTAAAGATATTCTCATAAAATTGATTTCCGTTAAATTCTAAAGTATCATTTGATATAATAAATTTATCTACATTATTTAACTTTAGTTTATATGTTTTATCATCAAAATAATATTTATATATTTTTTTCATATCTTTTCCACCTTTCATTTATAGTATCAATGCCTCCATCAATATTTTCAGATATAATATTTAACATATCTATGCAATCATCTTTATACTCAAGTGCTCCATAATTTATTTTTATTTTTCCATCTTTCTTCTCAATAAAAATTACATTATCAACATCTAGATTTACTATAAATTGTGGATTATGCGTTATAATAATTATTTGTCTATGATTGCTCATTTCTTTAAAATCTTCTAATAAAAAATTTTTTATAGATGTTTGTGACACATCATCTTCTGGCTGATCAATAATATATATTCCTTCGTCCTTATCTTGATAAGATAATATTTCAAAATATATTTTTGAGTTAAAACCTGAAGACATTTCTTTTGTTTTGTCTTCTTCATCTTTATTAATTATAGTGTTTTTTATCTCAAAATCTTCATTAATATTAGTTTCAATTAATTTTTTATAATATTCTATCTTATCTTCGCTTTCTTCTGGATCATCTGGTAGCATATCTTCTAAATTATCACTATCTATTTTTTCTATGTCTAAATCTTTATATTTTTTCTTAAAAGGTTGTCTTATTTTTTCAATAATATACTCATTTGATATTTTTGATACACTAGATTTTGCAACAAATTTAAAATTGCCTATTGTATTGGTACTTATATCTAACTCCTTTGTTTCTAATTTAGGTTCATATTTTTCTATATTTTTTTGAACACTAAGTATTTTACATATATTCTCAATTAATCTATTTTTTGCATTTTTATATATTTCAAATTTTTTATCTTCATCCGTTTTTATTTTTTCTATTCTATCTTCTGTTTCTCTAATAACGTCATTAATTACATTTATTTTAACTATTTCTCTTTCTACTATTTTTTTATAATTACTATATTTCTTATTTAAGTTCTCTAATTCTAATTTAAATTCATTTAATTTGGTAAC
>ERZ857629.191-NODE-191-length-94502-cov-37.507523_pt1 | contig 94502 bp, 73 predicted proteins | sample MGYA00519700_ERZ857629 | MGnify/ENA primary metagenome ERZ857629 (study PRJEB31778, sample SAMEA3449351) | human gut metagenome | biome: human gut; feature: human-associated habitat; material: faeces | place: United Kingdom | collected 2010/2012 ... | reverse complement strand
TGCATATTAGTAGGAAAAGACTATGGGCATTACGGCACAAACGGCTCCGCTTCTCAAATATACGACCACTCTTATAACAGCCGACAAAACTGTGCCACAATTGAGAATGAATACTGGGACTTCAAATTAGTTCCTGAAGGCGATAATATGGTTTTATATCGCAAGGCATCAAGCACTTACTGCGTCTATGATTATGGACAAGGCTTACGTGTGGTCTTTAACCAAGGTTCTTGGTTCTTCAAGGACGAAACCTACACCAACTGGTGAGCTGCCTCGCGGCATATACATCATCAAATCAGCACAAGGCATACGCAAAATACGCATATAAAGAGATAACAATATATAACAGCACAAGCCAAATAGAACGGAATTTGAATAATTCGTGGTTTATGGTTACCTTTGCAAAAGATTGCAAACGACCACTTGACAACGTCTTGACTATGAATATATCCAACGCATGCTTCGTCACCAGTAGCCCCGATGTGGATAAATGTCCCAAAACGGCCATGCACGAGTACGCCTTTATAGGGCGCTCCAACGTAGGCAAGTCCTCGCTGATAAATATGCTCACGGGCAATCGCTCGCTGGCCATGACCTCCGCCACCCCCGGCAAGACCATGCTTATCAACCACTTCCTCGTAGATGACGCATGGTATATCGTAGACTTGCCCGGCTATGGGTACGCGCGGCGCAGCAAGGACGACCGCCGCCGCCTCGAAGCAATGATCAAGGGCTATATTCTCAAGCGTCCGCAAATGACGTGCCTGTTCCTGCTAATAGACGGGCGTCACCTGCCCCAGGACATAGACCTCGAATTTATGAACTGGTTAGGCGAGAATGGCGTGCCATTTGCCATAGTCTTCACCAAGCTGGACAAAATGACGTCGAACGCGGCCAAGACCGTCACCACCAAATACCTCGAAACGCTGCGTGAATACTGGGAGGAACTGCCTCCCGTATTCCGCACTTCGAGCATAGACCGCCGTGGCCGCTTTGAACTTCTCGACTATATCGAGAGCCTCAACGCCCTCTCCGTCGAACTTCCAAATTCCCAACTCGATATAATTAATTAGCCATCACTAACATTTAACGCTTACACTTAATGAAAAAATTATTACTCACAATCACGACTTTGCTGGCCACGGCCACCATGTCGGCTTTCGATAGCGGCGGCCTCAGCTTCACCGTCATCGACAGTGAAAAAAACGAGTGCGCGGTCACCGGCTACGATGCCGCCACCATCCCCACCTCGCTTGACATCCCGGCCAAGGTGACTGATAACGGCATCACCTACACCGTTGTACGCATCGACAGCAATGCATTCAAGAAGGCGCCCATCACCTCGCTCACAGTCCCGTCAACCGTAACGACAATACAGAGCCGCGCTTTTTATTGTAAAAGTCTGCAGACTATAGACCTGCCGGTAGGTCTCGAAAAAGCAGACAGAGCCTTCTTCGGCTGCACCAGCCTGACCACGGCTTATATCCGTTGCAAAAACGAGCCTGACGGGTGGTCCTTCGGATTGAGTCTAAATCAGATTTTCTATTTCGGTTCGGTACAGGCACTAAACAGCAATAGTGTATCGTCAACAGTCCAATACATCCACTGCTTAGGCAATACGCCGCCCGAAATCACTTACACAAACAAGTTTTCTTATGGCTTCGATGGCATTGTATTGGTGCCCTCCTCCGCAGTAGCCGACTATCGTGCTGCCGATGTGTGGAAAGATTGCCGTATATACTCCAATGACGCAATCGAAAAAGGATTCACCTTTATGATTATCGATGCCGAGAAACACGAGTGCCAAGCCGTCCATTATGACAAATTCTTAGGCGGCGACGTAGTAATTCCGTCCATCGTTGCCATCAACGGCGTCGACTACACAGTAACTGGCATCGCCGTCAAAACATTCCATAGATGCGACAAGATTACTTCGCTCACCATCCCGGCCACCGTGCGCGAAATCGGCGAGGAGTTCCTTGGATACAACCCACGCCTTGAGCGTATCACCGTTGAGGACGGTAGCCGGTACTACAAGGACATCGATGGCATCCTCTACACCGCCGACGGCGCCACCCTGCTCAAATGCCCTGAACACTACTTCGACCCCGTGGCCGTACCTGACGGCGTGCGCACCATTGCCGAACGCGCCTTCCAAAATAGCAAAATCACCTCCGTCGTTCTTCCCAACACACTTAACGAAATCGGCTATGCGGCATTCTCCTGGTGCTACCACCTGACCAAGGTTACTATCCCCGCCTCCGTCACCACACTCGAACGCAGCGTCTTTATGGGCTGCGATTACCTCAAATATGCGAAGATTGAATCCGAAGTTGTCGGAGAGAACATGTTCTACGATTGCAAAAGTTTAAGCACTATAATACTTGGGCCGAAAGTAAAAAAATTGGGCAAGTGGGCATTCCGTGTACACAATGGATACTCTACGATATATGTATTGGCCACCACACCGCCACAATGCGAAGGCGAATTATCTGATGACACAAACGACATAGCTAATTTCACCCTCAAAGTGCCCTACGAGAGCAAAGACGCATACACCAACGATGCCATATGGGGCAAAGTTTCCACCATCGAGAACACACTCGGCTCGGACGATAACGGGCTTACATACGACAGCAAGATTTATGGCAGCAGCCACTGTGGCGCGCTATATGCTGATCCACAAAAAGCTGTGGGCGACTTTGTCATTCCCGAACAAGCCTCCATTGGCGGAACGACATATGACGTAAGGGCGACATTCCACAACATCTTCGATAATAACCCCAAACTGACATCCTTGACTATACCAAGCTCAATACAACTAACCATCAGAGCTCTCGCTCCCGGTAGTGCAAATATAAGTCAGTATATATCACAATCAAAGTCTTACGGTGTCTCAGACGGAATACTCACATATAGTGGAATGTGGGATGTAGCCTGCATACCGGGAAAGACCGGAGATGTTTCAATAAGCAGCGAAGATGCCCTTGATTACGCGTTCTATAACTGTGACAAGATTACCTCGCTGACATTTGAAAAGCCTATAACACTCGGCAGCCACGCTTTTGATGGTTGCAGTGGAATTGAGCAAATCGAGATAACAGAGGAAAACCGCATGATATCTACATATGCAGATTTTGCTTTTGCCAACTGCACCGGGCTTAAAAAAGTCGCAATCAAGGCCAATGATTTGTTTGTAGGCGAATTTATCAACTGTAAGTCGTTGGAAGAAGTAATCATCGAACCTTGCTATATAGAAAATTCAGGAAGAGTATACAACCACGTTTTCTATGGTTGTCCCAACCTCAAGAGCATAACGTGCCGTACGGTAGAGCCATATAACACATACGATAAATTCGTCCAAAACGTTGACATCCTCGAAAGCTACCGCTATAAGGATGTAACGCTGTACGTGCCCACCGGTTCGGCTCAGGCTTACAAAGAACACGGACTGTGGAAAAAGTTCGGCAATATAGTCGAAAAAGACATGGGCGGCGTGGACGATGTCTTTGCCAACGATGACAACAGTGTAAGCGTGTTTGTCTCGGCCGGCACCATACACATCAACGGAGCCGAAGCGGGCACCGCTGTGGCAGTATACGACCTCGCCGGACGCACAGCCTATTCCGGAACAAGCAAAGAAATCGCCCTCGGTCACCACGGCATATACATCGTGGCCGTAGCCGGCAAGACCTTCAAGGTCGCCCTCTAAACCGGGACGACTTACCATACAGACAGCGGGCTGCGCCGAAGCGCAGCCCGCTGTCTGTATCTTCCTCTTAGTGGAGCGCATCACTGCCGGGCGCACCACTCGAAGGCAGCGCGGAAGGCGGCAAGCCACGGCGTAACCGCGTCATTGCGGCGACTGCGCGGATAGTGTCCACATTGCCACGGGAATATGGCGCGCTCCAAGTGCGGCATTATCGCTACATGGCGCCCATCCGGCGATGCAATACCGGCCACAGCCCCGTCACTGCCGTTAGGATTGCCGGGATAAGTCCGATAGGCATACTTGGCTATAACGTTGAAGTTCTTGACACCGGCAGCGCCACCAAGATTGAAGCGGCCTTCGCCATGCGCCACCCATATACCAAGGCGTGATCCCGAAAGCCCGCCGAACATCACGGTATTGTTCTGCGGCACAATAATACCGAGATACTGAGACTCGAACTTATGCGAACGGTTGTGCTCCATACGCGGCATACGCTCGCCGGCCTCCGGGGCTATCAGGCCAAGTTCTATCATCAGTTGGCAACCATTGCATACGCCTAAAGACAGAGTGTCACGCCTTGCATAGAAGGCTTCAAGCGTCTTCCGAGCCTTCTCGTTCCAACGGAAGCCCGAAGCCCAGCCCTTGGCCGAGCCAAGCACGTCGCTATTGGAAAAGCCTCCGCAGAACACTATCATACGGATATCCTCCAGCGTCTCGGCTCCGCTCATCAAGTCTGTCATACAAACATCCTTGACATCAAAACCGGCCAGATATAGCGAATACGCCATCTCGCGCTCGCCATTGATACCCTTGTCACGGATAATTGCGGCACGCGGACGACCGCTGACCGAAGCCTCGGGACGTATCGTCATCTCTTTGCTTCCCTTCCATCCGGAGGGGAAAATGTAGCGTAACGGCTGATGCCCCAAATTATCACGGCGTGCGGCAGCACATTCTTCGCCACTTTGCAAGCAATCAAGCCTATACGAAGGCTCATACCATATCGAACGGAGTGCATCTATGTCAAAACTATGGGTATCGGTGCCGACCTTAACCTCCAGTGTACGTCCGGACGTAACAGGATGACCTATTGCGAAATACCGCACTCCGGCTTCGTTGAGTATCGCTTCGACAGATTCGGTCGTACCATTGTCCACCTGCATCACCACTGCCGGATTCTCGGCAAACAATGCGCTGACCAAGTCGCCTCCCATACTGCCTGCCATTTCAGACAAATCGATTTCGAGCCCACCCGATGTATTGGCAAAGGCCATCTCTAATAAGGTTGTCACCAGACCGCCGGCACTTACATCGTGCATTGCCAAGGCCTTGCGCTTACGGACAATGGTTTGCACAGCTCCGAAAGCGTGAGCCAACGTCACTGCATCCACTTCGGGCGCTTTGTTTCCTACCAAACCCATTGTCTGGGCCAAAGCCGACCCGCCAAGACGAAGAGTATCGCCCGCAAAGTCGATATAATATAATGTCGAAGACTTCTTTTGCACCAATACCGGCGAAAGCGTGCGGCGGATGTCGCGCACCGGCGCTGCCGCCGAAATTATCACCGTACCGGGAGCCATCACTCGACGCCCGTCAGGATACTTTTGCGTCATTGACAACGAATCCTTGCCAGTGGGTATATTCACGCCCAATGCGCAGGCAAATTCGCTACACGACTCGACGGCTCGATACAAGGCAGCATCTTCGCCCGGATTACGGCACGGCCACATCCAGTTGGCGCTGAGACTTACACTGCGAAGGCCGGCGACCGAATCTGCCCCAACTATATTGGTCAACGCTTCGGCAATAGCCATACGCGACCCGGCTGCAGCATCGCACAATGCAGCCTGCGGTGCATGGCCTATCGACGTAGCTATGCCACGTCGTCCGGTGAAATCTATGGACACTACGCCGCAATCACTCAAAGGCAATTGTAATGCACCTTGGCATTGCTGACGCGCCACGCGTCCGGTAACGCTGCGGTCCACCTTATTAGTGAGCCAATCCTTGCACGCCACAGCCTCCAAGGACAATACATCGGCTATATACTTGTCCATGCACGCAACATCATATCGGACAGATGCATGGTGTCGCACGACCGTATTATCCGTCATCACGGTCTTTGGCGAAGATCCGAACATGTCTGCCATGGCCAAATCTATAGGCCCTGATTCCTGTCGGTCGCTGCCGTCCATACCGCCATGCCCGAACACAAAGCGATGGTCGGCAGTGGTATACCCGACTTCGTACATCGGAGCTCGTTCACGCTCTGCAATACGGCGTATGCGCTCCACGTCCTTACCGCGCACAACCATGCCCATGCGTTCCTGAGATTCGTTGCCTATGATTTCCTTGTCACTCAGTGTCGGATCACCCACGGGCAGTCGATCTATGTCAATATATCCGCCTGTCTCTTCCACTAATTCAGATAAGGCATTAAGATGTCCACCGGCTCCATGGTCGTGTATAGAGACTATCGGATTGGTGTCACTTTCGCTGAGCGTACGTATGACATTGGCCACACGTTTCTGCATCTCGGGGTTTGCTCGTTGTACGGCATTAAGCTCAATGGCATTGGCATACTGGCCTGTAGCAACCGAAGACACTGCACCGCCACCCATGCCGATACGATAATTGTCGCCTCCCATCACAATGACACTTTCGCCGCTATGAGGATGGCCCTTGACCGCATCACGGGCTCGGGCGTACCCTACCCCTCCGGCCAGCATCACCACCTTGTCGTAGGCATACTCAATGCCATCGTCCGAATACTCAAATGTGAGTACCGACCCACATATCAGCGGCTGACCGTACTTATTGCCGAAGTCACTGGCACCATTGCTGGCCTTAATCAATATTTCGGCCGGCGTCTGATATAACCATACTCGCGGATTCATCATCAATTCCCAAGGGCGAAGGCCATTAAGGCGAGGATACGATGTCATATATACTGCCGTTCCTGCCAAAGGGAGGCTGGCACGACCGCCGCCAAGACGGTCGCGTATCTCGCCGCCGGTACCTGTAGCCGCTCCGTTAAAAGGTTCAACAGTTGTCGGAAAATTATGCGTCTCCGCCTTCAACGAAAGTACAATCGGGACATTCTTCTCCTCAAAATATGATGCATACTCGCCCGACATGGGTGCAAACTGTCGCATACGCGGGCCTCGCACAAAAGCCACGTTGTCTTTATATGCCGACACCAAGCCATTGGGATTGGTTTTACTTGTCTTTTTTATCAGTTTGAACAGCGACAGCGACTGTTCCTTGCCGTCAATGACGAAAGTGCCATTAAAAATCTTATGGCGACAATGCTCCGAATTGACTTGGCTGAATCCGAAAACCTCACTATCCGTAAGCGGCCTATTCATGCGTTTTGCAAGCCCCTGTAAGTACTCGACCTCATCGGCACTCAAAGCCAAGCCTTCGCTTACGTTATATGCTGCGATGTCTTCGATATAGCGGATAGGAGCCCGGCTTGTATCCACATCAAACACATGTGCATCCAAGGCATTATAATAGCGTTGCAACATCCTGTCATAAGTTGTGCCTTTGTCGGCACGATCAAACTGCTCGATGCGACGAATGCAGTCTATGCCCATGTTTTGGCAAATCTCAACAGCATTGGTACTCCATGGAGTCACCATCTCGCGGCGCGGTCCGATAAAGGATTGTTTGATGTTGGAAGACACGAGACGACGGGCACCGCCGAAGAGCCAAGACAGCCGATCGACCTCGCTGTCCGTCAACGAACGCGCGGTATCAACTGCGTAAACCTTCGTGGCACCTTTCTTGAAATAAACAAGCATAATGGTGTAGCGTGGGGAATATAGATGTCGATTATGTCAGCACGGTACAAGACCGCACACGACCTTTACTGATGCACAAAGGTACGTTTTTTTGGCGACGTCAACAAATGAGACCATGGTATTTCAGCACATTTTACAAGCCTTAAATCTTCATTGCCGCGGTCTCAAAAATAATTAGTAACTTTGCGGTGAATATGCGCCGTACCAACGGGCACGCCATCAGGCAACGCATACACTAAACATACATCATCATACACAACACAAAACATGAAATTACTTGAAGGTAAGACAGCCCTGATTACCGGTGCCGCACGCGGCATTGGTAAGGCCATAGCATTGAAATTTGCGCAAGAAGGAGCCAACATCGCATTCACAGATCTCGTTATCGATGAAAACGGCAAAGCGACCGAAGCCGAAATAGCTGCTTTGGGAGTCAAAGCCAAGGGTTATGCTTCTAATGCTGCCGACTTCGCTCAAACAGAGGAAGTGGTTGGCCAAATACACAAAGACTTCGGCAGTATCGACATTCTGGTCAACAATGCCGGCATCACCAAAGACGGCCTGATGCTTCGCATGTCCGAGCAGCAATGGGACGCCGTAATCAACGTCAACCTCAAAAGTGCATTTAACTTTATTCACGCAGTGCTGCCCATCATGATGCGCCAGCGCAGCGGTTCCATCATCAATATGGCATCCGTTGTCGGAGTACACGGCAATGCAGGCCAAGCCAACTACGCATCATCTAAGGCCGGTCTTATAGCCCTATCCAAATCCATCGCCCAAGAAGTTGGCTCACGCGGCATCCGCGCCAACGCCATCGCCCCGGGATTTATCGAGACAGCCATGACCGCAGCCCTGTCCGATGACGTACGCGCCGAATGGACCAAGAAAATACCCCTGCGTCGTGGCGGCAAAGTAGAGGATATCGCCAACGTTGCCACCTTCCTTGCCTCGGACATGTCCTCATACGTGTCCGGCCAAGTAATACAGGTGGATGGCGGCATGAACATGTAACATCCACAGCCAACACATACAAGAAGGGTGCGGGAACACCCCGCGCCCTTCTTTACATTATATATCTACAAGATACACCTACCTCCTCCGAACAAGCCAATGCTGACATACAACACTCAACTCAAAGACATAATACTTCCCGAGTACGGCCGCAACATCCAGTCTATGGTGGAGTATTGCATGACCCTCGAGGACAAAGCCGAACGTACACGATGCGCCTACTCCATAGTCAACACTATGGGTATATTGTTTCCCGAAATGGTGGCCAACGATCCCGAGAAGCACAAGTTCTGGGATCATTTGGCAGTCATGAGCAACTACAATCTTGATATAGACTGGCCTTTTGATGTGATACACGCCGATTCGCTTGACTCAAAACCCGAGCCAGTGCCAATGTTTGACCAAGTGTCAAATTTCGAACGCCAATACGGACGCGTAATCGAACAAATGGCTCTAGTGGCAGCCGACATGGAAGACTGTCCGGACAAAGACGCCTTCATCGAACTGCTTGCCAACCAAATGAAGAAAGTAATGTCCGAAGCCAACGAAGACGTTGACGACCAGCGTATATTCGATGACCTTGCCGTGCTCAGCAAAGGTAAAATTCGCCTAACGCCCGACACAATGGTATTGCGCACATACAAGGTCACTTCCAACACCGGCAAGAAAAAGAAAAAGAAGTAACCTAACAAGAGTTTCGACATATGCCGCACACACCGGTCACATTTGAGCAACTGAGACCCATCGGTCACATTATCAAAACCTTCGGATACGAAGGCGATTACATTATGTACTCGAATTATGGTGAGGCAATCGAAGATTTAGACTTTGTATTTGTCGAAATTGACGGGCTTCCGGTACCATTCAAATTATCAGGCACTTCTTTCCACAAGGGTGAGATGTGGCGTTCGCGACTCATACCTGTTATTGACGACCAAGACTTGACAGGACACACAATATACGCCACAAGCCAAGATCTCATTGACTCGTTGCACCATGACGCCACAGACCCGGACAGTAAAGAATTTTTCATTGAAGACCTTATAGGATTTGATATCATAGACACCGAATCGGATAAAGTCCTGGGACGAATCATCGGCATAGAAGACTCCACGGCAAACAATCTATTCATTGTCAGCCGTGCCGAGGACAATGACAGCAAATTGTATATTCCTATCGCCGACGAATTCATCGAATACATAGATGAAGGTTCGATAGGTGTTACACTTCCCAAGGGTCTTCTGGAGCTATAACGCATTTTCCCATAAATAGTCATCAAAAGCTTTTTTACAGCAATAATTAACTTATGACCATGTTTGACGAAGATAATGCCATAGCGTTTATACGCGCACAAATTGGCAATGAAATCTCCTCGCTATATGACGATGACGAAATTCTCAACGTCATAGATATAATCTGGGATTTCTACGAGAGTAACGGAATGCTCGAAATCGATTTTTCAGAAGATGATGAAGAAGATGCCGATGTGGATCTCGACAGACTGATGAGCACCGTGCGCCGCACTTTGGCCAAAGATAAGCGTGCAAAAATTGCAACCGAACACATTGAGCCTATAGTCAACGCCGAATTAGCTTACGAAGACTCATTGGAGGACGAATAACCCAATGTATCTAAACATGCCCCGTTTCACTTTTTCAAAAAAATGCTCCATTGTTGCTGCCATTCTGATGGCGGCAGCATCCGGCATAGCCTCGACTGACATTCCAAATGCCGATGCGCCCAAGACCCTTAAGGAAAACATTGCCACGCCGGAAGTTCCCAAAAAGTATTCGCCGGCAATACAGCGTCATATGGGCAACAACGCAAACCAATTTGCACGACACAATCTCGAAGTCGCTATGCATCGCAAAAACGAGGTATACAGCATAATCATCCCCTGCGACACGCTCTTCAAGCCAAACGATGACGAACTGCGCACGCATGCGCCATACTATCTCAACGCCTTCAAAGAATTGCTGCGCAAACCTACGTCATACAAGATACTTGTCGTCGTATATTCAGACAACACCGGCAGCGAGCAATATTGCGATGACCTCACCGAAAGACGCGCCAATGCTATTGCTGACTATTTCGATGAACTGGCAGGCGATGTTGAAACCAACATCACACCTTACGGTATGGGGGCTGAGGAACCGCGCTCGGCAAACACTTCTGTCAAGAACAGGAGACGAAACCGACGCGTCGAAATTTACGTTGTGCCCGAAGATAACGTCATTAAGCGAGCACGTACAGGCACTCTCAACTGACAATAGAGCAAAGAATACCCAAGAAAACTTTTAGCTCCGAATATGGGAAACCCTAATCATTATTACATATAGGGGTGCAGTGTCATGCAAACGCCCACGCCACAACTATATACATCATAGCAGTTATTATTCCACAATTTATTGTAAAACATGCGTTGAACGACAAACCCAAGTCACGCAGCAATAAGAACTCATGCGTACTTGCTGCCATCAGCATGACATTTAGCCCTGTACGAAAATCTGTTATGGCAGTTCGCTAAGGTGTTTATCCTCGCAGATAAATACGCGTCCGGGGAATTGATCTATCAGCGAATGGTTATGCGTAGCCACTACCACGGCTTTGCCCTCAGACGCTATATTACTTAGTAGGTGGAATATCTGCTGTCCTGTCTCCGGGTCAAGGTTGCCGGTGGGTTCATCAGCAAGAATTATATCCGGATTATTAAGCATGGCGCGGGCAATCACCACTCGCTGCTGCTCACCTCCGCTTAATTGATGAGGCATTTTGTAACTTTTATTAGGCATACCGACTTGATCAAGTACTGCGAGTATACGATCTTCGCGCTGCCTGCGGTCGCGCCATCCCGTAGCAAGAAGCACAAAATCAAGGTTGGCATAAACATTGCGGTCCATCAGCAATTGAAAATCCTGGAAAACGATGCCCATGCGGCGACGCAACATTGGGATGTCACGACGACGCAATTGTCCCATATCATATCCAAGCACACGGGCATGACCTTGTCCGGACACCGGAACTTCGGCATATAATGACTTTAGCAATGTGCTTTTGCCACTGCCGACTTTGCCCACCAAGTATACCGGCTGCCCACTATCAATGCTAAACGTAACATCTTTGAACACGACAAGTTCTTTGCGACGAAGCTCTACGTCTTTATATTCAATCAGCGACATACTGTCTTGGTTGTTTTTATGCGTTTAATCAAGTTGAACGGCTTAGACCTCACAAAAGTACGCAATTTCTGCGAATAAATGCGTAATTTTGCACCTCAAAAAGGGTCAGAACGACCAACGACCACCTAAAGCCAATGCCATCGATGCATTGCAAAGATGCCAGAGGCAACTTACATATATACAAAAATGAGCACAACGTTCTTACGCACAACTCTTGTGGTCAGTGCATTGGTTGTATCCATAGCGCTGCCGCAAGACACACAAGCCTGCACATCAATGATAGTTGGCGCACGAGCATCTGCCAACGGACGCCCCTTACTGTGGAAACACCGAGACACCGGGACGGAACATAATTTTGTAGACACCGTATGCCGCCCCGGGCAATTCGGGTACGTAGCCTTGTTCAACGGAGGAGACAGCCTTCGTTCAGAGGCATGGATGGGCTTGAATGACACCGGATTTGGAATCATGAATACGGCATCCTACAACCTTGCGCCGGACACGGCTAAACTGGTGGACCGCGAAGGCATCGTAATGTCTATGGCTTTGGGCCGCTGCCGCACGGTCGCTGACTTTGCTACACTACTTGACACCCTGCCTCGCCCTATGGGCGTACAAGCTAATTTCGGCGTTATTGACGCCTACGGCAACGGCGCATACTTTGAGACCAATGACAACGGATACACGACCTACTATCTCAAAGACACAGAAAGCGATGTACTGATACGCACAAATTTTTCCTTTAGCGGCAATGACACCACCGGATATGGATATGTCCGCTACGACAATCTCTGCCACCTTGCCGAAGAACGGATACGACATCACACTCTTACCCCGGCGTTCTTTACCGAAGACGCGTCAAGGTCATTCTACCATAGTCGCTTGGGTCGCGATATCTTATGCGACAGCACCCGTTGGGCCATAGACCAGGACTTTATACCGCGGCGCATATCCTCCGCCTCCATCGTCATCGAGGGCGTGGCTCCCGGTCAAGACCCAAAAGATGCTGTAATGTGGACCGTCATCGGCTATCCGCCCTGTAGCCACGTCCGCGCAGTCTCCATAGACTCCGTACCGCCCGAATTGCAACCATCAGCACCGGGATGGCGTAGCCCCGCATGCATCGAGGTTATAAAAGCCAAATACAAGGCCTTCCCTTTGAGACGTCCGGGAGACAAGAGCTACATAGACATGGACTATCTGCGTTCAAAGATGCATATAGAACGCATAATGAGTATTAACGAATATGACAAGCATACCAAGAAATGAATCCTATAGTCACCACAATCCTGCTATTGGTCGTTTCCAATGTTTTTATGACCTTTGCCTGGTACGGACACCTCAAATTACAGACAGCCGGCATATCAACCGATTGGCCGCTTTGGCTCGTGATCGTATTCTCTTGGGCAATAGCATTATTTGAATACTCATTCATGATTCCTGCCAATCGCATCGGGTACGTAGGCAACGGCGGACCGATGACACTGATGCAACTCAAAGTGACCCAGGAAGCAATTACCCTAATAGTGTTTACCGTCATCACAATATTTGTGTTCGGTGGCGAAACTTTACGCTGGAATCACATTGCCGCATTCGTCCTACTGGTAGGAGCTGTATACCTTGCATTCCTTAAATGATTGTATCGCATAGGTATACGGCATCATCGACACGTACGGCACTACATAGGCGCATACTCTACGCCATTTTACCATTATACTTCGCGGCAGCACGCAGCAGTCTTATTGCCCTTTACGCGTTTTTTTGTACCTTTGCACAACCAATAGCTGCAATTACGAACAAACAATGAACCATATACGCAACTTCTGCATAATAGCGCACATAGACCACGGCAAATCCACTCTTGCCGACAGGCTTCTCGAATATACCGGCACCATTGCATCCAAAGACATGGAAGCACAAGTGCTGGACGACATGGACCTTGAGCGCGAACGTGGCATTACCATCAAAAGCCACGCCATACAGATGCTTCATACCATCGATGACACAGAGTACACACTCAATCTTATTGACACCCCGGGACACGTAGACTTTTCGTACGAAGTATCTCGTTCCATCGCCGCCTGCGAAGGTGCCTTGCTTATTGTAGACGCCACTCAGGGGATTCAGGCTCAGACCATCTCCAATCTTTACATGGCAATAGACAACGACCTGGAAATCATCCCTGTAATAAACAAGATAGATCTCGAATCAGCCAAGCCTGACGAAGTTGAGGATCAAATAGTTGAGCTGCTCGGATGCAAACGTGAAGAAATAATCCGAGCCTCCGGCAAAACAGGCGAAGGCATATCCACCATTCTCCGTGCAATAGTCGAGCGCATACCGGCACCCAAAGGCGACCCTGAAGCACCGCTTCAGGCATTGATATTCGACTCAGTGTTCAACCCATTCCGAGGCATCATCGCTTATTTTAAGATTATCAACGGCACACTACGCAAAAACGATTTCGTAAAATTCGTCGCCACAGGCAAACAATACAATGCGGACGAAGTCGGTGTCCTTAAACTTGATATGCGACCCACCAACGAGATTTCCGCCGGAAATGTGGGTTACATCATTTCCGGTATAAAGACATCCAAAGAGGTAAAAGTGGGCGACACCATCACACACGTTGCACGCCCTTGTGACAAGGCTATAGATGGTTTCGAGGAGGTCAAGCCTATGGTGTTTGCCGGCGTATATCCCATCGAGACTGAAGACTTTGAAAATCTTCGCACCTCGCTTGAGAAACTCCAGTTAAACGATGCCTCACTCACCTTTACACCCGAATCATCTGCCGCACTCGGCTTTGGTTTCCGCTGCGGATTCTTGGGCCTGCTTCACATGGAAATAATTCAGGAAAGACTCGGTCGTGAGTTTGATATGGACGTCATCACCACCGTACCCAACGTTTCATATAAGGTATATGATAAAAAAGGCATAGTCACAGAAGTACACAACCCGTCAGGCTTACCTGACCTTACGTTAATAGATCATATTGAGGAACCATATATCCGCGCCAGTGTAATTACCACCTCCGACTTCATCGGACCGATAATGACCTTATGTCTGTCAAAACGCGGCGAACTCATCAAGCAGGAATATATCTCCGGCAATAGGCTCGAACTCACCTTCGACATGCCTCTTGGCGAAATCGTGATTGACTTCTACGACAAACTCAAAAGCATCTCCAAGGGCTATGCATCATTCGACTATCACCTGCACGACTTCCGCGAAAGCCGCCTGGTCAAGCTTGATATACTCCTTAATGGCGAAAGCGTGGATGCGCTGTCCACACTAACGCATGCAGACAATGCCGTCGCCTTTGGTCGACGTATGTGCGAAAAGCTCAAAGAACTTATTCCCCGGCAACAATTCGACATCGCCATCCAGGCGGCTATAGGCGCCAAAATCATTGCACGCGAGACCATTAAAGCCGTGCGAAAAGACGTTACAGCCAAATGCTACGGCGGCGACATTTCACGCAAGCGCAAGTTGCTTGAAAAGCAGAAGAAAGGCAAGAAGCGCATGAAGCAAATCGGTTCGGTGGAAGTACCGCAAAAAGCCTTCCTTGCCGTACTAAAACTTGATTAAGTGCCGCGACTCGATATAAAGCCGAGACAAAAGTTAACAACATCGCCCTCAGAAGATTAACACGCATTCACGCACCAAACCACAAGCATGGTCGTATTCCCACATGCTAAAATCAACCTCGGTCTCAACATTTTGAGACGACGTTCTGATGGATACCACGACATTGATTCAATTATGGTACCTGTCGGATGGAGTGATGTACTCGAGGTCGTTCCGGCCATCAAAGAGCCACGCACGACATTGGAATGTCATGGCAGCGAAGACCTTGACTGTTCTGAAGATGATAACCTCGTCATACGGGCTTACAATGCCGTCAAGAGCGTATGCCGAGACATTCCGTCTGTACGTATTTTTTTGCAGAAAAACATTCCGTCCGGAGCCGGTTTGGGTGGCGGCTCAGCTGATGCAGCATACACTGTGCGTGCACTCAACACGTTGTTTTCGTTGGGTCTCAGCAATGGAGCCATGGCAAAAATTGTATCTTCTATCGGCGCCGACTGTCCTTTTTTCGTTTACAACAGCGCCATGGTAGTTTCGGGCATCGGAACAACGTTGCGCAAGGTCTCAATTCCGACACTGAGCGGCCTCACAATAGTCATCTGTCGCCCTGATGGATGCCATGTATCCACAGCACAAGCATACGCCGGAGTTGCAAAAAATCCCAAAGCAACACCCGTTGAGCGCATAACTGAACTCCCACCGACACAATGGCGCACAGAACTTCACAACATGTTTGAAGACTCTGTATTTCCTTTGTACCCGGCAATAGCCGACCTAAAGGAATATTTCTACAGAGCTGACGCAGTGTATTCTGCAATGTCCGGGTCCGGAGCGGCAGTATATGCACTATTCCAAGACAAATCAAAAGCTGCCAAAGCATTTGATCAATTGAAATACAGGTACAAGTTTATAGCCACGCTATAACACGGCACACTCGGTTAGTTCCATTTGTGCCGACATTCAAAAATCCATGGTAAAAACTCGGTCAAAGATACCGCCCATGGCGAAAAAAATCATTATCTTTGCATCAGTATAAGACGGCTGTATTTTTCACCGCACATGGTGACTGACATCGCCATTGCACGGCACAAATCCGTCACCGGCCCATATTTGAGACACCGACCATGCAATATATAAGCACCGGACACAATTCTCCTTCCGTAACCTTGGCACAGGCCGTATTATGCAGCCACGCTCCGGACGGTGGACTATATATGCCCGCATCGCTACCACAAATTCCTGACGCTTTTTTCCGCAATTTTCAGGGTATGACTGCCTCCGAGATTGCCTATGTTCTTGCCACGCATTTTTTCAGCGATGACATTCCGGCACAAGCCCTCAAGGAGATGGTAGACCGCACTATCAACTTCGATATACCATTGAGGCGCATCGACAACGACATATATGTCCTCGAACTATTTGGTGGGCCTACCTTGACATTCAAGGATATTGGCGCACGTTTTATGGCATCCTTACTCAGACATATCGGGACGGGGTCACTACCGCTTAACATCATTGTGGCTTCGTGCGGTAATACCGCCGGTGCTATAGCCAATGCCATGGCTCCATTGTCGTCCGTAAATGTGTTTGTACTGTTTCCCCGCAATAGTTCGAATCGCCAACTCGAGCGCCAGTATACTACCTTGGGAGGAAACATCCACGCCATAGAAGTACATGGGAACATCGATGACTGCCTCGCTCTCATGCGTCAAGCACTCTCTGACCCGGTTCTGCGACGCAAGGCCATGATGACCTGCGCCAATTCGGCAAATATAGGTCGACTACTCCCCGAAACATTCTATTACTTCTACGGAGTTGCACAACTATTGGAACGCATCGACCAACGCTCGACCGAAATAGTCGCAGCAATACCTTGCGGCAACCTCGGCAACCTCACCGGAGGCATCATAAGCAAACGCCTTGGGCTACCGATAAGCCACTTTATCGCTTGCGAGAACGCCAACGATGCATTCAACGAGACTCTCGCGACCGGGCATCTGTTGCCCCGACGGCCATCCGTACCGACATTGGCTTATGCAACAGACAAAGCAGACCCCACCAACCTGCCCCGAATACTCGATTTGTACCACTACGACTTTGCTGCCATACGCCGTGACATTACCGGAGAGTGCGTCAATGATGTCGCAATTATTGAGGCCGTCAACGGATGCTATCGCGACACAGGATATATGTGCGACCCACACACGGCAATGGCCTACTACGGACTGCGACGCAACCTCCGTCCGGGACAAACCGGCCTGATTATAGCTACAGCACACCCGGCCAAGTCTCTGGCGGCCATGAACGCCATCACAGGACGAGCCATGGACCTGCCTTTGCAGCTCAACGCCTTCATGACCGGACAGGACCATAGAATCCGCATCAGCCCCAACTACAATGTACTCCGACACATAATCACAGACAACACTCCAACACCTCAAAATATTAAACAATGACAAACAAACGCCAACTAAAGAAACACATCCGCTACGTATGCGGCGAACTTGCCGTAACACTCCTTATCGCCAATGCAGGTGTGCGCGGTTTTGACACAGGAAAGACTCAAGACATTGTGGGCAAGATTGCCACACTCCAAGAAACTTCAATTGCACACGTATCAATATGCTTCGACAAAATTGCCGCAAATTTCGACAGCCGCAAGGCATACAACGCCGCCCGTGCAAAGTACTTCGCGACAGCATATGCCAAACTCCTCAACGAGTTCAATAACCAGGTACAAGAGATTGTAAAAGAAATGAATGCCGCAATGCCTCAAGAGGCACGAGACGCAATTGTCAAGGACTTCAAAGAGCATAAAAAAGCTTGATTGACAGTCTATGTCTATTGCTTCAGCCATACTCAGACTCATAGGATGGAAAGTGGATATTTCTATCCCTGACTATCCCAAATGTCTGATTTGCGTTGCACCGCATACTTCCAATTGGGACTTTGTCATGGGCAAGTTAGCTTACGCATCCATAGGTCGTCATGCCGGGTTTATGATGAAAAGCACTTGGTTTTTTCCTCCTTTAGGATGGATTTTTCGCGCAATGGGCGGCATACCGGTATACCGAAGCAATAAAGGCAAACATCCATCCATGGTAGATCAGGTATCGACAATGATGCGTCAGCGTGACAAGTTGCAAATTGCAATTACGCCGGAAGGCACACGTAGCCGCACATCCCAATGGCACACAGGAATACTGCGCATTGCATACAACACCGGCGTGCCCATAGTGCTTGCCACCATCGACTATCAGAACAAGCGCATAACGGCCTCTCACGCCATATCCGCCTCCGGCAATCACGACTTGGACATGACCTTAATAAAGAGCCATTACAACGCTTCGCAAGCCAAGCACCCGAAGGATTTCGACAATAGTTTTCATGTCTCGGCCCAGAATTACGCACCTGAAACATGCGAGAAAGGCACTCTATCCAATCCCACATAAAAACACCATTGACATAATATGCCATCTCTACAAGATCGGCTGACCGTAGCCGCAATTTCGCTTAACATCGCATGGGGCGACGTCGACGAAAACATTTTCGCCACCGCCGCCGCTATCGAAGCGCTACCGAACATACCGGATGTTATTGTCCTACCCGAAACGTTTTCGACAGGATACATCGCGGATAACGAGCATATAGAACGCGTGGCCCAAGACTGGCACAACTCAACCACCATAGGATCCATAACCGAATGGGCAAGGACATACAACGCAGCCATTTGCGGCACATTACTCATCAAAGATGGCGATCAAATATTCAATAGAGCCGTGTTTGTAGAGCCGTCAGGCGAAATTACATATTACGATAAACGCCACCTCTTTGCACTCAGTAAAGAAGCCAAGCATGTATCTGCCGGACGCCGTTTGCCCCCTGTCGTCAGATACCGCGGATGGAACATAGCCTTAGCTATATGCTACGACATACGCTTCCCTGCATGGTGTCGCAACCAAGGCTTGCGGTACGACATCCTGCTTGTCCCGGCCAACTGGCCACAGGCACGCGCATACGCATGGCAAAACCTGCTTAAAGCTCGCGCTATAGAAAATCAATCGTATGTCGTTGGTGCAAACCGTAGCGGCAACGATGACTTCGGCAGCTATGACAACCAAACTTTCGTATTCGATCCCATGGGCAAACCGTTAGACAACGAAAGCAATAATCCAACTGTAGTGTGTGCCACCTTTTCGCGAGAAACACTCCAGCACTTGCGACGTAGTTTCCCTGTAAGCCTGGATGCTGACAGATTTGACATTGAACTATGACTTAGTCCATATGCCATTTGATTTCAAAGTATTTTCGCTGGACGACAGCGGCTGCGCAATGAAAATCGGCACTGACGGCGTACTTCTCGGTGCATGGGTGGCATTGCCGACCAACGGCCTTGTTTTGGATGTTGGTACCGGCTGTGGACTAATATCTCTAATGGTAGCACAACGTGCATCGGGCAACCTGCACATTATCGGCATCGACAGCGACAAGTATGCCATAGAATGTGCCCGTGCTAATGTGGCCGCATCTTGTTGGCCCGAATTCGTTTCGATAATTCATTCCGGTTTCGAAAACTATGTCTTGCCGGATTTAGCGGATTTAATCGTAAGCAATCCCCCGTTTTATACGACAGGTATGCTCTCGCCGAACAATGCGCGAGCCACGGCACGGCATTGCAATGGCACACTCTCTCCCGTCACTCTAATATCCTATGCATACAAGCATCTCGCCCCCGGCGGCTCTTTGGCTATGGTGACGCCGGCCGAAATCGAGCAGACTATTGTATTTGAGTCCACCATACAGCAAATGCGAATAGTACGCCAATGCGATGTAATCACTGTCCCCGACAAAAAGCCTCGCCGAATTCTATGGCAAATGCAACGTTCGTGCGATTCGACAGCCTCATTGGAGCATACGACGTTGACCATACGCAAACAAGACGGTAAATTCACAGAAGAGTATCGCAACCTCACATCAGCGTTCTATCTCGATTTTTAGCTCTCTATTTTCAGAAAACAAATACTCCCCCAAAATAATAATTACCCTAACCCCTCACTACAAGACATGACAAACATCGGTTCAATAAACACAGACATCGGCAAAAAAGCCTTACTACTTGGAAGCGGCGAACTTGGCAAGGAAGTAGCCATCGAGCTACAACGCTTCGGCATTTATGTCGTTGCCTGCGACCGCTACGCTGACGCGCCGGCCATGCAGGTAGCCCACCGCAGCCATGTATTCAACATGCTTGACCCCAAAGCATTGCGCAAGGTTATTGAGAACGAGCGTCCAGATTATATAATCCCGGAAGTCGAAGCTATAGCCACATCCGAACTTGTTCGCCTCGAAGGCGAGGGATACAATGTAACTCCAACAGCTAAAGCGGCTGCACTGACAATGAACCGCGAAGGGATACGTCGCCTTGCTGCCGAGGACCTGGGCCTACCCACCTCTCCGTATCGGTTTGCAGAGACTCGCGAGGAATTTGACGCGGCAGTCAAAGCCATTGGCATCCCCTGCGTTGTCAAACCTGTTATGAGTTCCTCCGGCCATGGACAATCAGTCATCAAAACCGAAATAGACATTGAACGAGCCTGGAATATCGCCCAAAGCGAAGGTCGAGCCGGGGCAGGGCGTGTCATTGTCGAAGGATTTGTAAATTTTGACTACGAAATAACGCTGTTGACAGCCCGCACTATCAGTGGCACGGTATTCTGCCAACCCATCGGACACATACAAGTCAATGGCGACTATCGTTATTCATGGCAACCTCAGCCAATGTCCCAAACAGCGCTTTCCAAGGCGCAAGACATAGCACGCACCATCACGGATGCATTGGGCGGATATGGTATCTTCGGCGTCGAACTATTCGTAAAAGGCCAAGATGTTATCTTCAGCGAAGTTTCGCCACGACCTCACGACACTGGAATGGTGACTATGATTTCGCAGGACCTCAGCGAATTTGCCATTCACGCCCGAGCAGTATTGGGACTCCCCGTCCCCGAAATCCGTTTTTACGGACCTTCAGCATCTCGGGCTGTAGTCGTAGAGGGCGACAGCGACAAGGTTGTATTCGGTAATGTTGACAAGGCTCTTTCTATACCCGGAACACAAATGCGCATCTTTGGTAAACCGGAGGTATGCGGACACCGACGTATGGCCGTCATACTTGCCACGGCAAACTCCGTTGACGAGGCTCGAGCCAAGGCTGATGATGCTTTCTCAAAGCTCACCATCAAAATACTACCTCGATGAGCGACAAGAATATAGACAATCGGCGAATAACTTTTCTGCTCGCTTACGGAGACGAAGGACGGGTGGACGTAATGTTTAGTCCCGAAAAAACATATTACCGTATAGACTTCCCGGACACACTGGAAGACGGCGAACTTCCCGGTCTACATGAGCAGTATGACAGATTTAAGGAGGATTTACAATCTGCTTTTAACGGCGAACCGGAAGAGATTACGCCCGTTCGCTTCAAGTTATTTGTAAACAACATTACTGCTACGCCAAAGACGTTGAATTACGCCTCGTTAAAACGATTTGTCGACATTCTTGTCGCCAAATACGATGAAATGTCAGTGCTGTACCAGCTCATAAATTAGTAATACCAACCGAACATTAGCATTGATGTTTTGCAGAGTGTCAAAACGTGACGTGTACTGCCAATCTTACACCTGAACGATCCACCGGATAGCCCGGATAGCGATGAGTCAGTCGCCATACATAGTCCACACGCAAACACTTGAATATATTCTCGATACCTACCGAGGCTTCCACGTATGGTGTTTTGGACACATCAGTACGCCCCACCCCATCCGAAGACGGGAAACTGAGCAACGATGTATTGTCGGACGGATTATTGCTGCCTCCCAATTTGCCCCAGAAAGTGCGCACGGCAAAAACCTCGCGTAGACGCAATTTCTTTAACAATGGTACATAATTGAGGAGGGCTCCGTTAGCCCAATATGTAGCCTCTATCGAAGCATAACTATCTGTAATGAATTCCATTGCGTTTATCAACGCATAACTCTCTGGCTGTATAGTGTATGTCAAGTTTGCATTAGGTATAAATAGCTGGAAATACGGAGTATTGCGACTCCATACATGGCCGCCTTTGCCTATAAGATCAAGGTAGCCCCAAGCGCTCATCCAAAAACGTTTCTGCACACTCAGTTGGGTGCGGCAGACACTCCATCGCGACCCGGCTATATGGCGCGATCCTATACGTTGCGACAACATCACCACCGGAGCATCAAGATTGACTGGAAGTCGATAAGTACGTGTTTGATAAAACTTTTCGCCCGGTGCATAGCGCAATTCCAAATCAATCCAGGACATATCGAAATTGGGTAAAGCTTCACCTGTGCCAAGTGTTAGCGGTAAATGAGGTCCGGGCCATTGGCGTTCGACATTGACCGAGGCTGTCACCGACAAACCATTGTGCCTTTCGTGCGTATATGTCAATGTCGCAAGTCGCTGATACGTAACGTTATAATCATCACGCCGTTTCAACGACAATATAAAGTTGTCCGGATTTGTAAACATATACGACTGTCCCGGATGATAGGTATCGTATGTCAAGTTGAGCCGCAACGAGTGTACCGGAAACTCGCGCGAATGATAGCGTTTGTCATTGAAAGAATATTCAGCCTCAACACCATATTTCCATTTATGGTCTCCAAATCCATAAGCAGTGTAAAAGCGGCCGAACCAATGCGGCGAAAGATTGGCTGTCGTCATGCCTCCGGCTCTAAGTTTAAAGCCTTCTATGTCATTGTAGGATGCCATGGCATTTAGCGGCCCTATGTCAAAGTACGAAGGTGTGGACGTGGAGATATACCCTGAGAAGAGTGCTTTTACTCCCTTCTCAACAAACCGATACAATGGATATGAATGTAATTTAACCATGGCTGACGAAACATTTCGCTGGCTTTTTGGCAACTCGACAAGACGCACACCTTCCCAATAAATTGTATCTCGGCTTTCGGCTTGGCGCTCGACACGTCTTTCGCGTCTTTCGGCAAATATTGTATCCGAACCCTCCGGGATATCAAAATCATGCCCGGCATATGCCAAGGTCCTATTGATATATAATCCGGGAGTTCCCGGCAAGACCGTGCCTTCCAGAGTAAGATTATCGTTAGTGATCAGACGCGACCCGTCCGTAGCACGAGCATACGACTGTTCCAACCTCAGGTTTTGTATGAAGTTGAGATTTATATCCGATGAGATACGCATATCTATATGGTTTACAAATAGCACCGGATCGGTTACATCGACTTCCATGCTCCCTATAAAGCCAAACGAAGCCTTATTGCGTGGATAAAAGCTTAACGGAACAAGCTTCCGACCCTCAGAAGTTGTAATGGTATCGCCAAGGTAAAAGCGGTAAAAATCCGCAGATACGGCTGTCAATGGACCTACAAAACGATTCTGGAGCAACGTTATTTCACCGCTAAAAACATCCACTGGACGCAAGACGTCCTCAAGAAATGTCTGCATACTCTCCTGGTCAAAAATCTGATCGACACCCGTGCTATGATATGCTGTCACTATCTCCCTTGTCGCCTTAGGCTGGCGACGATAATGAACGTCTGAGGCCGTTTCCTTGACCGAAAGCTGCATTATAGGCCTCCCGGAAATGTCAGAGGTATCCATACATGTCCACAATACCGGGAAGCGTTTCAAGAGTTTGCTTGTCGATGGGTCTTTAGTAAAGTTGTTCAACGCTATCGATATGCGCTGGTACTGACGATAGTTGTAATAGTCGTTACGCCGAGGGTCTCGGTTCTGGCTTTGACGGCGCAGCCGCTGCATCATATCCACTGCCGGATTGTTGCGCTTACTGTATCGTTGTTTTTTGACAACCACTGCCTGTAATTCCTGTACTTGCGGCGAAAGATACACAGCATACATATTCACCTGACCTCGGCTTATCTTTATAGTCTTAGCCTCATAGGCTTGTGCAGTTACATTGAGCCACGATGTTGTATCACGTACAGTTATCTCAAACACTCCATCGGAACCGGCCACAGTGCTTCCCTTTTTGGAAGAAGATGTTATGCGTGCATACGGCACTGCCTCGTCCGAAATGCTGTCTTTGACAATACCGCGTACAAGATAGGAAGACACCGGCGTAGCGGCCTTCCCTGTGAAAGCAACTAATGCCAATAAAAGTATAATAACATAACGTCTTTCCATCGTTTGTCGGAAATATTCGCTAACTTTGAACAAATGTTTTTTGCCTAATTCATTAATTATGGCTGTCGAAATCGAACGAAAGTATCTTGTAAAATCCGATGAGTGGCGCTCGATGTCATCCTCGAGCAGTCACTTCTGCCAATTCTACCTGTCCGTAAATCCGGACTGCACTATCCGCGTCCGTATCATTGACGGCGCTTCGGCCTTCTTGACAATCAAAAGCCGCAACAAAGGCATATCACGCGGCGAATGGGAATACCCAATACCTGTCGAGGATGCTCGTACTATGATGGAGCTTCATGTCGGAAGACTTATCATCAAACGTCGCTACATCGTACCATTTGGCGGAAATACTTGGGAAGTAGACATCTTTGAAGACGAGCTGTCCGGACTTGCTGTCGCCGAAATCGAATTGCCTTCATCCGATGCCGAAGTCTCCATACCCCCATTTGTAGGTAAGGAAGTTTCAGGAGACTTCCGTTATTATAATTCTTCGCTCTCCGGCACAGGTTTGATGCCGCCCGAAGTATCTTCGCCTGCTTGATCAGCCTTTTGAGACTGTTTGGGAACATCGCGCAGATTTAAACATACCACATTTTCGACATGTTGTGTATGCGGAAACATATCCACAGGCTGCACCGACGTTACCTCATATAATGGATCCAGCAACGCCAAATCACGCGCTTGTGTCGCCGGATTGCAACTTACGTACACGATGCGCATGGCGGCAGTTCTCAGCAAAACATCCACGACATCTTGATGCATGCCGGCGCGTGGTGGATCAACTATAATTACATCCGGATGACCGTGTTCTTTTACAAATTGGTCGTTGAGCACGTCTTTCATGTCTCCGGCGTAAAATTCGGTGTTGTCTATGCTGTTTACGTTGGCATTCACCTTAGCATCTTCTATGGCCTCGGGGACATACTCTATACCCACAACGTGACGACAATATCGGCTGACAAAATTGGCTATAGTACCGGTACCGGTGTAAAGATCATATACTAATTCATCACCCTCGAGAGAGGCAAAGTTTCGCACAACCCTATAAAGCTGATATGCACCTCGAGAATTGGTCTGATAAAACGACTTAGGGCCTATGCGGAAGCGAAGCCCTTCCATTTCTTCTTCTATATATGGCGTTCCACGATATGGGTATACCTCCAAGTCTCCGAACGTGTCGTTGGCCTTAGTGTTCACCACATATTGCAAAGAACTGATTTCGGGGAAAGTCTCGGCCAAATTATCCATGACTAATTTTATTTGCGCCGCATTGTCTTCGCCAAACACCATGACGACCATGATGTCTCCCGTGGTTACAACGCGTATCATCATCGTGCGCAAAAGGCCGTGCTGTGCACGCAAGTCATAGAATGACAACGAACGACTTTTAGCAAATGCACGTACATGGTTGCGCACACGATTAGTTATGTCATTCTGAAGCACACAGGTATGTATGTCAAGGACTTTATCAAATGCCCCCGGTATGTGAAATCCCACGGCATCGCGATCCGAGAAATCTTCACCACTGGCAAGTTGTTCAAAGGTGAGCCAACTACGATTTGAGAAGGTGTACTCCATTTTGTTGCGGTATTCCCATATTTCGGGAGAACCAAGTATGGGGTTAATTCCAGGGATGTCCACTTTAGCTATACGTTCGAGGGCATCCGCCACTTGCTGTTGCTTGCATTGCAACTGACGTTCGTATGGTATATGCTGCCATCGGCATCCGCCGCATATTCCGAAATGCGGACAACGAGGCGTCACTCGCATGTCCGAAGGTTTTATCATACGAGATATATGCCCTATGGCAAAACTTTTTTTCTTTTTGTCTATCTTGATATCGGCAATATCTCCGGGCGCTCCAAAGGGCACGAAAACAACCATGCCGCTTTCGGTGCGACCCAGGGCATTGCCTTCGGCTGCTATGTCTGTAAGCTCAAATGATTCGAGTGTCGGCAGTTCTTTACGCTTGCGTGACATTTGTCTGTTTTGTAGGTTTGTTATACTTGTCTTTAGTTGAACTTGTGGCGTTTGGACGCTGCATTAGTAGTCGTATATAAGTTCGAGATCATCCACATATAGCACAGCACCATTACCGCCTGTAAAGTAGTCTCCGTATTTACTGGCCGAGGCAGTAATAAGTATATATTTGGGCACTCGCTGCGTCGAATTGTATTTTAGCTCGAAATCAAACAGTGTGTAGTCGTCTACGTTTTTTCCGGACTCCATTTTGCCATAGGCCACTACATCGGCGCCATTGGGATCAAATAGTTGACGATTGTTGGGATTGGTACGAATCTCGTAAGGTTCGGGAGCATCTATCAGGGCACACCATATTATGCATGTATCCGGACGGCCCTTAAGTTCGTTGAACCCTGCGGTAGTGGAAGATATTGGCGCGGTTTGGTATTTGAAGTATCCGCGCAGACGCGTAGGCCGTTGTTCAAACGGACGGCCGAAGGCCAAGATTCCGTTGGTTCCGTCGGTCTTAACGTATTTTCCTACAAAGAGGTTACCGGCTGCAAGTTTGCCCACAACACCGATACCGACAAACCGTGTTTCAAGTTTAGCTGCATAGCCTTCCCCTGAATACGTATCATCCGTGGGGATACTATTGCTGGCTCCAAGTGTTGTCGCGCCCTTGTTGCCGGTGTCCCAATACTGTTCACCGCCCTCTGTCCATGGATTCCAGACTTTACCGTCGAGCCACCAGTTATCTAAGCCGGCATTAGGAACTTGTATGTTCAGTCCGGTAGTGAATTCGAGCGTAGCGCCTTGATATTCGCCGCTCACAGCTCTGGCTTCGTAAGTCGAGGATGGCGCCAACCCGGTAAGCCTTGCATAGAATGTGCCGCCTTGTATGGTCAGACGGTCATGTGAAATTTTTGTCCAGGCCGAAGCCCCCTTGAGGCGGTATTCTATATAGTTATCCTCACTGTCGGCGGCTGCACCATATACCCATGCGACATTGGTCCATGCATCCACACGCACTGTGGTAACAGGCGAAGTGGTCTGCTCGACATACACATTCCATGTTTCGGTACGTCCATAAGCTTCCACCTGCACCTTCACCGGCGAAGAAAAGTCTACGATTTGGCCTTCAAGCTCGGGGGTTACAATAGCTCCCTTAGGGCCTAATTTGGCCGTCAGTACCCTTATCCTGGAAATGTCCGTCTGGTCGCTCACGTATGCAACTACACGACGAGCCGGGATGTCTATAACGGTTGCTCCGATTTCGCCGTCAACGGTAAAATATCTTTCGATGGTCTGCTGTGCCTCGAAAGTCCATTGCCAATCCTGATAGCGTCTAAGAGTTACTGTCTTGGGCGTTGATAGGTCAAAAGGCTGATTTATGGTATCTCCAACCACATAGGCTTCTTCACTTAAAGTGTAGGACGCTATCTTCACCGAATGTATATCCACCTCTTCGGAAAGATAGAAGGTTACCTTACGGTACATTGTGTCTATGACTGCCGGACGCTCCTCGCCCTCAGCTGAAATGGACGTAAAATTGCACTGCAACCGTGCATACGGAATGTCGTTTTCGATGCATCCGAAAACCACGAACAAGAGGGCTACGGCCACAACGACCATGTATTTTGTGTTTCTTGCCATCTTTATGTCTGTTTTTCTCTCTCTACCAAGCATGTCTTTAGATACCGAGAATGTCAAATGACGACCATAAGGCCAAAGCTGATATTGAAGATGTTGAATCGGAAGTTGGCGCCGCTGCTGAAGCGCGTACCTTCGTCCACGCCATTAGTAAGCTGGTGTTCCTTGCGCCACTTGACGCCAAAGACGCCAAAGGATACGTTGAAAGCCACATTGTCCTGTATGAACACGGCTATACCCGGACTGAAATTGAACGATGCCTGAGTGACTGTAGTTCGCGTGTCCTTGGGTTCATCGTTGTATAGGCGCTTGAATCGCGATGATCCGCTTTGGAAGGACAGGTCTACCTCGTTGAACACGCCAAAACGCTTGTCACGTCCCAAGCCTACATAGTTGCGGTAGAAGCCGCCTATGACATAAGACTCTGTATAGTAGCTGACGTCCTTGAGCTTGAAGTTGATGTCTTCGTCAAAATCAACGGACAAGTTGGCCAAATCGGCCGTGCCTCGGCTGTATGTCATTTTGATACCCACAGATTGGTTGTTGCGTATAAAGTAACCTATTGTGGGGTGGATACTGTAAATTTTGCCCTTGAAATCGACATCCTTGAGGACGTTCAACACCTGGACATCTTCGGTGTTCAGCTCGCCATAAGACGCACTCAGACCAAAAGACCATTGACCCTTGGGTATGAACAAGTAATTGTACAGCCCTCTGTCGTATCGGCCGAAATTGTGCTCGGGTATAATGATACTTACGGTGTCCAAGCCTACAATTACTTTTTCGTCAAGCATAGCTGCATTACGCTGCCGCGTCAATGAGTCCTTGCGCACAACCTGTCCGAAAACAGACATCGCGATGGCGCACATCGCCACAGCAAGCATGAATAAACGTCTTGTCGCTGTTTTTGTATTCTGTATCGCCATCATAGGTAAAACGTTGCGCCAAAGGTTATCGAAAAGAGGTTGATTTTGAAATTGGCACTCTTGAGCGTGCGGTTGGCTATATATATACGGTCGGTCGTGGACTTAGTATGCTTGTAGCTGAAGCCCAAGACACCTACGTTGACCTCTATGGCTGAGTAATTATTGAGAAACACCACCATGCCGGGCGCCAGTCCGAAATTGAACGAGAAATTCTTTTCAAAAGTTCCGGTGAAGTCTATGCCTGACCCCGACTCTAATTTGCTTTGTCCTCCGCCAATTTGCAACTGCACTTCATTGAAAAGGCCGAAACGGGTGCTATTGCCCAAACTCAGATAATTGCGGAAAGCGGCGGTGGCATAATAGTTATGGCTTATACTGTACAGGTGGTCCACATCGTAAGATGTCTCCGAGTCCAAAACCACTTGCGCCTTGTCCAACTGGGTACGCTGTCGGCTGTAAGCAAAGCGACCGCCGGCAGCCAAATTGTCTGCAAAGGCGTACATCAGCATAGGCGAGACCTTGAAGGTGTAAGTGTCTCCGTTGAGATTTTCAAAGACAAGGAATTGGTAGTTGTCTTGCGAAGATTGCGAGTAACTGACGCTAACACCCGTAATCCACTGTCCTTTGGGGATGAAGGAGATTTGCTTAATGCCTCGGGTGAATTTCTCTTGTGCCATCGACGCCGTGACGGAAAACAGCGCCACCACAACCACGACAAGCCACCTCAGGCTTTTTGCACGACATTGTGCCATTATTTTTCTTGTCATATTGTCTGTCTTGTTGCCGTCTATAATGTTTATATTTTGTATCAATAACTGAGATACAGCGAGTTGAGCCATAACGAACTACCTATGTATGCGCCTTTCTGCGGATAGGCGGTCGTCGGTACATGCGTGTCTTCGTATTCAATGTCACCCATGTGTATAGACGAGGAGGCCATCAGGCATAGGCGGCAGGCTTTGACGCCGCTGATGCCGTAGTGTATGGGGATATTGAAGGCTGTCATATCGGCTGCTATATGCATCTGTGCTTCGCCACTGCCGATAACGATTTCTTTACCATCGGCATCAGTCCCATATATGGTTACACGTATCAGTCCCGAATCATACGTCGTTGCATCCGGCAAGTATTTGTAGAAGCCGTTTAGTGCCGAAGGACGCGAATGAAAGGGTATACCTTCGTTGTACGTCTCTTTGAGTGTCTTGGGGTCGAATGTGTAACTACCCAAGAAAAGCTTGCCGGCCGAACGATGTGCCACCTTGGGCACGTTGCTATTGTATGGTATATACCGGCCGCGTTGTTGTATGTAGTCGGGGATATCGGCGCCTTCAAGATCCCAGCCTACCGAAGTCAGACATATTACGCGGCTGTTGTTGGCTAAGGTCTCGACAATATTGCCCGAAGGCATTTTGTACCAGGTATTGGGCGTAGCACATGCATCGCTGAAGGTCTTGGCATTTACACCGGCCCAATGCTTTTCGGGCCAAACGATTTTGATGTCCGTAAAGTTCTGTCGCGAAACCACGGGGATTTCGCCGGTGCTGTAGCGACCGCCACAAGGCAGATGCTTAGCTTCGCATATGGTCTTGACGTCTTCAAAATTCCCTTGCGGCAAATCTTGGGCCACCTCTGTAATTATGGTAGCAGTCGTGGCCGGGGTGTCGCCAAGAAGACACGCACTGACGTTATAATGCTTCCCGGGTGTAAGTCCGCTGACAACTACCGAATGTTTTTCGGGATAACGCTCCCAAATGCTTAGCTTGGTCCCGGAGGCATAGATTGAGGCATAACTTGCCATGGCTGCAGCCGCCTCGTCGCCTTGCGGCGATTCAAAGGTAATATACATTGTGGTGGCATACGTATCTATGTCCATAGTACATTGCGGCGCTACTCGCGCTATGGTTGCATACACGCGCGGCGTGCCAAGATAGTACACGGATATGTCGACAGGTGATACGCCGGCAGGCAGGTCTATATTAAAGGACACTGTGCCGGAGGGCACATCCACAGCCCAATTGGAAATCGGGCAATCTTCCTCGCCCCGCTGTGTGGATACCCGTACGGCAAAATCGCCTTCCTCGACATTTGTGGTGGATGTCCTCAGTGTAACCGTAGAGCGGTCAAGGCCTACAACAGCAGGCGTGGCCGATTCGAGCGATAGTTCTACTGTTTTGGAATCGACATCAAACATAAACGGCGCGGAGCACACGCCGCGATTGTCGGTGGCCATAAGTGAAAGATGCGTGTATACGGCATTGAGCGTCGGAGCCTGTTCGATCAGTCGAGTGAAATCCATGGAGACCGTACGACGATCGGCACTCATTGTATATACAAAGCCATGGCGTTGCATCTCGGCGAGAATTTGGTCCGGCGTGGCCGAAAGCAGGTCGGTGGATCCGTAGATGGATGCGGAGTTCATCGACAACAGTAAGCGCGTCATCGGTCGCTCGGAAGTGGCAGTGATGATGACAGGTGCTTCCAAGGGCACACCTTCGGAAACAGTGAGTACCATCCCCTCGCGGATGTCGGCACTACTGATACTTGGCGCTGCAGCATTCCAAAAGTCGGCGCCGGTGGCTATACGGCTGTTCACTCCTTGCCCGCTAAGGGTCAGCGCATTGTCATCGCCGGATATGGTATAGGTGTAGTATGTGGCTGAACTGAGGTCGGTGACAGCTGACACATCAAGTACATAGCTGTGGCTCGCATCGGCATTGGTGACCACCGGGTACAATGTCGCATTACCGTCAGCGACAAACTTGCCTCTTGTATGGTCTACATAATGCATCAAGTCGCGGCCGTCACGAACCCACATACCCGTGGTACGCACCTCTGCGCTATGATTTCCAATGGCAAGGGCGACACCGGCATCCTTGATTGTTGCATTAAGCGTCACATCTGTGGTTTGGTCAGACAGGACGTCAAATTCGGCGGAAGCATAGTATGACGGCTCGTTATCATCGGGCGAATCATAATACACGCCTGCCTTGTACGTCCCTAAGGGAAAGCTTTGAGTTACATCAAACCGGTCCGTGCTTTCCCATGTATGGCTGTAAGTGCCGTCAGCCGTAGACATAAACATCGAAAGGAGGCTGACATCTATAGGCTGTACAGGCGTAAAGGTACTGCCGTCAGCACTACGCATCTGCGCATCTACACTGACCGTCAGTTGTATTTTGCCTTGCCCCGTAGACACGGGAACCTCATCGGACGAGCATCCGCCCATAGTCAAGGCCAAAGGAATCATACATATATACATGAGCCGACACATATGCGTGCCTTGGCGCATCACGATATGTCGCAACAATCCTAATCGGCCGTTTTGCCGACTTCGAGATATGCCTACTCCTTCCAATATACTACTATTCATATCATTACATAACCTGACAACGCCTCTTGCGAGACATCGTCCGGCCATTATTCTCCGAAATATTCGTCAAAGGTAGACATTTTTTGCCAAATCTCCCCAATCTCACGCCATTTTGTCGTTCCAAAAATCAGCCGACTACCTGATTATTAACACTTCGCACTCCTATTTTACCGCCTACCGACGGTCTCGTCCGATTCTTCGATTTTTATTCCTTTTCTACTCGTTAAAATTTTTGAATATTAATTTTAATTGTTAACTTTGCCACAAATCTCACGCCGATGGGAGCGGCCGCGGAGGCGGCCGCGCGGGCGGGAGGTTGTTTTACAATTTGATAGGCGTTTATTAGCGCTTGTCCTTGACTGTTCCCGAAATGTGGCAATTTCAGACACTCAGACCAAGGACGTGCGACGGTAGACGCTCACGGGTATGATATATGCCCTTGTCCGGCTGTACCTATGCGGCAGGACATTGTCTATATATACCATATCGGCGTGAGGTCTGCGTTGCTCGTTTGGTTTGAGTAAGGCGATGCCACATGCCTTGGGACAGCGGACGAGCAACGATAAGGCTCTCACGCCTGTTTTTTCATCATCGACCACCAATCTGTGCCATGCCGAGAGCCCATAGCCACCACCCCGCACCGCCATGGGCAAAAATTACATTGAATACAATCTAATCGAATACAAAAAGAACGACGAAAACGATGTTGCCAACCCTGACAACTATGCGTTCTTCCATTCCTGCGAGTATCTCAGAATATTCGGTAATAAGAAGAAGGAAGCTGATGGACGTGATATATATGGCTACGTAAAGGTTTGTGCCTGCGATAAATATTGCTGTCAACGTACGCGCCGATGCATATACCTGCGATACTACGGCAAGTCTATTGGAGCAAATAAAATTCAATTATCGTATGGTAATTTATGTCGACTCAAACGAGTGGATTCCAAAAACAAAGAATGCCACAAGGTTTGCGTCAAGAAATCACATTGGTTTCCATACTACTGGTCCCATGGTGATTCCGGCATATGCTGGCCGTTCCGTATTGCCATAATAGGACTTGCGATTGCGGGTCTTGGTTTTATCAAAGAAATCATCTGCTGCATCATCAAGCACTGCTGTTGACTTTGAACGATTATACACATCAAATCAATAAATTACAGCCTTATGAGTAATAACCAACAAAACTACAATTTAGGCAAGATCAAGAGTGCCGAGTTGCGGTCGGTATGGAAAGACGAGGCGCGAGACTTCACGCCTTGGCTGGCCAAGGACGAGAATCTCGCGCTGCTTAGCGAAGCCTTACAGTTAGACAACCTGATTGTTGTCGAAAGAGAGTCGGATGTCGGCAATTTCTCGCTGGACATCCTCGCAAAAGAAGAAAGCTCGGAACGTATCGTCGTCATCGAGAACCAGTTGGAGAACACCAATCACGACCATCTGGGCAAACTAATCACCTACGCCGCCGGTAAAGGGGCTGATACTGCCGTCTGGGTGGTCAAAAGAGCACGGAACGAACACCGCAAGGCTATCGAATGGCTCAACAATATGACCGGCGAAGGAATAGGTTTCTTCCTTGTCGAGGTGGAGCTGTGGACGATAGACGGAAGCAATCCGGCACCACATTTCAATGTGGTGGAACGTCCCAACGTGTGGGCCAAGGCCGCTAATGACCGAAACTTGAGCAAAACCGAGCGTATGGAACTCGAGTTTTGGGAGGGATTTCGCGAGTATGCCAAAGGGCATAAGGCCTATACAGCAGAATTCACCATTCCGGGAGCTCTGCCGCAAAACTGGTACAACGTGGCCGTGGGCACTACTAAATGCCATATCCGACTTGAAGCCAAGCCACAAAAAGGCGAGGCCACGGTCGGCATCTGCATCCCCAACAACCACGCCCTCCACCAGCGTATGCAGGCCGATGAGGACCAAATCGCACAAGCTATCGGCGTTGACAAGTCTAAGATTCTATGGACGCGCAACAAGGAGTCTCGCTTCTACATCGCCAAGGAATTCAACATGTACGACACCCAGCAGTGGCCAAGCATCTATAAATGGCTATGCGACAACGCCGTCAAGGTCAAAAAAGCCATCAAAGGATATATCTAAACCGCAAACGGGTCTATGCCGTGATATGTTTTTGCAGCATAGACCCACAACTAACCAAACGACCAACATGAAACAAATAATCAAACGCTTAGGCTTGCTGCTGCTCTTACTAACAGCAATCCTCACCGCCCACGCGGGCGAAGAGTTCGACTACAACGGACTGCGCTTCTGCACTTACGACAAGGGAGACTCGTGCTACGTTGCACGTAATAAAGAAGCAATAGGTGCAATCGTCATCCCTAAGATAGCCGAATACAGTGGTAAATCGTATAAAGTCACCTCTATTGACAAAGAGGCTTTCTCCGACTGCTCCAGACTCACTTCACTGACCATCCCCAACTCCGTCACTTCTATCGGCGGTTGGGCTTTCTCCGACTGCTCCAGACTCACTTCACTGACCATCCCCAACTCCGTCACTTCTATCGGCGGTTGGGCTTTCTCCGACTGCTCCGGACTCACTTCACTGACCATCCCCAATTCCGTCACTTCTATCGCCGATGGCGCCTTCTTCAGCTGCTCCAGACTCACTTCACTGACCATCCCCAACTCCGTCACCTCAATCGGCGGCTACGCCTTCGAAGGCTGCTCCGGGCTGACTTCCGTGACCATACCCAACTCAGTCACTTCCATCGACCACCACGCCTTTTCAGGCTGTTCCGGGCTGACCTCCGTGACCATACCCAACTCCATCGAATACATCGGCTTCTTCGCCTTTTCCGACTGTTCTGGGCTGACTTCCGTGACATTCAATGCAGAGAAGTGTACCGCAGATAGTCCTGTATTTAGTGGCTGTTCAAGCCTTACTTCATTGACAATTGGTGATAGAGTCACCACTATTTACGGCGCCTTCGAAGGTTGCACCGGGCTGACGAGCATAGACTTCAAAAACGTGACATCAATCGGCGCTGACGCTTTCAACGGCTGCACCGGGCTGACGAGTATCGACCTCAAGAACGTGGTTGAGATAGGCCGTGCCGCCTTCTACGGTTGCACCGGGCTGACGAGCATAGACTTCAAAAACGTGACATCAATCGGCGCTGACGCTTTCAACGGCTGCACCGGGCTGACGAGTATCGACCTCAAGAACGTGGTTGAGATAGGCCGTGCCGCCTTCTACGGTTGCACCGGGCTGACGAGCATAGACTTCAAAAACGTGACATCTATCGGCTCTAATGCTTTCTCCGGCTGCACGAGCCTAACGAATATTGACCTAAAAGAAACAACATCTTTGGGCGAATACGCTTTCAGAAACTGCACCGGGTTAAAGTCTGTTAATATGGGCAATCTAAGTTCAATTAACGGGACTGAATTCAATGGCTGTAAAAGCATCGCATCCATAGATTTCGGCAAGGTGGCTTCGATAGGAGCTAACGCTTTCAACGGATGCACAAATTTGACAGATGTCAATCTGAAGAATGTTACCACGCTTGGTAGCTCCGCATTCAGTGGCTGCACCAGTCTAAAGAATGTGGACTTCGGCGCAATTACTTCTTTAGCTAGCTATGCTTTTTCCGGCTGCACGAGCTTGACGAGCATTGACTTGAAAGGCACAACGTCTTTAGGCGAGTACGCTTTCATAAACTGCACCGGGCTAAAGTCTGTTAATATGGGCAATCTAAGTTCAATTAACGGGACTGAATTCAATGGCTGTAAAAGCATCGCATCCATAGATTTCGGCAAGGTGGCTTCGATAGGAGCTAACGCTTTCAACGGATGCACAAATTTGACAGATGTCAATCTGAAGAATGTTACCACGCTTGGTAGCTCCGCATTCAGTGGCTGCACCAGTCTAAAGAATGTGGACTTCGGCGCAATTACTTCTTTAGCTAGCTATGCTTTTTCCGGCTGCACGAGCTTGACGAGCATTGACTTGAAAGGCACAACGTCTTTAGGCGAGTACGCTTTCAGAAACTGCACCGAGCTTAAATCTGTGAACCTCGGCAATGTCACGACAGTCAACAGGTCGACATTTGAGGGCTGCAAAAACATTGCATCCATAGACTTCGGCAAGGTGACTTCGATAGGCGGTAATGCATTCTATGGCTGCGCCAGTTTAACGGACATCAATCTGAAGAATGTCACCTCGCTGGGCGGTTCGGCATTCAGTAATTGCACAGGGCTAAAGAACGTAGTACTTGACAAAGTAACATCTTTTGGCGGCTACACATTCTCCGGCTGTACGAGTCTGACAAACGTAGACTTGGGCAATACGGAATCGATTGGCGATTACACGTTCAGTGGTTGCACAAGTCTGAAATATCTTGACTTGAAAAAAGTTGTCACAGTAGGCGAATACGCATTTGACGGCTGTACAGGCTTGGAAAATGTTAATTTTGGCAACACGAAAACATTAGGCCGACAAGCGTTCTCTAATTGCTCCGGTCTAACGAGTATCGACCTCAAGAACGTGGTTGAAATAGGCCGTGCCGCCTTCTACGGTTGCACCGGGCTGACGAGCATAGACCTCAAGATGGTAACGACATTGGGATGTTATGCTTTTTCCGGATGCACCGGTTTGAAGAGCGCTAAATTAGGCAAGGTGGGCACATGGATGACCAACTACGATTCTGCTTACAGCGACGATGTCAACTCGGCGTTCCTAAATTGCACGAGCCTTGAGACAGTAGACTTAGGCGAAACCTCAACATTGGGTAATTACCTATTCCGAGGCTGTACCGCGCTGAAAGATATCGATTTCAAGAATGTGTCCGAATTGGGCAACGGAGCGTTCTATGGCTGCACAGGACTTACGGTTCTTGACTTGAACAAGTTCGCACAACTAGGGACAAACACATTCATGGGCTGTAGCGGTCTGAAGTCGCTGGGTATCTTGAAGGCAAGCAAGCTGGATGCAAGCACATTCGATGGTTGCAATGCCATTGAGACACTTGTGCTGCCGTATGAATGGGGCGCAGACTTCAAGATGACACTGAGCGGCACTACGCAGCTCAGGACGCTATATATCGGCGAAAACACGGCGTCTATTCCCAACAAGACTTTCGTCAACAATAAGAACCTCTTCGAGGTATACAGCAATGCCACAACACCGCCGAGCATAGGCACTGCCACCTTCGGCAGCGAAACATACTCGTATGCCACGCTGTATGTTCCGCAAGGCAGCGTAGACGCCTATAAGGCCGCTACCGGATGGAGCAAGTTCGAGGACATCCAAGAGCTCCCATTCCAGATTGTCGTCAAGGACAAGAAAGTCTCGGTAGACCGCACTAAGTCTATCCTTGTATCGGCTTCCGTTACCCCGGCATCGGCCACCTCCTCGGACATCAAGTGGTACAGCCTCAACGATGAGATTGCCACGACAACCACGGACGGCGTGGTTACCGGTATGGCCGAGGGCGGCGTAACCCTCCTGGCATACTGCGACGGCATCACCGCGCCAATGAAAGTCATCGTCAAGAAATTCGACGGCGTGGAAGACGTCATGGCCGATGACCCGACGGAGCTGTCCGAATTCGACGTGTACAACCTGCAAGGCATCCGTGTGCGTACCAATTGCACGAAGTCGCAGCTGTCCGAGCTGTCTCACGGCATTTATATCCTTGTATCGCCGCAAGGCCGTAAAAAAGTGATAATCTGATACAACTAAAAACTTATCAAATACAAGTTCTCTCCACCCTTGTCTCCTGCACGTCACACCCACGCACGTGCAGGGGACATTTTTTTGTGCGCGGTTGAAGCTTTGGGCTGGCAGTTTCGGAGGGCATTGTACAATTTAGAGCGGAATTTCGCGTTATTTAAGGGTAATAGCATATCTAAATCCACAGGACAACAATGCGTAATACGCACATACATAGAGTCATTTGGCTTATACTTGCAATCGTACTCGGCTGCGGCGTCACGATAGCGCAGGTCAGGATACACGGAAAAATTACCGACGAGAAAAACGAGGCACTCGAATTTGTCAGCGTGCACGTCCGCGGCACGGCCATAGGTGCAACTTCGGGACTTGACGGAACGTACTCGCTAACAGCCCCGGCGGCGGACACCATACGCGTGGTGTTCTCCTGCATCGGCTACCACGAGGTGACACGACGCATCATAGGCGCCAAGGGCGAGACCTCCCTCAATGTCAAGATGGAACCCGTCACCATCACACTGGAAGGCATCACCGTCACCGATTACCAAAAACAAACAGGCACAGTCCAAACTATCAATACTGACAGCTACCGACTGGCGCCCGATGTCAGCGGCGGCAGCGTTGAGAGCCTCATTTCCACTATGGCCGGCGTCACGCAAAGCAACGAGATGTCCTCGCAATATAGCGTACGCGGCGGCACCTTTGACGAGAACTCGGTGTACATCAACGGTGTTGAAATCTATCGACCGCAGCTCATTTCCTCCGGCCAGCAAGAAGGCCTCTCCATCATCAATCCCGATATGGTAGGCACCATCGGATTCTCCACTGGCGGATTCGCCGCCCAGTACGGCGACCGCATGTCTTCGGTGCTCGACATCACCTATCGCCAGCCCGAAGCCTTCGAAGGCTCGCTCAACCTCAGCCTCCAAGGCGGCGGACTCACCATAGGCACCTCGAGCAAACGCTTCAGCCAGTTGCACGGCGTTCGCTACAAGAGCAATTCATCGCTACTCAGTTCCATGGACGAGAAAGGCGAATACGACCCGCGCTTCTTCGACTACCAGACCTACATGACGCTGAAGATTAGTCCCAAATGGACCGCCTCGGTACTGGGCAATATCAGCATTAACAACTACAAATTCATACCTCACGATCGTAGCACCAATTTCGGCACCTCCACCGATGCCAAGCAATTCAAGGTCTATTTTGACGGCCAGGAGAAGGACCGCTTCGAAACGTTCTTCGGCGCCGGCAACATCACTTTCAAGCCCTCCAAGAAAGCCGAGTATACACTGCTGGCCTCCGGCTACCTCACCAACGAGCTTGTAGCCTACGACATCTCGGGCGAATACTGGCTTGATCAAGCAGGCACCGGAGGATCGGACAGCGATGGGAGCGTAGGCGGCGAGCTGGGCATAGGTCGCTACTTCGAGCACTCGCGCAACCGCCTCAAAGCATCCGTATTCTCGCTGTCGCTGCGTGGTGCCAACGGCATCGCCGGACACAATATAGCCTACGGCATCACCTACAACCACGAAAAAATCCACGACCGCACACGCGAATGGGAACGACGTGATTCGGCCGGATACTCCCTACCCTTTGACCCCAATGCTCTTCGCGTGGTCTACAACTTGCAATCAGCCGAGGATATCGCCGGCAACCGTTTGTCTGCTTATGTCCAAGACACTTGGCGCATCAATTCGTCCATAGGCTATTTCAACGTCAATGGCGGCATACGACTCAGCTACTGGGACTTCAATAAAGAAACACTATTAAGTCCGCGATTTAATGTCGGATTTGTTCCCACGCGTGCGCCGCGATGGACTTTCCGCTTTGCCACCGGCCTATACTACCAGACGCCTTTCTACAAAGAATACCGTCAGCCCGTAGTCGATGACAAAGGCAACTATACCATACACTTGAACAGTGACATCAAGTCGCAACGCAGCTTCCAGTTTATTCTCGGCGGCGATTACACTTTCCGAGCCTTCGACCGTCCGTTCAAGCTCTCCGCCGAAGCATACTACAAAATCCTCGGCAACCTTATACCTTACGAGATTGACAACCTCAAGATAACGTACTCGGGCGTCAACTCTACGTCAGGCTCAACCGCAGGACTGGACATGAAACTCTTCGGGCAATTCGTACCCGGCAGCGATTCATGGGTCAGCTTTTCACTGATGGATACTCGCGAAAAGCTCAACGGCGTCACCGTGCCCCGTCCCACCGACCGACGCTATAGCTTTGCGCTCTATTTCACCGATTACTTTCCCAAGCTGCCCAAGCTCAAATTCAGCCTGCGCGGCATATTCAGCGACGGACTACCCACCACAGCTCCGCGTTCGTCACGCGACAAGGGCTATTTCCGCGCCCCGGCATACAAGCGCGTGGACGTCGGCCTAAGCTACGCCCTGCTGTCACCGCTTGCCGACGGGCGGCAGCGTTCCGGATTCTTAAAGCACATCAAGAGTATATGGCTCGGCCTTGATTGCTTCAATCTGTTGGACATCAGCAATGTCAGCTCGTATTACTGGGTAACCGATGTCAACAACCTGCAATACGCCGTGCCCAACTATCTGACACGACGCCAACTCAATGTACGTCTCTCTGTAGACTTCTGAGGTGCAAGGGCAAGAACTCTCCATCCCCGTAAAATAGGATCGGACAGCATCAATATACACACCAACAGACATCGCGACAGACAGCACAATCACGGTTATGCTGTCTGCCACTTTTTGCGTACCTTTGCGAGCACAAACCGAGTACATCGCATACCTAATGGACAATTCCACCGAGACACATACACCCGCGTCCGAACACCTGCTTTGGCAGATATTTGTGACGTTCTTCAAGATTGGCGCCTTCACCTTTGGCGGCGGTTGGGCTATGATTTCAATCATAGAGCGCGAAATCGTTACAACCCACCGCTGGATAAGCCGCGAAGACTTCCTTGACCTGCTGGCAGTGGCCCAGTCGCTTCCGGGCATTCTGGCCGTAAACATTGCCGTAGCCGTAGGCGACCGCGTGGCCATGCGCCGAGGCAGCATCGTTGCCGCATTAGGCACCATACTCCCCTCTTTCCTGATTATCCTGACCATTGCGATATTCCTTACGCCCGAACTTATCAACAACAATCCCACACTCATTAAAATCTTCAAAGGTATACGTCCGGCCGTGGTTGCACTGATAGTCGCCCCCGTAATCTCGGCGGCACGCGCGGCACACATCGACTGGCGCACGGCCATCATCCCCATTGGCGTTGCTCTGCTAATATGGTCCAAAATACCCGTAGTTTCCAATCCAATACTATGGATTGTGCTCGGCGCCGTTGGCGGCATTCTCGCGTTTAAGCGCAGTATGCACAATGTCTTCAAGTCCGGGGAGGGACATGCCTGATGATATACCTGCACCTTATTTGGAGCTACCTAAAAATTGGCATCTTCGGCTTCGGCGGCGGATATGCCATGCTCGCCCTCATCCAAAGCGAGGTGGTCGAACCGGGCTGGATTTCAAACAAAACATTTACGGACATCGTAGCCATTTCGCAAATGACACCAGGGCCCATAGGTATCAATTCGGCCACTTACATTGGCTATACAGCGCCCGGAGTCGCCGGATTTGATGGATGGTGGTGGGGCGTTTTGGGCTCGCTCCTATGCACTCTGGTGGTGATGATTCCTTCTTTCGTTCTTGTATCACGTCTCAACCACTACATCATACGTCATCGCGATAGCGAGTACGTCAAAGGCATATTCCTCGGCCTGCGACCTGTGGTGGTGGGACTGATAGCATCAGCGGCACTGCTGTTGATGAATAATGAGAACTTTGGAACAGAGACCTATGACATCGTGGCAAGTATCATCATATGTGTCGCGTCCTTCTGCGTAGTATTTTTCACAAAAATACACCCCATCTGGGCCATCGTGGCCGCCGGCATCGCCGGATTATTCATATTTTGACATCAATGGATTACAACGAGACACTCCAATACCTATACGCACGACTTAAGACGTTCCACCATATCGGACAGGATGCTTACAACCCCGGGCTCGAAAACATACGCCTACTGTCTGACGCCTTCGGCAATCCGCACCGAGGACTCAAATGCGTGCACATCGGCGGCACCAACGGCAAAGGCAGCACGGCACACACCATTGCAGCCGTACTTCAGGCCGCCGGATACCGCACTGGGCTATATACATCTCCGCATCTTCTGGACTTTGACGAACGCATCCGCGTTAATGGTACGCCTATTGGCCATGATTATGTAGTCGACTTTGTACAACGATATATGTCCATGGACATACACGGATGCAATCCATCGTTCTTCGAACTGGCCACGGTGATGGCCTTCGAGTACTTCAAGAAACAAAATGTGGACATAACCGTCATTGAAGTCGGCCTCGGCGGACGCCTCGATTCGACCAATATCATCAATCCGGAAGTAGCCGCAGTCACTAATATTTCGTTGGAACATACCGCCATCTTGGGCAATACTCGCGCAGCCATAGCGGCCGAAAAATCCGGCATATTCAAGCCCGGCGCCGAGGCCGTTTTAGGCGAAGCCGATGCCGAGATACTGCCCGTATTCCGCAAGGCTGCCGATTCTGTCGGTGTTCCACTCTCCGTTGCAAAACCCTATTGGGCACACATAGATACAGACAAAGACGGTATGTACATCTACCGCGGTACGCGCTGGGGAGATGTCAGGGGACAACTCACCGGCGAATGTCAGAAAGCGAATGCCGCCACGGCCATGGCCGTCATCGAGGCCCTCGTAAGACGCGGATGGCATATTGACGGGGAGGCTGTCCGCCACGGCTTTGCACACGTGACTGACACCGGACTTACAGGCCGATGGAGCGTGCTGCAACACCGCCCCACCGTCATATGCGACACCGGGCACAACCCCGGATGCTGGAAGTTCATTACGCCTCGCCTGGCAGCTATGAACCATCACAAGCTATTCATTGTCATAGGTTTCGTCTCAGACAAGAACTACGCGGACATTCTGACATCTGTGCCACGTGACGCCCGTTATTTCTTTGTAGCTCCCGATACTCCTCGCGCCGCACGTGCAGCCGATGTGGCTGCCGCCGCCGCACTTGTCGGCATTCGCGGCGAGGTCTGCGCTTCCGTATCCGACGGCTACCACAAAGCACTTGCCGCCGCCAAAACGACTTATGACGACGGCAAGGACGATGCTGTGGTTTTTGTGGGTGGGAGCAATTTCGTTGTTGCCGAAATGCTGGCCGCACGCAGAAAGGGAACAGTAAATTAAGAACTATCCCCCCCCGGCATATCAAGGCTTAACGAAGCGCAATGACTTCCACCTCGACAAGCACGTTCTTGGGCAAGGTCTTCACTGCCACAGCCGAACGAGCGGGATACGGAGCGGTAAACACCGAGGCATACACTTCATTCATAGCGACAAAATCGCCCATATCAGCAAGGAATACAGTGGTCTTGACCACATTATCCACTGTCAATCCGGCTTCCTTGAGTATTGCGCACACATTGGCAAGTGACTGTTTGGTCTGCGCCTCGATGCCCTCGGGGATTTCACCGGTAGCCGGATTGATGGGAATTTGACCGGAAGCATATACGAATGTTCCGGTGTCGATGGCCTGACTATAAGGACCGATTGCGCCGGGAGCGGCGGAAGTTGCAATTACTTTCTTCATGATTCTATTATATTTGATGGTTGGTTGGAATAATCGAAATCTTCTACAAGCGATGATACAGGGCTTTTGTCTGCTGTTGCAGCGGTTTTGCTTATTCGGTCGAGCATAGTGCCCACCTTGCCGAAAGTATTATCAAAATCTTCGACAAAATCATTGCGCCCATACCGATGAAGCACATCCACAACATGTCCGACAGTCAATTCGGAAGTAGGCCGCGCCGGCTGATACCCGACAAGCATGTTCTTGGAATCAAGTATAACACAATTGATGACTCCGGCATGAGTCAATTCATCTACTATTGTTGTCACAAGTCGCGGCGGTATATTGTACACCCGAGATAGGTCGTTGTCCGTCGGAGGTGTGATGCCTTTGTCAAACCGATAAGCTACCACGGCGCTCACTGCCACCGCTATTTTTTGATAATAGTTCCACGAGATATGCTTAATGTCCTCGTTGTACGAAAAATGGTAGATATTTTGCGATGTATAGCATATCAGAGCACCGCTGAGCGTGATCACCCACGTCAATTGAAGCCATATCAAAAGCAGCGGCAAAAACGCAAAACTACCGTAAATGGCATTGTAATGCGTCACATACACCTGCCCGGTCACAAACAACCATTGCAGTAGCCGGAAACCGGTACCGGCGATGACTCCGGCAAGCAAAGCATTGGATATACGCACTTTTGTATTGGGTATCAATATATAAGCCGCAGCAAAGAACAGCCATGTCAGCAGCCAGGATGCACATTTCAATAGTATCGAAATCATCGGAGTGGCTATTTCGTAATCAAACAGATGCTGTAACGTATTGGAAACGAACAAAGCCAAGCCCCCGGAGCATATCAGCAATATGGGCAAAATAAGCAACGTGGCAGTGTAATCCATCATCTTACGCCAAAAACTGCGTCCCTGACGTATGCCCCAAATACGATTGAAAGCTCCCTCAACATTGCTCAATAACGAAATCAGCGTCCATAGCAGCAAGACAACTCCTACACCGACAAAGACGCCCTTGCCCGTATATCCGAGATACGAGTCTATGACCTCCATGGCATGGTTCACCACCTCAGTCTGTCCGGGCAATAATTCATACAACTGATTCTGCAGAAATGTCTGTATGCCAAAACCGCGCCCTACGGCAAAGAGCATGGCCAACGCAGGGACTATAGCCAGCAACGTGCGATATGTCATAGCACATGCCTGCGACTGCAAATTGGCATCCATAAAGGACTTGACCGATAGGTTGAGGGTCTTGACCACTCTAACCCCAAAAGTATCACGCGTGTCGCTCCATACACCGCCGGCACAGTATTGCCACTGCCTTTTTAGCAGTGCCTTAGCTGCACCTACGCCATCGGCCAAGCGTCTTTTCTGCTTATGCCGTTTTGTTTCACCTGTGTCATTCATGCAACTCTATCGTTCTGAACTATAAAACAATGCCGGTAAGGCACATCCTGCGACGCCGTTATAGACAACACCTCGACGTCTCGGCTCCGCGCATTTATGCCTGCCAAGCAAAAGCAAAAGTACACATTAATCCCGAGATTTTTTGTAATTTTGCAGAAAATATGCGCTCGACAAAGCATAGAATACTAATCACTGGTGCCAACGGGCAACTCGGCAGGGCTTTTGTGTCATCATTGGACAATGATGACAGTTTTGACGTACATGCCTGCGGACACTCCGACCTCGACATCCGCGATGAAAAAGCCGTCAGCCAAGCCATCACCGATTTCGGCATTGACATATTGGTAAACTGCGCCGCATACACAGCCGTAGACGCTGCAGAGGACCATCCGGAAGAAGCCTATGCTGTCAACCATAAGGCAGTAGCCGCCATAGCTTACGCATGTAACCATCTGGGCGTAAAGCTGGTGCATTTCTCCACAGACTATGTATTTGACGGTCAAAGCCGACGTCCCTATCTCGAATCAGACACGACTGCACCGCTCAATGTTTATGGCCAATCTAAATTGGCGGGAGAGACTGCTGCATTGTCTATATGTCCGGATGCCCTGATTATACGCACTGCCGGTGTATATGCCGCATGGGGACACAACTTTGTCCGTACTATCTATAGCAGACTTAAAGACCATAAGCCTCTCCGTGTCGTTGCCGACCAGTTGATGTCACCCACCGAGGCCACCACATTAGTTGATGTCGTGCGCGACATAATTGTGTCCGGACAAAAATCTTCCGGCATCTTCAATTTCGCCAATAATGGTGAAATATCATGGTACGACCTCGCCACTGCCATAGCCAGCATAGGTAGGCTCGATGAATCATCCATCACCCCCATCACCATGGCTGAGTATCCGACCAAAGCCGCACGCCCGGCCTACAGTGTACTGGACACCTCGCTCATACGCCGCACCTTCGGCATCAGGATACCAGACTGGCAATCAGCGCTATGCCGTGTAGTACAACAACTACAATAACATCTCTCTACACAACACTATCGATACAGACAATATACACCATAACAACTTATGTCCGAACTCGACACTGAAATACAACGCCGGCGAACATTCGCCATCATCTCGCACCCGGATGCCGGCAAAACAACCCTTACAGAAAAATTGCTACTCTTTGGTGGCGCAATACACATCGCCGGAGCCGTAAAATCCAACAAAATCAAGAAAACCGCGACATCCGACTGGATGGACATCGAGAAACAGCGTGGTATTTCTGTTGCAACATCGGTCATGGGCTTTGAATACGATGGATACAAAATCAACATCCTTGACACCCCCGGCCACCAAGATTTTGCCGAAGATACATATCGCACGCTCACAGCCGTTGATTCAGTCATCATAGTCGTCGATGTTGCCAAAGGCGTTGAAGCCCAGACTCGCAGACTGATGGAAGTCTGCCGCATGCGACGCACACCGGTCATAATATTTGTCAATAAACTTGACCGCGAAGGCCGCGATCCATTTGAGATACTGGACGAACTCGAGGCCGAGCTCAAAATCGGCGTACGTCCCCTAAGCTGGCCCATAAACATAGGCGCGCACTTTAAAGGCGTTTACAACATTTACGAAAACACACTTGACCTATTTACGCCCAATAAGCAAAAAATCAGCGAACGCGTCGAAATCACAGATGTCAACGACCCGGCCGTAGACACTGCCGTTGGTCCGGTGGATGCAGCCAAACTACGCGAAGACTTGGACCTGATACAAGGCGTATACCCGGACTTCGACCGCGAACTTTATCTGGCAGGCCAAATGGCGCCTGTATTCTTTGGCTCGGCACTCAATACATTCGGTGTCAAAGAATTGCTTGACTGCTTTGTGAAAATAGCCCCGTCTCCGCGTCCCGTCGTAACAGCCGAAAGTATCACCGTAAAACCCGAAGATCCTGATTTCAGCGGATTTGTATTCAAGATACACGCCAATATGGATCCAAACCACCGCAGTTGCATAGCCTTTGTCAAGGTATGCTCAGGCGTATTCCTTCGCAACCACAATTACAAACAAATGCGCACAGGCAAAATCATGAAATTTGCCGCTCCCACAGCGTTCATGGCCCAGAAAAAAAGTATTGTGGACGAAGCATACCCGGGCGATATCGTCGGAATTCCGGACACAGGCAATTTCAAAATCGGTGACACAATCGTTGAGGGTTCACGCGAACTACACTTCAAAGGCTTACCTAGTTTTTCGCCCGAGATGTTCAAGTACATCGAAAACACCGACCCGATGAAATCAAAGCAACTTGAGAAGGGCTTAAACCAGCTGATGGATGAGGGCGTGGCACAACTCTTCACAAACCAATTCAACGGCCGCAAAATCGTTGGCACCGTTGGACAACTGCAATTCGAAGTTATACAATACCGACTGCTACACGAATATGGAGCCCAATGCCACTGGGAGCCAATATCTCTCTACAAAGCATGTTGGATTGAGTCGGACAACGATGCAGCGCTGGAGGCCTTCAAAAAGCGCAAATACCAGTATATCGCAACCGACACCCAAGGTCGAGACGTATTCCTCGCCGATTCAAACTACGTACTGCAAATGGCCCAACACGACTTCCCTGACATAAAGTTCCACTTTACGAGCGAATTTTAGCTTCCAAAAGCGGCCTTTCCCAAACTCACATTCTCGACATACACACGCACCGCAACGCACGGCACATCAAGCTAAAACTTTTGCGGTGCTTTGCTTCTGTTTTTCCCGGGAAGTGCATCTGTATACGAAATAGACGCAATGGTTGTGTTGCGTTTCTGTTGCGCAAGCAGGCGCAAGACATCAAGCGCCGCTATTGGGAACGCTTCGAGCCCGATTATCTGACCGACGAGCAGAAGCTGGCCAATATCGAAGCATACCTGCAAATCGAAAAAGACTTCGGCATAAAGCGAGGCCGCCCGATGAGCCACGAGCAGGCCAACGAAATGCACGGAAATCCGCATTACGGCGAAAGCAAGGCTTACAGCGTCAATTGCCAAACATGCGTGGTGGCATACGAGTTGCGCCTGCGAGGCTTCGATGTTTCGGCATTACCCAACACGGCAGGCTCGGCGCTCAGCAAGCTATCGAAAGCAACGCACACCGCATGGCAGAACATCACGAGAGAAGACATCCCGGTAATCGCTAAGACAACGCTGGACAAATATGGGCGCATCAAGCAACCGCCTCTAAAATGGGCGAAGGTCTCCGCCGCAATGACCGAGACAGGACGCTATCATATCGCATGGCGATGGAAGCGCAAGCGCTCGGGGCATATCATCACAGGCGAACGCCTCCCCGATGGAAGCCTACGTTTTTACGACCCTCAGAACGGCATGTCGGGGGCGCTTGACCTTTACAAAAAAGATATTGCCGGAAACATCAGAATTTACCGCGTTGACACCCTCGCGCCAAACGCCAATATCGTCAAGGACGTACTCACCAAGGGCGAGACCAAGGCAGCAGTAGGAACAGCTGCGCAGGGCGGAATATCGGGAGGCATAGAAACAAAAGCAATATTCGAAAGGGCGAAACAGATTAAGTCTCTTGTACAACGCGATGGCATCAACCCAATCGTGTTGCCGACCTTAAATAAAACGGCAGAAGTTAGCATTAAAAAAAGTAAAAGAGTGGTGCAACCAACCGCACAGACATATTGCAGAAAAGAACGAACTGATACTGCACATCCGCGATATCATGGCCAAAGCCAAATACGTAGGATGTGGCATAGATAAGCATGACCACACATGCATCGCCCACCTATATGAAATCGAAATAAACGGCGACCCGTTCTGGGTTGTTTTTAGAGAATATCGCAATGGCAAAATGCAACTACATGGCATAAGTGATAGCCCCGATATAGTGAAGAATGTTACAAAAAATAGGCCTCCGAGCAGCGTCCCCTCGGAACTACAATCCGAGGCACTCACTCGAAAGCCATATTTGACTGCAAATTTACTAACTTTGCGGAAAACAGCAAAATATGAACAAGGAAACTTTGTCAAAGGCGCGAAAAATGGCGCAGGAAAGCATCTATGATGACGCTCAGTATGTAGGGAGATGGAACGACTTCGAGGTTTACGAACCCATATTCAACGATGACGAGGAACTTTTTATCGGGCTTCCGCAGTACATCCTCGCCAAAGACGACACGCTGCGGTGGACGAACGACACCGAGGGGCTGGACGTGCTGCACGACTTGCCCGAATATTAACGACCGCAGACTGCGAGCATCGAGAGAACAAAAAAGCGACCGCGCCATGTAGAGCAGACGCGGTCGCTTTTCGTTTTATTTCGTTTCAGAAGCCGACACCGCTTCAAGACGCAGACCGAGCGCCTCGCAGATTTTGGCGACAGTGTCAAACGTGACATTCATACGTCTTTTTTTCGATACGGCAAAGGTGACCGGCATCAAGACCGCAGCGGTCGAAGCAGCGCCAGGCCCTAAGAAAGAGAGTGATGAATAGACGCAATATTTTCTTATCTGAATCTGTAGATTGACGTTTCCGAAATAATTGCTACCTTTGCATCAGCAATGGCAGTCAAGTCATCACTGTATTTGTCACTCGGATGTCGAAACAGCGATTTCAGACGATGTTTTTGCTCAGAATGGTATATTTTGTTGCGCGCACAATTCTAGTAAAGAAGACACTAAATGCTACATTTGATTAGACATTATAAAAAGAGTTGCTTCTTAATGCAACAAAACTATAAAGCAACGACAACCTCCGCCTTCTGAAAATATGAAGTCAAAACATTTATAGACAGAATCCCACCTATATAAAACATTCACTTTTATGACCAAGCCGCTTATACTCGTAGCCGGAGGCATGGGCTACATCGGATCACATACCGTGGTCGAACTTATTAATGCCGGATACGAGGCTCTCATAGTCGATAATCTCTCCAACAGCAACCTCGGTGTCTTGGACGGTATTGATGCTATAACCGGCAAACGTCCCGAGTTCATCGAGGCCGACTGCGCCGACCTCGATGCAATGCGTTCAATTTTTGCATCGCATCCCGCCATCGCCGGCGTAATCGATTTTGCAGCAAGCAAAGCCGTCAACGAGTCCGTACACAAACCACTACTATATTACCGAAACAACATCGTTTCGCTGCTCAATCTTCTGGAATGTATCAACGGCGCCCCTGAGTGCCGCGGCATCGTCTTCTCATCGTCGTGCACCGTATACGGCGAGCCGGACACAAATCCCGTAACGGAGATGTCGCCCGTTAAACCGGCGACTTCGCCTTACGGCAACACAAAGCAAATCAGCGAAGACATCATACGCGACACTGTGGCCGCCGGTACCGGCTTCAACGCAATACTTTTGCGTTATTTCAACCCCGTAGGAGCCCATCCATCCGCCCTTATCGGCGAACTGCCCAACGGAGTACCCCAAAATCTCATTCCCTATTTGACACAGACAGCGATAGGCATACGCAAGCAGTTGAGCGTCTTCGGAGATGACTATCCCACCCCTGACGGCTCATGCATCCGCGATTTTATCGACATCAACGACCTTGCCCGTGCGCACGTCACTGCCGTAAAACGTATCGTAAACAATGGTATGGACGAGAATGTCGAGGTCTTCAATCTTGGCACGGGTCATGGCGTCTCGGTACTCGAACTTATCAACACTTTCGAGAAAGCCACCGGTGTCAAGGTTCCCTACGCCATTGCCCCAAGACGCGAAGGCGACATAATTCAGGTATGGGCCGACCCGTCCAAAGCAAATACGATTCTGGGCTGGAAAGCCGAAACGCCTTTGGAGCAGACAATGCTCAACGCCTGGCATTGGCAGCAGCACCTGCGCGAAACCGGCGTGATGTGACACACAACACCACCCTCTGCGCCTTTTGTTTAGAATGGTGTACAATATGAAACCGCTACAATACGTTAATCTATTACGTACGTAATAAGATAACTTCATGAATATTATGCTCCGGACAGCGACATACGTCGCCATACTTGCAGGCACCTTTGTCCTGACCGCCTGCGGCGGGCCAAAACTTTCCGACGCCAAGGCTCAATATGACCGTGGCGAATATTTCGATGCCGCAAAGACTTATCGCAAGATATACAACAAGCTCACGAAAAAAGAGGAACGCAAACAGCGTGGCGAAGTCGCCTATCAGTTGGGATTGTGCCATAGTCACCTACGCCAAAACGCGCGCGCTGCTGCTGCCTTCCAAAACGCCATACGCTATGGATGGGAAGACTCAACCGTGTATCTGCAATTGGCACGCGAATTGCACGCTGACGGCAAATATGCCCAGGCTGTAACAGCTTATGAGACTTACCTCCAATGGAAACCCGGAGACAAACTTGCTTCAGACGGCCTCGCAGGAGCCAAAATGGGGCAAAGCAAGGCTCTGCAAACGCGATACGTGGTCAAATCGGCCAAACTCTTTAACTCGCGCCGCAGCGACTACGCCCCGATGTACGATAGCCCCGAATTGGACCGATTGTACTTTACGTCTACAAACGAAAAAGCATCCGGGAACAAACGCAGCGAAATCACCGGTATGAAGAACGGAGATATCTTTGTCGCAACAAGAAACGAACGCGGCGAATGGAATAAGCCCGAACCCGTCGAAGGCGAGCTAAACTCCGAACTGGACGAAGGCATAGTGTCTTTTTCGCCTGACGGACAGACAATGTACCTGACTAAGGCTCGTCGCGAACCATCGGCAAACACCGGAGTGGAAATATACACATCGCAACGCAGCGATGCCAAATGGAGCGCGCCGGTCAAATATGAGATTACAGCAGACACCCTATCATCTTACGGACACCCGGCCGTATCCCCTGACGGCAATTGGCTGTATTTCGCCAGCGATATGCCGGGCGGTAGCGGCGGCAAGGATATTTGGCGCGTCAACATCAAGGAACGCGCAGGATCACTCGAAAACCTCGGAGAGTGGATCAACACTCCAGGTGATGAAATGTTTCCTTACATGCGCACCGACTCGGTGCTATATTTCGCATCTGACGGACACCCCGGATTTGGCGGTCTCGACATTTTTCGTGCCGAGATGACACCCTCCGGCGGCTGGAACGTGACAAATATGGGGCGTCCGCTCAACAGCGCCGGCGATGACTTCGGCATCACTTTCGGCAAAGGCGAGAGCGGCTTTTACAGCAGCAACCGCGGCGACGCTCGCGGATACGACCACATATATTCGTTCGAATTGCCCGAGCTGAAAATTACCATTTCAGGCTGGGTAATTGACAAAGATGACGAACCGGTACCAAACGCCGTAATCCGAATTGTCGGCAATGACGGAAGCAACCAAAAACAGGTAGCCCGCAATGACGGGTCGTTCTCTTTCCCCCTAGATCGCGGCGTGTCATACGTCATGATGGCGGGCGCCAAAGGGTATTTGAATGCACGCCAAGAATTCACAAGCGAGTATACCGAAGAAGATGCCGACTACGGCGTTGATTTCGTATTGTCTTCCATAACCAAGCCGGTCGTTGTCGAAAACATTTTCTACGACTTTGACCGAGCCTCACTGCGTCCCGAGTCAAAGAAAGCCTTGGACGAATTAGCCCAAGTACTACGCGACAACCCCAACGTAACCATAGAAATGGCCTCGCACACCGACAGACATGGTTCCGAAAAATACAATCTCGACCTATCATCACGCCGTGCCCGCTCGGTCATCGATTACCTTATCAGCGTGGGCATATCTCCTGACAGGCTGCAAAGTCAAGGCTATGGCAAGTCTCGCCCGAAAACCGTCACAAAGCGCATAGCAAAAGAATATCCCCAATTCAAAGAGGGCGATGTACTATCCGAAGACTTTATAAACGCGCTGGAAAAGGAAGAAGATCGCGAAGCGGCAGACCAAATCAATCGCCGCACCGAGTTCCAAGTACTTTCCATCGATTATCGAATGTTTTAAGTCGACCTCAGCAGCATAAATGTCAGACATTCGCCTATACACACCTGTCGAACCCATTCGCGGAGTATGCGGCATCAGCCACAACGACCGCATTACCATGCTCGGCTCTTGCTTTACAGACAACATCGGCGAATGCTTAAGACGAGACGGCTTTGATGTGCAAGCCAATCCACTTGGCGTGCTCTTCAATCCGGTCTCTATTGCCACTATTATGCATCGCGCTCTTGCATCGAAGGACTTCACACACGATGACTTGGTATTCCATGACGGACGATGGCGCTGTTTATATCTGAACACTCGATACTCGGACACAGATGCAAATGCACTTCTTGAGCGACTCAATGGCGACATTAAGGCGCTGGGCAAACGACTTGCCTCTGATTCGACATGGATAATAACCTTCGGCACAGCATGGGTATACACCTATAAAACAGGCGGCTACATTGTCGGCAACTGTCACAAGATTCCGCAAAGCTCCTTTGAACGCACTCGACTTGACATTGATGCTATTGTCGAGACATGGAAGGAACTATGCCGAAGCAAACATGTCATACTCACCGTCAGTCCGGTGCGGCATCTTGCAGACGGCCTTCATGGAAATAATCTAAGCAAGGCCGTACTCCACCTTGCCACCGAGCGCATCATCACCGAATGTCCGTCCGCCGAGTATTTCCCGGCTTACGAAATTGTTTGTGACCAATTGCGCGATTACCGTTTCTATGACCGAGATCTCAAACATCCGTCTTCAATGGCAATAGACATCATCTACGATTTTTTTTCCAATACATACTTCGACAAAGACACACGACAACGGGCGATGCAGTACCGAGCCGAAAGTCTCAAGGCTTTGCATTGTACCATCATCGAATAATAGCCTATACATGGAAAAGAACCCATATTTTGACATACAATCACTCTCGGCGGCAGTACACGCGCTTACCATATCCGGCAATGTCACGTCTGCGCATTTGCCGCTACGCACGGTCATCACCGACAGCCGTGCACTGCTGACCGACCCACGCCACACGGTATTTGCGGCATTGTGCACACCCCAAGGCGATGGACACCGCTACATCCGGGACATGTACGCCAAGGGGGTACGCGTATTCTTAATTGAAAAAGGCATAACAGACCATGCCGCATACCCTGACGCTGCGTTTATCACTGTAAACGATGTACGCCAAGCACTGTGGGACAGCGCAAAAGCCCTTCGCAACACATTCCTTGGGCCGGTAATAGGAATCACAGGCAGCATAGGCAAAACATTTACCAAGGAACTGCTTAACAATTGCCACATCCGAGAACATTGTGCTCGCAGCCCACGCAGTTGGAACTCAAGCATCGGTGTACCCGAATCGCTATGGCTAGCAGCAGGTGCCGATGCTGCAATCATCGAGGCCGGCATCTCCTACAAAGGTGAGATGGAAATACTTGCGGACATCATACGCCCTACCATCGGCATATTCACAGCCATCACCGAAGAACATAGCGAAGGCTTCGACTCCATAGAAAGCAAATGCCGCGAAAAGGCGCGGCTCTTTGCCTCGGCTACGGACATATTCTACAACAATTCGTACCCCTTGATAGCCGCGGTACTCAAAGATATGTATCCTGAAAAGGGCTTGCATCCATGTACCGACATATGGGATATATGCGTCCAAGTAGCCGCCATATTTGACAAGGAAATACGCTTTAGTTCTGCCGAAATCGGGCAATACGACATATCCGGGCGCATAGACATAACGGACATGAGCGGCAACAGCGCCCTTGCACTGGACTATTACACCGGGGACATGGATGGAATTGCCACTGCCCTTGACTATGTGCGTCGCCGCATTTCACCGGAACATGACTTACGAGTATGCGTCAGCGCCCCGGTGGCCGATGCATGGGGGCATGCCTCGGCAACCAAGGTACTCAAGGCGGCAGGCGTCACCAAAGCATACGTCATCGGCGGCAGCCCGGAGTACTGGTCCGATGTGGCGGCCTCGGGTGTGGAAATATCCCGTTTTGCGGACAACGATGCATTCGAACGCCATATTACGCTCAATGCTCGTGACATGCAACGAACAATGCTGTACGTAAACATATCGGACAAGGAACAAGGCAGACTGATACGCGACCGATTGTGTTCGCTACGCCACATCACGCACCTGAACATCGACCTTGAAGCGCTTGTCCATAATGTGCGTCATTATCGCTCGTTTTTGACCAAAGGTGTTGGTATGATTGCCATGATCAAGGCCGATGCATACGGATGCGGAGACATCGAAGTCGCTCGTACGCTCCAATCCTGTGGCCTCAGCCATCTGGCCGTTGCAGTCGTGGACGAGGGCGTCCGCCTAAGACGCGCCGGGGTCACCATGCCCATTATCGTACTCGACCCGTGGTGTCTCAATCCGCACGCCATTGTCGCTTACCGACTGGAGCCCACACTTATAGACCTGGATAACGACATCATGTCCAATATAGAGCGCGAAGTTGCAGCAGCCGGTCTTTCCCACTATCCGATACACGTCAAAATAGACTCGGGCATGCATCGCCTCGGACTAAAAAACGAAGACGAAATTAGCTCATTTGCCTCAATGCTTTCGCAGTGTCCACATCTGCACATTGCCACGACTTTTTCGCACTTAGCCACAGCCGACTGCCCGGACATGAACGACTACACAATGCTCCAACTTGACACATTCGACCGCCTTAGCAGTTATTTGCGTGACAGCGTCCCCTACGGCAAAGAAATACGGCGCCATATACTCAACACTGCAGGTATAGTCCGCTACGGTCGCACACGCTATGCGTATGATTTGGTGCGCCTCGGTATAGGCATGTACGGGATTTCACCGCTACCGGGAGATGCCGATCAATCAACGCTAAAAACCGTGGCAACGCTGAGTACGTCCATCATCGCCATGCACAGATACCGAGCCGGTGCGACCATAGGCTACAGCCGTCGCGGTGTTACCACACGCGACAGCATTATCGCAACCATACCTATAGGCTATGCCGATGGTGTAAATCGACACCTCGGATGCGGTCACGCTTCATTTGTGGTCGAAGGAATACCCTGCCCCACCATCGGCAATATCTGTATGGACCTCTGCATGATTGACATTACAGACTGCCCGAAGGCGCATATCGGATCCTCGGTGGAAATTTTCGGCAAACACGCACCCATACAACGTTTGGCCGAGACTTTGGACACAATCCCATATGAAGTACTCACATCTGTATCCTCACGCGTTAAGCGGCTATACTTCCGTGAATAGAGCATATATTCCTTTGCGGCATCACCTCCGACATTTGCGCCGGACATCCTTGGTTCTACCGTTCACATCGCATTTCGCATGTGAATATTAGTAACACTATGACGCAAATCTCCTAAAAAAGGTTAAGGTTTTTATGAGTTAAACGTTTGATAAAAACTTTTAACACATTGCGTCTCGGCAGAAAGGCCGTTATACGTAATTTTGTAGTAGCCAAATCCCCACACCGGATTTGGCTACTGCAATTATCGAACATATAGACAAAACTTATAGATACCAGTTTTTATGAGCGACACCGTAAATATCCGCGAACTCAATGACATGGTTGCGGGCAAAAGCGATTTCATCAACCTCATTACCGAGGGAATGAACCAAACAATCGTTGGGCAAAAGCACCTTATCGAATCTCTCATCATCGCCTTACTTTCCAATGGCCACGTATTGCTCGAAGGTGTGCCAGGCCTTGCCAAAACACTCGCCATTAAGACATTGTCCCAACTTATTGATGCAAAATATAGCCGCATACAATTTACACCAGACCTGCTCCCGGCCGATGTAATAGGCACCATGGTATACAGCGTCAAGAACGAACAATTTCAAGTAAAAAAAGGCCCGGTATTTGCCAACTTCGTCCTCGCCGACGAAATAAACCGCGCCCCGGCAAAGGTACAAAGCGCGTTGCTTGAAGCTATGCAGGAACGTCAAGTCACCATCGGCGACAGCACTTTCCGCCTCGACCAACCATTTCTGGTAATGGCCACACAAAACCCCATCGAGCAAGAGGGCACATACCCATTGCCCGAGGCACAGGTTGACCGCTTCCTGATGAAGGTCGTCATAAGCTATCCTTCAAAAGAAGAGGAGCGGATAATCATTCGCCAAAATATTGCCAACGAGAGCCGCGAAATACGTCCCATCATCAAGCCCGCCGAAATCATTGATGCGCAAAAACTGGTCGAGCAAATATACGTAGACGAAAAAATCGAACGCTACATAGTGGATATCGTATATGCCACCCGCACCCCGGCCGAATATGGTCTTAACGACCTGACAGATATCATCGCTTTCGGAGCATCGCCACGTGCTTCCATATCGCTGGCACGCGCTGCACGCGCCTACGCATTCATACACCAGCGCGGCTATGTAATACCTGAAGATGTCATCGCTGTATGCCACGACATCCTTCGCCACCGCATCGGAGTAACCTACGAAGCAGAGGCCAACAATATTTCCACAGACGAAATCATCACCGAAATCCTTGACAAGATTCTTGTTCCCTAACCCATACAGACCAACCGCTCAATGCGCTGAATCATGGACTCGAAAGAACTTCTAAAAAAAGTCCGCAGAATCGAAATCAAGACCCGCGGACTGTCGCAAAACATCTTTGCAGGCGAATACCATTCGGCCTTCAAAGGACGCGGCATGATGTTCAGCGAAGTGCGCGAGTACCAATACGGCGATGACATTCGAGATATCGATTGGAACGTCACCGCACGCCACAACAAGCCCTACATAAAGGTTTATCAGGAAGAAAGGGAGCTGACCGTAATGTTGCTTATTGATATGTCGGGCAGTGGTGCTTTCGGCGCCGTGGGTTCGCAAAAGCGCGATATCATTGCCGAAATAGCTGCCACTTTGGCATTTTCAGCCATACAAAACAACGACAAAATAGGCGCCATATTCTTCACGGACCGCATCGAAAAGTACATCCCACCGGCAAAAGGCAAAAAACAAATTCTACTGATTATCCGCGAACTCATAGACTTTTGTCCCAAGCACAACAAAACCGACATAGAGGGCGCTGTAAAGTATTTTGCCAACGCGTCCAAGCGTGCTTGCACAGCCTTCCTCATCTCGGACTTCATAGACAGCACAGACTATAAGCAGGCTTTGCAGATAGCTCGCAATCGCCATGACCTCATGGCAATACAAGTATACGACAAACGTGATGCTCAGATGCCGGATGTAGGCCTTATACGCCTGGCCGATCTCGAAACGGGGCAGACCCGCTGGGTGGATACTTCCAGCCGCTACGCGCGCCAAATCTACGACAAACACTGGTACACCAACCAGCAGCGCATGGCCGAGACATTACATTCGGCACGCGTGGACTTCATTTCCGTAGCCACGGACGAGGACTATGTTCGCGCGCTCATGGGCTTGTTCAAAAACCGCGGACGAAGCTAACGGCCAATAATCAATTGTCCGACACATTGTACACAACATGATTAAACATATATTAAAGACTTCGCTCAAACTGTCGGCACAAAATACTGCCACAGTCCTTGCCCTTGCGCTTTTTGCATCGGGGGCTTTTGCCCAACAGCCCGGCGAAGCAGTCGCGCCCGTCTCTATATCGGCAAAAATCGACTCGACCACACTGACCATGGGCGACCGCACCAACATCCGCGTCGAAGTACTCAAAAACGGACACTACGGCCTGATGATGGATCAGGTGCAACGCGACGATCAAGGCGTATGCACGCTCAATAAAGTTGAAGTTCGCGAAACATCCATCGACTCGACAGACTTGGGTAACGGCCGTATTCAGGTGGTATATACATACCTTATTCAACCTTTCGAGCCCGGCACACAAAGCATTGGGCCGTTCAGGTTTGTCAATGGTGCCGACACCATTGATTCGGACATAGTGACACTCAAGGTTCTCGAACCGGACATGCCAAAGGTAATGAAAGACTCGCTGCTTATCAATCCCTTTGAAGGCACCGTCTCCGTTCCTGGCAGATGGTATGACTTTATTCCAGAGTGGTGGTACTGGCCACTGCTGGCACTACTTGTCATCGCCCTCGGTGCCGTCATATTCTTCCTGTACAAGAAGAATGGTCCGACACTACTACCACACAAGAAGGTGATTCCGCCTTACGAGTTAGCCGTTAAACGCCTTACACATCTGAAGGCACGCCACCTCGCCGAAAGCGGACATGACAAAGAATATTACACCGAACTCACGGACATCCTACGACAATACATTGACGGGCGCTTTGGCGTCAATGCACGCGAAATGACCACGACACAAATCCTCGAGGCTATGTCTGCCGAGGACACACTCAAGCTCTTCATAGACGCTCTCGGACCGGTGCTTCGCACGGCCGACTTCGTAAAATTTGCACGCCAACGTCCGGATATTTCCGAAAACATCCGTTCGTTCAATGCCGTCAGCGACTTTGTGTCCACGACACGTCCCTTGCCCGAAGCAGACGAAAATTCCAAGGGCAAACATGTCGCGAACAACAAGAGGCCCAAGACTACGAACACAAAACAAAAAAGCTAGAATACCATCATGCAGTTTGCTCATCCGCATTTACTTTGGCTGATACCCATCGTCTTAGCCTTGCTTATTGCAAGATACGTATATACGGCACGAAACGCTCGCCCTACTATGGGCGTTTCAACCACAGCACCTTTCGCCAATATGCCAACGTCGTGGCGTGCCCGATTGCGACACTTACTGTTTGTGCTGAGGCTCGGAGCAATCTCTTGTCTGATTATCATCCTTGCACGTCCTCAATTGAGCGACAGCTGGCGCACAACAGACACCGAAGGCACTGACATCGTTATCGCTCTCGATGTCTCTTCCAGTATGCTGGCCCAGGATCTCAAACCCAACCGAATGGAAGCAGCCAAGAAGATGGCTCAGAAGTTCATTACCGGACGTCCCAACGACAACATCGGCGTGGTTGTGTTTGCCGGCGAAAGCTTGACCGGCCTTCCTTTAACCATGGATCATTCGGCACTAATTAATTATATCGAAGGCATCAAACCCGAAATGCTCGAGGATGGCACTGCCATTGGAGACGGTCTCGCTACTTCAATATCCAGGCTCATTGATGGAAAAGCCAAAAGTAAGAGCGTGATTCTGCTCACCGATGGCTCAAACAACACCGGAGTCGTAACGCCCTCGGATGCTGCATCCGTAGCACAAGAACGCAAGATTAAAGTTTACCCAATAGCCGTCGGAACTCGCGGCCACGCACTCACACCTGTAAGTATCGATGCATTAGGCAGGATGCAATACGAAATGCAGCAAGTTGTCATCGATGAGGCTACGCTTCAATCTATAGCCACACATACCAATGGTAAGTATTTCCGTGCAACAGACAATAAGACACTATCGAACATCTTTAACGAAATCGACCGTTTGGAAAAAACCCATATGAGCATCCGGCAATTCAGTCACACCGAAGACGACTTCGCCCTGTGGGGCTGGCTGCTTTTCGGACTTCTGGCTCTCGAACTTGTCCTAAGATACACACTATTCCGCACAGTGCCTTAACATGCATAATTCATCAAACTGACGACGAAGGAGCGTATTCTCCTCGAATATCATATAGACAATGTTAGACTTTGCCAATCCCATATTATTGATATTGCTGGTATCGCTACCGGTAGTATACTTCTTATACTGGCTTGCCAAGCTGTCTCGTCGACGCAAGATTGCACGCTTCGGCAATCCATCGACACTGGCACCCTTGATGCCGGACGCTTCCCATTACAAGGCAGGAATAAAAATCACCCTTCAACTTATAGCACTTGCAGCCGTTGTCATAATATTAGCTCGCCCACGCTTTGGCGAAACCGAACAGACTGACAGTAAACGCGGCATCGAAGTAATGATTGCTTTTGACGCTTCGCGCTCAATGCTTGCCGCCTCCACAGACGACCCCAAAAGCATTTCACGACTAAAACGAGCCAAACTACTTTTGGAAAAACTCACTGATCGTCTTGGAAATGACAAAGTCGGTCTCGTAGTTTTTGCCGGTGATGCGAAGGTTAAACTACCTCTAACCACAGATTATTATTCTGCCAAACTTATCCTCAACGACCTTGACCCATCATTAATGCCCTACCAAGGCACATCCATAAGCGAGGCCATCAACCTTAGCAAAAAATGCTTCAGCAATAAAAAAGACGTCAAGAAGTGCATAATCCTGCTTACCGATGCCGAAGACCATGATGGAAATGCCATCGATGCCACCAAAGCCGTGGTGGACAGTGGAATACAAGTCAATGTAATCGGCGTTGGAACATCAAAGGGAGCTCGCATACCTATTGGCAGCGGATACCTCACGGACAACGATGGCAAGGAAGTCATCACAGCCGTCAACGAAAATGCAGCCAAAGAAATAGCTAAGGCCGGAAAAGGCTTATACGTCAACGGCTCCAATACAGATGCGTTGGACAAACTTGTGCAACAACTAGACAACCTCCAAAAGTCCGACTTTGGAGCCGTAAAGTACAAGAATAGCGCCGAACAGTTCCCTTTATTTGCATGGTTGGCCCTCACACTATTAATCTGCGACATACTACTGCTCGAACGCAAAACTTCATGGCTAAAACACATACACTTCTTTGCCGAACTAAACAAAAAGAAAGGCTATAGAAGGGAAAAAAAATGAAACACATGGTTCTGATAAAATACGCCCATATAATCTCGCTGACCTCCATGCTGGCACTTGCTGCGGCCATTATGGCCTCATGCTCTTCAGACATGTCCAACAAGACCGAGCGAAATGCGATTAAGGCCGGCAACGAAAAATACAAGAAAGAACTCTATGTCGATGCCATCAAAGACTACGATAAAGCACTTAAGGCCAACCCGTACTCCGAGGCAGCAAAATACGACAAGGCTATGGCGACAATCATGGGCGCCACCGCTGCCGACACATCAAAGTTGCGCGAGGCACGCCTGGCGCTCGCCAATTTGGGTAAAACAGCATCAGACCCAAATATCAGCGAAAGAGCAATATACAATCTGGGCAACGACGCAGTTTTTATAGGAGATTATCTCAAAGACCTTGCCGACTCGTTACGCCGTGCAGACATCCAGATGGGTGCTCCTTCGGCGGGCAGCACATCCAACCAATTGGCTGACTCTCTCTCGCAGGTGTCTACCCAAAGCTATCAGCAAGCAATATCAAACTATAAAGCCATACTTAGACGCAATCCATCCAATATCAAGGCATTGCAGAACCTACGCATAGCACAGCTCAAACTTCCGCCGGAAAGTCAAGGCGGAGGCAGCAACAACAAGGACAAAGACAAAGATAAAAACAAACAGCAGCAACAACAGCAGCAACAACAGCAGCAACAAAAACCGAGTCAGTCCTCACAACAGATACTCAACGCCGTACAGAACAAAGAAAACAAAACGCGCAAGAACCAAGAACAACGCCAAGGTTATGGCCGACGCACCACAGACAAGCCCTGGTAAATGCATATCCAACAATTGAGTACACGTTATGTCCGCATTAAGATATTACACATCCCTTGTGATAATGGCCGCAGCGTCATTCATCGCGACCGCACAATCGGTCTCGATTGAGGCTCCGGCCACCGTCATTCAAGGCAATCGTTTCAGCGTCACAATCTCTGTCAACAATAGCGATGCCGTAGTCAGAACCGCGCCCGAAATACCTAATTGCAAGATCTTCAACGCCTCGCGCCCCGGAGTCTCGACTATGCAAAGTACGACAATAATTAACGGTCGCGTCGAATCGTCCATACAGCGCCAATACACATATTTATATAAAGCCGAAAAAGCTTCCACGGTAACCATTCCGGCTGTCAGCGTAGGCAATATGCGCACCCAAGCCAAAAGGCTTACCATACTTCCACCGGACCGCACCTCGCAGCAAAGCCAATCAAACTCATCTTCGATGCCGGCGCCTGCAGCATCTGCACCACGTGCAGGCAAGGCATCACCCAGCGACCTCATCGTCACGGTCAATATGTCCAAAAAACACCTGTGGAAAGGCGAGGCTGTCATCGCGACCATAAAAGTGTATACCAAGCACAATATATCCTCTTTCCGCGCCACTACGCTGCCCCAATTTGACGGGTTCATCTCCGAAGAATTACCCGTAGGCAGCAACGAGGCTCAAATGGAGCATTTCCGTGGCGAGAACTATTACTCCGCTGTGCTAAAAAAATGCCTACTCTACCCTCAAAAAGCAGGGACACTAACCATAAATTCGGGTCGATATGACGTGACTCTCGAGACCTATGAACCTATTTCAAACGGTTTCTTTGTTACTTATCGTCCCATCGAGCAAAAAATCACCACTACATCTAACCGTATCTCGGTAAGCGTTGAGGACCTCCCGCAACCGACTCCCGATGGCTTTGAAGGCGCTGTAGGACACTTCACAGCCACTACGGATATCGCCCCCGCACATCCGCGCACCAACGAGGCCCTCACCTACACCCTCAACATCAACGGAACAGGCAACATTAAAGCACTGTCCGCCCCCACCCTGTCATTCCCAGCAAACGTCGAAGAGTATACCCCCGAGGTGGTCAGCGATGCCAACTTCAACGGAACGGATATGCGCGGCACCTGTGCCGTAACCTACACCATCGTACCCAAAGAGGTAGGCACCCTCAATATTCCGTCATGGAATTTCGTATACTTCGACCCGTCGACCGGGCGCTATATGACCATCAAGCAAAAGGGATATAACCTCAGCGTAATACGCGGGTCGGCATCATCGGCCGAACAAAAAGACCTCGGCGAAGGTCTCAAGGACATTCGCTACATCCACCGAGTGGATACTGCGTCACTTGCGCAGAAACCCGCCCGAGTTTTCTTCGAAACAATCTACGTGCTACTATATATACTTGTATTGGTGGCATTTGTATCTACTATCATAGTATATCGCAAGCACATACGCGCCAACAGCGACCTGGCTGCACGTCGTACCGCCCGCGCCAACAAAGTGGCCACCAAGCGACTACGCTTGGCAGCCAAAGCCTTGACGGCGAATGACGCAGATGCCTTCCACGAAAGCTTGGCTCGCGCCTTGTGGGGATATATCAGCGACAAACTCCGCATCCCATCATCGGCACTCACTCGTGACAACATCCGAGAGAAACTGCTCGAAAGCGGCATAAGCGAGGAACTCACAGACCGCACAATCAACATCTTGGATCAATGCGAAATGGCTCGCTTCACCCCGGATAGCTCTTCGCCGGAACATCTCAAAGGCCTGTTTGACGAATCCTCGGCCGTCATCAAAGCTGTCGAAAGCACCAAGAAACAACCCACCAAAGCATCCGCAAAAGCATGATGAAAAACCCATATAACATATTGCGATATATAGTATTGGCCATTACTGTAGCATTATGCACAAACACAGATGCCGCTCAGAACATGGTCAAGGCCGAAACTGCGGCCACCCTTTCGGCCAAAGCCGATTCGGCATATAATTCCAAAAACTATACCGAGGCCGCAGACCTATACAAGACCATAATCAAAGAATACGGCGTGTCGTCAGACATATACTACAATCTGGGCAACACCTACTTTCGCATGGGCAAGATTGCGCAAAGCGTATTGGCATACGAACGCGCACTCAAAATCGATCCTTCAAACAAAGACGCACGCATCAACCTCGATTTTGTCAACACGACACTCGAAGATAAACCCGAAGACAACTCGTCAATACTTGGCAAAATACATTCGGAAGTAATTGCCTTAATGTCGCCCAACGCTTGGGCGTGGACCGCCTTCGCTTTGTTTGCCCTAATTATAGGACTTATTGCCATATATCTGTTTTTGTCTAATGTCACAACCCGTAAAGTAGGGTTCTTCGGTGCCATGGTACTATTCATAGTATTAGTGTACACCACGATTGTCGCCTATCAGAGCGCGGCTGCCATAGACAATAATGACATTGCCATAGTTACCACACCTTCGGCCAATCTCACCCCCGCGCCGTCAGCCAAGACAGACAAGACAGACAAGATTGTTCCGGTGCACGAAGGCACACGTCTCGTCATTATAGACTCGGTAAACGCCGCAAGTAACGATGGTGCCCAATTGTGGTATCATGTGAAAGTCAACAACTCCACTGCCGCGTGGATAGATGCATCAAACGTTGAGCGCATCTGACAATGGCACATCTATCAGCACCTTACAATCTATATTCAATCGGACACACAAAATAAGTGTCGTAAAACATAAAAAAAATCCATAAATATTTTTGGTCAACTCACAAAAGACCACTAAATTTATACCCAGAATAACGACAAGAACCTCCCCTCACGTATCAATAACTATATAATAATCACCCAAACTAACCGATACCATCATGACTAAGACCATCAGTTTCAACGATTTGCGCAAACTCAAAGACAGTCTGCCCGACGGTTCGATGCACCGCATCGCCGACAAGCTCAACATCACTGTTCAGACCGTACGCAACTATTTCGGCGGCAGCAACTACGATTTCGGCAAAAACTGCGGCGTACACATCGAGCCCGGCCCAAATGGTGGTATCGTTGTACTTGACGACTCCACAATCTATGATATGGCTGTGGATATTCTCAAAGAGCAAGAGAACAAAGACTGAAACATATCGGCCTTTACCCACAAAAGACATTACACTCATTCTATGGATGCCTTGCACATGCGAGGCGTCCATAGGCTGTATCAATAACCTTAACCGGCTTATACACACATGCGTCTTATCACCGTTGCTATACACACATACGATCGCGCTATAGAGCTAAAAAATCTCCTCGAAAAAGAAGGCATCGAAGTATTGTTGCAAAACGTCAACCTCGAACACCCGACGGTATCTTCCGGCGTACGTGTTCGTATACACGAAAACGACCTGCCCTTAGCGTTGCGCATCATAGAGCATCGCGAGATATTCACGCCAATGCCTTCACCTTTCAACGAAAAATCGCATTGTATACTTGTACCTGTTGATTTCAGCGATTATTCGGTCAATGCACTCGAAGTAGCCTTTGCCCTGGCTCAAAGACACAACGCCCAAATACGGCTTCTGTATTCGTTCATAGACCCTTACGTTGCCGGGAATATGCAACTCAGCGACCAACTTACCTACGAAATAGCCGACAACGATGCTCGACAGAGAATCGAAGAAGACGCACACAGACACATGGACGAATTTGCCAATGTCGTAAGGTCCAAAATCAAATACGGCGAGCTTAGCCCTGTGGTTTTTGACACCGTAGTCATGGAAGGCGTCCCCGAAGACGCCATCATCGAATACGCCAAAGCTAACCCGCCTTACCTCGTTGTCATGGGTACTCGAAGCTACGCCAAGAAGCAGGAGCAAATGATAGGAAGCGTGTCAGCCGAAGTGCTGGACAAATGCTTGTTCTCGGTGCTAACCATTCCACAGGACATCAAAGTAAACATCGAAGCTACAGACATCCGAATACATTTCTTCACCAATCTCGAGCAGCAAGACCTTTTGGCCTTGGACACAATGTCACGCATCTTCAAAAATATCTCGGCCAAAGTCACCTTGGTGCATCTGCCGGCCAAAAGACGACCTTTCGAACGTTCCAACAAGGAATCACTGCTCAACGTCATGTCTTTCTGCAAAAAGAACTTCCCAAATTTCGAGTTCGACACGATGAGCATAAACGCAGACTGTGCTGCCGAGCAATTCGGATGCCTGGTTAAAGACAATCCTGCGGATATCATCGTAATCCCCAACAAAAGACAAAACGCCTTTGCCCGCTTGTTCAACCCGGGACTGGCACACAAAATGATATTGAACGCTGATATTCCCATGCTCGCCATTCCGGTCTAACAGAAACATGTGCGTACCACCACACGACAAAAGACCATAATATCGGACTTAAAATCAACCTCGGCGGTATATAAGTCCAGACCGACGGCTTCTACTCCGCAAACGTAAGACCGGACACCGCTTCCAAGCGTCCGCGTAGCCGCTCGGCATTGTCCTCACGAATATCAACCACCATCGAACAGCTATTGTCAAACAATTGCTCCACGACCGTACAGTCCTCACTCTTCACCACCTTCATTACATCATTCATAGCTAAATACGGAAATGTAAACACAAACCGACATCGGCTATGACACTCAACCGTCGGCACGGACTGCAATGCCAAGCGGGCGGCCTCTCGATAAGCAGCAATCAGACCCGACGGACCAAGTTTAATGCCGCCGAAATAGCGGACAACAGCCACAACGACATCTGTCAATCCAAGCGAATCTATCTGCCCCAGTATCGGACGCCCGGCCGTGCCGGATGGCTCGCCGTCATCCTGAGACAAACGTCGCCCGTCACGCGTCGCAAAAGCCCAGCACACATGTCGCGCGTCATGATAGCGGTTACGCAACGATTGAACATACGTCCGAGCATCTTCCTCGCTGTCTATATGATGTGCATAAGCGATGAAACGGCTAAGCTTTTCTCGCAGCTGACCCTCGCCCTCTTCTTGTATCGTGTAATATGTGTCGGACATAATTTAGTTTTAATGCATGTTTTTGCACCAACGCGCAGTCTTAGCGCCGGTATTCAAAGCACAAAGTTAGTGTATTTTTACATTCAAACACATATCACAATGCTGACTGAACAATCTAAATCCGGTGAAACCAAGTTATGCATACTCGGATGTGGCAGGCGACATCGAAGACATACGAGACAAAGCGAATTTTCGGTTAAAAAGTGTTGCAAAACTGCATTTGCAGATAATTATTCGTACATTTACACCGCAAAGAGCACGACGCCACGGCGCCCGTCCTTTGATACTATATCATACTTTTATCCATATACGAACAACAAAAGCCACAATACACCGACCATGAAGATTGTATTCAGCGTCAACTACCGCACCAATTGGGGCGAGAACCTCGTTCTTACGGGCAACATCGCGCACTTGGGTTCTAACAACATCGACACATCCGTACCAATGAAACTCCTGGGTACGGACAAATGGACAGCCGAGATTGACATCCCGGCCAACACTCCGGACTTCGAATACTCATACGCAATACGCCGCGATGACGGCAGCAGCAAGCGCGAATGGGGACATCCACACCACTTCTATATGCCCAAAGATGCAGGCCACGCCATATACGTCAACGACCGCTGGCAAGACCAACCCTGGGACAAACCATATTACTCGTCTGCCATCGCAGATTGTATCAACCGCCGTGACGATGCAGCCACAGCCACTCGCGTGCTGCCTTGCGCCGGCATGGTCACCATTCAGGTATGGGCACCAATGATACGTCCGGAGCAGGTCCTCGCCATATGCGGCGAAACACCGTCCTTAGGCAAGTGGGATCCGTCTCGAGCGTTAGTCATGTCCGCGCACGACTTTCCGATGTGGAGCGTAAATATACCGGCTGACGGACTCAGCGTTGCCACCGAATACAAATTTGTGATTCTTGACAAGAATTCGGGCAAACTCGTAGCTTGGGAACTGGGCAACAACCGCACCCTCGGGACACAACCCACACGCGACACCGCCACACTGCTTACCGGAATGCGTCTGCGCAATCCTCTGGCGCCATGGCGCGGTGCCGGCGTAGCAATCCCGGTATTCTCTATACGCACTCGCAATGACTTTGGAGTCGGTGACTTCTACGATCTCCCATTGATGGTAGACTGGGCAACAATGACACACCAAAACTTTATACAAATCCTGCCCATCAACGACACCACGATGACAGGCACATGGACGGACTCTTATCCCTACAATGCCAATTCGATATTCGCGCTCCACCCCATGTACTTGCGCCTCGAAGCCGTGGGCGAACTGCACGACCCGGCACGTCGCAAATACTACCGAGATTTGGCAGCCGAACTCAATGGCTTGGACACCATCGACTACGAGCGCGTCACACGTGCCAAGACCGAATATATGCGCGAAATATACGCTCAAGACGGTGCCAAAACAATAGCTTCGGCCGACTTCAAAGCCTTCGTAAAACGCAACACCGGATGGCTACCCAATTACGCAGCTTTCTGCGTCTTACGCGACCGATTCGGCACGGCCGATTTCTCGCAGTGGGACAAATATGCCAAGTATTCCAAAGATTTGGTAAAAAAACTGGCCAAAGAGGCTCCCGATGAAACAAACATCGTATACTTCACCCAATACCATCTGGACAAGCAACTGAAGACCGTGCGCGACTACGCACACAGCAAAGGCGTAGTCATCAAAGGCGACATTCCAATCGGAATCTCGCGCACAAGCGTAGACGCATGGACCGATGCACGCCTGTTCAACATAGACTGCCAAGCCGGCGCACCGCCGGATGATTTCTCTGTTCTGGGCCAAAACTGGGGGCTCCCCACATACAACTGGGAGGAAATGAACCGCGACGGATTTGCCTGGTGGAAAGCTCGCTTCCGCAAGATGTCGGAATACTTCGATGCATACCGCATAGACCACGTCTTGGGCTTTTTCCGTATCTGGGAAATACCTATGGACGCTATACACGGCCTGCTGGGCACCTTCAACCCAGCCTTGCCCTTCACTCCCGATGAACTGCGATACAACTATGACTTCTGGATTGATGTGGACCTCCAAACTACGCCGTTCATCATGGACTACTTCCTGAGCGACTTCTTCGGCGAATACACGGACGAGGCTCGCAAGACATTCCTCGTAGACGCCGGATACGGACGCTACAGATTGCGCCCCGAATTCGATACTCAGCGCAAAGTTGCCGAATACTTCGACACACTGCCCAAGGACGACAAAAACACACGTATGTACAACGCTTTGCTGGGCCTGATAGACAACGTATTGTTTATTGAAGACAGCCGCGAAAAAGGCAAATATCACCCTCGCATATCAGCTCAATACACATACATCTACCGATCGCTCAACGACTACGAACGTTGGTGCTTCGATCGATTGTACAACGACTTCTTCTACCACCGTCACAACGACTTCTGGTACGGCAAAGCCATGTGGAAGCTGCCTCCGCTAACCGAAGCTACGGACATGCTCACCTGCGCCGAGGATCTCGGCATGATTCCGGACTGTGTGCCCGCAGTGATGCAGAGCCTCGAGATACTGACTTTGGAAATACAGCGTATGCCCAAGAACCCCAATCTAACTTTCGGCAATACACATGACAACCCGTATTACTCGGTATGTACCACATCGACACACGACATGGGTGGCATACGCGTATGGTGGGAAGAAGACCGCGAAAAAACACAACGGTACTTCAACGAAGTACTGCAACAAAGCGGCACAGCGCCATATTTTGCCGAACCATGGATATGCGATGCCATCGTCGACCTGCATCTCAAGTCACCGTCAATGCTGTGCATACTGCCACTGCAAGACTACTTGGCTATGGACGGTAAACTGCGCCGCGAAAACCCCGCGGACGAAATTATAAACGTCCCGGCCAACCCACGCCACTACTGGCGTTACCGTATGCACCTCAATATGGAGAACCTCATAAAGGCCGACGACTTCAACAATAAGTTGCGCGACATGATCGATAACGCCGGACGCTGACCCGAGAAGCCACGGCCAATACGCACAACATGACCATAGACGCCGAAGACCTGCGGGCTCAATGCCTGAAGATGCGATACAGCCGACGACTTGTCGAGCCCGAAGTATTCCCCTCCGAACAGGAGTGGGAATACATCACCGGGCGCGCCATGACGGGCATAGGCTCAAGCCTCTACCGCAAGTATCTGGTATCATGGAGCCTGCCCGAGGACGAGCGCACAGACATCCACTGCAGCGCGCTGCAATGGTTTCCGCAATACATTGCAACCGTACCGCGCGACTACGCTCTGGGGGTTGTCTATGGCGACATATCATCCTGTCCACAAGCCACCCTTGCCGTAATATATAAGGCCCGACTATTCGATGCCGATATGTTGCGCGATGTGCTGCACTCCACCGAGCAGCTGTCGCCACCACTTCCTCAAGGTTATTACCCGCTGACATTCGTCGTTGAATGCCTGGACGCATACCAGCCCGAGTACACCAACGATACCCTCGAGTCGATGCGCGAGCTATATCGCGACATCACCGACCCCGAGCCACTGGGACGCATCACCGACAGCCGCGCAATCTTCGGCGGCGGCACCAAGTACGAGTGTCCGCAAGGGCACATCAACGATGCAGGCCAAGAATACTGCATCCAACCGTGTTGCGGCCTCAATATCTACGGGCTACGCCAACGCCACGAGGCTCTCATCGCTGCCTTCGCCGAGCGCATAGATGCCCTTGCCGCCCTCCTTGCCCACTGACAGCGCCGCCCGTATTTCCGGCCCTCAATCAAGTCAAACAGCTTAAAAATCTTTAACTCAACAAGTTCACTAAACATTATTGACCTACGCAAAAAATAGTTTTTGCGTGTCCGGAAAATCTTACCTATCTTTGCAATAAGTCTTGACACACGCGCAAGGTGACGCAGAGCCGTCCCCACAAGCGTCTGTGCCAAAGACCGTACATTTTGATAAAAAAGCGTATATCTACGCTTGTTCTTGGCTGCCTGGAACGTCGAACACTCCAAATACCCGTCAAAGGACATAGCAACGATAGGCGCCACGGTATGTATTTACCATCCAAGGCACGCTCCGAGAGGGCTTTAATCTCTCGGAGCAGGTCTTGGACTACGTACATATATACAGCGTGGAGTCGGCGTTGTTTGCTCTTGGCGGATTGGCAAGTTCGACGGCCACAGGTAGCGGAGCGAGCAACGACACGGCTCCCGCTTTTTTTTATCCCCCCATAGAACTTTTTGCTGCCATAAGGAGCCTACGGCACTCACCGTGGACATTGTATGCCGTCTTCGCTACTTATAGACATACTTGAGAATGATCTCGACCCGCAGATCCTTGCGCTATTGCTCAAGGATCATACGGCCAGTCGCGGTCTACCGGAGGGCGAACAACGGAATATCATCTGGGCTACAGATGATTACGCCGACTTAGGCGAGGGTTATGGTTATCATGACGAAATTCGGCCCGAACTGGTTGTCGGCGTCCACGGACGCGTCATACAGCCACGTGTACTCAAGTCGCGAGAAGCGCAGCAGAACCGTTCACGCGACAAGGCGGAAGTCTTCACCCCGGCATGGATATGCAATGCTCAAGTCAATCTTGTGGACAGCGCTTGGTTTGGCCGCGACGGTGTGTTCAATACCGAGAACGAGGACCGCACATGGACGGTAAACACCGATAAAGTGTCATTCCCTCAGGGCAAAACATGGATGGATTATGTACGCGATGTACGCCTCGAAATCACCTGTGGCGAAGCGCCATACCTGGTCGGCCGCTATGACACGGTATCGGGCGAAGCTATACCTCTCGGCCGACGCATAGGCATCCTTGACCGCAAACTTCGCGTCATCGGCGAGAATACGGAGACAACCGGCGAGTGGCTCAAAGCTGCCGCCGTCGCCTTCCAAAGCGTCTACGGCTATGACTGGCAGGGCGATAATGTCGTCCTCGCCCGCGAGTCGCTGTTGTATTCTTTCATCGATTATTATCGCGACAAATTCGGCAAGGAACCTTTGAAGCGGTCGCTGCTGCAAATTGCGTACATAGTGTCGTGGAATATTTGGCAAATGGACGGCCTCAAATGCGTCATTCCCGACACCTGCGGACAGCCTACAGTCGAGCACAGCCTTTTCGGCGACGAGGTTGTCCAACATCCGTGCGAGGGATGCCGCACCGGCGACATTCACCATCACAACGGAATATATTGCCTGATACGCGACTGGCGCAAGAAACCTCGTGATCGCCAGGTTGAGCCTTTTGTGAACTCAATATCTAAATGACTGCTATACCATGCTCTTCAATTCAACACTCAAGCCCAAACTAATCTATGTCTTCCGCATCAACGATACGGCACATGCCGGATGCTTGAAAATAGGCGAAGCGACACTGCCTGACGGCAGCGATTTCGGCGGATTTTCACCTTGTTCGCACGTATTGAACCAGGCGGCCAAGAAGCGTATCGACCAATACACCCGTACCGCCGGAATCAGCTATGAGCTATTGTATACCGAAGTGACATTATACTCCGGCGGAGGCACGGTCAAGTCTTTCAACGACAAAGCGGTGCACGAGGTATTGACACGCAGCGGCATCAAGCGGCGAACCGCCGCCGGATGGGGCAGCGAGTGGTTCGAGACCGACCTAGCCACCGTAAAGAATGCCATAAAAGCGGTCAAGGAGGGTCGAAAGTCGCTTTCGGCATCGGAAAAGACAGAGGGACAAAATCCTATCGTTTTCCGACCCGAACAACGAGACGCCATCGACAAGACCGAGAAGCAGTTCCGCCGAAGCAATCAAATGCTGTGGAACGCCAAGATGCGTTTCGGCAAGACGCTGTCAGCGTTACAGGTGGTCAAGGATATGGGCTTCCGCCGCACACTCATTCTTACCCATCGCCCGGTGGTGGACGACGGCTGGTATGACGACTTCCACAAAATTTTCTATGACCGCCGGGACTTTGCTTACGGCTCGCGCAACAAGGGCGAATCGTTTGCCTCGCTTGAGGCTCGGGCAAAGGCCGAAGGGTTGCATTACACATATTTTGCCTCGATGCAAGACTTGCGCGGCTCGGAACAAGTCGGCGGCAAGTTTGACAAGAACAACGAGATATTCTCCACACGCTGGGATTTGCTGATAGTGGACGAGGCGCATGAGGGCACACAGACCGAGCTGGGACAAAGCGTAATACACGAGCTGATCAAGGACGACACCAAGGTGTTGTCGCTGTCAGGCACGCCTTTCAACCTCTTTGACGAATACAAGGAGAGCGAGGTCTACACCTGGGACTACGTGATGGAGCAAAAGGCCAAGGCCGAATGGGATTTGGAGCATTTCGGCGACCCGAATCCTTATGAAGGACTGCCTACTATGAACATATACACCTACGACCTCGGACGACTGCTCAAGGAGTATATCGACGAGGACGTGGCTTTCAATTTCCGCGAGTTTTTCCGCGTCAATGACTCGGGCGAATTTGTACACCGCAAAGACGTTGCGGCTTTTTTGGACTTGCTGTGCCGCAAGGACAATGACACGGATAGCGCCTACCCTTTCGCCACGGACGAGTATCGCAACAATTTCCGCCATACGCTATGGATGATTCCGGGCGTAAAATCGGCCCTGGCTTTGCAGCGTATGCTGGAACGGCATCCCGTCTTCCAGCACTTTCATATAGTGAACGTAGCCGGCGAGGGCGACCCTACGGAGGAGGAAAACGCGGAGGCGTTGGCATTGCTGCGCTCGAAAATCGGCGACAATCCGGACGAGACACGCACCATCACCCTGTCGTGCGGACGCCTGACCACCGGCGTCACCGTCCGCGAATGGACGGCTGTGCTTATGCTGTCAGGATCGCTGAATACGGCGGCTGCCGGATATATGCAGACTATCTTCCGCGTGCAGTCGCCGGCCACTATCAACGGACGTGTCAAGGAAAATTGCTACGTCTTTGACTTCGCGCCCGACCGCACGCTCAAGGTGCTGGCCGAGACGGCAAAAATTTCGACTAAGGCGGGCAAGACATCCTCGGACGACCGCACGGCCATGGCGGAGTTCCTGAATTTCTGCCCGGTCATAGGTATGGAGGGGTCACGGATGCACAAGTTCGATGTGGACACGATGCTGCGCCAGCTCAAGAAGGTGTATATCGAGCGAGTAGTCGCCAACGGCTTCGAGGACGGGTACCTGTACAACGACGAGCTGCTGAAACTGGGAGAGGTTGAGATCAATGAGTTCGAGGATCTCAAGAAGACTATAGGCTCTACCAAGGCCATGCCGCGCACCAAGTCGGTGGATATCAACAACCAGGGTCTCACCAACGAGGAATACAGCGAATTGGAAGACCTGGAGAAGCGTAGCCGCTCCAAGAAGGACAAGGCCGAGATGTCCGAGGAGCAAAAGCGGCGTCTCGAGGAACTGAGGAAACGCCGAAAGAACCGCGAAAACGCCATATCAATTCTGCGCGGCATCTCGATACGTATGCCGCTGATGATATACGGCGCGGACATCGAGGACGATGAGGAAATCACTATCGACAATTTCGCCTCGAAGATTGACCCGCAGTCGTGGGATGAGTTTATGCCGCGCGGCGTGTCCAAGCAGAAATTCAACGCCTTCCGCAAGTACTATGACCCGGACATCTTTGCCGCCGCAGCCAAGCGCATACGCGAGATGGCTCGCAACGCCGACCGACTGTCCATAGAGCAGCGTATCGAGCGTATCACGCAGATATTTGCCACGTTCCGCAACCCGGACAAGGAGACGGTGCTGACGCCGTGGCGCGTAGTAAATATGCACATGTCGGACACCTTGGGCGGCTATGCCTTTTATGACGAGGAATTCAAGACACCGCTGTCGGAGCCGCGCTTCGTGGACCGGGGCAATGTCACGGCTGAGGTCTTCAACCCGCAGACGCATATCCTGGAAATCAATTCAAAGACGGGTCTATATCCGCTATACGTGGCCTACTCGGTATACCGCGCACGTCTGCGCGAGCTGCTCACTTCGCCCGAATCGGTCGAGGACGAATGGGCCGTCTGGGCCAAAGCAATCAGCGAGAATGTCTTCATCGTCTGCAAAACCAAGATGGCACGCAGCATCACACGACGTACCCTTGTCGGCTTCCACCCTATCCGCGTCAATACATACACGCCGGATGACCTTATCAACAAAATAAAAAACCAACCGGACCTCTTCATCAAAAAGGTCCATGACTTAGTAGGACAAAACGTGAAAATCAACGCAATAGTCGGAAATCCCCCGTATCAAATAATGGACGGCGGCGGAAATGGCAGTAGTGCTGTACCAGTATATAACAACTTTGTTTTCACTGCATGTAAACTCCGTCCCTCTTACATTTCGATGATTATGCCTGCAAAATGGTATAGCGGAGGTAAAGGGCTGGACAGTTTCCGTGAGCAAATGCTAAATGACAACCACTTGGCAATGCTCGTAGACTTTGAAGATTCTCGATTGGTCTTCCCAACAGTAGATATCGCTGGAGGTGTTTGCTACTTCTTGTGGGATAAGAAATATTGCGGAACTTGCTTAGTTGTCAATAAAACAGAACATAGCACAAAACACTCTCGACGCAAGCTTAACGAATTTGACGCATTCATAAGAAATCAATGTGCAGTAGACATATTGCATAAAATTCAAGCACAAACCTCTAACTCCTTCTTATCCCAAAGGGTTTACGTGAGTAAACCCTTTGGGATAAGAAGCTTCGAACAAGGTTTCCCGGCGCAGCCGGGTCGAAATGTTTTACTTTTCGGCAGTTCAGGCATAACCTATCTTTCTGAGAAAGAAGTACCTCAAAATGCGAACCTTATTCCGACCTGGAAAGTAATTATGTCTAAAGCCTCTGCAGAACACGCAGGACAAACAGACAAAGAAGGTCGTAAACGCATCATTTCAAGACTCGAAATCCTACCGCCCGGAACGATATGTACCGAATCCTACCTTCTCCTTGATGCCTTCAATACAGAGGCTGAAGCGCATAATCTCAAATTGTACATGCAAACACAGTTAACAAGATTCCTTATTGGAGCAATTCTCATAACTCAAAATATTGTTCGTGATAAATTCCGTTTTGTCCCCCTTCAGGACTTCACGGACAAATCGGACATAGACTGGTCGCAGTCGGTAGCCGATATCGACCGACAACTTTACCGCAAATACAACCTTACCGATGACGAAATCGCCTTCATCGAGTCAATGATCAAGCCGATGTAAAGTTCTATACAAGCATTAGATTTATGCGTTTATATCATTACACCTCATTTAATTCTTTTATCAGGATTTGGTTCACTCAGAAGCTACTATTTGGCGACCCATCATTTGTGAATGATATATTTGAACAGGATCATGGCGTCGCTGGTTCTATTTTTCTCTTTCGAACGATTTATCGAATAGAACAGCAGATTTCAAAATTTCGGCAAATCAGCCTAACAAAAGATTATTCCGAAATGGTTCTTGGCTGTATGTCGCCTATGATGTGGGGACACTATGGAGACAAAGGCAATGGTGTATGCATAGAATTAGACGTGCCAAGACTAAAGATACCCCCAAAAGTCATACAAGGTGACATCGAATACATCAGCGGAGTACCCCCCATACCAAAATTCCCAGACTCCTTAGAAAACGCATCTGCATGCGAAATACGCAATTTTATTAGAAATAACAATTCGTCTTTCCTTTTCAAAAAAACTAAAGATTGGAGTTACGAGAATGAATATCGTCTCGTCAGTGACTCCGTAAAATCAATAAGCATTAAACATGCAATCAAAAGAATAATCGTCAAGAAATGTAATACTGTAGAATCTGACATCATACTTCAACTGATTGACGAATACAACAAAGGAAAAGACAAAGAGCTACAGATTGATGTCTGTTATCTTCACAGAGCCGAAGAGGAGGGAGAACACATATATAAGCTTACGCCATTGCAAATAATAAAAGATACTTTCTTTCCAAGTAGATATAGTATCATTAAACGGAGGAAAAAAGTACGAGAATTTTTAGACAATCTAAAAACAATTGGAATTAGAATCAGCTCTTCTAATAATAAATCCAAATCAAGCTAAACATTAATGTATTTATTGATAATATGCTGTTTAGGTTAATCCTCGCAGTATGATTATTGTAGCAGTCGGTCTATTTAGGGATATTCGGTTAATGGGCTGGTTGAAATTGACCTCAATTGATCAAATTGGATGTATCTGGCTCGTCTGTCGCTTTATATTCGAAAAACGTCAGTTTTGGAGTGAGTTGAGTGCCGTTTTCCTGCGGACGCCATGTATTGCCATCGGAGGTCGCAACCTGCGGCCGGGTTTATATGATTAGTTTAACAGGAAACGTCTGCAACAAATCAAGCGAGGCTACACGCCCGACTTGCCCGCCCTTGCCCGACTTATACCGCCTGAAATGCGGTAGTCTATGAAAAATTTGCAAAGAAGAATTTTTTATGTTAATTTTGGGGTCAAATGTTAAAACAGACGTCCGGCAGGGACAATAAAACAATTATCCATGCCGTTTGTTAAAAAAATATAGGTCATTAGGACTTGCGCACTATCGGCCACAGGCATTTGCCCGATTACGACCGGCCGCGCTGTCAATGCATTGCAGCCGACTAAAACCGCGCCGCCCGACCTATGTCAGAGATTACGACGTACTGCTTTTTGGCACAGACACTGAAAGAGACTATGAAGAAGAAGACAATATGGCTTTTGACAATACTTATGGCACTGACATTCATGGGATTGTTGGTGATGCAGATAGTATATGTCCGCAACATGGCCCGCATGCGCTTCGACCAGTTCACCGAAGCGGCCAAGCAAAGTCTGCACTCGGTATCGGTACGCCTGGCTCACGATGAGACGCGCTACTTCCTCGAAGAAGAAGTTGACTCGATAGAATCGACATCAATATATGCACAATACCTCGGCGACCCCACTCCACGGTTGGGCGGCATACGCTTCACCCTCTCGACCACTTCCGGCCTGCAGGCCGACTTGACCATCAAGGGTAATGCCAACGAGATTACTAACTTGCAGACCGACAACCGTCTTTTTGGCGGCAACCATTATCAGGGCTCGCGTGCCTCTTTCCACGACCAGTACCTGATGCAGAAGAACATGATAGACGATGTCATACTCGACATCATCTCCCAAGCCTCCAGTAAGCCCATAGTGCAACGCGCCGACTCGACACGCGTGCGCCGCTATCTGCGCGAAGAACTGGATACCATGGGATTGCACGACCTGCCATTCGCCTTTGCAGTGGTCAACAAGTCCGGTGTACCGGCATACGCGACCGAGGGCTTTGACAACTCGTGCGTCAACGACAACAATATGTTCACGCAAATCCTCTTTCCGCACGACCCGGCCGACAAACACTACTTCCTGCGTGTCTACTTCCCCACAAAGAAGGATTATGTGTATTCGTCCATAGCCTTTATGGTACCGACATTTGCACTGACACTGATACTACTGCTGATATTTGTCTTCACCATCATCACCGCCTTCCGCCAAAAGAAGCTCTCGGAAATGAAGAACGACTTTATCAACAATATGACCCACGAGTTCAAGACGCCCGTATCATCCATATCTTTGGCGGCGCAAATGCTCAACGACCAAAGCGTGCGCAAGTCGCCGTCAATGCTCCAGCAGATTTCGTCAGTAATCTCGGACGAGACCAAACGCCTGCGCTTCCAGATCGAGAAGGTGCTGCAGATGTCTATGTTCGAAGGCACCAAGGCCACACTCAAACTCAGCGAAGTAGATGTCAACCTGGTACTATATAACGTCATCAACACCTTCAAACTAAAGGCCGAACGCCTGGGCGGCAGCATCGAATCACACCTCGACGCCATGGACGCCCTTGTCGAGGTGGACGAAATGCATTTTACCAATGTCATCTTCAATCTGCTGGATAATGCCGTCAAATACTCGCGCGAGGACGCCCCGCTGCTGCTCAAGGTTGGAACTCGCGACCTCAGCGGCGAAAGACTCGAAATCACCATAGCCGATAACGGCATCGGAATATCCAAAGAACACCAGAAACGCATCTTCGAAAAATTCTACCGCGTACCCACAGGCAACCTACACGATGTCAAAGGCTTCGGCCTTGGCCTGGCTTACGTAAAAAAGATGATCTCGGAGCTCGGAGGCGAAATTACCCTCGAGAGCCAAGTCAACGTAGGAACAAAATTCATAATAATACTCCCATTAATAAAAAACTGATACAACTATGGACGAACGTACACGCATCCTTCTCTGCGAAGACGACGAAAGCCTCGGTATGCTTCTCAGAGAATACCTCCAACAAAAAGGTTTCAGTGCCGACCTCTTCGCCGACGGCGAGAGCGGATACAAAGCCTTTCTCAAAGGCAAATACGACATTTGCGTCCTTGACGTAATGATGCCAAAGAAAGACGGTTTCGCCCTCGCGCAAGAAATCCGCAGCGTCAACTCCGAAGTACCCATCATCTTCCTGACTGCCAAGTCGCTCAAAGAAGACATCCTTGAGGGCTTCAAAATAGGCGCCGACGACTATATCACCAAGCCTTTCTCGATGGAAGAACTCGTATTCCGCCTCGAAGCCATCCTGCGCCGCGTCAAGGGCAAAAAAGGCAAAGAAATCACCATGTACAAGATTGGAGACTTCACTTTTGACACCCAGAAACAGGTGCTGATGATACGCGATAAAGTCACCAAGCTCACCACCAAAGAAAGCGAGCTGCTGACACTGCTGTGCGCACACGTCAACGAGATTCTGGAACGCAATTATGCGCTCAAGACCATCTGGATAGACGACAACTACTTCAACGCACGCTCCATGGACGTCTATATCACCAAGCTGCGCAAGCACCTTAAAGACGACCCATCCATCGAAATCATCAACATCCACGGCAAAGGCTACAAGCTCATAGCCCCCGAATCGGGCGACGCCTCCAAGCAATAAAGCTGTGAGGCAAAGACTACGGCGCATGCTCTGTGGCATCGACGGCAGCATCAGCCGCCACGGTGTCATGGTGCTTGCTTGTAGTTGCATCCACATCCCTAACTCGTCAAAACCTGTCCACGACAATACGACACACAGGTTTCACAAGCGCATACGACAATGAAAGGCATAGTTCTGGCCGGAGGTTCCGGCACACGGCTGCACCCTATGACACGCGGCACATCCAAGCAATTGCTGCCCATATACGACAAACCCATGGTGTATTACCCGGTGAGCGCACTCATGCTGGCCGGCATACGAGACATTCTCGTCATCTCCACTCCGGAAGACCTGGGCTCGTTTCGCCGCCTGCTCGGCACGGGCGAAGAGCTGGGCGTACGCTTCAGCTACACCGAACAGCCCCGACCCGAAGGTCTGGCACAAGCCTTAGTAATCGGCAGTGAGTTTTGCGCCGGTGACGATGTTTGCCTCGTCCTGGGAGACAATATATTCTATGGTCAGGGATTCAGTGGAATGATGCGCCGCGCCGTCGAAGACGCCGCACACGGATACGCCACGATATTCGGATATACCGTGCCCGATCCACGACGCTATGGCGTGGTCACCCTGGACGCAGATGGCACCCCGCTGCGCATTGTCGAAAAACCGACACAACCCGAAAGCGACAAAGCCGTTGTCGGCCTGTACTTCTATCCGGCAGACGCACCCGAAATTGCGGCACGAGTCAAACCATCGGCACGCGGCGAGCTCGAAATCACAGCAGTCAACGAGGCGTATCTCAATGCTCGACGCCTGCGCGTCCAGTGCTTCGGTCGCGGATTTGCATGGTTGGATACAGGTACCGTAGACTCGCTGTTGGACGCATCCAACTTCGTAGCTGCCATCGAGAAACGTACCGACCTAAAGATTGCCGCACTCGAGGAAGTTGCCTTCCGCAGAGGATTTATCGATGCCGAGCAACTGCGCAATCTGGCGCAAAAGATGTCAAACACCGACTATGGCCAATACCTGCGGCGAATAGCCGATAACAGCTGATACTCAATTCGGCCACTATAACCATTTGCCTCGGCATAACGACCTACCGTACCCATGACCATAGAAGACAGCGCTATGACGCCACACCTTATCGAGATTCCGCGCATACCGGATGCACGCGGCAACCTATCCTTTATCCAACGCGGCATCCCCGGAGTCCCCTTTGACATATCACGCACATACTGGATATACGATGTGCCGGCCGATGCCGACAGACACGGACGCGCATTGCGAAACACTGCCGAGATTATTGTACCTTTGGCAGGCGCCTTCGATGTGACCCTCGATGACGGACACGGCGGCACGCGGCGCTACCACCTCGACCGTCCGTATCGCGGCTTGTATGTACCCCCCATGCGATGGAGGGTCATCGATAATTTCACAACCAATTCGGTGGCTTTTGTCCTGGCATCCACGATATACGATGAGACGGATTACATCTCGGACTACAACAACTTTGTACATGAGGCCATATGCTGCCAAGAGGCAAAGAAGGTATCCACGCCATGCATCGCCGAACAAGTGTACAATACCGAAGAATTTGCCCGAGAGACAGATATTCACCACACATCCTCGGTAGACAACTGCCGACTGATAGACCTGCCGCGACATACTCACGCTCATGGATCGCTCACAGTGGCGCAGAACGACAGCGACAGCCCCATGGAAATACGTCGCGCCTTCTTCATTTATGATGTGCCGGCAGACACTGCTCGCGGCGGCCACTCCCACCACCATTCACAGCAAATGATTATCGCAGTAGGCGGCAGCTTCGATGTCACATTAGACGATGGCGCACAACGGCGCACATATACGCTCAATCGTCCCTATCGAGCACTATTTGTCACTCCCGGTATATGGCGCACCATGGACAACTTTTCCAGCGGCAGCGTATGTCTGGTTCTGACTGACACAGAGTACGACGAGAGCGACTACGTACGCGACTATAACGAATTTCAACGTCTTACACGGGGCCCGAAACAATCGTAAAATCCCGAAAAAGCATAGGCAGCATCAAACTCACATCCTATAACAATGGGAACAAAGCACCACATTCCATTCCTCGACCTCAAATCACTCGACACGCCCTATCGCGATGAGCTCAAGGCTGCCGTATGCGCCGTCATAGACAGCGGTCGATACATCGGAGGGCCCGAAGTGGAAAGCTTTGAGCGCACCTTGGCCACAGCCACAGGCACACAATATGCCGTGGGCGTTTCCAACGGCTTGGATGCACTGCGCCTATCGCTTCGTGCAGCCATCGAGCTGGGATACATCCATCGAGGAGACGGCATCATAGTAGCGGCAAACACCTATATTGCATCCATACTGGCCATCACCGACAACGATTTACGACCGATATTGGTCGAACCGTCTCCCGACACCTACAACCTGGACACATCACTCATCAACGAAGCCATCGCACATGCCGCCGTACACGGCATCACAGTCTCGGCAATAATGCCAGTCCACCTATACGGCAGAACATGCTGGGACGCGGCACTCGCCAAGGCCGTTGAGCGCCACCGCTTGTTTGTCATTGAAGACAACGCCCAAGCCATAGGCGCACAGTCAGAGATTCCGGGAATATCCGGGACACATGTCACCGGAGGACTGGGGCACATCGGAGCCTTCAGCTTCTACCCGACCAAGAACATCGGTGCCATAGGAGATGCCGGAGCCGTAGCCACCAACGACGAACGCCTTGCACAGACCGTAAGGGCATTGGCCAATTACGGCAGCGACCGCCGTTACCACAACATCATTTGCGGCTACAATTGCCGTTTAGATACTATACAGGCCGCCATATTGTCGGTACGACTGAAATACCTCGGCGAAATCACTGCACAACGCCAAGCCAATGCCCGGGCACTGAACCATGCGCTGCTTAGCTGCGATACAATTATACGTCCCGAAATGCCGTCATACGCACCCTCACACGTATGGCACCAATACGTGGTACGCGTAAAACCTCGACACGACGACAGCGATGCATCACTGGACAAACGGCGTACACAGATGCGCCATGCACTCGAGACATTAGCCGGGATAACCACAGACATACATTACGAAACTCCCCCACACCTCCAGCCCTGCTACGTCTCGACTTTGGAGCACGCTCCACTCACGCAGACCATTAGGCTGGCTGCCAGCGTATTCTCACTACCCATAGCTGCCGCACTTCCGCTCGAGAGCCTCAAAGCACTTGCCAAAGTACTCTCGCAGTGTTGACAAAAGAAAAGCCTTAATGACAATATCACGAAGTGGGCACTATCCAACCATAAGCAACACTCCGTATCATACCAAGCAATAAAAGGCAGCCAAGACTGCATACTCTATTAACAGCCATACGCCTATGCTCGTGCATTATATAAAAATGTGCGTTTTGCCGTTAGAGGGAAAATGCTTAACTTTGCAGTCTTGAAAATAATGAACAAATCATTTAACGGACAAAGTAACATGAGCTTAAACATCATCGTGCTTGCCAAGCAGGTGCCTGACACCCGCAACGTAGGCAAAGATGCCATGAAGGCTGACGGCACTATCAATCGTGCCGCACTGCCGGCCATCTTCAATCCCGAAGACCTCAACGCCCTCGAGCAAGCATTGCGACTCAAAGAGACACACCCCGGGTCGACCATCACCGTCCTCACAATGGGACTGCCACGTGCAGCCGAAGTGGTTCGCGAAGCCATATATCGCGGCGCCGATGGCGGCATAGTGCTCACCGACCGTGCCCTCGGCGGTGCCGACACACTGGCAACATCATACTCGCTGGCCCAGGCCGTCAAGAAAACCGGCAAATATGACATCATCATCGGCGGACGCCAAGCCATCGATGGCGATACGGCGCAAGTGGGCCCGCAGATTGCCGAAAAACTCGGACTGCCCCAAGTGACCTATGCTGAAGAAATCATCGAAATAGCCAACGGACACGCCGTAATCAAGCGTCGTCTCGAAAATGGTGTCGAAACCGTCAAGACTCCCCTGCCCTGCGTTGTAACCGTCAACGGATCGGCTGCCGACTGCCGCCCGCGTAACGCACAACGCGTAATGCGCTACAAATATGCAGTATCGCCCAGCGAAAAGGCAACATTGTCCCCCGAACGTCAGGCCTTGGTAGATGCCCGTCCGCACCTCAACATCAAGGAATGGAGCGCAGCATACGTCGAAGCCGACCCCGAACAAATAGGCCTGCCCGGCTCACCCACAAAAGTGAAGAACGTAGAAAACGTGGTATTCACCGCCAAAGAAAGCCTCAGCATCAACGGCTCCGATGACACCGCCATCGAAAACCTCATCAAGGAACTCATTACTAACCACACCATCGGCTGACGCCCAACAATACACCTACGACTATGGCAGAAAAAGACCAAAACAACCTCATTGTCTACTGCGAATATGACGAAGGCCGCGTCGCCGACGTCTCTCTCGAACTGCTCACCAAAGGCCGCGTCCTTGCCGACCGACTTGGAGTGAAACTCGAAGCGCTCGTTTTGGGCGACAATCTCAACGGAATCGAAAACCAATTGTATCCCTACGGCGCCGACGTGGTATATAAAGTACAGGACAAACGCCTATACCCCTACACTTCAAACCCTCACGCCGCAGTGCTCATCAACCTCTTCCGCGAAATCACCCCGCAGATTTGCCTTATGGGAGCCACCTGCATAGGACGTGACCTCGGTCCTCGCGTTTCATCCTGCCTACATAGCGGACTTACTGCCGACTGCACGGCACTCGAAATCGGCGACCACCACGACCCCAAGACCAATAAGGATTACACTGACCTGCTGTACCAAATTCGTCCGGCCTTCGGCGGCAACATCGTGGCCACCATCGTCAACCCCGAACACCGTCCCCAAATGGCGACAGTGCGCGAAGGCGTGATGAAAAAAGAAGTACGCGACCCTAATTATAAAGGCGTGGTCATAGACCTTGACCCAAAGAAATACTTCAGCGACACCGATTGCGTAGTCGAAATTATCGACCGACACATCGAAAAATCCAAGATAAACATCAAAAACGCCCCCATCATTGTTGCCGGCGGATACGGCGTAGGCTCAAAGGAAAACTTTGACATGCTCTTCGAGCTGGCTCACGTCCTCGGCGCCGAAGTGGGTGCAAGCCGTGCCGCTGTGGATGCCGGTTTTACCGACCACGCACGCCAAATCGGCCAAACCGGTGTCACCGTTCGCCCAAAACTATACATCGCCGTGGGCATCTCCGGCCAAATCCAGCACATCGCCGGTATGCAAGAAAGCTCAATTATTATCTCCATCAACCCCGATGCAGACGCGCCTATCAATACCATAGCCGACTACGTCATCACAGGCGACATGGAGACCGTTGTGCCCAAGCTCATCAAATACTATAAAAAGAACTCCAAGTAACTGGTTACGCCCGGATACAAGGACAAAGAAACTCAACTATACAGCAAACAACTAAGCCCCATGGCAAACTTCTATACAGACAATCCCGACCTGCGCCACCACCTGACACATCCTATGATGCGCAAGATTGTCGCCCTCAAAGAGCGCGACTACTCGCAGGCACAGCAATATGATTACGCTCCCGTAGACTACGACGACGCCATCGACAACTACGACCGCGTACTACAAATCGTAGGCGACCTCTGCGGCAACATCATCGCCGACAACGCCGCCGATGTAGACCACGATGGTCCAAGCGTCAGCAACGGCCGCGTAACCTACGCTCCCGGAACCATCCGCAACCTCGAGGCATGCCGACAAGCCGGACTTATGGGCATGGCCATGCCCCGACGTCTCGGTGGCCTCAACTTCCCCATTACCCCGTATATCATGGCAGCCGACATCGTCAGCCGTGCCGATACCGGGTTCGAAAACCTTTGGGGTCTGCAAGACTGCGCCGAGACCCTATATGAATTTGGCAGCGAAGACCAAAAACAGCGCTTCATCCCCCGCGTTTGCGCCGGCGAAACCATGTCTATGGACCTTACCGAACCAGATGCAGGCAGCGACCTTCAGGCAGTAATGCTCAAAGCTACCAAAAAAGAGGATGGCACCTGGGTCCTCAATGGCGTCAAGCGCTTTATCACCAACGGTGACAGCGACATACACTTGGTACTGGCACGAAGCGAAGAAGGCACAACCGATGGCCGCGGTCTATCAATGTTCATCTATGACAAGCGAAACGGCGGAGTCAATGTACGCCGCATCGAAAACAAGATGGGCATCAAAGGATCGCCCACATGCGAACTGACGTACAAGAATGCCCCCGCCGAACTCTGCGGTGACACCCGAATGGGCCTTATCAAATACGTGATGGCTCTAATGAACGGAGCACGCCTCGGCATCGCAGCCCAAAGCGTCGGTGTAAGCGAACTTGCATACCGCGAGGCTTACAAATACGCCAACGAGCGCCGACAGTTTGGACACGCCATCATCGAGTTCCCCGCCGTCAGCGAAATCCTCTCGACAATGAAAGCCAAATTGGACGCATCGCGCAGCCTTCTATACGAAACCGCCCGCTACGTTGACCTCTATAAGGCTCTCGAAGACATAGCAAAAGAACGCCAGCTCACGCCCGACGAACGCAAAGAGATGAAGCAATACAAGAAAATTGCCGATGCTCTCACTCCTATGGCCAAGGGTCTTTCAAGCGAATACTGCAACCAAAACGCTTACGACTGCATCCAAATACACGGCGGGTCCGGCTTCATGAAAGACTATGCTTGCGAACGCCTCTACCGCGATGCACGCATTACCTCAATATATGAAGGCACCACACAACTACAAGTCGTTGCCGCCATCCGCCACGTGACCACCGGCACCTATCTCTCACTCATCCAAGGATATGATGCAGTGGAAGTAGACGCACGTCTGCAACCACTCAAGGACTCCCTGCGCACCCTCACCGAGCAGTACACCAAGGCAGTGGAAGCAGTATTAGCCGTGGGTCAACAGCCATACACCGACTTCATGGCTCGTCGACTTGTCGAAATGGCCGGAAACATCGTCATGGGTTACCTGATGCTACTGGACGCTCAACGCAACGCCGACTTCGACCGTACCGCCACCATCTACAACAAGATGGCACAAGCCGAAGTGGCTCGCCACGCCCGGTTCATCGACAACTTCAACGCTGACCAACTTGAATTATACAAAGCCTGATATCCATACCCTGTCTAAGACGCTCAGACAGGGCTGAAGAGAAGACAAATAAGCCCGGAAGGACAAACCAAAGTCCATCTGGGCTTATTTTTTCGCCCTTGTCCTAATATTTTTTTCAAACTACGTTGACAAACAGACGAAAACAATATTTACGATTTGTAAGAATGACATCTTTTGAGTAATTTTGTACGCTCTTTGGCATTGGCCTCGACCAACGCCACCGCAACATTGGAAAAAACAAAAACAAGGGTTTAGCCCGCCAACATCTTAAATCCAAGATATGTCTATAACCAGACTTGCATCCGCAGCATGCGTTTGCGCCATCCTCCTCACGGGATGCAGCGCTCCCAAGAAAGTACCTTATCTCGTTGATGCCGAAACAATTCCTCGCGAATCTCTCGCAGCCGTCTCGACAGTAAAAGATCCGATATTTGTTCAAGGAGACCTGCTCAACATATGCATATACGCCTCAGACCCCACAGCCGTGGCTCAGTTCAACAAGGGCCAATACCTAACTCCGGAAGGAGCCATTTCCAAAACCAGTAATAATACCAACACCGCCGGCACAAACACTACCTCGCTGACAGACTACTATCTTGTGGATGCCGAGGGGAATATTGATTATCCGGTCATCGGACGAATACATATCGCCGGTAAAACAAAAGAACAACTTGCCCGCGAAATCAAGGATGCCATCTATCCCCGTTATATCAAAATCGAACCTACAATAGACATCCGCTTGATGAATTTCCGAGTCACCATCCTCGGTCAAGTCAAGAGTCCCGGTGTTTATCAGTCTGACAACGAGCGCATGAACATCCTCGAGGCATTAGCCAAAGCCGGAGACCTGGACATCCGCGGTGACCGTGAAAACGTCCTGCTGTATCGCACCAATGCCGACGGCACCCGCGAGGTTCATCGCCTCAACCTTCACGACAAGAGTCTGCTGCTGTCGCCATATTTCAACCTTCAGCAAAACGACTTCATATACATTACGCCCAATCGTTCGGCTGCGGCAAGCGCCTGGCAGATGCACCAAGGATGGACCACAGCCATATCTGTTGTATCCGGCTTAGCTTCCATAGCCGCACTTGTGATCGGAATTATAAACTTGAACAAGTGATACCCTCGACGTTATCATAAAAAATAGCTACGATCAATAGGCATACACCTCATTTACAACAAGACATGTCACATACATCAGAGCCAAAAGACAACTTTGACATAGGCACAAACAAAAGTGCCGCCGGCAACACCCCTATTGTCAAGACCGAATCATTCGATCTTACGGGCTTGCTCTTAGACTATCTCAGCCACTGGGGAGTATTCCTGCTCAGCATCATAATTTGTGGCGCCGCCGCATATTACTACTGCAAGACACAAATACCGACATACACGGTATCGGCCTCGATATATCTCAACGATGAGAACTCCTCTACCAAAAGCAATGCGGTCACCATGGGATCCGAAAACCCTATGGTCAACCTGAAGCAGTACATCGATGAAACCGAAATCGAGATCCTTAAGTCTCGAAACAACCTGATAAAGATTGTCGATTCGCTCAATCTCTCGTATTCGTACTATCGCGAAGGCAAACTACGTGACGTTCCCGTTTACCGCACCGCACCAATCGAAGTTTCGTTAGATTCACTAAGTCTCAAGCACTTATCAGCTCCTATAGAACTGACCATCAGTCCTGAAAACAATGGAATAGCGGTCAAAGCATCGACAAATGTCAATGACGAAGAGGAATGCATCGAAAAGTTATTTGCCAAGCTCCCCGGAAAAATTCAGATGGGTGCCGGGACCATCACTATATCGCGCTCACCTCTTGTATCTCAGCTTGACGGTGTTTACAAGGTCAAAATCGCCAATCCCTCGAGTGTTGCCGCCACTATTGCCAATTCACTGACCATCAATTTTGCCGACAACTCATACACAATTCTGCGCATACGTATCAACACCCCGCTTGTCGAGCAAGGCGTAGACATCATCAACACGCTACTGGCACTATACAATCAGCGCATTATCGAGGACAAAAACCGCTCGGCATTGCAAACCGAGGCGTTCATCATCGACCGCTTGGTCAACATAAACGACGAGCTACACGATGTTGAGGAAAAGCTCAAGCGATACCGCGAAGAACACAACATCGCCGACATCGATGCACAGACAACGATGAACCTGACACAGCGTAGCTCCAGTGAGCAGCAAATATCACAAGTTGATGCCCAAATGTCAGTGCTCAACGACGTGGAACACCGCGTAAAACGCCAGGACAACTTTGAGATGCTGCCCACAGTATCCGACGACCCGGCCGTATCCGCCGCAATACAGAGCTACAACACCATGGTCAGCAACTACGACCATGCACTGCAAACCCAAACACGCGAAACCGGATATGTGCGCGAGCTCGAAAACAAACTCAACCAGCAAAAGTCGCAAATACTCGACAACATCGCCTCGGCACGTGGATCGCTACGCGCCACACGCCGCTCCATAGCATCACTGGACAGCCGCAGCGCCGGACAATTGGCAGCCCAACCATCCATAGACAAAGGATTACAAGAAATCTTCCGTGAACAGCAGGTAAAGGTAAACATCTACACATTCCTCCTGCAAAAACGCGAAGAAATAGCCCTGCAGAAAACACTTGCGACACCAACAGCACAACTTATAGACAACCCCTCAGGTTCCGGTCCAGTATCGCCCAAACATCTGACGATTCTTGCCATCGGTCTGCTTATAGGCTTCCTAATCCCAGCACTCATTATTCTGGCTCGTCGTATCATAAGCCCCAAATTCAAGGATCAAGTCGAATTGGAGCGTATGACGTCCGTGCCGGTCATCGGCGAAATATGCCATAGCGATGATAAAGAAAATATTGTCATCGGAGATCAAGTGGCCACCCCAATAGCCGAATTATTCAGACTGCTGCGCAACAACATCAGTTTCATACCGGGCGGTGCAGACAATAAGGTGATACTGCTCACTTCTGCCGTATCGGGCGAAGGAAAGACTTTCGTCTCGCTCAACCTGGCAATGACTTACGCGCTTACCGGCAAACGTGTTGTAGTACTTGGCCTTGACATTCGCCGCCCCGTATTGGCTCACCTCGTAGGCCTCCGTAACAGCCGCGGCATCACCACCTACCTTTCCGAACAGGAAGACGACATCAATTCGCTTATATTCCCTACATCAAACAGCGAGAACTTGTTCGTTATGCCCGCCGGCCCGGTACCTCCAAACCCCAACGAATTGTTGCTGAGCAAACGCATGGACACACTCATCGCATACCTACGTCAGCACTTCGATTACATCATTATGGATACGTCCCCCATCGGCATCATCTCAGATACATATATTCTGATACCTCAATCGGACATCCAATTGTACGTGACACGAGCATCCTATTCGACCAAACGCAGCCTCAGAGTGCTACATAACGCCATAAACAATGGCCGCCTAAAACATCCGTACATAGTGCTGAACAATGTCAATATGACATCAAGTGCCTACAGCTATCGCCACTATGGATACTACGGATACTCGTCTCGTCACACCTATGGATACGGATACGGGTACGGATACAGCCGCGATGACAAAGGCAACGTTGTGGCTTCGCATCACCACCACAAACACAGCAAAAAATGCTGGTTTAAACGTTCTAAGAAATAACCACCACCTCCAAACGAAGAAGTTCCGGCCATCGGGTCGGAACTTCTTCGTTTCTTGCCCAAAGCCGACAATACGAAGCCAAGAATTATCGTGAATTAGTCAATATGACTAATGAAATCGGCGACGAAAATCTGAGAAAGCGACACCGCGTAAGTGCGTCAAACTCGGCAGACCATTCTCCACATTGACCGCAACGATATCATATCGAATACGATGGTGTACAAGGCCGGACACCTTCATAAAAACCCGCGAAGCAACTATAAGATTATGCTGCTTGTCCGCATCGACGGCCATAACGGCGGCATCCACATCGGCCCCTTGACGCGTCTTGACCTCGACAAAAACAACTTCGTCGCCTTCCATCCCTATAATATCGACTTCGAGATGACCCATACGCCAATTGCGCGCAAGTATTGCATACCCCTTGGCTATGAGGTACTCAGCGGCATACTGCTCGCCCATACGGCCCAATTCGCTGCGGCGTGACATCGTGTACTTGCTTGTTATTTGCAACGCAAATATAGCACAAATACGCCGAAAAACGCTTATCTTTGTACTACAAACTGATGCGTATGCTTAGCCATATCGACACAACAGACCACGGCAGCCACCATACTGCAGCCATCATCGGTGGCGGGCCGGCAGGACTGACAGCCGCACGGCAGTTGGCCACATCCGACATCGGCATCACGCCCGTCGTAATCGAAGCCGAAGACTGCGTGGGGGGCCTATGTCGGACAATTGTCCATAACGGGCTACGCATGGACATCGGTGGACATCGCTTTTTCAGCAAATCGGACATTGTCAACGACTGGTGGAAATCCGTACTTGACTACGACGGCAACCCCGAGGTTCAAGACAATGTCATGATGCTGCGTCCCCGCGTAAGCCACATATATTTCAAACATCGTTTTATCGACTACCCGGTCACGGCGTCTTGGCACACACTGCGCGACATAGGACTGCTCAACGCCATGCGCTCGGCCTGTGGATACGCGTGGGCCAAGATACACCCACGCCATCCTGTCAACTCGCTCGAGGACTTCTACGTCAACCGCTTTGGCCGACCATTGTACCGGATGTTCTTCGAAGACTATACCACCAAGGTCTGGGGCATACATCCATCCGAAATGAACGCCGATTGGGGAAGTCAGCGCGTCAAAGGCCTATCCATAAACGCCGTGATACGCAATATGCTGACCCGCAAGAACACCAACGAAACGCACGTCGAAACATCGCTTATCGACAGATTCAGGTATCCAAAATACGGGCCCGGACAGCTATGGGACGCCGCTGCACAGCAAGTACGACAACTCGGCGGGACAATCCTTACACGACACCGCGTGACTGCCATCAATATCGACAGCCGACGCCACGTCCATTCGGTCACAGTCATCGACAGAGACGGCTGTCAACATGACATTCCCTGCGACTACGTTCTATCCTCAATGCCGTTATGCGACCTTGTTCCCGACCTTCGAGGCATTGACATCCCGGCAGACATACTTGCCGACGCCACCGCCCTGCCCTACCGTGACTTCGTCACTGTGGGCCTACTCGTGGATAGTCTCACTATACACACACGCGACGGCAAACCCCTTCCGGATACCTGGATTTACATCCAGGACAAAGGCGTACACCTCGGACGAATGCAAATATTCAACAACTGGTCACCATACCTCGTCCCCACCCAAGGCATATGGCTCGGATTAGAATACTTCTGCAACCAAGGCGATGAGCTATGGACAATGTCGGATGATGAATCCATATATATGGCCGTCAACGAATTGCAACGGATAGGTATCATCGATACACACACCGTCATCCGCGACAGCGTACGCATCCGTATACCCAAAGCATATCCGGCATACCATGGCACCTACGCCCAAATGCCATACATACGCGACTTCCTCGACAGCATAGGCGGCCTCTACTGCATCGGACGCAACGGCCAACACCGATACAACAATATGGACCACTCAATGCTTACCGCCATAGCCGCTGTCAATGCCATACAAGGCAACGCATCCCCCAAAAACATATGGAACGTCAATACCGATGACTCATACCACGAACAATCCTAACCGACACAGTATGAAAACAATATACATCACACTTGCCGCTGCTGCAATACTCAGCGCATGCACTACGGCGCACAGACAACAGCCGACCGGCACAACCCGAGACACCTCCATCGCACAAACAGACGACATCCCCGAAGACAGCACCATGTACAACCCCGGAGTGCTGATTATCAACTACACACGCACCGACACAGTACGCGCCGCACTTTTGGCCCAAGTCAATCAGTTGAATGCCACAGTCATCTACGACTACAACATCATAGATGCCATCGCCGTGCGCCTGCCCGAGCCGCACACCCTATCAGCCACCAACCGCGCCATCCAAGCCCTCAAATCCCTCCCCGGCATCCTCGCCGTCGAACGCGACCGCGTCGCCCACCTCGACACCGACAGATAACACAGTCGAAATACTGGTTTAATAAGCCATATACCCCTTTTGCGATTCTTTTAATCCAAAAATCAGCTATAAACTCTTTATTTCCTAATTATCGTATGTAGGTGCAAGTGAATTACTGCGATGGCATTTACCGAGTATGTATTTTCTAACATCGGGTTACATTCGCCATTATAAGTTCTTCAGTTTAGGCTTGAAGAATTGCACGAACTTTTCCGTATATTCTTTATACCAAGAAAACATTTCTTTTTGTATTGACTTGTCTGTAACATCATCGAAGTGTTTACACAAGTCTATAGTTGATGATTTTTTGCCGTCGAGCCTGCGCCATTGGAGGTCTACAGAGATTGCCTCTTCTGCTTGGTCCTTGTTGGAGAATAACGCATCAAACATTTTTTCCTGACTTCGTCAATGCGTACCCCAAAACTCCTCAGTGAACAATTTGGCAA